>Ga0070730_10000322_pt1 | contig 59448 bp, 45 predicted proteins | sample Coa_R1_3_FD_66447 | JGI IMG/M metagenome (GOLD analysis project Ga0070730, IMG submission 66447) | Surface soil microbial communities from Centralia Pennsylvania, which are recovering from an underground coalmine fire - Coalmine... | ecosystem: Environmental > Terrestrial > Soil > Unclassified ... | reverse complement strand
AGCTACCAGTACTTCACGCAGAGCGAGGTCGATCGGCTGCGCTCTGCCGGCTATAACGGCGGCTTCACGGTGCTGGAAGACGCGGTCGCGCGCTACGTCAGGAACTTCCTCGACGCTGCCGATCGTTTCCGCTGACGGCCGCAAGAGGAAAACGGATCCACATGTTCGATTTTGACAGCCTCGCGCATGCGATTCCAGAGAAGACGGTGCTTTGCATCGGCGATCTCATGCTCGACGAGTTCGTCTATGGCGAGGTGTCGCGGATTTCACCGGAAGCGCCGGCGCCCGTAATCGCCGCAAAGCGCAGCGAGACCAATATCGGCGGCGCCGGCAATGTCGCACGCAATATCGTCTCGCTTGGCGGACGCTGCATATTCATCGGCCTGATCGGCGAGGACGAGGCGGGTTCCAGACTGAAAGCGGAGCTTGCGCAGCACAAGGGCGTCGAGAGCGTGCTGGTCGGCGATCCGTCGCGCCCGACGACGCGGAAGGTCCGTTTCGTCTCGGAGCATTTTTCCACCCATATGCTGCGCGCGGACTGGGAGCGCGCCGTGCCGGCAGCACCCGGGATCGAGCAGAAGCTGATCGATGCGATCCTGCCACAGCTTGCCCGCGCCGACATCGTCCTGTTGTCCGACTACGCCAAGGGCGTGCTGACCGCGCGGGTGATCCGGAACGTCATCGATGCCGCGCGGAAAGCGCACAAGCGGGTGATCGTCGACCCCAAGAGCGCCAATTTTGCGATCTATCGCGGTGCGACGTTGCTCACGCCGAACCGCAAGGAATTTGCCGAAGCGACCCGCAGCCGTGCCGATTCCGACCAGGCCATCGCGGAGGCTGCGCGCGACGCCATCATCCTCGCCGATTGCGATGCGATCCTTGTGACGAAAAGCGAAGACGGCATGACGCTGGTGCCGCGCAAGGGCGAGACCATCCATGTGCCGGCGCATCCGGTCAAGGTGCGCGACGTCTCGGGCGCCGGCGATACGGTCGTTGCGGCGCTCGCGCTGGCGCTCGCCGCAGGGGCGGATTGGGAAGCGGCGTTGCGGATTTCGAGCGCGGCCGCCGCGGTCGCGGTCAGCAAGCCGGGTACCGCAACCGTAAGCGCGGCGGAGCTGCGGCGAAAGATCCTGCCGCACGCTTATCTTGCGGCGGAGGAGAAGATCGTTATCGCCGGCGGCGATCTCGAACCGCATCTTCTGGCCTGGCGCAAGCAAGGCCTGCGCATCGGCTTCACCAACGGCTGCTTCGACATTCTTCACCCCGGTCACGTCAAGGTGCTCACCGCGGCGCGCGGCGCCTGCGACCGGCTGATTGTCGGCCTCAACAGCGACGCTTCCGTCAAGCGTCTCAAGGGCGAGGGGCGTCCGGTCCAGTCTGAGGCCGCGCGCGCCGAGGTGCTGGCGGCGCTCGAAGCCGTCGATCTCGTTGCGATCTTCGAGGAGGACACTCCGCTCGGGCTGATCACCGAGATCAAGCCGAGCGTGCTGGTGAAGGGCGGCGACTACACCCGCGAAACCGTGGTCGGTCACGAGATCGTCGAGGCCTATGGCGGCGAAGTGATGCTGGTCGACATCCTGCAAGGCTTCTCGACGACGTCGCTCGTCAACCGCGCCCGCGGAGGCAAGGCGTGACTGCGGTCGCGGAAAACGCCGCACTTGCTTCGCTGACGAGGCTGGTCCGCGCACCCGCGACCTGGATCACCGCAGCCGATGTCGCCGCGATCCTGCTCGCGCTTTCGCTGCCATGGTCGACGACGCTGGTCGCGGTTTTCGCGGTCCTGATGCTGATCGCGATGGTGCCGTTCATGGATATCGAGGCACTGCTGCGGTCGCTCAAGCGTCCGATCGCAGCGGTGCCGATTACGCTGTTCGTGCTGGCGGCCGTCGGCACTCTGTGGTCGGAGGCGTCATGGGGCGAGCGGCTTTACGCGGTCGGCCCGACCGTAAAACTCCTGATGCTGCCGTTTCTGTTCCATCATTTCGAGCGCTCGGAGCGCGGGCAATCGATCTTCATGGCGTTCCTGATCTCCTGCGCGCTGCTCGCGGTGATGTCGTGGATCGTCACCTACTACCCACAATTGACCATGAAGCAGGCAGGGCATGCGTCCCGCGGCATCTTCGTCGGGGATTACATCGATCAAAGCCAGGAATTCACGCTGTGCGCCGTGGCGCTTGCCTACCCGGTGGTCAAGCTGTTGCGGGAGGGGCGGATCAGGCTCGCGCTTCTGCTCTGCGCGATCGCGTCGCTTTTTGTCCTCACCATGGCCTTCGTCATCGTTTCGCGCACCGCGCTCGTCACGATGCCGATCATGTTCGCCGTCTTCGGCCTGATGCATTTGCGCCGGCGCACCAATCTCGCGATCCTTTGCGCGACGATCGCGTTGGCCGGCCTTGCCTGGGCGGTGTCCCCGCAACTCGAGCGGACCGTGAAGACGTTCGACAGCGACTATCGGCTCTACAGCGAGCAGGGAACGTCAACCTCGATCGGTGAACGGCTGGAATACTGGAAGAAATCCCTGCGCTTCTTTGCGGACGCGCCGGTGATCGGCCACGGCACGGGTTCGACTCGCTCACTGTTCGAGCAGGTCGCCGCTGGTCCGGCCGACCATGCATCGGCGCGGATCATCAGCAACCCGCACAACCAGACCCTCAATGTCGCCGTGCAATGGGGAATTGTCGGGGTCGTGCTGCTTTATGCGATGTGGATCCTGCATCTCCTCGCGTTTCGCGGCGAGACGCTCGCCCACTGGATCGGCCTCCTCGTCGTGGTGCAGAACATCTTCACCTCGCTCTTCAACTCGCATCTGTTCGATTTTCACGAGGGCTGGATGTATGTGCTTGGGGTTGGGGTCGCCGGCGGCATGGTGCTAAGAGCGCACGCGGCCGGTTCGGTCGAGCAGGACTGCGGTTCCTGAACGGGGCCCGGCGCTGGCAACGGAAGGCGAGATGGGCTATCAGCGAGGCCGGAACGTTGTCGAAAATCTCGGATTTTTACTGTCAATTGGTCGTTGAATGACGCGTTTCTCGCATCTCACCCCGCGCAATTTCCTGATTGCCCTGCACGACGTTATCGCGACCGCGCTGGCGTTCTTTGCGGCGTTCTATCTGCGCTTTGACGGGGGCGCGGAGTTTTACGATCGCATTCCGCTGCTCTCGCAGATCCTGCCGTATTTCCTCGTCCTCAGCGTCGTCGTTTCCTACGTCTTCAATCTCACCACCACCAAGTGGCGGTTCACCTCGCTTCCCGATGCCCTCAACATCCTGCGGGTCGCGACCGTCATGACCCTCGCCTTGCTCGTGCTCGACTACATCCTGGTCGCGCCCAACGTCCGCGGCGCCTACTTTGTCGGCAAGGTGACGATCGTCCTGTTCTGGTTCCTGGAAGTATCCTTCCTCGGGGCGTTGCGCTTTGCCTATCGCTATTTCCGCTACACGCGCGTACGCCGCCATGCACGGGTGGAGGAGGCCGCGCCTACGCTTCTGATCGGGCGCGCCGCGGACGCGGAAATCCTGTTGCGCGGCATCGAGAGCGGCGCGGTCAAGCACATCTGGCCGGTCGGCCTGTTGTCGCCGTCGTCCGCCGATCAGGGCCAGCTGATCCGCAATCTCCCCGTGCTCGGCGGGGTCGATGACGTCGAGGACGTGATCCAGGATTTTGGCCGGCGCAACAAGTCGATCGCGCGCGTGCTGATGATGCCGTCGGCGTTCGAGCCCGACGCCCATCCGGAGTCGGTCCTGATGCGGGCCAAGCGGCTCGGTCTGATCGTCAGTCGGCTGCCGTCGCTCGAGGGCGGCGAGGCGCCGCGGCTGGCGCCGGTCGCGGTCGAGGATCTGCTGCTGCGGCCGAGCGAGAACATCGACTATGCGCGTCTCGAGGCCCTGGTGAAGGGCAAGGCGGTCATCGTTACCGGTGGCGGCGGCTCGATCGGCTCGGAGGTTTGCCATCGTGTCGTGACCTTCGGCGCGGCGCGGCTGTTGGTGATCGAGAACTCCGAACCCGCGCTGTATGCCGTCACCGAGGCGCTGATTGCGCTTGGCTCCGGCGCCGTCATCGACGGCCGGATCGCCGATATCCGCGACCGGGATCGTGTCCTGCGGCTCATGAAGGAGTTCAAGCCCGATCTCGTGTTCCACGCCGCGGCGCTGAAACACGTGCCGATCCTCGAGCGCGACTGGAGCGAGGGCGTGAAGACCAATATCTTCGGATCGATCAACGTCGCCGACGCCGCGCTCGCGGCCGGCGCCGAGGCGATGGTGATGATCTCGACCGACAAGGCGATCGAGCCTGTCTCGATGCTGGGCCTGACCAAGCGCTTTGCCGAGATGTATTGCCAGGCGCTCGACAACGAGCTTGCCGCGAAACCGGGAAGCAAGCGGCCGATGCGGCTGATCTCCGTGCGTTTCGGCAATGTGCTCGCTTCGAACGGATCGGTGGTGCCGAAGTTCAAGGCGCAGATCGAGGCGGGCGGGCCGGTCACCGTCACCCATCCCGACATGGTCCGCTACTTCATGACCATCCGCGAGGCCTGCGATCTCGTGATCACGGCCGCCACCCACGCGCTGGGCGGAGAGCGCGGGCACGTCTCGGTCTATGTGCTGAACATGGGACAGCCGATCAAGATCGTCGACCTTGCCGAGCGCATGATCCGCCTTTCCGGCCTGCAGCCCGGCCACGACATCGAGATCGTGTTCACCGGCATGCGGCCGGGCGAGCGGCTCAATGAAATCCTGTTCGCGAACGAGGAGCCTCCCGTCGAAATCGGCGTCGCGGGCATCATGGCCGCCAAGCCGAACGAGCCACCGATGCAGAATTTGACGAAATGGATCGCCGCGCTCGAGCAGGCGATCGAGAACGACGACTCGACCACAATCAAGACGATCCTGAAGGATGCCGTGCCGGAGTTCGGATCGAATGCGGCGTGAGCGTCACGCCGTTTTTTTGCGTGAGAACCGGTAGAGCAACGCGCCCACCGCGATCGATCCTGTCAGCAGCGACAGGATGTCGGTAGTTGCCGAATCAAGCTTGATCGATGTCATCGCAAGCGCCGCCAGGACGATATTCAGCGCAAAGACCTCAGCCACGATCCGCGACACCGCAATGCCGTTGTCGGTGGCGCGCTGGTAGAAATGCGTGCGGTGCGCAGCCCAGAACGGCTCGCCTCTCGCCATGCGGCGGAGCAGCGTCAAGGTCGCGTCGCCGAGATAGTAAAGCGGCAGCAGCAGGGCGGCTGCGATATAATGATGCCAGGCCAGTTGCAGCAGGCACCAGCCGAGCAACAGGCCGATCGGCAGGCTGCCGACGTCGCCGAGAAAGACTTTTGCGACCGGACGGTTGAACGGCGCAAATCCGATCATCGCGCCGCAGAGCGCGGCGGCGATGATGGTCGGCGGCAGCGGATGATCGCCAAGCCATCCGAACAGGATCAACGCGCCCGTGACCGGCACGGTCTCGGCTGCCGTCATCAGGTCGAGCCCGTCCATGAAATTCACCAGATTGACGAACCACAGGCCTGCGATCAGAAGCATGGTCCGTTCGACGGCGAGGGGCAGCCACGGCTCCAGCCGCATGGCGGCGGGCGCCGCCCATAGCACGGCGCCGACGGCTGTGGCCTGCAGCAACAGCCGCGGCACCACCGGGATCGGCCTGATATCGTCGGCAAAACCTACCAGCGCGATGAACACTGTGGCGCCAACCAGCGCGACGGGTATGGCTGAACCGTTCAGGCGCGTGCAGAGGCCGGCAACCAGCAACGTCGCCGCGATCACCGCGATGCCGGCGCCTTGCGGCGTGGGTACCTTGTGCGACGAGCGCGCGTTCGGCCGGGCGAGCGCATAGCGATGCAGCAAGGGACGCAGCAGGACGACGAGAGCGGCACAGATCAGCGCAGCCGCCGGTAACGCGAGGAGGAGGATGGTAGGATGAGAATCCGGGGCGTTCATGAAGAAAGCACAGGCGTCGTCCTTACGTGCGGCAAGGCGAGGTTCCGGTTGGGTGGTTCATGGAAGAGGGAATGGCGACCGGCCCCGTCTAGCGATGCAATCGCGCTTGTTCAAGCCACTTCCCTCAGGCTCTCCCGATGGCGAACGAGTTGACGGTGCAAGAGCCCATCCATCAAATCGCGATAGGCGCCGAGCGAGATCTGCCGTGTATAGCGTGAGGCAACCTGTGCGGCGCGCTGGCCCTTGGCCTTCGCGGCTGCAGTCTCGGAGGCCGCGAATGCGATGGTCTGGGCCAGCGCCCTGGGATCCTCCGGCTGGGTCACCCAGCCGATATTCTCTTCCTTGAGAAGGATCGCCGCCTCGGCGTCCGCCTCCGAGCAGATGATGATCGGACGGCCCACCGCAAAGATGTTGTAGATGCGGCTTGGGACCGAGACGCCAGTGTTGTTCTTGCGATAGGGAACGATCCAGACGTCGCCGGCGGCGAGGAAATTCTCGAGCTCGGAATCCGGGACGCGCTCGATCAGCGTGACGTTGGGCAGCGGAGACGCCGCCTGCATCTCCTTGATCTTGGTCCAGCCGACGCCTTCGCCCGACAGCAGGAACTTGATGTCGGGGCGATCCTTCAGGATACGGGCAGCCTCGAACACCGATACCGGATCGTGGGTGAATCCGGCGTTGCCCGACATGGCAACGACGAATTTTCCGCCGCAGGACTGGCGGAACGGATTGACTTCGCTGATCTCCCTGTGGCCCACGGACATCGTGGCCCAGTTCGGGATCAGATTGATCTTGGACGTGTTCATCTTCGGGTATTCCAGCAGCTTCGGCGCCATGTCGCGACCGATGATGACGATGGCGTCGAGCCAGCGCAGCATGGTCTTGTTGGCGGAACGAAGCCACCGCGTCAGGAACGAGGTTGCGCGCAGGAAGCCGGCCATCACCAGCGTATCCGGGTAAAGGTCGTAGATGATCAGGGCGGAGGCTGCTTTTCGTATCCGCGCGGCGAGGGTGACGGTATAGGGCAGGGTGAACGGCGTGGTGACGCTGAGCAGCACGTCCTCGCTGCGGGCGTGCTTCAGCACCGCGAAAAACACCTGCACGGAAAACAGCACCGCTGCGAAGGAGCGGGCGACCAGCGCGGATTTGCCCGGCCACCAGCTCTTGATCTCGATCACCTCGGGCTTTCCCGGCGCGAGGGGCAGCCGCGAGGCCGAGCCCGGAGCGCTTGTGATCACCATGACCGGGCCTTCGCGCGCGAGCTCCTCAGCGATCTCGGTCATGTAGCCTGACGTGGTGGATGGGAACGGCGCGTAGTGCTGGCTGACCAGCACCACCTTGCCGGGGCGCGACGGCAATGGCCTTGCTTCCCTGACGTCTGCGCCCTCGTCGCCCAGTGTCAAGCCATTGTAGAGCTGGACAATCGAGCCCCCGATGATCTTCGCTGATAACCTGTCGACCACAAGGTTGCGCGCGGCGCCGCCATAGCGCGCGCGCAGTTCTCGAGATTCGGCAAGCCGCATGATCGCGCTTGCAAGCGCCGTCGGATTTTCGATCGGAACCAGGAGCCCGGTTTCATTGTCGATCACGATCTCGCGGCAGCCTGGCGCGTCGGTCGCGATCAGTGGCCGGCCGCAGGCTGCCGCCTCCATCAGGCTGACCGGCAGGCCTTCCCGGTGCGAGGGCAGCACCGCGAGATGGCAGGTTCGCCACAGCGATACGATGTTGTCGATATGCCCGAGCCAGGTGACGCCGGGACGCTTGACCCATTGATCGACCTCGTCGAGCGACACCGAAGTCGGGTTGGCCGGGTCGGGGCTGCCTGCGATCAGCAGATTGAACTCATGCCCGCGGCTGCGCAGGATGTTGTGGGCGGCGACAAGCGCGCGAATGCCTTTGTCTGCCAGCAGGCGGCCGGCGAATCCAAGGGTGATGGGGCCGTCGGGTTCCGGCAGCGGACGCAAGGTGTCGGTGTCGACGCCGGAGCCTGGAATGAGGGTCATCCGGGTCGGCTTGATGCCGAGCGTCAGGAGCGTCGAGCGATCGTCGGGGTTCTGCACCAGCACGACGCTGTTCTTTCGATTGAGCAGCCAGGGCAGCACCCACACCATGCCCTGCCGCAACAGCCGCGTCCGCCAGTTCGCCGAGGTGAAGATATAGCCGAGCCCGGTGATCGCGTTGACCATCGGGAATTTCTTGTCGAGCGCCGCGGCCGATCCGTAGACGCAGCACTGCAGCCCCGAGTGATGGACAACGCTCGGCTTGATCGCCTTCTCGACGCGCCGGATCGCCAGCAATGTGGGGATCGCTGCGAACGGCGACAGTCCGCCGCGCCGGAACGGAATCGGGTGCAGAATGAAGCCCTCGGCTTCGATCGCTTCCGCCCCCTTGTTGACATTGGTCGCGACATGGACCTCATAACCGGCTTCGCGCGCCGCACGCGCCATCGGCAGCCGGTTGAGCAGGAAGGCGAAGTCTTCGTTCACCACGTAGAGCAATCGCCTTGGTGCAGCGGAGTCCGGGGCTGTCATCGGTTCACGAAGCTTTGGCAGTACGCGAGACAAAACGGGTTGCGGCCAGCAACATAGCAGCCAGAACGGGGGCTAGCAGCAGCCCGCCGGAAAATAAAGCGATATTCAGGGCGGTGGTGATCAGCGTGAGCACGCCCCAGAAGGTCGCGCCCAGAACGGCGATGGCGGCGACCGATTTGCCCTTTGCCAGGAAACTGAGGTCGATCGCGCGGCAGATCAGGCCGGCCACGATGCTGTAGACGAAGACACCGGCATAGGCGAAGTCGGCCCAGGCATCCGCGATGAAGAGCGTGGGTGCCGTGACGTTGGGATCACCGGTCCAGGTCATCGCCACCAGGCTGAAGCTCGGGACATAAGGCACTCCCATCAGGATGGCGATCGGCCGGATATTGGTTCCCCACATGAAGGGATGAAGGTGTGGAAAGACGGCGAAGTTTTGCAGCAGCGTCTCATTCTCGACCTCGAAAACGCGCGCATAGGCGACTTCCAGGATCGATTGGTCTTCCGAGATGACGAGACGGGTAGTCGCATAGATGACGACAGCAACGACAGCTGCCCCAAGAAGCAGGGTTCTCCCCGACAGTCGATTGGTGAGCATCAGCAGCGCCGCCAACAAAAGCTGAATAAGGAAAAATGCCTCAGGCGCCCTAGCAAGGTTCTCCATCTTTCCAAGCATCGTGACTAGTAGTAATAGCGTCGTCGCAAGCAACAAAGGCCAGGACCGCTTCACCCAACCGGCCAATAGTCCCCAAATGACGAACATCGGGGCAACGGCTCCAAGCACTACGCGATAAGCATAGTTGGGACTGCCGCCGAATTTTGCCCGGAACAGGTTTCGCGCGGCATCATCGGCCTTGATGGCGAAGAAATCCTGGATGGTGCGGACGTGATGCTCCGAAATCGAGATGGTGATCATGAAGAGGAACAGCACGACAATCGCCGCGAGCAGCAGGCGATGATCATGAAGCTCATCATGGAGCGGTTGGGCATCCCAGCCGCGCACGGCCGCCTCGGCGGCGGCCGCTCGCGCAGGGACCAGCCTGTTAACCAGCTCAATGCCGGCCATGATGCCCAAATACATAACGGCCACCGCGAAATTCACGGCGACGATGACCGCATCGATGTCAGGCACCTTTTCCCTGATCGGCGGCAACGCGAAACGCGGCATGACATGCATGCCCAAGAGGCGCAGCAGAAAGGCGTGCTCACCGGACGACAGCGTAAAGCTCAGCACCGCCGGCCCGTAGACGAGCAATAGCGAAATCAACAGCATGCTCGCGGTGGTGACCAGAGGCCGCAACCGCAAGAAAAGATAAAGCGCAGCCGCACACATGGCGCAGGTCGCGGCGGTGTAGCTCAGAAGCAACATCTTCAATCCGTGTAGAACATCAACGGCAATCCGCGGTGGCCAGGCAGTCGGCGAAGGGCTCCAGGATGCGCGAAGCTTTCATGGCCTTGTAGCGCGCCTGCATGAAAGCGAGCGAAAAATAGTAGGATTTTCAGCGATTTTGTCCGACAAAACTGCTTGGTTACTGATCGACTGATGTGCTAGTCGGCTCGCAATTGGCTGTCGAATTTCGGAGGCGCGTGCAGATTGCGCCCAATGTTCGGCTGCCGTCGGAGGGCGGTAGTTCCGGTGCTGATCCCTCTTGCATTCCCAGCATAAGTGAGGCCCCTTTTGATTTGGGACTGGCCCGATTTGGACCCAGGTGTACTGTCATTTGCATGCGCGCTTTTGCAGTCTTGCTGGTTTGCTTGGCCACGGGAGCCTGCTCTCCCGTTTCGGACCCGGCGCCCTTTCTCGATGCAGGGCAGCCGCCTAATCCAACTCAGCTGACGGCAGGCCTTGCAGCTGGCGTCAGAGATTCTCACTTCGGTCCGCCCATCGAAGTGACTGACGTCTATAGAGCGCCCCCAAGTTCGACGCCGCCATGGATGGCCTGCGTCAGAAGCGGAAGTTCCGATGAAGCAAGGCGGTTTACTTACTCGGTCTTCTATGGGAAGGACGGCTCGTACGTGCAATCACGCCCTTCGGTCTACATGGATAGCTGCCTGCAACAGCCGTACCATTCCTATCAGTGAGCAGGCTAACTCCGTAGTTGTCCGGGCGTGACGAGCGCTGCTTTTGGCTAAGCCTCCGACCCTCAGCACAGCAGCGAAAGTGTGCCTCACATCAGAAAGATCTGGATTGCCGGTCTTGAGTATCCGTCAGCGGCGGCCATAGTAGCGCGGACCATCTTCTTTTTGATCCAATCACCCTTCTTCGAGTGATCCTACCGTAACCAGGCCTTTCTAAACGAAATGAAAGTCGCTCTGGTGCGCCAAAAGCTGTGCGGTCGTGACGTGCTGCAGCGTGATCGTGTCGTGTGCAGCATCGGTGATCACGGCGTTGCCGGACGCATCGTCATGGATTGACGCCAGGAGTGCAGCCATATTGGCAAATACGCTTTTGCTGAATTCCAGCGTGTCGGTGGCAGGTGCAAAATTGGTGACGCTGAGCTGGCCGAAGTTTGGTGCGAACACGAATGTATCATGCGCCGTCGAATTGAAAACCTGACTTGAGCTTTGGCCGGGCGCCGCAGCGGCGACGACCAGCGTACCGCCAGAACCGTCGTCGGCAAAATGGAAGCTGTTTTGCGAATACTGGCCAAGGAAATGAAGCGCGACGGTTGTCGGGCCGTCGGTTATCGACAAGGTATCGGAGGTGCTGTCGAAGGTCGACTGAAGAGCCTTGAAATTGAATCCGTGCAGATCGATCTTGTCGGATCCTGCAAGCGTGCCGTCGCCAGTGAACCCGACGATCTGTCCAGAGAACGTGGAGGGCTGCTCAAGGTTCAGGGTGGTTCCATCGAAGATCGCTTGCGCTGATACTGTGGCAGAAGGTATCGGTAGCTGCGTTTCAGCTGCGGCGGCTGCCGGCATCTGCGCTGCGGGCGCGGCGGCTGCCAGATTCTGGTGGGAGAGCGCCTCGAACTGCTGGGCGACGGGATCGCTCAGCGGCACGAGCCCGCTCAGGTTGGCGGTGTAGTTGCCGTTGCTGTCCGTCGACCAGAACGTGTACTCGTCGGCGCCCGGGATTTTCCACGCGATTTCGTAGCCAGTAGCAGTCTGGATCGCACCAACAGGGACTATGTTGCCGAACTCGCCGATTGTCACCGGCGCCCCGCCATATGTCAGTTCCGGCCCAGACCCGTTGGTGTAGATGTAGTAGTTGTCGGCGATCTGCAGCAGGTCGGTCGAGCCGTTAGCTTGGATCAGGGCTGCGGTGACGCCAATTGTGCCATCGCCATTCAGGTCCTTGCCGAAAAGGGACTCCACTGATTCCACGGCAAAGTCTGTGCCGGGTACGAGGCCCGTAAGGTTTGCAGTGAAATTGCCGTTCTTGTCGACCGACCAAAATGTGAACTCGTCGGCACCCGGTATTTCCCAGACGATCTCATAGCCGGAAGCAGTCTGGATCGCGCCAATCGGTGTGATGTTGCCGAATTCGCCGGCCGTCACCGGCGCGCCGCCATATTTCAGTTCGGGCCCAGACCCGTTGATGTAGATGTAGTAATTATTGGCAATCTGCAGAAAGTCGGTCGATCCGGCGGCCTGGATCAGTGCCGACGTGACACCAATGGTCCCATCGCCGTTGAGGTCTTGGCCGAAGATTGTCTCCTCTGACTCCACAGCAAAGCTGGTGCCGACCACCAGGCCTGTAACGTTTCCCGTGTAGTTTCCGTTGGCGTCAGTGGTCCAGAATGTAAACTGGTTCGTGCCTGGTATCTTCCAGGCGACGTCGTAGCCGGTCGAGGTCTGGATTGCGCCGATCGGGACGATGCTGCCAAACTCGCCGACCGTTACTGGCGCGCCGCCATATTTCAGCTCGGGGCCGGTCAGGGTGCTTGCATTGTCGAGATAGTACGAATTCCCCACTTGAACGAGGCTGGTCGTGCCATCGGTCTGTATCAACGTGGACGGGGTCGCGGTTACGTTAAATCCCAAGGCATCGAGCATCTGCAGGTCGACGGCCGTCAACTGCTGAAGCGTGCTGCCTGTATAGATCTCGTTGAACGGGTCGTTCGGGGTCAGGTTGCTGTAGGGCGGTCCAAGCTGGTCGGGGCCGGGATTGAGGAAATCGCTGGGGTCCGAATAGATGCCGAAATCGGCCAGCTTCGTATTGCCGCCGTCCAGCGAGAAATAGGAAGCCGATGCCGGGATATTGCCCGAGAACAGGCGCACGCCTGCGCTCGTAAAGCGATAGAACTCGAAAATGTCAGGTTGCGCGCCGCTGTAGGGCACGCGGCCCATGGCATGGGTCAACTCGTGCAGCGCAACGCCGACCAGCAGGTTCGGATTGATGTCGGTCGCAAAGGTAGCGCTGCCGTCATCTGTCGTCGTGTCGTTGGGGCCGAGCAACCCCCACGCCTTCAATTGGGCGTTCCAGACTGCGACCTGCGATTGACCCTGGATCGTCGATCCCGACGGCAACGAATTGAAGGTCGTGTCGCCGGGCGCGGCATGGCTAATCAGGTCGGCCACGACCGTTGAATAGGGAACGAATTGTCCATTGTCTGGTCCAGCAGCGGCGCCGCCGCCGGTTCCGCTGTAATCGATGTTGAGGTTCACCGTGATCGGATCGGTGATCGTCGCCGCCAAAATCGACGCGGCCTCTTCGATACCAGCGCGGAAGCTCGCAGGCGCGGCCATCGCGGCCGCATCGAACTCGAGATTGATCGTGAAGCCGCTGCCGGTGGCGGCCGTCACCGGAACGACGGATCCAGGTCCGCCGGGTCCATTCTGGGCGGCCTGAGCCTCGTGTGATTCCGCTGGAAGTGTCGGAGTGGGCGAAACCTGTGGCTGATGGCCGCCAGAGCCGCGTACCAAGGAAAAGAAATTGAAAAAGGGTGAGGAATCGGCCCCACCGGAGTCGTCAAAAGGGTCGTACGGGTCGCCCGGGTTCTTAAACTTCATGGCTCGGTATCTTGGCGACGTGCTTCAAGGCCGGTTCCACACCTGACACATGCGCTGTTGAAACAGCTAATGGTAGAAGGCGCCCCACAGCACCTTGAAGGGCCGAATCAAGAAATATCATAGCTTGCCCTTTCCAGGTGCCTAATTTGCAATTCCTAAACTGAAACAAATAATGACTATGTGGGCGCCTCGCGCTGGTACCGTGCCCGTCCGCGGCAGCCTCTGCTTGCGAACAATCAAAGGTCGTATCTTTGCGGACAAGTCCTTGCTTCGCAACCCGTAGTCTCACGGGCCGTCAGGGATTATCCGGCAGCGATCGCTGGGAAGCCGCGGTCGACAGCTCAGACATGGGGAGTAGCTTGGCGTGACCGGTTTGAAGGTTGGAATGGTGCGATGTCGCCTTGTCAGGGCAAGCGGGCCATAGCCGAGCGGATGTCGCCTGAAAGTTCCACCCGGCAAACCTGCGATGCGGATTACCTCTCAAGCAATTCCGGGTGGCTCTCAAGGAACGCGGGCACGGGAAGCGCAGCACCGAAATTGTAGGGGTTGTCCGCCAGCGTTCTTCGGTATCGTCCGAGCAACTCGCCGCCGTCCCGCAGTGGCTTGGATTTGCCGTCCATGCAATCCAATTTGTACGCAACAGCCGCCGTGATGTCCTGCGGCCGGTTGGCGTGGATTTCGAGCCCTCGACGGGTCAGCAGGGCGGTGTCGATCAAAAGCGCTTGCATCGGCTGCCGGTAGGTCTCGCGCAACGAGAGATAGCGCTTGGTCCGTCGGTCGTAGACCAGCCGCAAGGTGAAGTCGGTCTTGTCATTCCAAAACTGGCAATCGTTCGAAATGCAATTGACGAGCAACATAGGCGTTGCAAGCGCCTGCACGGCGCTCGTCAATCCCGACGTCGTGCCGATGAACAAGCGGGCCCCCGCGCACAGGAAAAGGTCCATGTCAGCAGACTTGATGTCACTGTGAGCATAGTCGAAAACGCCGGGCGATTCCCTGAGCGGTGTCATCGATTTATCGCCGAGCCGCACAACCGCGCCGCCGCGCGAGGTGATCTCGGCGATGGCATCGAGATAGTCGCTCACGTTGGCGGAGCGATGTTGGCGCGTCGTACCCGGCCCATCGCCGTGGTAGCCGCCCTCGCGAATGTGCAGCGCAACGAACCAATCGACGGTGACGCCGGCTTCGCGCAACCGGGCACGGCCACGCTCCCGCAAATCCTCAGGTATGGCGACGATCGGGCCACGCTTAGCCTCTGCCCAGGCGATTTGCGCCCGCGCCGCGGCGTGGGCCCAGGGTTCGGCCAAGCCCGTTGCGGCGAACGGTTGCCGGCCGCGTATCGCAATGAACTGATCGCCGACAAGGCGCTGGTAGGGCAACAGCTCGTCAACGAGCGCCGGGTCTTCAATGAGGCAAACGTGAGGCGCGATCAGTGACAGGAAGGCGCGATTGACGACCTTCCGTGGCGGCGCGAGCAGCACATAATTCGCGCGGGACAACAGGCCGAGCTCGGCCATGCGCAAATGGCAGTCGATGAAGCCGATGTGCCCGATCAGGGTGACCCACTCATAGCCGAGCAGCCTGACGGGAAGGTCTGCGTTGAAATGGGAGCTGGTTGCTGCGATCCGTGCGATCAAGTGCTGCGGCATAGACCATCTCTGCACCAGCGCGTCCTGATGGTCGAGCGCAGCCTGATAACAGCAGAACGTATCCGCATATTGTCCCTGGTGGTAGAAATTCTCGCCGAGCTGAATGAGATTGTCGTAGATCAGGAGCTCGCCCGCATTTGCAAACTCCCACGCGCTCGGCGTGTAGGTTGCGGGATCGTAGCCGGCTGCGTAGTTCTGATGGCTCATCACCGAGCGCGGGTTGCGCTCGACGGACGCGCGAAAACATTCCGCCGCATTGGCGTAATCCTTCATCAGCGCATGGACGCAGCCGAGCTTGCGCAGCGCACTGCTGTCGCCGCCCTTTGCTGCGGCGTTGAGGAAGTGCTGTGCGGCTGGGTAGCTCGCGCGGTACATATGGGCCACGCCAACCGCGAAGTTCAGCGCAAAACTGTCGATCGCCTCTGCGCGGGGCACCTCGCGAACGATCCGGTCATAGGCCTCGCAGAGCGCCAGCGTACCGAAATAGACGGATGGTGTGAGGCCCTTGCGGCTGCGCACGTTAATGCGGAAGATCAGGTTGAGCAGACGAACCGCGCGCAGTGCTGCCGGCTTCCGGCTCGCTGCGATGTGGATTTGCGCGGTCGCCGCTAGGCCAAGCAGGATTACCTTGGTTGCGAGCGGGGCGATGAACGAGCCCCTGGCAAGCTTCCGATCCGCAAAGCGCAACAGGGCGGCACCGGCCGTGCCGTTGATGAACCAGCGATCGACAAGGGTGCTGGCCTTCGAGGTGAACGGCAGCAGCATGCGCCGGCGCGCGGCGAGGGCGCCATACAACCGGAATGCCAGGCCCGTCAGCTGCTTCGGCGGCGCCGCCGGCGCCGAAGCCGAGCGCTGGCGGGCCGCAGTCGACGCGGGCGGCGCGATATTGGCGCGATTGAGGCGATGCCGCAGCTGCGCGACTGATGACAGCGGGCTCATGCAGGACGATAGGCGGCACGTGCCGCGACGATTGCCCGCCGTCGGGGCCATTGGCTCAAGAGCCGCGTGAACGACATCGGCCGGGTCCGCAACGCAGCCCAGGCAAGAGCGGCCAATATCCCGAGAAAGCCAAGCGGGAGCAAGAGACCGAGCCACCTCTGCTCGAGCGCACCAAAGCCGAGCAGGGCCGCAGCGCGCTCGGTCTTGGCGGAGGGCTCCGTCTCGGCAGAGATGACGATCCGTGCAGCACCGAAGCGGGTGCGGCGCTCGAATGCGTCGTCATATCCTTGCGGAAACAGTGTGCTTGCCGCGATCAAGGCGCGAATCCGACTCAGCCGCTCCGAGAGCACCTTGGGGTCGGTCGCTGTGGTCATGGAGTAATTTTGGCCGTGGATGCGCCAGTAGCCGAGGATTTCCGCGACAAAGAATACGCCGTAAGTCAGTGCCACCTGGCGCGCGAGAAACGCGTCGGCAAACGAGCCAAGCTTTTCGTCAAAGTTGCCAAGTGCGACGAGCGCGCTGCGCCGGTAGAGCGAGACCGTGCCGGAAAAGTAATTGTCGCCGACGCGCAGCGCCTTGCGCACATCGTCAGGCCTCAAGAACGCGGAGTGGCTTTCGGGCAGCATGATCGGCCGGAGCGCGCGCGTCTCTCGCGTGCCGATGATCTCGGTGCAAGCGCAGATCAGGCCGGCCTCGGGACAATTTTCGGCCGGCGCCAGGCTACGTTCGAGATAATGCGGATGCAGCGCATCGTCAGCGCCCAGAAAGCCGATCCAGTCGGTATCGACGAGGCCAATGGCCTCGTTCTGGCCGGCCACCACGCCCCTATTCTTGTTGTGGCGGATCAACTCCCACCCCGGGTGCTCGGCGATGAAGCGGGAGATGACGGCAATGCTGTCATCGCACGAGGCATCATCGATGATGAGCACGCGATCAGGCGCGCGCGTTTGCGCGGCGATGCTGCCGAGCGACTCGGGCAAATAGCGCGCGTGATTGTAGTTGGGGACGACAAGCGTCACGCGGGGCCGGGCAGTGGATGTAGTCAGCTGGTCCATTGGACTCCAACAACGCGTCGTCGCCACCTCAAACCTGTCTGCGAGGCCTCAGGTCGCCGGGAGTTCTTTCAGCACGTTCTCGAGCGGACCGAAGGCCCGCACGCGGCCTCCGTCCAGGTGGAGGCCGAGATTGCACATGTCCCTCAGAAGACCGTGGTCGTGCGAGGCAAGCACCACGATGCCCGATTGATTGGTGATGTCGAGTAGGCGGTCGTGGGTTTTCTTGCGGAACTGCGCGTCGCCGACGGCGATCCATTCGTCCATCAGGATGATGTCACCGTGAATGGAGGCGGCGATGGAAAAGACCAGGCGGAGCAGCATGCCGGACGAATAGGTCCGGATCGGCAATTCGAGATAATCGCCGAGCTCGGCGAACTCGGCGATTTCCGGCACGCGCGCCTCGATCTCCTCGGGCGTCAGTCCGAGAATCAGGCCGCGGATCCTGATATTCTCATAACCGGAAGCCTCTTCGTCCATGCCGAGCCCGATGTCGAACATCGGCACGTTGCGCCCCACCGTGCGCAGCGATCCGCGGGTCGGCTCATAGATGCCGGCGAGAACGCGGATAAGCGTTGTCTTGCCGGCGCCGTTGTGGCCGATCAGGCCGAGCCGGTCGCCGCGGCGCAAGGTGAAGCTGATATCATCGAGCGCCTGGACGAAGCGGAACGAACCTTCGTTCTTGAGCACCTTGCCGCCGACGCGCGAGGCCGTGCGCAAGGCCAGGTGGCGGAACGACTGCGCGTTCGGTGGCGCGACCGGGAATTCGATACCGATATTGCGGGCTTCAATCAGAGGCATGATGTTTCCGTGCTGCTAGCCACCACCATCAGGCCCAATAGACCACGCGCGAGCGGTAGCGCGTGTAGATGTAGATCATCGCCGCCGTCAAAAGGGCGACGACGCCGAACGCGCCAAACCAACTCATCAGACCGGTCGGATTCCCCATCAGCGGATCGCGCGTGATGGACAGCAGATAAGCGATGGGATTGAGCTTAACGATAATCTCGCCGCCCCTTATGTGCGACGGCAGCCATATGATCGGCGAGATGAAAAACAAGAGCTGAAGCACTGCCGCCACGACGGGCGGCACGTCGCGATAGCGCACGCAGATCATGGAGGTGATGACCGACGCGCTGACCACGAAGACATAGACGATCGCGAGGCCCGGCAGGCAGAGCAGGATATTGAAACCGATGTGCCAGGGAAGGATCAGCCAGATGATCGGCACGATCGCCATATTGTGCAGGAAGATGATCAGATTGCGCTGAACCATCCGCATCACATGGATCAGGATCGGCATGTCCACCGCTTTGATCATGCCGCCGGCGTTGATCATCGTGGAGCAGGACTCGCCGAGCGAGGAGGCGATGAAATTCCAGATGGTGATGCTCACCATGAAATTCGGCAGGTAGGTCTTGGTATCGGCGCCAAGGAACCGTCCGGCGACCAGACCCATAATCACGGCGGTGAGGCCGTTGGTCGCCGTGATCCACCAGGGGCCGAGAAAGGTCCGCCGGTATTTCGATCGGATGTCACCCGCGGCCAGCGCCCGCCAAGTTACGTGGCGCGTCACGAAGGGCGCAATATCGGTGCGGCAGCGGGCCCAGCTGAAGCGGCGCTTCTCCGCGATCACGAAGCGCTCGTCGTGGTCGTTGGCCAGGGTCGTCATGCGCAATCTCGTGGAGGCGGGATCATCCGGCATTGGTTACCGAAAGGCTCCGAGCGGCGTTCCACGCCGCTTTTCGGTGCCTGCTGGACACCATTTTAGCAGGCCCCTGTCAACCAGTTCCGGGGGCGACATCGCGCCGCCGCCATTGGGCTCGGAAGGCCCCAAACCCTCGCTTCCGTGTTTCTCCGGGCTCTCGAAGCGGAAGCGGCCGAGAGGGGCTTTGCCTAGAGGAGCTTCGAGTCGGCTTTGTCCGCAATCCGCGGCTCCGGCAGCGGCACCAGGAATTGGCCGCCGGCCGCGACATAGGCCTCGTTCCGCTTCAAAATCGGATCGGCATAGATCCAGGCCAGGATGACGACTACGTGCGGCTTTTCGGTCGCAAGCACCGCCGAGGGCAGCACCGGGATATGCGCGCCCGGGCTGAACGTGCCCTGCTTGAGCGGATTGTCGTCGACGATGAACTTGACCCTGCCTTCCAGCTCAAAATGGTAGAGCAGGGTGGTGGTCGTCGTCGAAGCGCCATAGGCGGCGACGACCTTGCCCTCCGCGCGGGCTTTGTCGAGATAGGCGAGGACCGTGCGCTTCCGGCTCTCGATCGCGTCGAACCAGTCGCGATAGATCTTCGGCTTGGTGATGCCGCGGCGCTGCTCCTCGGCTACCAGCTTGAGATAGGCCTCCGAGCGCGGCCGCTTGCCCGTCGATTTGGGCTGGGCAAAGGCTCGGATCGACCCTCCCTTGGTCCCGGTCCGCTCGACATGGAACAGGCTCATGTCGTGCTTGTTCAGGAAGGTCTCGAGCGGGATCAGCGCGTGATGGGAGACATGCTCGTGATAGATCGTGTCGAACACCATGTTGTCGATCATGTCGACGATATAGGAGACCTCGAAGACGAACGCGCCGTCATCTACCAGCAACAGGCGAATGCCCTTCACGACATCGGCCATGTTGTCGATGTGGGCGAACACGTTGTTGGCACAGAACAGCGCGGCGCTGCCTTGCTCGTCCCTGATCTTCTCCGCGAGCCGGCTGGTGAAAAAATCCGGGATGGTCGGCACGCCGTCTTGCGTCGCGGCCGCGGCGATGTTGCGCGCCGGATCGATGCCCTGCACGCGCATGCCCTCGTTCTTGAAGGCCTTCAGGAGCGAGCCGTCATTGCTGCCCATCTCCACGACCAGATTTCCCTTCGGGATCGAAAGCCCTTCGACCACCGAGTGGGCGTAGCGCTTGAAATGCTCGACGAGGCCTAGCGAGACGGAGGTGCGATAGGTGTAGTCCCGGAACAGCACGTCGGGATCCACGACGTCGAGATTCTGCAGATGTCCGCACGAAAGGCAGAGATAGCAGTCGAGCGGGTAGAGGTCCTGCGGCTCGCTCTTGCGCTCGGCGGTGACGAAGGCATCGCCGATCGGCGAGGCTTTGATCGGCAGCACATGCTCCAGCGAGGTGGATCCGCATAGGCGGCAAGCGGTCTTGTGCGTCACGTGCTTTTGCATGTCTCGGCGATCCCTGCGGACGAATGAAAGGGCTCTATAGGAAATTAGGGGCGGGATGCATAGCGATTCATAGCCCGGAGAAGGCTTTCGCGACCTCCTCCTGCCAAACGACCGAAACCCCGCCATCCAGGAACAAGGATTGTCCATTGATGAAGGAGGCGCGCTCGCTGCAGAGGAAATCGATTGCGTTGGCGCATTCCTCGGCGGTGCCGAGACGGCCGAGCGGCACCAGGCGGTGATAGAGCTCCATCAGCTTGGCGTTGGATTCGTAGAACGCGCGCGACTCCGGCTTTAAGTAGGTCAACGGCATGATGGCGTTGACCCGGATGCCCTGGCGCCCCAGCGTCGCGGCATAATGGCGGACCATGGCGTTGAGGCCGCCCTTCACCGCGTGGTAGCCGACAGGCTGGGAGCTGCCGACATAGTCGGCATAGACCGAACTCACGACGCCGATGGCGCGATCGCCACTGTCGGTAAAATGCGCTGCAAAACCTTCGATCAGGTCGCGCGATGCGGTGAGGCCAACCTGGATCTCCCCGACCCAGGGATCGCCTTGCCCGCGAAAGCGCTGGCTCAGCACCAGATAGCTGATCGGCCCAAGGTCATCGGAGATTTGCGTCCACAGCCCGTCCAAGCTTGCGGGTTTCTCCAGGTCGGCCGCAAAATGACGCAGCCGCGGACTTTCCGGAAATTCGGCCGGCTTGTGTCGCGAGATGACGCTGACGGCGCAGCCGCGGGACAGGAAGCGCTCGACGACGATCCGTCCCAATCCGCGGGTGCCGCCGACCACGACGGCGTGCTGCGTGCTCATGCGGCCTTGTCCTGAAGCGCGGCAACGCGGCGGACCAGCTCGGCCTGGTAGGCCGCCGCCTTGTCGGGCTCGCTGTCCTCGGGCGCGAAATCGGCGAACACGGTCCCTTGCGGCCGGAACGGACCGTTGGTGATTTCGTGCACGATCAACATGTCGCTGCGAATGATCAGGGTGTGAAAGAACGGCTTCGACATCCGGTAATAGAACGAACGCCCGCTGCCCGGTTCCCCCAGCGCGACGACGCGGCTAATCTCGCCCTCATCGTCGAACACGACGATATCGACCTCGCCCTCGATGATGTGGAAGGCCTCGCTCTTGCCGGGATGCTTGTGCGGGCGGATGTAGGAGCTCGGGTCGATCGCGATGATCATCTCGTGCAGCGCGTCCTCGCCGTCGGGATGCGCGTTGATGCGGGCGCGGCGTTTGGGGCTGGCCTTGACCGAGGCTTTCAGCATGTCGAGCTCGCGCGCGCCGACCGCCGATATTGGCCCCTTGGCGAGGAAGACCTCGGGCGATTTCTGAACAAGCACCATCAGGCAAGATCCTTCACGCAAGCTCCTTCACGACCGAATCATCGAGCGCCGCATAGATCGAGCGAAATTCCACCCCACGTTCCGCGAGTGGCGCGAGCTTGGCCCGCACCTTCGCCTGGATATGGGGCGCCACCGCAAACAGGCAAATCTTGATCCGCTCGTCCTGCAGCAGCGCCTCTGAACTTACCACGGGCACCCTGAAGCCGGGGGGGAAAAAGCCGGCTTTGTCGGGGTCGTCATCGACCGCGAGCGCAATATCGACGCCCAATCCGAAGGCGTTGACGAACATGATGGCGTGATGGCCGATCCCGAACAGCGCGACCCCATTCTTGGTCTTGCCGGCGCTGCTGGCGAGTTTTGCTCGAAGGCGCTCTCGAGTGGCCGGAAACCGCTCGCGATAGGTCTGGAACAGGGCGGACGCGCCTTGCGGGACGAGCGCCGGGACAGGGGACTTTGCGAGCTCCAGCACGGCGACCAGCGCATCTTCCAGAACTCCTGGATAGCGCAGGATCGAGAGCACCCGGAAGCCCGCGGCTTCCGCCAGCCGCTCAAGGGTATTCTCCACGAAATAGCAGCAGTGTTCATCCCACAGGAAGCAATAGTCGCGCGCGGCGAGAAACTTGCTGCTGTCGGGAACCTCGATGAGAAGCAGGCCGCGCTCGCCAACGAGAGATTTGAGCGCGGTGAGCGCCGCGACCGGCGCGCGCGAGTGTTCGATGATATAGCGGCAGGACACCAGGTCGAAGCGCCCCTTGCGCGCCGCGATCTCAGTGAGCCGCGGCGCGTTCAGGCTGGCCTGCCAGGTTTCGAGATAGGGGTAAAATCCTTCCCGGGTGGGCGCATCGAGTTCCAGGGCGGCGGTCGCAACCCCGCGGGCCGCAAGGCGCGTCAGCAGCGGCTGTTCGAACGGGCCGGTGCCGAGCGCGCTGCGCGCGTCGGAGCGAAGCGCCAACACCGTCTCCACCAGGGCGTCGAGATGGCCTTCCGGTTCGCGGTAGCGAATCCAGGGCAATTGCGGGGTGAGGGCCTCCGCCGGCGGCGGCTCGCGGAGCTGGATCAGCCGGCAGCTCTCGCATTCGACGATGTCGACATCGACCAGCGCGTCGACCTGTCCCGTCCGGGTGAAACGGTTACACACCGGAAGCCGGCCGAGCGATAACGCCGGTGTGCTGACCGTGTGGCCGCACAGTCGACAGTGAGAGCTCGCTGGGCGTATGATCTGGTCCGAGATGCTCATACAGAAAGGCGAATTCGTGGTACTGGGACAGCCCGAGCGGCGCTCCGTGCACGCGCATGCAACGGGCTGTCAGCGAGGTCCCGACGTGCTAACCGTTTGGACGGCAAAATGCTAGCAGCCTATGCTGGCATCTCTGCTCGGCGGCAATGCCGATCAGAGGAAATCTGAACGATTTGGGCGAAACTTGCGGATGCACGCGATCGGGGGCAAGGCGATGGACGGCGGCAGCATGGTTGTCGCTCTCGCCCGCTACGTGTTTTCCCTCTTTGTTTCCCTTATCCTAATCAGCGGGCTGTTGTCAGCCTGGGCGCTGATCGGACGCGACCACTTTGCCGCAATCCGGGCTGGCCACGGACCAAGCTGGTATCAGGACCTCGGCGGCGACGCTGTGACCGAGATTCAGGACCAGGACATCTTTTTTCACGACATCGGCACGTCGATCGAGCACCTGCGGCAGGCTGACGTCGTGATTGTCGGCTCATCCCTGGTGGCCTTTGGCATCAACGGAAACATCGCGGCCAAAAGGTTGGCCCGGTATGGACTAACCTTTTACAATATGTCCTTCGTCGGCATTTCCAGCGGCGAGTTTACCCGAAGAATCGCCGAACGCTTCCGCATTCATCCAAAACTCTGGATCATCAACGCGGATGATGGCGGAGGCGGTGGTCACTTCTTCGGCGACACCGTGCAGCGGTCCTTTTCCGGCGACGTCAAGACGATCGCCGCAACCGAGCACAGCCGGTTCAAGGCGTTTCGGGAGGTCGTCCGGCGCAACCTGCGATGGCGCGCGGAGGCTCTTTTCAAGAGCCTGTTCCATTCCACTGCCCTTGAACGGCCGGACCGCGTCATCATCCCGCGCTTTTATCGCGATGCTGCAACGGGCGATGCCGATATGACGGCATTTCCCAGGTACGAGAACGCCGATAATCCAAGCGTTGCGATCAAACCTCGTGCGGCGTGCCATGCCAGCGAACAGGTCGTTCGGATCGCGCGGCGCTTCGTCGCGACTGTCGGTGGAGATGTGGTTCTGACCCTGGTGCCGAATACCTACTATTGTGAACAGCAGGCGCGTGAGTTGGCGCAGAAACTGGGCGTGGAGCTCGTGCTTACCGGAAAGCTCGGCTATTCGAGCTGGGATGGCGGCGGTCACCTCGATCGCCGCGGCAGCAACGCGTTCACCCGTGACCTGATTTCAGCGCTGGAGAAGACTCCGACGTTCCAGCGCGTGCTGGGAGCCAAGCAAAACTCGTCATTCGCCGCGCAGCGTCAGCCTTAGTGCTTGAAATCCAAAAGGCGGTCGATCACCTGACCGGCCATGAAGATCGAGCCGGCGTGGGTCAGATGGCCGCCGTCGAATGCGGTGAGCTCGGAGCCATTCGGGCCGATACGCGCCAAGCATCCGTCATTGTTGCACATGAGTCGGCGCATCGAGATGTAGTCGATGCCTGCCTTTGCGGATTCGGGCTCGAGAATCGACTCGATCTGGCGAGTCCAACGGTCGTTGGAGCGATACCAGGTTCGTTCAGGCAGTATCGCCCCGCCGCTTTCGAAGTAGTAGTCGAGAACGTTGGCGGACAGACCCTCGCCGGTCCAGCTTGCGGGCGGTCCCAACAGCACGATCTTCTTAGTAAACGGCCTCAGCAACGGAACGGTCCGTTGCAGGCCGCCACGCAGATCGGGTTCGCTGTAGCTCCAGGTCGAATAGAGGATCACCACATCCGGGCGCAGCTCCGCAATGCGCTTGAGGGCGTAGTCGTTGCTCGGCTTACAGAACCGCCGTTCAGGATTGACGTAGCCGATAAGCGGCGCACAGGCCGAGGCGGTGTACTCCGCCACGTCGAACCCGCGCTTGGCGGCGAAATGCTTCAGCCCGGGATAAAGTGATGCGGCGTAGGAATCGCCCCAAATGAAAAGCAAGGGCCGGCCACCATTGCCCGCACATTCCGGAGCGAATTCCGCGGGGCTCTGTTCGGGCTGCATCAGGCATTTTCCCTCCCGCCAATATTGCGAGGATTCTGCGCCAGTGAGCATGAAGGGACGAACCGAAGCTGGAATCCTGATCGGCAAACCGTTGGTTCGGTCGGCAGCAAGGCCGACTATACCTAGAGCAAGCATCGCGGTGATCAGGCCTGCGACCTTGATCCGGACGCGCTTGCGTCCGAACCGCAACGGCTTCTCGACTATCCGATAGGTGAGCCAGGCCAGTAACCCGCTCGCCAGCAGGATCGCCAGCATGTAGCGGATACGGACGCCGTCGACGAAATGGATGCGCGCATAGGCCATCAGCGGGAAGTGCCAGAGGTAAAGCGGATAGCTGATCAGCCCGACGAACACCGCCGGACGCGCCGCAAGCAGATGTCGGTGGACGAACGTGCCGCTGCCGCCGATCAAGGCGGCGGCGCCGAGCACCGGCAACAGGGTGAACCAGCCCGGGTCCCGCATCCAGGCGCGATATGCGCATAGACTGACGACAATCGCCGCCAGCGCGCATGCGGCCGCGATCTCCCGCGACGGTCGGAAGCTTGACTTGCGTTGCTCAAGATTGATGATGCGTCCGCCATGCCACAGCGCCAGCGCCGAGCCGACCAGCAGCTCCCACGCGCGCGTCACGGGAAGGTAGAAGGCGTAATCGGGCGCCCGGGCTCCGACAATCAGACAGAGCACGAACGAAGTGACCGCGAGCACCGTCACTACGGCGAGCCCATTCAGATTCCAGCGGCGGATCAAAAGCAGCGTCAGCGGCCAGGCGACGTAATATTGCTCTTCAATCCCAAGCGACCAGAGATGGAGCAGGGGCTTCATGTTGGCGGCCAGATCGAAATAGCCGACTTGCCCGAGCAGCACGAAATTCTGGGCAAAGATCGCACCGCCGGCGATGTTGGTCCCCAGCGATTGCATGTCGTGCAGCGGCAGCAGGAACCAGCCGATGGCAAAGGTGACGGTGACGACGAGGATCAGCGCCGGGAAGATGCGGCGAATCCGGCGGGCATAGAAATTAGCGATGCTGAAACGCTTCTCGCGCATCTGCTGGTGGATGATGCCGGTGATCAGGTAACCGGAAATCACGAAGAAGATGTCGACGCCGAAGAAGCCGCCGGGCAGGAGGCTCGGAAAGGCGTGATAGATGAGCACCGGAAGGACCGCGAGGGCACGCAGGCCATCAATATCCGGGCGGTAGGATAGGTGAGACGGCTGAGCCGCACCTGGCTTCTCCAAAGCGAGGTCGAACCGCGCGATGTTCATGATAGCTGTCCGCCTTCAGTCGTTCGCCAAGAATTCGCGCGCATACTTCTCAACGAAGTACTTGCTCGGCCGGGAACTGCCAAAAAAGCCCGGTACCTTCACGTAGCGCTCCCAGCCGTCGTCGACGCCCGATACCGCGGCCGTACGCCCCGGCTCGCAAAGATCCAGGACCTCCCGTACCGTTTCCAGGATTTCATCCGAACTGCTCTCGCCCACGGTCAAGCCGGCGCGCACGAGCGATTCGTAGGTAGGGAACGCCCAGCGGTAGCGTTCGGATGTGACGTCGCCGAGCGACAGCATTCGCCCGCCCTTCGTGTGGACCGGCTTGAGCGCAAACCGCGTGTCGGTGGACCACAACAGCCCGACCGAACTCAGCGCATTCACCATCGCGGTCGGGATACCGAAGCTCGTTGCTACATAGGCAAACCCCGAGGTGGTGCCGATGAACATCCGCGCGCGGCGCATCAGGTGGATATCCATCTCGGGCACCTGGTCGTCGCTGCGCGCATAATCGATAACCCGCGCCATTTCGGGCAGCGGCGGCACCCTGCGCCCGCCCATCCGCACCACCCAGCCGCCGCGTTCCGTGACATGGCGGATGGCATCCATGTAGCTCTCGAGCGAGGCGTTGCGGATCGACTCGCCGACCCCTTCGGTATCGTTGCGCGCCTTGGCGTCGCGAACATGCAGGCAAACGTACCAGTCGTCTTCGCTCATGCCCCATTTCCGGCGCAGCGACTGGTAAAGCTGCTCGGTGCGGTCGTCGGCGGCCATGCGGCGGTCGTAGATGTCGCGCAGTGGAAAGCCGCGCCCCTCGGCCTCCCATTGCTTGAGCGCCAGCGAGCCGGCGTCATTCCAGTAAACGGCGCGGCCATCCTCGAACGCGAAGGCCTGATGCGACATGCCGAGGAAGGGAATGAGGCTTGCGAGCTCGTGCCAAATGTCGGGCGTGACGTTGTCATGCAAAGTGAGCGTCGGGCAGATCTCCGAAAACAGCGACAGGAAAGGCTTGTTGGCGATGCGATCGTCGTAAGCCAGCAGCAGCGGACTGCCTCTCCACCATCCCATCTGGCGCATCATGAGATGAACATTCAGATGCCCGTTGTGGCCGATCAGCGCGCTCCAGTCCGGCGACAACAGCTTGGCCTCCGGCAAATCGACACCGAGCCCGTCAAGAAACGTCTTCAGTTTCGGACTGGGCGCGGGCAGCGAGCGGCGCAGTCTTTGCTGCGTTTCGTTCATTCGGTTGAAGACGTCCGGCAGATGAAAGCCCTCGCCGCTGTGATAAGTCGTCAGCAACAGGTGGCGATAGGCATAGAACAGGTTGATCTCGGCCAGCAGCGGACGCTGCGGGTGACTGGCAGGCAACCTCTCCCAGTGCTGACCGTTCTGCTCGCGCGAACTGAGGATATCGTTGTGCCGCGGCAGCTTGAGCCGCTCGATCAGCCCATTGATCAGCTCCTTGTCGGCAAAGAACTCCGGGACATAACGATCGAGCGGCGCTTCGAATAATTCGTCGTCGTCATATTGCCTTGCTGCGAACGTCCCCTGTTCAAAGGTGAAGTTGCGGTGCTCCAGCATCATCTTGATGAGCTCTGCGAAACCACCCATAAACCGGGGTGGGATCGCGCTCCAATCGACCGTATGGATCTGCGCCAGCACTTCCATGAAGTAGCCGGTCGAAAGCTTCTTAATGAGGGTTTCCAGCGCCTCCAGAAAGTACTCTTCGCTCCCTTGCCAATTGATTTGTGGGAAGAGCGCCAGCACCTGCTTCTCGTCCCCACAAAGAAGGAAAAAGAACACGAGCTCATTGATGTACTTGTCCGAACGAGGGCTGGCGAGCACCCATGGCAACATGCCGTGGATGTTGAGACCGCAAAAAAACTGGAAGTGCCGGTCGAGATCATCGCGTCGGGTGTAGTGCCGGTAGATGACAGCGAGCATGAATGCCTGCTTGAACGGCAAGAACACAAATATGATGTTCTTGAGAAATTCTTTCGCTCCGAAGCGGCCTGCAACGTTCAGCGCCAACTCGAGCAGCCGCACAAAGCGCGCAGCGATCTTCGGCTTTCGCAACCGTACGGGCCAGCGGCGCACCGAGCCGATTTTCATGTCAACCGAATGAACCGACATCTACCCCGCCCCCCCCCGCAATATCCCATAGCCCTCGCGCGTGGCTCGGCACGTCCATCCAATCATGAAGCTCCGCATCGAAAGGAGAAGCATCTCCCCGACCTTGGGAGCTAGCGCGTGGCCGCATTGGCTTCGTCAGTTCGGAGGGCATTGACGATCATAGGCCCGAGCTGCTTTTTCGCGAGATACACGGACGCGAACGGCCGCAAGTGTGCGTCGTCGAAGGTAATTAAGCCCGTCTTTCGATCATCGCCCAGATAGGTGAGACAACCATCCGAATTACAGAATGGGCTTCGCTCCTCGACGTAGTCGAACGGCTCATTGCTTTTTAGTTTGGACTCGAATGCATTCCCTAATGCAAGGAGCTCGTCGTCCTGATGCCCGGGTATGTAGTGCGGAGTAGAGTACCAATAGCTCTTCATAATGATCTTATACAGATACGGCTTCCAATGCGGTCTTTGGCCAAGCACGAAGATATGCTTCACACCAAGCTTCCTGATCATGACCGAGTAGGTCCTGATGTAGTTTATATCGAACGAACTGTTTGAAGACATCAGAACTACGTCGGGCGGATCGAGTTTGATTCGTTCCAGCGCGAAGTGATTAGTCATATTGCAGTGATCCGCTTGGATCTGTGCATCGTTGAGAGCACGCACCGGGCAGCCCGAGCTGAAGATCAAGAGCGTGGAAATCTCCTTCGGTAGCACCTCCTTCAGCCCGTAGTACAAGTCGGCCGCATTGGAATCTCCAAGGATCAACACGGCCTTTGATGTGTGACGGGTGTAGCACTCCGGATCGATCGCATCACGAGGGGCATTGGAAGGGAACGGGCTGTTCCATCTATAGAAGTTACATTGATTTTGGGCGATCTGCGCCCGTTCGACCGTATGTTTGCTTGCGTCGTACAGATAACCTTCGAAATAGGCCGCGTATTCGGCTCGGTCTTTCAATCGACCCGGGATGCCGGATTTTGCAAGGTCATAGATGCCGAAGACAGCGACGCAGACCATCGCGCCGATGAGCCCCAATATCCGGACCCTTACAGGCAATGTTCCGAACCGCAGCGGCGTCTCGATGAAGCGGTAGGTCAGCCAGGCGAGAACGACGCTGGCGACCACGAGCTCCAGCCGCAGCATCCAAGACGGCTCGGCGTAGGCGTTGTGCGCAAACGCGAGCAGGGGCCAATGCCAGAGATAGAGAGGATAACTGATCAGGCCGATCCATACCACGGCGCGGTTGGACAACACGCGGGAATTGAGCCAGGCGAGCGGGCCCGCAAGCACGAGCAGGCACGTCCCTAGCACCGGGAGCAGCGCCCACCAGCCCGGAAACGTTGTCTTCGGCGTGATCTTGACGATTGCCACCGCCAGCAGCAACGCGCCCAACAGCGCCATCGCTTCACACAGCACAAGCGGCAGCGGCTTGCGCAGCACGGGCCGAAGTTGGGTGAAGTAGGCCAGCAGTCCTCCAGCCAGCAGCTCCCAAAACCGCGAAAGTGGCGAATAGAAAGCAGCGGGTGGATTGGTCGCGGCGCTATGAACGCTGATCGCGAACGATCCCACGAGCAGAACGATACTGATCAGCGCCAGGTTGAACCGGGTCTTCCGGACCGCCAACACCAGCGCCGGCCAGATCAGGTAATATTGCTCTTCGACTCCCAGCGACCACAGATGCAGCAGGATCTTGGTGTTGGCGCTGGTATCGAAATAGTTCGCTTCCTTCCAGAAGATGAAATTGGCAATGAAGGCGGCTCCGCCGGCGACATGTTTCCCAAGCTGTTGGTATTCATCGGGAAGCAGCAGAAACCATCCGGCAACGAGACAGGCGGCCAGTACGACCAACAGCGCCGGGAAGAGGCGGCGTATGCGCCGCGTGTAAAAGGTCGCGAAGCTGAATCGGCCATCGTCGAGATCGGACACGATGATCGACGTGATCAAGTATCCGGAAATGACGAAAAAGACATCGACGCCGACGAAACCGCCCGAGAGCAAGGTCGGAAATGCATGAAATATGACGACGCTGATAACAGCGACCGCGCGCAGCCCATCTACATCGGGCCGGTACTTGATCACGTGCGGCCCGTGCTCGCCCGCTATTGGCTTGACCATCTATTATGAAACCCCACCCTTGCGCCCCGGCGACCCTATCATCTGGCGCTTTGGAGCATCAACCTCTCTCTTTGGTTGCATCTGACACCGGAAAGCAACACTCCCGCGGCTCACAGGCTGCGGTTCCTTGGGGCGGGGCTGTCAAGGCGCCTTATCGCGAGAGGCCGGTCATGCCGTATCTTGCCGCGTCGCCCTTCCACGTTCATTCAAAGAAGATGAACTCGTGGTCGCCGGTGTAGCCGCTTCGCTTGAACTCGAACGCCCATTCTTCCGGCGTGTGGAAGATGCGGCAGGTGAGCTGCCAGTACATCAGGTTCACCTTCTCGCGCTCGTTGCGATAGGCTTCGACGCAGAGGTATTTGGCGCCGCGGCCGACGCGCTCCATCTCCCGCAAGGCGGCGTCGAGGTCGTAGTTGTAGAGGTTGTGCAGCGTGTTGATGGAGATGACGAGATCGAAATGGTTGTCGGGCCAGGGCAGTTTGGCGGCCGATCCGACCTGGCAGAACGGCTTGACATCCTCCATCGTGTGCTCGATTCCGTAAGCGGAGACGTCGATGCCGGCGACCTCGATGCCGGGAACGGCCTCGCGGAAATCGTGCAGCAGAAAGCCCTTGCCGGAGCCGACGTCGAGCACGCGCATGCCCGGCTTGATGCCGTAGGCGGCAACCATGGCATCCGCCACCTTGCGCCAGCGGCCATCATATTTGTAGCCGCCATAGCCGGTCTCGCGGCTGCCGTCCCAGTAATCGTAGTCGAACTTGATCGCCATCTCGGCGACCTCAGCCTTGTCGCGCTGGGTGACGCGCGCGAGATAGTCGCGCTTGGTCGATTTATGAACGAGGCTGACGAACTCGCGATAGGCCATGAAACTCTCTCCAGTGCAACAGGTCGGTCAATCCGGATCTTAAGCGTTCAATCCGGCAAGTTTGGCTTCCGCCTTCTCGAGCTGGGCGGCGCAGCGCGCGGCCCAGGCGCTGGTTTCGGCAAAGGCGCGGCGCGCCGCGCCGAGCGGCAGAAAATCGTTGAGAATGATGCAGGTCCACTTGATGCGATAGGCGTCAAGCAGCATGCGGCAGCGTGCGCGGCCCTTCTCGTCGAGCCCGAGGCCGTCGGCCACGCGCGCGATAAAGGTCGGATGATAGCCTGATGGCACCGGGATTTCCGGCTGGCAAAAGAAATCGGAGACCAGCTTGGCCGGATCGTCACTGCCGGCATATTCGAAGTCCAGGAACGTCAGGCGGCCAGCAGCGTCGATCAGCGCGTTGTGGAAGCCGAAATCCGACGGCGACAGGCAGCGATCGTCTGTTGCGAGCGCCTGCTCCATGGGAATGCCGGCAGCTTGGGCGGCGACTTCGAGATTCAGTTTCACGGCATGCCATATGGGCAGCAGCCGCTTCGCCACGAAACTTTGGGCCGCTTTGGCGTGCGGCGCATCGGGATCGAGCTGCTCAAGGCGCGCGACGCGGCGTTCGACGGTTGCGACATGCTCGGCGAGCGCGAAGCAGGCTTCCGAGCCCGGCGCGAGCGCCGCCCGCGGCCGCGCGTTGACCGCGAGCACGAAGTCGATCGCCGCCTCGATATGGGCCGGATTCAGCTCGGCAGCGAGCAGCTTGCGTCCCTCGACAAAGCTGTAGAGCCCGGCATGCGCGCTCGTATCACAGGCCAAAGGCTCGGGCACGCAGCGCATGCCGCGCGACCAGGCGTGCTGCAAGAAATCCCATTCGGCACGGAGCCGGTCGCGCGGATCGCGCGGATCGCTGAAATAGCGCTTCAGGACCAGCGGAGAGCCTGCGTCCATTTCGACGCGGTAGACCTGGTTGTTCTTGCCTCCGGCCAGGCGCGAGAGCCCACGCGCCTGTCCGCGGCCTGCGCTATCGGCGAGATGGCTCGCCAGGGAAAGCCAGCTTTCCTCGGCTTGCGGTTCAGCTCTGTTCACGGCCGATATCCGCCGAGATCGCGGCCCAGGATGAGCGGCGGTCGAGCTTGCTCGCATCCTCAGCCCGGCCAGCGAACTGGTCATCCGGATCGAACAGGACCTTGCGCATGCCGAGCGGGAATCCGGGCATCGCCAGGATCTCCGGAAGGTCGTCGACAAACATGTCGACGCCAAGCTCGGCCGCACGCGCGACCTTCTCTTCCTTGGTCAGTTCGAAGAACACCCGCGCCGGATCGATCCTGGCCGCGCCTTGGCCGATCAGCCCGCGCGCTTCGAGGAAGCCGCGCGCGGCCGCATGCATGTCGTGCCTGGGCCCGAGGATCGGACGGCGCGTCTTGTGGCTGACAATGAAGAGCTCGTGGCCGGCGCCTTGCGCAACGCCGATGAACTCGGCAAAGCCCGGAAAGGGCGAGACCAGGTCCATGCGGGCGCCATAGACGTAGCCCTGCAGCTCGGTGAAGTCATCCTTGCGGCCGCTGCCGTTCAGATGATCGCGCACGCTGTTCTTGTCGCGCGCGAGACCGCGCGGGATCAGGCCGCGTTCGAGGGCCGCCGCATGAAACACGCCGTCGTAGCATGCGATGGTATTGTCGAAATCGATCCCGATCCGCATCGCGGGTCCTTGAACGCCTAGCGCAGCGACATGTCGATCAGGGGACGGCCCACCTTGCCCGCGGCGAGGTCGGCTAGCGCCTGATCGGCCTCTGCCAGTTTGTAAGGCTTTGACAGCAGATCGCGCACCGGGAAGCGGTTTGACGCCAGCAAGCGGCCGTAGCGGCCATAGTCGCGGTCCGGAACGCTGTCTCCGCCCCAGGTGCCGAGCAGGCTCTTGCCCTGGTTGAAGACGCCCGGATTGAGCGAGAGCGCCGCACCCTGCTTGGCGTTGCCGATCACGACCGCACGCCCGCCCTGCTGGCGGGTGGCGTTGACGGCCTGGTCCATCACGGCCGGAATACCGGAGGATTCCACGGCCAGATCGACGCCTTGCGGCACGATTTTCTTGATCTCGGCGATCACATCGCCCTCGGAGGCGTCCAGCACATGGGTTGCGCCATAGATCTTGGCGAGTGCGCGGCGGGTCGGATTGGGATCGATCCCGATCACCGGCATGGCACCGGCGAGGCTGGCCGCCATCAGCGCGTTCAAGCCGATGCCGCCGGTGCCGAACACGGCGACTGCATCACCGGGCTGCACCTTCAAGACGTTGTAGACAGCGCCCATGCCGGTCGGCGCGGCGCAGCCGAGTAGCACCGCGACATCCATCGGTAGGCCCGTGGGCAGATGGGTGAGGCGGTTTTCGCTCACCACCGCGTGACGCTGGAAGGTGGTGACGCCGCCGGCATTCACCTTCCGGCCCGCCCAATCATACACCGCGCCGCCGGCCTCGATGCCGTTACCCTTGATCCAGGACAGCACGACCTTGTCGCCGGCCTTGACCTTGGTCACGGCGCTCCCGACTTCCAGGACGGTGCCGGTGCCCTCATGACCGAGACAGTGCGGGACCCATTTGTCCTCGCCCTTGTCGCCCCGCCACTCCATCACCTGCGTACCGCAGGCGCCGGAATAGGCGATCTCGACCAGCACCTGGCCGGGCTTGAGTGCGGGGATTTCGATTTCCGCCAGGACCAGAGGCTTTCCGGTTTGGACGAGAAGCGCAGCTTCGGTTTTCATACGGATGATTCTTCAGGACAAGGCGTGGAGGACTTTTTCGGCGATCTGGTGCCCGGTGAGCCCGAGCACCTCGCGGGCATATTCCTGCTCACCAGACTTCTTGAAAAAGGCGTCCGGCGTGCCGAAGCGCAGGAATTTTTTCGCCTGCGTCTCCGTGTCCGCAAGCCATTCGGAGACGGCCGCGCCAAAGCCGCCGATCAGCGAATGCTCTTCCAGGGTCGCCACCAGCCTGAAGCGCGAGAACGCGTCTTTGAGACACGCCTCATCGAGCGGCTTCACCGTGTGGAAGCTCACGACCTTGGCCGAGACGCCCTGCTCTTTCAGCTTGTGGGCGGCCTCGGTTGCCTCGGGCAGCATGTTACCGGTCGAGAGCAGGCAGACGTCGCTGCCGTCGGCGATGGTGATCGCCTTGCCGATCTTGAAATCGGCAATCGGACCGGAATGCACCACCGGCTCGCCCTTCTTGCCCATCCGGATATAGACGGGCCGATCCTGCTGCATCGAGGCGCGCAGCGCCGCGCGTACCTCGAAGGCATCGCCCGGGCAGATCACCACCATGTTCGGGATGGAGCGCAGGAAGGAGATGTCCTCGCAGGCGTGGTGGGTGGGGCCGAGGCCGGAATAGGCCAGGCCCGCGCCGACCGCGACGATGGTCACCGGCGCCTCGTGATAGCAGACGTCGGTGCGGATCTGTTCGAGACAACGCGTGGTCACGAAGGGAGTGATGGTGTAGGCGACGGGCCGCAGGCCGTTCATGGCCATGCCGGCGGCAACGCCCATCATGTTGGCTTCCGCCACGCCGCAATTGAAGAAACGGCCGGGGTGCTTGTCCTTGAATTTGTCGAACAGGCGGTTGCCGATATCGCCCGACAGCATCACGATACGAGCGTCCTCGTTGCCGAGCTTGGTCAGTTCGTCGGCGAATGCATTTCTCATCTGAGGCCAAGCTCCTTATGCGCCCTCACGACCTCCTCAGCCGTCGGCGCGCGGTAATGCCAGTTGTTGTCGTCCTCCATGAACGACACGCCCTTGCCCTTCACAGTGTGTGCGATCAGCGCAACCGGCTTGCCCGAGCCGTTCGGAATGCGCTGCATGGCTTCTGCCAGTGCGCCGACATCGTGGCCGTCGATCTCATGCGCATCCCAGCCAAACGCAACCCATTTGTCGCGGAGCGGTGCCAGCATCAACGTCTCGTTCGAACGCGCTGTTGCCTGCCACTTGTTGTAATCGACGACGACGCAAACATTTTCGAGCTTCTGGGCGGCGGCAAACATCGCGGATTCCCACACTGAGCCCTCATTGTTCTCGCCATCCGAAAGAAGGGCAAAGACGCGGAAGGTTTCGCCCTTGATGCGTCCCGACAGCGCCATGCCGCAGCCGAGCGGCAGACCGTGCCCGAGCGAACCCGTTGCGGCCTCGACGCCGGGCAACAGGTTTGCTGGCGGATGTTCGGCGAGCCGCCCGCCATCCTTGCAATAGGTGTCTAGCTCTTCGAACGGGAAATAGCCCTTCATTGCGAGCGTCGTATAAAGGGCCGCCGCAGCGTGCCCTTTCGAGAGGATGAAGCGATCGCGCAACGGATCGTTTGGCCTTTTCGGATCGATGTTGAGCACCTGCCAATACGCCGCAGTCAACACGTCCGCGCAAGACAACGAGGACGCCAAATGTGCGGCCTGCGCCGCATGCGACATTTCGATGATCTTGCCGCGAACCCGCGCGGCCTGCAGTTTCAGCGCGGCAGCATCAATTGGCGCGGTCGTTGTCCGGACTGCAACGTTCATCGTGCTCTCCAGTCACCCGCTTCAGGGGCGGTGGTCTTCAAGGTTTGTGTTCGTATTTGGTAGGCAGCTTCGGAATGTCGGTACGGAAGCGCTCGGCCCAGGCAATCACATCATCGATGCCCTGCTGGAGCGAGAACGTATCGCGCCAGCCAAGTGCGGTGCGCAGTTTGAGGCTGTCCAGCCTGTAGGCGGTGTCCTTGCCCGCACGCTCGGGGCCGATCTCAACGCACTCCTCGAAGGACTTGCCGAGCTGCTTCAGGATCATCTCGACCAGCGCCCGGATGGAGACGAGCTCATAACCGGAAATGTGATAGGTCTGCCCGAGGGTGCCCCTCTGCGCGATTTTCAGCGTCGCATCCGATACGTCCGCCATGTGGATGAACACGCGTACCGATTTGCCGCCGCCGTCGAGCCGCAGCTTCTGGCCGCCGATCGCGGCGGCGATCGTGCGAGGGACGATGCGATAGAGCTGCTGGCCGGGACCATAGACATTGGCCGCACGAGTAAAGACTACGGGGAACTTATAGTTCGCAAAGTACGTACTCAGGCTCATGTCACTGGCCGCGCGGGACACGGCATAAGGCGTCGACGGGTTGAAGGGGGCGTCTTCCTTCACCCAGCCTTCGGTCGAGCCATAGACTTCGGGCGTCGTCACATGGACATACCGCTCGAGTCCGTCATAATTGCGAAGGATATCGTGCAGCCGCACCGCGGAAACGACATTGGTCATCATCCAGTGGTCCGGATAGAGCCAACTTTCTCCGACCATGCTTTGTGCGGCGAAGTTGACAACGTGGGTCGGCCTCTCGGCAGCTAGCAGCGACTTCAGCGTGTCGAGATCATTGTTCAGATCGAGCCGACGAAACCGAACCTTCCCCGGCCGCTTATGCCACTTATAGGGCAGGAATGCGTCGTGAGGCTCGTCCGACCGGCTCGTTGCGAGTAGGTCATAGCCCTTAGTCGCCAAATAGTCGGCAAAGGTCGCGCCCGAAAACGAGTTCGAGCCCAGGATGAGAAACTTCTCTTGCCCCACCATGGAATCCGCTTATCTGCTCGCGTTCCGCACTATTTCGCCGCGCTGCCGGTACAGCCACTGCATCAGCATGTGCCCAATGATCATCTGGGCGTCTTCGGAAATCTGCATGTCCTCGATCGCGAAATGGATCGGCACGTCAGCCAGCGCCTTTGACTTGCCGCCGGAGTAGCCGAGCACCGCATAGCTCGTCATGCCGATCTTCCTGGCCTCTTCGAGTGCTTTCACGATGTTCGGAGAATTGCCTGACCCGGAGAAGGCGATTAGCACGTCGCCCTTGCGGGCAAGCACCGCAAGCTGGAGCGCAAAGATCCGATCGTAGCCTTCATCGTTGGCAAGGCATGTGATGACGGACGGATTGGCCGAGAGCGAATGCACGCGCAGGCCCGAGCCCGGCGTCTTCGACAGCGCGTAGAGAAAGTCGTTGGCGAGATGATTGGCATTGCCGCCGCTGCCGCCATTGCCGCAGAAGAACACCTGCCGCCCCGTTTGCCAGCAGTCACGCAGATCGTAGGCGAGGCGCTCGACAGGGCTCCAGTCGAAGCTCTCCAATAGGACAGAAAGCCGCCTGGAATACTCGTTAAACAGCTTGCTCGGAGCCGAGAAGGCGGGCGCGTTCATGACACGACTTCCTTTTCCATCCATTTCAGATTGTACCAACGGTCTTCGTTCTTGAGCTGGCCTTGGGAGTACATCCCGACCAGTTCTTTAATCGCGTCCTCGACTGTCTTCTTAGGTCGAAAGCCGGTCGCTAGAAGGCGGTCAGAATTGACTCGATAGCTGCGCGGGTCGTTGGACGGCGTCACCACGATCTCGGCCTTGATGTGCTTGGTCACCAGCTTGGCGATATCGAGGATAGAGATGTTTTCGAAGCCGGCATTGTAGATGCCGGTGTGCTCGGGGTGGTCGAGCAGGAACAGATAGAGGTCGGTAATGTCATCGATGTGAATGTTGGGTCGGGTCTGTTCGCCACCGAAAACGGTGATGCGGCCATTCATCAGCGCCTGTACGGTCAGCATATTGACAGAGACGTCGAGGCGCTGCCGCGGCGAGTATCCGCACACAGTGGCGGGCCGCACGATTTGCACAATCATGTCATCCCTATAGGACAGCACGATGCGCTCGCCGCACATCTTGGTCTTGTTGTATTCGGAGATCGGCAGAAGCTCGAGATCTTCGGTAACTTGCTCCTCTTCCTTGACGCCATAGACGCTGCCGGAGGAAGCATAGATGAAGCGCTTGATGCCGTGACGCTTGGCGCGGTCGGCCAGCTGCATGGTGGCAAGGCAAGAGATTTCCCAGGTGAGCTTGGGGTCGAGATCGCCGCAGGGGTCGTTGGCGACGCTCGATAGATGGATGATCGCATTGACGTCGGAAAGATCGATTTCATCGGGATTCCGAACGTCCCCCTTGACGACGGTGAGGTCCGGATGAGGCTCGAGGAAATTGCCGAACCACATAATGTCGAACGCAACCACCTTGTGCCCTGCCTTGAGCAGTTTGGGGACTAGGACGCTACCCTTGTAGCCGCACGCGCCGGTCACAAAAATCTTCATCGCCTTGACGCTCCCCAAATTTGGCCCCGCGCTTTACACGAAGCCGCGACAATGATCGGCCCTGCCGAACAAACAGCTGAAACCAAGAAGGGCAATTAGGAAAGCCCCGCGACGACGCGCTCCTGGTGCGGCTTTTGCTTAAACTCAGAATGGGCACGGCGCAAGCTTTCTAGATTGCCAATGTCCCGATGATAACCGTTTGTCTCAACGCACAAAATCCGCCCGATATAGTTCGGGATGATCTCGGTTGAGAGATCGACGAAGGCCCTGCCGACCCCGGCGATGTCGACCATTACGTCCGGCTCGAAAATATAGACCGCACCGTTGGCGAGGTTGCCCGGCGGTTTTTTGACCTTCTCGTGAAACGCCACGACGGTGTTTTGTGCATTCAGTTCGAGAATCCCGCACGAGGAGGGATCGTCAGTTTGGAAGCCGAGCATGGTCATGACGTGGCCCTTGGGGCGGCGGTTATGGGCTGCGATCAACCCTGGCACGTCGAAATCAGTGAGATTGTCGGCATGCGCGACCAAAAACGCCTCGTTCTGAAACCAGTCCCGATTGGCAAGTACGGTGCCTCCTGTCCCTAGAAGCTCGTCCTCGTGGACGAGATCGATGCGGGAGCGCCAGGGCGAATTTGCCACGTGCTGACGCACCTGCTCCGCAAGCCAATGCGTGTTCAGAAGCACACGCTCGATCCCGCCTTCGAAAACAAGGCCGAGCCAGTAGTCGAGCAGTGGCTTGTCGTGCACGCGCACCAAGCATTTGGGCATCGTGTCGGTTAATGGACGCAACCGGCTTCCGATTCCGGCTGCAAGCAATAGCGCTCGCATGAGTGGTCCGTCACTCGTGAGTAAAACCGGTCTCGTCGATCTCGGTAACGAGTTCGTCTGTAGTAAGCGGTAGGTTGCCAACGCGGGAGACCTGCAGCGCGGCCGCAAGTGAACCTAGGTAGGAGGCCTGCCAGATATCCGCACCAGCCCGCAGCGCCATCGACGAGGCCATGAATAGGCTGTCACCAGCACCGGATACGTCCTTCGGCGACGGATTGAAGGCGGGCAGGCGGTCGGAATTGTGTGCGCCGTCGCTCATCGTGTTGATCAACGCGCCTTCCGCGCCAAGCGTTATGACGAGGTTTTTCGTTCGCGCTTTTTCGATCAGCCGCTCGCTGATGACCGCAAGGCCTGAGACGAAATCGTTCAGCGCCACGCGCGCCTCGCGCTCGGTCGGCGTAAGAAGTGTCATGCCCTTGAAACGAGAGACATCGCCGGTCTGTGAGGAGACTTGGCTATCGGCGGCCATCATGACGCCCATGGCGCGCGCGCGATCAGCGACCGCATCCACTAGGTCCTGCGGCAGGCAGCCGTAGTTGAAGCAAGAAAACAGCAGAAGATCGCTGGTCTTCAGCGCGATCTCCACCGCACTCAGCATTTGACGCTGGACGTCGGCTTCAGCCGCGTGCTGTCGGAGATGATTGACGCGCAGCAGGGTCTTGTTCAAAGCGCGAAAACGCTGCTTTCGAGTGGTCGGCCGGGTTTCGTCCACGAAAGTCTTGCAGATAACGCCATGCCGTTCCAGAGTATCGCACGCGAAATTCGCCGCCTCGTCGTTGCCAACCAGGGTGAAGAATTGAACGTCGGCGCCGAGCCCATGTGCATGGGAAGCGACCGCGCCGGCGCCACCGACAAAGGTGCGTGTCATCAGTGGGGTGACCACGATGGTCGGGTCCTCCTGTGACATGCCGACCGCATCGCAGGTCACGTATTCGTCCACGATGAGATCGCCGATGACGGCAACTCGCATGCCGGACAACTTGCCAAGCAGCTGCTTCAAACCCGAGATCTCGAAGCCGTGGCGCTGGGGGAATTCGAGGGGCTTGCGAACAGTGGAGATATCGACATTAGCATCGCGCTCGAGCAGCGCAAGCGAGGCGAATCGCAATTCGCCGGAGGAGAAGATAAGCTTGCCACCGTAAGACTCGACGATGTTCTGTTCAGGATTGGACCTATTCTCGAATTCCTTGCCCTTGACCACAACGGAGGGCTTCAGCCGCGCAATGAACTCGGAGGCGGATTTGTCCAGGCGCACGACATGCGGCACGAAGGATATCGAGCGTACATTCTCGAGCCTCATCTCCTGGGCAACCGTCACGCCCGGTGTGAAATCGGAATTGACGCCGACTACCAGAACATCGGCCTGTTCCGCCGCGAACTTCAAAAGCCGCAGATGGCCGGGATGGACGACATTGAAGTTGCCCGAAACGAACGCAATGGTCTGATCCGCGCGGCATGAGGCGCGAATTTCCTGGCACACGACATCGCCGTGCAAAGTGTCAACAAGTTGGTGCAAGGATCCCCCTTCAGCCCCCATCTGCTTCACTTCAGAGCCCCGCGGAGGGCACTCGCGTGAGTCCGAACGGATAGCCCAACTCACACGCGGAGAGAAGCATCAATCCTAACCCGGTTGTGCCGAGATTTTGACACTTTCGGGATCAGCCTTGAAAAGCTTGGGCTTTTTGCTTTCCGGCCTCCGCCCAGGTTCCACCTGGAGGAGGGACGGAGCGCGCGAGGCCAGGTTGGGGAAAATCTTTCCTTGGCGGCTGCGGGCATTTGAGCAAGACATCGGAAGCTCGGGGTGAGCTAGCCAAAGATGGCGGTATGGGAGAACGGGGGTTGCTGGGTGAACGAAAATTCCCGCTTCATCGGCTCATTGACGGGGCTCAGATATGTCGCGGCCGTGACCGTTGCGGTCGGCCACGGCGCACTGGCGCTGCGCCATGATTGGCTTGCGCAACTGGTGGCGCAAATCAGCAGCATCGGGATGACGCTGTTCTTTGTGCTGAGCGGCTTCGTGCTTTGGCTGAATTATGCGGAGAGCTTTGGGACGAAGCCTTTGGCGGAAGCCATGCGCAGTTTTGCGATCGCACGATTCGCGCGGCTCTATCCGATGTATGCGGTCGTGGTCTTGGGCATCGTGGCCTTGAAGGGTGGCGACCCGCATGCCGTGGGGTTTGTGCTGACGATGACTCAGGCGTGGTTCCCAGCTCTCGAAGGCAAAATGCTGGTGGCGGTGATTCCTTCGATCCAGCATTTGTGGTCGATCAGCGTCGAGTTTTTCTTTTATCTGCTGTTTCCGCTCATCTGCATCGCGCTTGCGCGCGTGCGACGTCCGGCAACTGTGATGGTGCTTGCGCTTGTGAACCTGCTTGCGTTTGCGGTCGCAATCTTCCTGTTCTTCCGCTATGGAGATGCCTTGCTGCAGACGGTAGCCCCACGGCTCACCGACAGCGGAATGCAATGGCTGACCTATTACGGGCCATATCTGCGTGTTCCGCAGTTCCTGGCCGGCTGTTTGGTCGCGATGATTTATCTCGATCGCACCGGGAAGCCCGTTCGTCGCGCCGAGGGGAGGCTGGTTGCCGGCCTGTTCTGGTTGTCGGCAGCGGGGCTCGTATTGCTTCCGATCTTGCTGTTCTTTCAGCCGAGCATGCCGGATTATTATCTCGCGATCGAGCTTGCCGTCCGCCTCGGGGAAGTCGCCTTCTTCTCGATCATCATGCTGGGCGCGAGCCGGTATGGGCTGGCGCGGTTTTTGTCCTGGCGTGCGGTGATCATCGGCGGCGAGTGCAGTTACTCGGTCTATCTGCTGCATCCGTTTCTGATGCGCATCGCGATGATCGGGGCGTCGGATGTCATGTCGGTTCCCGAATTCGTGTTTCGGCTTTGTTTGTTCGTCGGCGTAACGACAGCCATTGCCTGGGGCTGCTATTCGCTGATCGAGGCGCCGTCCCGCGCATGGCTGAGACGCGCGCTTGGCACCACCGCCCCGCGGGACGTGCTGCATACCACATAAAGTCTGCCGGCGAGGCCATTGCAGTCGATGTCCCAGTTGGATTAGCAAGGCTTTCCAAGCAGCCGGACTCTCGTCCAATCGCTCGAGGCGCCTTCTGGACATGCAGGACACAGCTATCTCGGTTTCCAATGACGGCCTCGATATCAGGCCGGCTTCCGGCATCATGCGCCGCTACTTGCTCGCATTGGCTTTTGCGATCGTGTTTGGAGTGTCCTTGATCCTCGCGGCCTTCGCTGTGATCTGCTGGGACGGTGGCGCAAGGCACGATTTCTTTTCGGAGATCGTGAAGGACGGCGATGCAGACTGGTACCGCAATTTCGGTGGGCGCCACATTCCGCAGATTCAGGACGAGGACATCTTCTACAACAATGTCGGGCACTCCGTCGCATCCGCGAAGGCATCCGATATCGTGTTTCTCGGACCTTCCTTCGTCAGTTATGCAGTCGACCGCCAGACGCTGCAGTCCTCTCCGCAACTCGGCGGTCTAAAGATCTACAACATGGCCTTCGTCGGCATTCGGGGCGGTGAGTTTTCGCGCCTAGTGATCAAGCGCTGGGGTATCCGGCCGCCCTTGTGGATCATCAATGCCGACGATCAGTTCGTGCATTTTTTCAGCAACGATCTGGACCTGACGATTGGGCCCGAAAAGGTGCCGATCGGTGCTGTTCAGCGCAACCGGATGCGGGGCTGGCTCACGGTGGTCGGCCGAAATCTCCGCTGGCGTATTGAGGACATCGATGCCGCCTTCCAGCAGGGAAGCTATTCGCTCACGCCTCCCTTCTTCGGTCTCTATCGCAACGTCTCCAACGGTGACATGCTGCTCGATGCGAATCCTGCCTATGTCGCCAGCGGTAACAAGCCGATGCGCAGTGCACGGGACGGCAACTGCCACACCAATGCAGCCGTGGTCGATTACGCCCGCAGGTTCCTCAAGGAGGTCGGCGGCAATGTGGTTCTGACGCTTGTGCCGCACAGCCAGTCCTGCCTTCAGCAGGCCAGAGAATTGGCTGATGCATTGCACGTCGAACTGATCGCGCCGCCATTCGACGGCATGACGACCGTCGACGGGGGAGGGCATCTCGACAAGAATGGCGCGAAGATATTCACAGGCTATCTCGCCCGTGAGCTCGTGAAGACGGCCGCGTTCAAGCGGGCCTTTGCCGGCAAGATCGGCGCTTCGAACTGAAAGGCGCGCGCTCAGTGATAGAGGTCGAACCTCTCTCCGCTCTCCAGATTTTTCTGGAGATCGCCTTCCAGGGCGGCCTTGTCGATTTGAGGAAATACGTCTCGGAAATCCTTGCGATCCAATAGCTTGATGATCGTCCGCAGTACGCCGCGTTCCGTCGGATGGGCCGGATCGAAAAAATTCTCGGGGTCTGCGTTCAAAGGATCGCGGCTCATGTCGAAAAAGCGGATACCGAGGCGTTCAAACCGTTCGGCGGTCGCCTCGCTTCTTAGTTCGCGCCAGAGCCCGGCATAGGGCCAATAGGACTGACTCGTATCCATGAAGTCTGCGGCGGGCTTGAAGATCGGGAATTGAATGGCGACCAACGTAAAGCCGCGATTTCTCGCCAGCTGTGACAGCTGCTCGATATGCCGAAACTGTTTCTCGCTCAGATGTTGACCACCGGGAAAAGAGCCTGTGACATTTTCGACGCCCTTGGCAAGCTGTTCGTCGGCAATCCTACGATATACGGGCGCGACAAAGATAGAGCCGTCGCTGCGAAAGCCGAACTGCCCGCGGGTCGCCTCGATTCCGAGCAGGCGATTACGGTCGATCGGCTCGAATTTGTCCCGTTCCATCGACGCGAGGAGCTCGTGGAGATTCCAGTGGGTCTGCTTGGCGAAATCGATGAGGTCATGCACCTTCCTGCGGTGCGAGTTCAGTCCTTGACGGAAGTCCATCGTACGCTCTTTCCGCCAGGCCTCTGCGAGGGTGTCGCCGAACAGAAACCAATCGAGCGCCACAATGACGACCCGCGGCTTGGCTATGCGTGTCGCTCGATCGATGAAATCAACAACATGCTCGAGCGGCCAGGCGGTCAGACAGCCGTCATAGGTCTTGTAGGGCCGAAACATTTGTGCGCGGGCCTGTGCACAGCGTGAGCTGCCGACCAGTAGCACTTCCGGCTGGACGAGCTTGATGCGCTCGAGCTTGTAGGCCGCATAGTCCTTGAAGGCGCCAAGCCAAAGAATTTTGTCAGAATCCTGTTGCTCGCGTGCGATGCTAGATAATGGCACCGTCGCCCCCGAATGCCAGCCTGCCCACTCAATGAGGCAGACCAGCGGCACGAAGGCCGCAGCAAACAATGCACCGACAATAGTCAGGTAGCGTCGTGGCGGCTGGTTCATCTCAGTTTGCAGCGGTTGTATGGAGGAAATGGTTTCCGATGTCGCGTTCATTGCTGACGCCCCAGATTCGTGGGTCTTCGCCGTTTTTCGAAGCGGCTAGAACTGAAAATACAGGAACTGCGAGCTGTCGCCGGCAACAAGATTGATCATCACGGCAACGAACAGCACTAGGGATGTCGTAAGCGCCCACGCGACGGATGGCCGCCAGGTCAGATTGAGAATGCTCCACGGTCGTTCGTTTTTGTAGGTCTCAAGTCCGACACTCCAGTGTGCGAACATCGCGTTGACGTTGGGCAGAATCAGGCAGGCGAAATAACCGAGCGCAATCGAGGCCCCTCCGTAGACGTCGACGAGGCGAGGAGCCACCCTGCTCTGGTCGGCGCGGCCCGCCATGGCCTGGATCACGCGCACGGCCTCATGGAAGTTGTCGGCGCGAAAGAATACCCAGGCAAAGACGATGGCGACCTGTGTCAGCACAAGCGCCGCGATCGGATACCACCAGCTCTTCGTCACTCTCGCGAGCGCCGGCCGCTTCTGGGCAAATTCAGTCCAGCGATGATTGATGGTGAGGAACAACCCGTGCAGCGCACCCCAGATCACGAAGGTCCAGCCGGCGCCGTGCCATAGTCCGCCAAGGACCATCGTGGCCGCAAGGTTGAAGCTGCGGCGTCTTTCGCCATACCGGTTACCGCCCAGAGGGATGTAAAGATAGTCACGCAAGAAACGCGACAGCGAAATGTGCCAGCGGCGCCAGAACTCTACGATGCTCTGCGATTTATAAGGCGCGTCGAAATTGAACGGCAGCCTAATGCCGAACAACAGCGACAGCCCGATCGCCATGTCGGAATACCCCGAGAAATCGAAATAGATCTGCAGCGAATAAGCGAAAGCGCCGGCCCAGGCATCCAGAATATGAAGGTAGTGCTGTTGGGCCGCCGCCTGGAAGACGGGGTTGGCAATCAGTGCAAAACCGTCCGCGATGAACGACTTCTTGAACAGGCCGATCACCAGGATGGTGAGCCCGATCGCGACGTTCTCTGCCGATAGGGTCCGGCCGGCCTTGGACCCGAATTGCGGCATCATCTCACGGTGGTGAAGGATGGGGCCCGCGATCAGATGCGGGAAATAGGTCACGAACAGCGCGTATTTGGTGAAGCTCTTCTCGTTGGGATAACCGCCATAGACGTCGGCAAGGTAAGCGATCTGGGTGAAGGTGAAGAAGGAAATGCCGAGCGGCAGCACGATCGCAAGCGAGGGATATTTCGCCCGGGTGATCGCATCGAAAATATGAATGGCGAAATTGGTGTATTTGAAAAAGCCAATAGCGGCGAGATTGACGGTTACGGCAGCGGCCAGCACCCAGCCTCGCGCCGTCTGGTTCGATTGCCGCGCGATCAGAAGGCCCATCACGTAGTTGAAGACGATGGAAACAAGGATGATTGGAACGAAGCGCACATCCCAGTAGCTGTAGAAGACGAGCGACGCCGCCGCGAGCCAGCTCAGGCGCGCGGCCGGCGCGTCCACGAGATAGGCGATGAGAAAATATCCGGCGAACGTCAGTGGAAGGAACAGGAACAGAAATTCGAATTGAGTGAAGAGCATTTCATGCCACCTCGTTCGTCGCTCCGGCTCGGACCGAGCGGTTTATCGGGAGTGGAGGGCGCCTTATCGCCCGCTTTTCGTTAGCTGCCAAGTCCGCTCTAATAGACCGCCGATCCTCGTTTAGCGCGTGAACGGCCTGGCTGCTTCGTGGCCCAAGCCGGCCTCGTTTCTTGTTGATCTTGTCCCGGCCATTCGAAGGTTGTATTTGATCACCTTGGTCTTGGCGATCCTCGTCGTCGGCGGATCCTCAAGGAGAATCAAAGAGGGTACGAGAAATGTCGATGCGCAAGAACGATCTCGGCGGTGACGGAGGGCCGTTGGCTCATGATGGGTTGGAACCGGATGGTTCCTCACCCAGACGTCTTCCCGCCAACTGGAGGTTTTTGCAACCTTTGCTTCCTGTGTTCGGCCTGAAATGAAAAACGGCCACACGAAGTCGGCAACAAAATCGGTGCCCTGGTTGCAGCGGCGGCGGCTTATTCATCACTGCTTCATCTGCGCCGGCGCGGCGCTCGATGTTCTGCCCCGGCGGTTGGTGTTTTGGCTGCTCGTTGTTTGCGAAAAGGTCAGGTTTCCTGGTCGTCGGCGCCTGGCCCTTGCCTATCAGCCCTACGCGGTTGCGTTCTTGACGGATCACCCAACCTGGCGCTTTTCTGAGAAATTGAAGCGCTGGCTTCCGGAGGCAAGGGTCCAGGTTCTGTTCGGGATCGGCGCCTACAGGGAGGCCGCTGCTGCCGCGTTTGATGAGATGGCATCGGTCGAAGGGGCGATTACGGTCGCTCGCGCTCGGTTCGAGTTGGGGCTTTTCAGAGAGGCGCGCGATATCGCTTCGGCGTGCGCTTCGCGGGTCGAACTGCAAAAGGTGCCCGATCTCGCCTATCTCAAAGCAATGCTTGACATCATCGACGGAGATGAGACCGCGGCACTCGCAAGCCTCTCAAGAGCCTATCGCGGCAAGCTTCGCTTTTTACGGCCGCATCAAAATCTCGCGTCGCGTCCCGGCTCGGATTACGTACCGAATCACCTCGACTTCCTTTGCGATGCGCCGGGCCGGCTGTTCGATCTCTGTAATTTCACTGGCGAGCGGACAACTCACGTTGGCCGCGGCGACATCGGGGTTCGCCTCTATGCACGGGCACTTGCAGCCCAAGCGCAATTGCGGAGCTTGTCGCGTCCGGGTTTGTCGGTCGAGCTCGCGCAGCTGCTTGACGAGCTTGAAATCCCGTTCGACGAATTGCGAATCATTCCGGAAGAATGGACGACCCAGATCGGGCATCTCGGCATGCTCGATATTTTATTCCGGATGCGTGAGCTCGGCTGGTGGTCGGGAAGGCCGCTTATAGTTACTCGTCCAGGGCGGATCGCCAACCAGGCGTTCTTCCGCCTGTTCAAGCGTTTCAGCAATGTTCTGGTCATCGGCGAGAACGTCTCCGACCTCGTCGCCGAGGAACTTCTGTCCCTGCAGCGATGGTGCGGAATGAATTTCAATGCATTCCATATGCCTAACGGCGAGGTAATGGCATGGCAGGAGGCTGGCGCACTTGCCATCGCGCAGTGGGAGCGTGAAGGCCGCGGCCACCCACTACGGGACGAGTACGATCGCGTTTATGGTTCGTCGGCGGAAGCCGCAGGTAAAATGCAGCGCTTTCGCGAAAATTTCGGGATGAAGCCTGACGACTGGTACGTCTGCCTACATACCCGCGATGCTTCCCACTATTTCGAACTTGCCGGCACCGGTCAGACGCACCGCAATTCGCCGGTTGAGTCCTATCTTGATGCCATCCGCTCTATAACCGAGCGGGGCGGTTGGGTGATCAAGCTCGGTGGCCAGAATTCGCCGAAGCTTCCCGAGCTTGAACGCACCATCGACTACGCGCTGAGTGATTTCAGGTCCGAGCTGATGGATATCGGCTTGATCCGGAACGCAAATGCCTTCATCGGCACGACCTCGGGATTGACCAACGTGGCCATCAGCTTCGGCATTCCTAGTGCGATCGTGAACTGCATCACGACCGACGCTCAGCTGTGGAACAGCAATGTGCGTTTTGCACTCAAGCCGGTGCGTCTCGCCGATGGCAAAATGCTGACGCAGGCGCAGTCAACGTCGGCGCCCTGGCGGTGGCGCCTTTTTGATGCGGCGGTGCTTGGCCGGAGCGGCGCGCATCCGGGCACCAACACGCCCGACGAAATAACTGAGGTGGTACGAGAAGTAGATGCGTTGGCCCGCGGACAGTCGTCGGAATTCGAGCGGGAGGTGGATGCGGGCGGCCTGTTGTCGCGATGGAAGGAGCAGCTCGCGTTGCCGCATTATTACGGCACCAGCAGGCCCAGTCTTTACTATCTGAGAAAATATGAAAGCGAGTTTCTGACCGACGCCGATGATCGGGCCGCTGAGTCCGATGGCCCTCGCCGGTGCGTGGTCAATGGCTAGGCCATGTGCGGCATAACGGGCTTGTTCCGGCCGGGCGGTGCTGATGGCGCGCTGCTTGCGGGCACGGTCAAGCGCATGGCCGAGGCGCTAGCGCACCGCGGGCCGGATGCCATCGGCCTCTGGACCAACGCCAACGCGGGGGTTGCCTTCGGCCACCGAAGGCTCGCAATTCTCGATCTGACGGACGCCGGCGCCCAGCCGATGCGCAGCGAATGCGGTCGATTCGCGGTCACCTTCAACGGCGAGATCTACAATCATCTCGACATCCGGCGCGAACTCGACGCCTGCGGCGGTGCGCCCAACTGGCGTGGGCATTCCGATACGGAGACGCTGCTCTATGCCGTCAGGCAATGGGGGATAAAGGCGTCGCTGCAACGCTTCATCGGCATGTTCGCCTTTGCGCTCTGGGACGCGAGCGAGCGCACGCTGACGCTCGCCCGCGACCGTTTCGGCGAGAAACCGCTGTATTATGGCTGGTGCGGCTCCGATCTCGTATTCGCCTCGGAGCTGAAGGCGCTCGCAACGCATCCGCGGTGGTCGCCGGCGCTCGATCGCGAGTCACTCACCGCGTTCATGCGCTACGCCTATGTGCCGGTGCCGGCCACGATCTGGACCGGCGTCAGGAAGCTTCCGCCCGGATCGTTCGTGACTTTCTCACCCCGTATACAACCCGGCACGATGCCGCCACCGGCTCACTATTGGTTGCTCCGCGAGCAGGTCATCGCCGCACAGGGCCGGCGCATCGGCGACGAAGGCGAGGCGATCGAGGAATTGCAGCGGCTGTTGTCGATCGCCATCAAGCGGCAATGCCTGTCCGATGTGCCGCTCGGCGCGTTCCTGTCCGGCGGCATCGACTCATCGACCATTGTGGCGCTGATGCAGGCGCAGGCGACACAGCCGGTGCGCACCTTCACCATCGGCTTTCGCGAGGCGGCGTATGATGAGGCGAGCGACGCGCGGCAGGTGGCCGCGCATCTCGGCACTGCGCATACCGAGCTCTATGTCGATGCGAAGACTGTGATGGACGTCGTTCCCCGGCTGCCGCTGATGTACGACGAGCCGTTTGCCGACTCCTCGCAAATTCCGACGCACCTTGTGTCGGCATTGGCGCGCAAGCACGTCACAGTGGCCCTTTCGGGCGATGCCGGCGACGAGCTGTTCGGCGGCTATAACCGCCACGTCTGGGCCGGCCGTCTCAATGCCCGCGTCGGTCACTGGCCGGCGCCGTTGAAGCAGGCGTTGAGCGCGCTGCTCCGTGCCGTTTCGCCGGAGCCCGCCGACACCATCGCGCGCTGGGCGCAGCCGTTCCTGCCTTCGCGCTATAACGTGCGGCGCGCGGGAGACCAGACCGGCAAGCTTGCGCGCATTGTCGGCGCGACCTCGTTCGAGCACATGTACCGCTTGCTCTGCTCGATCGACAGCGATCCGGAACGGACCGTGCTGCAGGGCAGGGAGAGTTCATCCTGGTCGACCGATCAGATGCAGGAGGTCGGAAGCGCGCTCGATCCCTTGGACCGCATGACGCTCGCGGACTCGCTGAGCTATCTGACCGACGACATCCTGCAGAAGGTCGATCGGGCAGCGATGGCGGTGGGCCTCGAGACCCGCGTGCCGTTCCTGGACAAGGATGTCGCGGAATTTGCGGCGCGGATCCCGCCGCACATGAAGGTTCGCGCGGGCCGTGGCAAGTGGCTGGTCAGGCAGGTGCTGCACCGGCACGTCCCGGTCGAGCTCGTCGAGCGGCCGAAGACCGGCTTCAGCATCCCCATCGACGACTGGCTGCGCGGGCCGCTGCAAGCCTGGATGAGCGATCTCTTGTCGCCGACGCGGCTCAAGTCGCAGGGTCTGTTCAATGCGGATGTGGTCGGGCGCATGGTCGACGAGCACGTCAAGGGTCGCTGCAATCACGGCTATTGGCTGTGGAACGTGCTGATGGCACAGGCCTGGCACGACGCCTGGTGCGCCCCCGGCAATCGCGCGGCTGCAGTAGGCGCCTAGCTGTCCTCCACGGGCGCGAGCTCGATGGTCTGCGCAGTCTTCTCCGAGCTGAAAATCCACACCAGCCCACCGGTCGCGCCGAGGGCAAAGTACACCGCACCGAACAGGATGGAGACGACCGTCCCTTCGGTTTGCGAGAGCCCGGCATAGCCGAATGCAATCATCATCGTCGCCTCGCGCAGGCCCCAGCCCGCGATCGAGATCGGCACCATGGTGATCAGAAGGATCGGCGGCGTCAGCATGAACAGCTCCTCGAAATCCGCGGAAGCCGCGATCGCGCGGACCACACACCAGGCAATCACCACCGACAGCACGTGAACGGACAGCGAGGTGACCGCAATCTTCGGTCCGCTCTTTCTGCCGAACAGCACCCGGTTTGCGATCACCGAGCAGGCCTGCACGTGCCGGGTGGGCCACCATCGTTTCAGCCAGATCCAGTCGAGATGGCCGACCAGCAGAAAGCCGAGCCCGCCCGCCAGCGCCACGGCGTCGACCGCAAGCAGTGCAAGCCGACCCTTGTCATCTGCGATCAAGCCATAGCTCCACGGCAGGCTCACCACGATCACGAGCGCGAGCGCAATATGGCCGATCGCCCGGTCGGTAAGCACCGAATAGGTCGCAGCGCGCCAGCCAGCACCGGTGCGGTTGACGAGCCACAGCCGCACCGCGTCGCCGCCGATCGAGGAGGGCAGGGTCTGGTTGAAGAAGGCGCCGATCATGTTGTAGCGGAAGGCCTGCGGGTCTGTCAGCGGAGCGGCGCATTGCGCCGAGATTTCGCGCCAACGCAACGAGGAGAGAAAACACTGCAGCACCGCAATCAACAGGGCAAAGCCCATCCAGCCAAGGCTGATCCGGGTCAGGCGCGACTGGATCGCAGCGAAATTGATCCCGCGAAGCGCCACGTAGAGCAGGGCCAGCGATACGGCAATACGGCCAGAGAGTGTCAAAAACCGGCGCATTTCAGACCAGGCTTGTTCGTGTTCAAAAACGCCACTGGATTGCATCCCTGAACGGCCGCGCCGGGTCGAGCGAAAGGACGGCTTTCGCAGGCTCCGCCACCGCATGTCCCGACCCCCCTTGCGGTCTCCGTCGCAGGGTGGCTAAACAGTCGGCGGGGTGGCGTCAAGGGCGGCGTGAAAGCCGGGATTGTCAATTTTATGTCGCACGGCCGGAAGATCGCGGTCATTGGCCTGGGCTATGTTGGTTTGCCGGTTGCCGCGGCCTTCGCGCGGGGTGGCAGTCCCGTCGTCGGCTATGATGTCGACGCGACGCGCGTCGGCGAGCTGCGCGCCGGACAGGATCGTACGCGCGAGGTCGAGGCGGCCGATCTGCAGTCACGTTCACTGAGCCTCAGCAGCGACGTTGACGCATTGCGCGATTCCGATTTCTTCATCGTGACGGTGCCGACCCCGATCGATGGGGCGCGCCGGCCTGATCTCAGCGCCATGCTGGATGCCTCGCGCGCCGTCGGCGGAGCGTTGAAGAAGGGCGGTATCGTCGTCTACGAGTCGACTGTCTATCCCGGCGCGGTCGAAGAAGAATGCGTCCCAATTCTCGAGCGCGACTCGGGCTTGTGCGCGGGCGTGGATTTCGGCGTCGGTTACTCGCCCGAGCGCATCAATCCCGGCGACAGGAAGCACCGGTTCGAAACCATTACCAAGGTCGTGTCGGCGCAGGATGCCGAAACGCTCGATATCGTGGCGCGTGTTTACGGATCGGTCGTGACAGCCGGGATTCATCGCGCGCCATCGATCCGGGTGGCCGAGGCCGCCAAGGTCATCGAGAACACCCAGCGCGATCTCAACATCGCCTTCATGAACGAGCTATCGCTGATTTTTCAGGCGCTCGATATCGACACCGGCGACGTGCTTGCGGCGGCAGCCACCAAGTGGAATTTCCTGCCCTTTCAGCCAGGCCTGGTCGGTGGTCACTGCATCGGCGTCGATCCTTATTACCTCACCTATCGCGCCGAGAAGGCCGGTCATCATCCCGAAGTGATTCTGGCCGGCCGCCGCATCAATGATGACATGGGGCGGCGGGTTGCGCGCGAGTGCATTCGCGGCCTGTTGCGAAAGGGTCGCGGCAATCTGGTGACGATCCTCGGCATCACCTTCAAGGAGGACGTCCCGGACATCCGCAATTCACGAGTGATCGACATCGTACGCGAGCTGCAATCGTTCGACATCGCGGTGCAGATCGCCGATCCGCTGGCGAATGCCGCGACGGTCGCCGAAGAATACGGCGTGGCGTTGACGGAACTTGACGCACTGAAGCCTGCGAACGCCGTAATTCTGGCGGTTGCGCATAATTGCTATGTCGACGGCGGTTGGTCGCTCGTTCAACGCCTGCTGGACGGCGGAAGCGGCCTTGTTCTCGACGTCAAGATGAAGCTTGATCGAGTCTCGAAGCCTCTGGGCATCGAGCTCTGGCGGCTTTGAAGCGGAGAGAGGATGGCTGACGAGAGCGTGCTCGTGACCGGCGCTGCCGGCTTCATCGGATTCCACGTTGCGCAACGGTTGCTGGCCGCGGGGCGCGAAGTCGTCGGCCTCGACAGCGTCAACGACTATTACGATCCGAAATTGAAAGAGGCGCGCCTGGAGATTCTCGGGCGCGACCCTGGCTTCACCTTTGTCAAGCTGAATCTGACCGACCGGAAGGCGATGAAAACGCTGTTTGCGCAGCACCGCTTTCCTTTTGTCATCCATCTTGCCGCGCAGGCCGGCGTGCGTCATTCGCTGACGCATCCGCACGCTTATGTGGACGCCAACCTCGAGGGCTTCATCAACATCCTCGAGGGCTGCCGTCACGGCGGCTGCCGCCATCTGGTGTTCGCCTCGTCGTCGTCCGTCTATGGCGCCAACACCAGGCTGCCGTTCTCGGTGCAGGATAACGTCGATCACCCCATCAGTCTCTATGCCGCCTCGAAGAAGGCCAATGAGCTGATGGCCCATTCCTACAGCCACCTGTACAAAATCCCGGCCACGGGGTTGCGGTTCTTCACGGTCTACGGCCCGTGGGGCCGGCCCGACATGGCGATGTTTCTCTTTGCCGGGGCGATCCTTGCCGGCGAGCCGATCAAGCTGTTCAACCACGGCAAGATGCGCCGGGACTTCACCTATATCGATGATGTCAGCCAGGCGGTGGCTCGCTTGATCGACCGGCCGCCGCAAGGGCGACCCGATTGGGACGGCATTCATCCCGATCCATCCAGCAGCACGGCGCCGTGGAAGATCTACAATATCGGCAACAGTCATCCGGAGGAGTTGACATACGTCATCTCGCTCCTTGAAAAGGAATTCGGCCGGCCGGCCATAAAGGACATGCTGCCGATGCAGCCCGGCGACGTCGCGGCGACCTATGCCGACGTTACCGATCTCGAACGCGACATCGGCTTCAAGCCGGCGACGCCGATCGAAGACGGTATCGCCCGCTTCGCGAAATGGTATCGTGACTATCACAGGATCTGACGGTAGGGCGTGATGAACAGACGAATTGTTCCCCTGATCATGTGCGGCGGTGCCGGCACGCGGCTGTGGCCGGCCTCGCGTGAGGTAAGGCCGAAGCAGTTCCTGCCGCTGTTCGGCGCGCGCTCGACCTTCCAGGACACGCTCAAGCGCGTCTCGGACGCGGGCCTGTTCGAGCGCCCGATCGTCATCACCAATGCCGCTTACCGCTTCATGGTGCTGGAGCAGCTCACCGAGATCGGCATCGAGGCGGACGTGCTGCTCGAGCCCGTGCGGCGCGATTCGGGACCTGCGATCGCGGCGGGCGCGGCGTTTGCGCAAGCGCGCGACACGGGTGCCGTGGTGCTGGCGCTTGCCGCCGATCACGTCGTCCGTGACACGGCCGCTTTCATCGCGGCCTGCCGGCAAGGGCTGGTCGCTGCCGAGGACGGAAGCATCGTGACTTTCGGCATCAAGCCGGAGCGCGCGGCGACCGAATATGGCTACATAAACCCGGGCGAGGCGGTCACCGGCGACGTTCGCGCGGTCGCGAAATTCGTCGAGAAGCCTGACGGGCCTACGGCAGCCGAATACACAAAGAGCGGCTATCTCTGGAACAGCGGCAATTTCATGTTTCGCGCCTCCGTCTTGCTGGACGAATACCGCAAATTCGACCCCGGAAGCGTCGAAGCCGTCACCGCTGCCGTGACGAACGCCGGGCGCGACCTCGGCTTTGTCACGCTCGATCCGCAAGGCTTCGGCTCCGCAAAGGCGATTTCAATCGACTATGCGGTGATGGAAAAGACCGCGCGCGCCGCCGTGGTGCCGGTGTCCTGCGGCTGGTCGGATGTCGGCTCCTGGCATGCGGTTTGGGAATTGTCGGACAAGGATGGTCACGGCAACGCGGCCCAGGGGACTGCGGTGTTCGAGGATTCGCGCAACTGCAATGTTGCCACCGACCGCGCGCTGGTCGCGCTCGAAGGCGTCGACGATCTCGTGGTGGTGGCAACACAGGACGCCGTGCTGGTGTCGCGGCAGAAGGACGCCAACGGCCTGAAGCGGCTGGTCGCGAAACTGAAGACCGTGGCGCCGCAGGTGACCGAAGAGCACATCAAAGTACATCGTCCCTGGGGCAGCTACCAGTCGGTCGACAATGGCGACCGCCACCAGGTCAAGCGAATCATCGTCAAGCCGGGCCAGCGGCTGTCGCTGCAAAAGCACTATCACCGCTCCGAGCACTGGATCGTTGTGCGCGGCGCAGCGCGCGTGACGGTCAACGAGACGGTCAAGACCGTGCACGAGAATGAATCGGTCTACATCCCGATCGGCGCCGTGCACCGCCTCGAAAACCCCGGCAAGATCCCTATGGAATTGATCGAGGTCCAGACCGGAAGCTATCTCGGTGAGGATGACATCATCCGCATCGAGGACGACTACCGGCGCTCGTGAGATCCAGCTTTGTCTCGTGGAGATGCAGTGCGGGAGTCATCGCTGCGGAACGTTGATACCAACGTGACTGATGGATTCGGCCATGAATGGTCGACCTTCACCCAGGGCCCTTCCGAGCTAGGGGAGGACGAACGACAGCAGATTTTCAATCAATATTTCAGGCTCTTTCCGTGGGACCTTCTGCCATCCGCCGCCGAGGGGCTTGATGCCGGTTGCGGCACTGGCCGATGGGCTGTGCAGGTTGCTCCGCGAGTCGCCCACCTTCATCTGCTTGACGCGAGTCCTGTAGCGTTGGCCGTCGCAAAACAGAACCTTGCCGGTACTGGAAACGTCACGTTCCATCTTGCCAGCGTGAGCGAGATTCCGCTCCCCGATGACAGCCTCGATTTTGCCTATTCCCTGGGTGTACTCCATCATGTGCCGGACACGTTTGGCGCCATCAAGCACATTGCTGCGAAACTCAAGGCCGGCTCTCCGTTTCTGATTTATCTCTACTATGCTCTCGACAATCGTCCGTTTTGGTTTCAGGCCGTTTGGAGGGTTACAGATGTCGCGCGGCTTTTGATTTCCAGGTTTCCGTACCGGCTCAAATTGGCGACTAGTCAAGTGATTGCCGCAATGGTCTACTGGCCTATTGCCAGATTTTGCAGGCTGTTGAAGACTTTCGGAATCTCATCACGATCCATCCCACTTGAATTCTATAAGGACCGCAGCTTCTATATGATGCGAACCGATGCCTATGATAGATTTTGCACATCGCTTGAGAAGCGTTTCACGCGCACCGAGATAGACGGACTGCTTAGCGAGGCTGGCTTCGACCATATTACTTTTTCTGACAGCATGCCGTTTTGGTGTGTCGTCGCGCGGAAGACGAAATAGCTGCCGGTTGGTCTTTCGGATCAACTGATGAGTATGGACGGTTCGCTACTGCTTGATTAAGAAAGCCAAGTGCGCCGCGTCGCCCTTTCTGTAGTTGGGTTGTTGGTCCAAAGCTGGCATTGTCGATGTGCCGGTCTGTGTGGAAAGCGAGTGGGCGCTCTTGGCTGAAGGTATCCCAGCAATGACATTGCCGTTAGTGAGAATCGCCGTCCTTATTCCGTGCTTCAATGAGGAGGCTGCGATCGCGACAGTAGTTAGTGGCTTCGCTCAAGTACTCCCGTCGGCGAAAATCTATGTCTACGACAACAATTCTTCCGACCGTACCACTGCAGCCGCACGCTCCGCCGGTGCTGAGGTCCGTAACGAGCGTCGCCAAGGAAAAGGTAACGTGGTCAGGCGCATGTTCGCCGACGTCGACGCGGATGTTTACGTGTTGGTTGACGGCGACGCCACTTACGATGCTGCTAGCGCCCCACGGATGATCGAAAGGCTCATAAACGAGAACCTCGATATGCTAGTAGGCCGGCGCGTTGATCGGGATAAAGAAGCCTACCGCCCCGGTCATCGCACAGGAAACTGGATGTTGACCGGTTTTCTCTCGAATGTGTTTGGTCAGTCCTCCAACGACATTCTCTCAGGCTACCGAGTATTCTCCCGACGATTCGTAAAATCGTTTCCGGTACTTTCGGGTGGTTTTGAAATCGAAACCGAACTCACTGTCCACGCGCTGGAACTTATGCTTCCTATCGCCGAAATGGATACTCCGTATTTTGCGCGCCCGGAAGGCTCGTTCAGCAAGCTCAATACCTGGCGTGATGGCTTTCGAATCCTGTTCACGATAATAAAGCTCTATCGCTCCGAAAAGCCGCTGCGATTTTTCGGCCTGCTCGGATTCGTATTTGCGTTGATATCGGTCGGCTTGGCGATCCCAATTTTTGTCACGTACCTGGAGGAAGGTCTGGTGCCCCGTCTGCCCACTGCGGTGCTTTCAACCGGCCTGATGATCGTGGCTATGCTGTCACTATCGTCTGGCTTGGTCTTGGATACCGTCACTCGAGGGCGCCGAGAAATGAAGCTGCTGGCATATCTATCGCAGGCTCCATTTAGTGAGTAATATCCCGAGACTGCAAAGCGACAAACTCGCTGAAGACAGGTCAGGGCGTTCATATCGATTTTTGCGCGCCTTGACTTACTTTTCAGCATGCGAGAACTTAGGGGCGGGGGACTTCGAATGGTGTTGCCTGCAATCCACGGTCTGATTGATCGCCTGCATAGCAGTGGGCGGGAACGCGCGACCGCGTTCAAGGTGATGAGTTTCGGCTTGGTCGGCTTAATCAACACCGCGGTTGACCTTGGAATATTTTCACTGGGATACTATATCTTTGGCTTGCCGATCATTGTAGCCAACATGTTTTCATGGGCGGTCGCGGTGACCTGCTCGTACATCCTTAATTCGAAAATAACCTTTTCCGTTGATTTGCGGCGTGAACTATCCGTGAGGAACTACGTTGCGTTCGTCCTTGCCCAGGTGGCGGGCTTTGCGGCCAATACATCGACCGTAGTCATTGCATCACATTTTATGCCGGTGCTGCTTGGAAAAGTGTTCGCGATCGGAGCGAGTTTTATCGTGAATTTTTCCCTGTCACATTTCGTTGTGTTCCGGCGAGCAACGCCCAGTCTCTAAAGAAATCAGCCGAGCAGACGCAGCATATGAATCATCAGACGCCGGGGCTATTCCTTGTCTGGCCTCCATGTTGCCTGCCTGAAATAAGGGCGCTTCGCTTCGGCAAATGCATGATCGGAGATAAGCCGGCTGGACGGTGATAGATATAGCCTCTCACACTCAGCTTGGTTAAAATAGCCGACGGCTGACATCTCGCCATCTCGAGGCGCGTGCTTGCCACCTGCCACGGACGCTCGAAACGCAATCGTTGTGTAGTAGGCCACATCCCCATTGGGATAATGGATCAGAAATTCAGGGCCGCCAAACACGCCGATCAAGCCTTCGGGCCGGACGAAGAGGCCAGTCTCTTCGAAGCACTCGCGCACCGCCGCATCGGCTGGTTCCTCGTTCGGGTCAATCGCGCCCCCGGGGAGGCTCCAGAATCCCATCTCGGCGTCCTTGCCGAGAAGCAAACGTCCTTGTTCATCGAAAATTGAGATCGAGACGGCAGTCAGGGTGATAAGTTCGTGCCCGACTTTTTGGCGTAGCGCCTTGAGGTAGGATGAAATCGGCATAGATCCCCTTTTGGCGTGCCGCGGAACCAACTCGTAACACAGGCGATTGTTGTTGCGGGGGCGATGGAGGTCCGTCGCCATGAAAGGCTCAAGCTCAATTGCGTTTCTGACGTGCATAGTGGCGACTGCAGCAGGGGCTGCCTGGTCCGCACATCTGGTCGGAGTTGACCGAGACCAATGTCCGCAGCCCTCGGCCGCGTCGGTAGCTGCACTTTTCGCGCCGTGCCAAGCTCTCGAAGGCGCGATGAATTATCCAATCCCGAGCCGAGAACGCGAATTGCCGCCGAAGGGTGAGTGGCCGCTTGAGGCTCCAGCGCCTCAGGTGGCAGCGAACGAGCACGCGACCGTTGGTGTAGTCGGCTCAAAGATAGCACATTAAGCCGGGAGACCGAATGTAAAGCAGCTGCCCGGTGGCGTCCACTGGGCCGCTCTAATAGCCTAGTGGAATTCCGGAGCACGTCGGTGCTCATCTTCGGCTGAGTCCGGCGGCAGCAGTGTGACCTTGTCTTTTTCGACGATCTGATAGCCGCATTGGTCTAGCCAACGCAGCACTCGGTCGGCCATGGAGCGGTCGTAAGTGGGAAATATGCGGGCGATAGCCTCTTTGGCTGTCATCTTGCGCATGCAGGCTTCCTCGTTTGCCATCAGCCAAGTCGATTAACTTCCCAAGGCAAGTCAAGTTCCGAGGACGGGCGAAGGGCTGCCAAGACGATCGATGGATGCTGTTCGCGATGCAAAGATCGAGGCCATCACGATGAAAGGGACCCGACCGCCGTAACCGGTTTTGAAGGATCATTCCACTCGGCCGCCGCGGGGGATGTCCCGGGTTCTGTTGAATTTCTGAAGAGGTCGGCGTTGCCCACCTTGAGCCGGTAGGCTCGGGGTGCTGATTCCACAAAGGAGAGCAACGCCATGACGAGAGATATCACCC
>Ga0070730_10000321_pt1 | contig 59842 bp, 52 predicted proteins | sample Coa_R1_3_FD_66447 | JGI IMG/M metagenome (GOLD analysis project Ga0070730, IMG submission 66447) | Surface soil microbial communities from Centralia Pennsylvania, which are recovering from an underground coalmine fire - Coalmine... | ecosystem: Environmental > Terrestrial > Soil > Unclassified ... | reverse complement strand
CGCCAGCCAACATGCACCAGAACATCGCGCCCCCGGCGCCACCCCGACACACATCCTATACGCGAGCAGATGGCCCCCGAACGCGCTACCCAGAAACCCGCGATGAATTGTTCAGGCTAGGGCGGCGGCCGGCGGACCGGATTGGCCTGTTCCCAGGCATAGGCGATCTTGAGCAGCGTCGGCTCACTCCAGGCGCGGCCGGTGAAACTGATGCCGTAGGGATACGGCGGCGTCGGCTTGCCGTCGGCCTCGTGGCGCCATGCCGCCGGCACGCCGACGCTCGGATATCCCGCCCGGGCCGCGATGCCGTTGCCGAGCGCCGCCGGGAACAGCACCGCATCGAGCCGCCAGCGGTCGAAATAGGCGTCGAGTCCCGCGGTGCGGGACAGTTCCAGATCGAGCGCCCGGGCGGCGTGATAGGCCGGTTCCGACAGGTCGCCGCGCGTCGCCTGGGCGGCGAGCAGCAGATCCTGCCCGAAGCGCGACGGCACCGGCGCTGCGTCATTGAACGCGATGACATCGGCCAGCGAGCGGATCGGCCCGTCCGGAACATAATCGGCCAGATAGGCGGCCAGACCATGCTTGAATTCATAGATCAGCACGGCCGGCATGGCGGAGAGCTTGCCGACGAGCGGGCTGAACCGATTGGTGACCGGCACGTCGATCATTGTGCCCGGGCCGCCGATACGGCCAGCCGTCGGGATGTTGGCCTCGACGATTTCGGCGCCCAACTGCCGGAGCCGGGCGACGACATCCGCCATGATCCGGCGCTGGTCGGCTGCGAGCTGCGTCCAATAGACATCGTTCGCCGAATCGGACGGATCGCTCGGCACGCCGATCCGGGCGCCCTTGAGCCCATCGGCATCGAGGAAGGCCGTGTAATCGGCCGGAACATGGCCGCGGCTGCTGCGCGTGGCGGGATCCCGGCGGTCCGGCCCGGCGAGCACGCCCAGCAGGATGGCGGCATCGCGCACCGTGCGCGCCAGCGGTCCGGCCGTGTCCTGGCTGGCCGCGATCGGCAGGATACCGGCGCGGCTGACCAGCCCGACCGTCGGCTTCACCGTGACCAGCGCATTGTTGCAGGCCGGGTTGAGCAGCGAGCCCGCCGTCTCCGTGCCGACCGTGACGGCAGCGAAATTGGCGGCGGCGGCGACCGCCGAGCCCGAGCTCGATCCGCCGGGCAGCACAATCGGGATGCCATCCGCATCGACCGCCGGCGCATAGGGGTTCAGCACCTGGCCGCCAAGCGCGCTATAGCCGGACGGCATGCCGACCGTCGTCCAATTAGCGAATTCGGTCAGGTTGGCCTTGCCGAGCAGGATGGCCCCTGCCCGGCGCAGCCTGGTCGCCACGAAGGCATCGCGCACAGCGACGGCATTGGCCAGCGCGGGGCTGCCGGCGGTCGTCGCCTGGCGGTCCGCCGTCGCGATATTGTCCTTGAGCAGAACCGGGATGCCGAACAACGGCCCTTTCCGCGTGCCCGGCCGGAAGCGCTGCCGATCTCGGCGCCGGGCGATCGCCAGGGCGTCCGGATTGATCTCGCGCACCGAATTCAGTCCAGGCCCGCCCCGGTCGAACGCCTCGATACGCGCGATATAGGCTTCGACCAGGGCGACCGAAGTGATTTCGCCCGCTTCCAGCGCCGCCTGCAGCCCGTCCATGGTCTGTTCGGCCAGCCGGAACACAGATCGCACCCTACGCCGCGAAGCCGGCAGCTCGGCGGGCTTGCAATCCGGCATGCAGCGTGCCCAGCCAGCGGTCGGCGAGCGCCGTGATTTCCGGTGTCGACAGACCCTTCTGGACATCGTCGGCGACGAAGGGTCGGCGGCCCGCATCCTTGGCGTAGTAGCGCGCCTCTTCGCGCATCCGGGCGACATTCTCGGCGGCGAGGGGAATGCCGAAATGATGGGCGACCGGTCCCCAGGCGGCTTCCGGCAGATCGCGATAATCCACGAACAGGGTCCGGCCATCGTCACCGTCGAGGGCGGCCGCGCAGAAGCCCGCCAGCCCGCGCGCACAGAACTCCGCCGCCGGCATGCCGGCGCATTCGGCCGCCGGAATACCCAGCAGATGTTCCGCTTGCGCCGGGAAGCGCTGCAGCTGCATCCAGCCGGGGCTGCCCTTCAGCACCGAGTTGATGACCTCGACCGGCGAACGATAGACGAACACCTGGGGCACGCCCGGAAAGGCCGCGCGCAGCAGCCCGAGGCGCCGGACGTTCCAGCTGGAGAATTTGACGACGAAGTGCCGTTCCTCGCCGAACCGCTTGCGTCCGAGCGCGCGGATCATCAGGCGCAGGCATGCAACCAGCGCCGCCTCGTTGAGCTCGCTCGGATCAGCTTCGAGGAAGGTGTTGATCGGATCGGCCTCGGAGATGACGACCGTGTCGGGCACGGTGCCGAACAGGCGGGACAACACGGTCGACCCGCAACGCGACATGTGGAAGATGAAGCCCGAGGGATCCAGGCATTCGCCGACACCGTCGATCGCCTCGAGCGTCGACAATACGGTGCGGATCACCGGCCGCGGCGCCTCGCCGCCGTCGGCGGTCTGGTTGGCCCAGCGCGCCACCGTCTGCATGAAGAACGGCTCGCGGAACGCGATGCCGCGCAGGTCGCACCAGTCGACGACCGGCTCCGGCCGTTCGAGCGTCAGCCGGATCGGCGTCCATTGGGCAAGTTCGGTGGCTTCCATCGCCGTCACGCCGCGTCGGGAAACAGACGGTCGAGGCCGCCGACATACCGGGTCTCGCCGGCCTGCAACTGGGCGTTCATCGCCTCGCGGACCGCCGCATCCTCCTCGCCATAAAGGAACGGCACGAAGGCATAGCGCTTGCCGCGCGTCACCGGTGTCACCTCATGCAGCATGCCGCAAGAGAACACGATGGCGCCGCCGGCCGGCGCCCGATAGGTCTGCGGCCCGAATTCCGGGCAGCGCAGATCGCAGCCTTCGTAGTCGCTGTTGAGATTGAGCGAGACCGCGAAGCGGCGATGTCGCGCGCCGGCGTTGAGATTGTCCCGGTGGCGATAGAAATGGCCGCCGAGCTCGGCGTCGTAGCAGCTGACCATGTAGCGATCCATGCGGGTCGCCTTGAACTGGAAGAAGCGCTCGATCGGCGGCAGCAGGCGCCGCACGATCTGATCGCGCAGGATGGCGCGCGTCTGCGGATCGACCAGCACCAGATCCTGCCGCCGCTTCAGGGCGTGATTGACCACGGTCGCGGTCTTGCCGTCCTGGTCGAGCAGGAAGCCCGAATCCTCGCCGCCGTGGCGCTGATAGAGATCGATCAGCGCGTCGCACAGGTCGAAGTCGAACACCCGCGGCACGATCAGCACCGGTGCATTCATCGGTACCCCGGCCGAGGCGCCAGGCTCGGGCAGGTGATTGAGGAAGCCGGTCACAACGGCGGCATGGCCGTCCGGATGGTCGAACGCGACGTTGGCGACGGCGCGGAGCAGCGGATCGAGCACGATCGTGCGGCGCGAGCCTTCTGCGCCATAGGCCCGGGCAAGATCGCCGGCCTCATCGACGATGTAGCCCATCGCCGGGCCCGAGATGCTGGCCAGCACCGCCGCATCGGCCGGCATCTCCGAGAGCACGCCGTAGAAGACGCAATGATCCTCGCGGAACACCGGGGCGGCCGCGTCCAGGATTGCCGCGAGATCGGCCATCGACAGCGGCTCGGCCAGCGAACCCAGGAAGCAGAGCACGACCCAGCGGCCGGCATCGACATGCAGGTCGATCTGCGCGCCGGTGATGGTTCGGGCGCTGAACCAGGGCACGGGATCGCCGAGCGTTATCATCCCACCCGATACGGCTGTCTGCGCCATGAATCCGCCCCATCCTGCATTCCGATCCCAACTGACACGATCAAAGCATGGGCCGATTAACGTTTCATTGACCAAGCCGCGCGCTGGCCGCCTGTGGCCAAGCGTCTGCGTGTGGGGACGATTGGCCTTGCGTATCACACGGATAGGCTCCGGCGTGACGAACGATTACACTCAGCCGTCCAACCCGGCATCGAACGATCGGGACAGACAAGAAAGCGAGAGTGGATGAGCGTTCGCTACGCGATTTATGCCGTGCCCCCCGCCGCGCAGCCGCTCTGGCGGATGGCGACGACGTGGCTTGGCCGCGATCCCGAGTCCGGGGCCGAGGCCATGCCCGATCTGCCGCTGTGGCTGGCGCGCGACCGGTGGCGGGAGATCACGCGCGATGCGCGGCAGTATGGCTTCCATGGCACCTTGAAGTCGCCGATGACGCTGGCCGGCGGACGGACGTCGGATGGACTGGCAGCCGCGCTGTCGCTATTCGCATCCGAGATCAATCCGCTGCCGCCACTGTCGCTGCAGGTGTCGACGATCGCCGGCTTTCTGGCGCTCGTCCCACGCGAACCTTCGCCGGCACTGAAGCGGCTCGCGGATCTGGCGGTCGAGCGTTTCGACCGGTTTCGCGCGCCCTCGACGCCGGACGAGCTCGCCCGGCGGCGCCAGGCACCGCTCTCGACCCGTCAGGAGGAGCACCTTGCCCGCTGGGGCTATCCCTATGTGTTCGACGAGTATCGCTTTCATATGACCCTGACCAGCCGCCTGCCCGATGCCGAGCGCGCCCGCGTCGCCGCTCATCTGACCGACCTGCTGGCGCCGGCCCTGGCCCAGCCCGTCCCGCTGACCATGGCCCTATTCGTCCAGAACGACCCGGCGGCGCCGTTCCACCTTGCCCGGCGGCTGCGGCTCGGAGCCCCGTCATGAATGTCGACGACCTCACCCGCGCCTATGCGAACTGGATCGAGACGACCGGCCGGTTCGTTTCCGATATCGGCGAATTCCTGATCGGCGCCTGCGGCTTCCTGAACGAGCACGGTCTGCCGCTCGAGCGCGTCTCGACCCATATCAAGGTCGTTCATCCCCGCACCATGTCGGTCTGGCGCATCTGGCAGCGCGACAAGCCGCTCGAGGTCCGTCGCGCGGTCCGCGGGGCCGAAATGACCGCCGCCTTTCTGCGCAGCCCAGTCAAGAAGGTGTGGGAAACCGGCCAATGGATCGATGCGCCGATTCGGCCGGGCGAAGAGGATCGCTGGGCGATCGTCACCGACCTGCGCGCCCAGGGCTTCACTCATTACACGATCGGCCCGATCGTCTTCTCGAACCGGCAGATCCATGCCGCGTCCTTCTCGACCAAGCAGCCCGGCGGCTTCACGCCCGACGACATGGAAATGATCCGCCGTTTCATCACCAAGTCGACGCTGGTGATCGAGACCCTGGCGCTCAGGAACGGCATGGACAATCTGCTGGAGACCTATCTCGGCCACGAGACGGCCCGACTACTGGCCCAGGGCCAGGTGACGCTGGGCGAAGGCACCCAGCGGCGCGCGGCGCTCTGGTACTCCGATCTACGCGGCTTCACCTCACTGACCGAGGGCGCGCCGCTCGAAGAGGTCGTGCAGATCCTGAACGTCTATTTCGGCTTGGCCGGCGCCGCGGCCGACCGGCATGACGGCGAGATCGTGCAGTTCATCGGCGACGCCATCCTGATGTTCTTCGCCGTGACCGAGGAGGGCGGCGACGCGGAAGCCTGTCGCCGCGCCCTGATGGCGGCAACCGAAGCGCGCACCGAACTCGGCCGCTGGAACGACGCGCGCCGGGCAACCCAGGAGCGCGAGATCGCGTTCGGGCTCGGGCTCGATCTCGGCAACATCATTCATGTCAATGTCGGTGGCGGAAACCGCCAGGCCTTCAACATCGTCGGCCCGGCGGTGAACCGCGCCGCCCGCATCCAGGAGCTGACCAAGACGCTCGGCCGGCCGCTGTTGATGTCTTCGGATTTCGCCGACGCGATCGGCGAGGGCACGATTTCACTCGGCGACCATCCGCTGCGCGGCATCAACCTGCCGATCGAAGTGGTCGAGCCGTCGCCCGCCCTGTTGGCGTCCCTGCCGCCGCTGCCGCAGGACTGAGCCGCCAGGACCGGGTGCGCGGTCAATCAGGTCCGAAAATCGCGAGCGCCGGGCACGGTACGATGGCATTCTGCCGCCATGGAACAGCTCGATCCCCTCGCCTGCTACCGAGCCCTCGAGACGCGCGATCCCCGCTTCGACGGCCGTCTGTTCGTCGGAGTGACCTCGACCGGGATCTATTGCCGGCCCGTCTGTCCGGCGCGTACCGCCAAGTTCGAGAATTGCCGGTTCTATCCCTCGGCCGCCGCGGCGCAGGAGGCGGGCTTCCGTCCCTGCCTGCGCTGCCGGCCGGAGACCGCGCCGGATCTCGGCGCCTGGCGTGGCACGTCAAACACCGTCTCGCGCGGCCTGGCACTGATCGCCGAGGGCGCGCTCGACGGGGACGAGGCCGGGGTCGACCGGCTGGCCGAGCGGCTGGGCATCGGCGGCCGGCAGCTGCGGCGTCTGTTCCAGCAGCACCTGGGCGCCTCGCCGATCGCGGTCGCCCAGACCCGCCGGGTACTGTTCGCCAAGCAGCTGATCCATGACACCCGCATGCCGATGACCGAGATCGCCATGGCCGCCGGCTTCGGCAGCGTGCGGCGGTTCAACGAGATCTTCCAGCAGCTGTTCCGCCGGCCGCCGAGCGCGCTCCGGCGCAAGGCCGTGCAGGCGCTGCCCGAAGGCTCGGTCGGCGCAACCGGCGTCGTGCTGCGGCTGCGCTATCGGCCGCCCTACGACTGGCCGGCGATGCTGGCCTTCCTCGGCGCCCGCGCGATCGAGGAGGTCGAGCAGGTGACCCGCGACGCCTACCGCCGGACGGTCCAGCATGAGGGCGAACTCGGCACGATCGAGGTCCGGAATCTGCCCCAGCATCAAAGCCTGGCCGCGACCATCCGCTTTCCCCGCGTGAGCGCCCTGCCGGCGCTCGTCGCCAGTGTCCGCCGCGTCTTCGATCTCGGCGCCGACGTCGCAACCATCGGCGCGCACCTGGCCCAGGACCCGCTGCTGGCGCCGCTGGTCGCCGAACGGCCCGGCCTGCGCGCGCCCGGCGGCTGGAGCGGCTTCGAACTCGCCGTCCGCGCCGTCCTCGGTCAGCAGGTGACGGTCGAGGCCGCGCGGCGCCTGGCGAGCCAGCTCGTTCGCATCGCCGCCGTCGCGGTGCCGGCCGAACAGCGCATCGATCCGGATCTCGCCCTCGCCTTTCCCACCCCGGCCCAGGTCATCGCGGCCGACCTGACCCCGCTCGGCATGCCCGGCGCCCGCCGCGCCGCCCTCTTGGCGCTGGCCGAGGCCTCCGCGGCCGATCCGCACCTGTTCCAGCCGCTCGGCACGATCGACGAGACGCTCGCCCGGCTGCGCGCCATCCGCGGCATCGGCGAATGGACGGCGCATTACATCGCACTCCGCGCCGTGCGCGAGACCGACGCCTTCCCCGCGAGCGACATCGGCCTGCTGCGCGGCGCCGCCGGTCCCGACGGCAGCCGGCCGAGCCCCGCGGCCCTCGCCGACCGGGCCGAACCTTGGCGTCCGTGGCGCGCCTACGCCGCGCAACATCTTTGGGCCGCCGATCCGGCCTACCTCAAGAGGAGCCTTCGATGACCGATCTCGCAGCGCGTTTTCATCAGTTGCATCAGGAGTCCGCCCCGCTTCTGCTCGCCAATGCGTGGGACATCGGCAGCGCCCGTCTGATCGAGAGCCTGGGCGCCCCGGCCATCGCCACGACCAGCGCCGGCGTCGCCTGGGCGCAGGGTTATCCGGACGGCGATGCGATCCCGGTCTCGGCACTGGCCTTCGTGGTTGCCGGCATCACCCGGGTGATCCGCATCCCGCTGTCGGTCGATGTCGAGGGCGGCTATGCCAATGATCCGGCCGGCGTCGGCGAGACGATCGCCGCGATCATCGATGCCGGGGCGGTTGGCATCAATATCGAGGACGGCACCGCCCCGCCGGACCTGCTCGCCACCAAGATCGAGCGGATCAAGCGGGTCGCCGCCGGCAAGGGCGTCAATCTGTTCGTCAATGCTCGCACCGACGTCTATCTGCAGGGCCTGGTGCCCGAGGCGGAGCGCATCGCGGAGACGATCGCCCGTGCCGCCCGCTATCGCGACGCCGGGGCCGACGGCATCTTCGTCCCAGGCCTCGTCGAGCCGGCGGCGATTCGCACCATCGCCGCGGCGACGCCGCTGCCGCTCAACGTGCTGGCCTGGCGGGGCCTGCCGGCCGCGGCCGAGCTCGCGAGCCTGGGTGTCCGGCGCTTGAGCGCCGGCTCGGGCATTGCGCAGGCACTTTGGGGCCAGGCGGCGGCGCTGGCCAAGGCATTCCTCGCCGAGGGCGCCTCGGCCCCGCTGGCCGAAGGCGCCATGGCCTATCCGGAGATCAACGCCCTGTTTCCGAAGCGCTAGACTTCCAGCCGCAGGCCGCGAGCAGCGCCTGCATATGGGCCGGCGGCGGCGCCTCGGCGCTCGCCGCCGGCCGGTTTTGGCCGAGCGGCGGCAGCGCGATGCGCCACGCCATCAGATGCAGCGGCCGGTCGGCCGTCCGCCCGCTGCCGTAGAACGGATCGCCGACCATCGGCCAGCCGGCCTCGCGCGCATGAACGCGGAGCTGGTGGGTCCGCCCGGTTGCCGGCTTCAGTTCGAGCCACGCGAAGCCGTCGCCGCGGCCGAGCACCCGGAAATCGGTCACCGCCGGCTGGCCCTTGGCATCGACGACGATGCGCCAGCCGGATTTGTCGCTCAGCTTCTTCAGAGGCAGATCGATCCGGCCGAGATCGGCTTCGGGCCCGCCTTCGACCACCGCCCAATAAGTCTTGTCGACATCATGGCCCGAGAAGGCGCGGCCGAGCCGGGTTAGCGCCTTGGCGTGTCGCGCCAGCACCAGGCAACCCGCCGTATCGGTATCGAGACGATGGGCGAGCCGCGGCACCTCGCGTGCCTCGAAGCGCAGCGCCGGCAGCAGCGCCTCCAGGTCCCGCGCCGTCTTTGGCCCGGCGTGGACCGCAAGCCCGGCCGGCTTGTCGATGATCAGGATGTCGGCATCGCGATAGAGCACGCGCGCCTGGAGCGCCTCGGGTGTCATGGCCGCGATGAAGCACGCGGGCGTGAACCGAGGCAATACAGACCGAGGGGATCAGGGGCTCTTTTCGATCTCGCCCTTCAGGAAGGCCGAGGCCTCATCGACGAGTCTCTTCGCCTTTTCCAGGAGCTGGCGCTTGCTGTAGTGGCCTTGGGCGAAGGTAAAGCTCACGTTCACGGCGGCGAACTGACCATCCATGGAGTTGCTCTGCAGCCCTACGTTCGCTTGATTACTGATCAATTCGGCTGAAAGTGAGGCGAGCTGAGAGATCATTACGGGCCCTTTTGGTTGAGAATGTTCAAGGCCTGAACTTTAGCGTCCTATCTCTCGGCGATGCAATATCGTGCGCCGCCGGCGCCAGACGCGGCTGCTTCACGTCGAGTGCTGACGTCTTGCGGCTCTGGGGCTACGCCTCGGCGGCTGGGGCGGTTAGACCGCCTTAGCCAATTCCATCTGCCCACGAACCTGATGCCCCCGGGCGGCCCGGCTCCGCGACCTGATCGCCGACAGGCGGGCAACGGTTTCATAGGCGGCGACTTCGGCGCGGAAGGCGTCGAGGGTGTCGCACACCACGGGTTCTCGGCCCGTCGCCTCGCGCTCCTCATCGAGCATCGCATGGCGGGCGTAGTACGCATCGTCGATACGCGGGTAGGCATATCCCCGGATCAATCCACGGTCTGGGGTCCAGGCGTTGAAAGCATAGGCGCCGCCCCGAACGAGAACGGGCCCGATGATGACGTTCATGACGATCTCCGTCGACTGGCTTGTCGCTCTCCTTGCATGTAATGCAGTTCCGGCTTGTAGTGCCGTCGGACGCGCCAAGCTTGATGAATTCTTAGGAACTTCCGCATCGCCTCAACAGCGACACGGAGAGAATCTTCTATCATTGTCTGCTCCTTGGAGGATTAAACCGGCGACCGCGATTTGGATCCGTGCCGTCTTGAGAAAATTCTGGGATCTGATCGCAGGATCACAAGAGCAACACAGACCCGCGGCGCTCGGCAGGCGCGTTAAAGGTTGCGAGCCCGTGTTAAGTTTAAAAAAATCCGCTCAGCGGGAGGACGGTGGATGGCGACCGGAGAGGATCTGCGCCGCGCGGCGCTCGCCTTGGAAGGCACGACCGAGGCACCGCATTTCGAGCGGGCAGCGTTCAAGGTCGCCCGCATCTACGCCACGCTCGCCGCCGATGGCCGCACAGCAAATTTCAAATTCACGCCCGAGGATCAGGAACTGAAGTGCCTGACCGCGCCCGACGCCTTTGCCCCCATACCGAACGCCTGGGGCCGACAGGGCTGGACGACGGCAACCCTCGCCGCTCTCGACGCCGCGGAACTGGCGAGCGCCCTCAGGACGGCCTGGAGCGGCGCGCTCGCCAAACCCTCCAAACGGCGCTGACGGATCAACCGACCGGCGTGAAGCCGCCTAGCCACGGCCGGCGTTTCACCTCTAGGATGACGGGCAACGACCGTCAGAGTCCTTCCTAGATGTCCATCGCGCTCACCCGCTCCGCCGCCGCCCGCCGGAATGGAGCTGGCATTTCCTTCATGCTGCTGGCGGTCCTGCTCTACGGATGCATGGACGCCATCGTCAAATACCAGGCAGCGCGCTACCCGGTCATCGAGGTCATGTTCTTCCGCAGCCTGTTCGCGCTGTTGCCCCTGGCGCTCTTGGTCATGCGCGGCGGCGGCCGGCGCGCGCTGCAGAGCCGACAGCCGTGGCTGCAGGCCGCCCGCGCGCTCATCGGCTTCGTGTCGCTCATCTGCTTTTTCGAGGCCTTCGCGCTGATGCCGCTCGCCGACGTGGTGGCGATCGGCTTCGCCGCACCGCTGTTCGTCACCGCGCTGTCGGTCCCGCTCTTGGGCGAGCAGGTCGGCTGGCGCCGCTGGTCGGCCGTGCTGGTGGGATTCGCCGGCGTCCTGATCATGGTCCGGCCCGGCTCCGGCCTGTTCGGCTTCGCGGCGATCGTCGCCCTGCTCGGCACGCTGACCTACGCCCTGTCGATCATCATCATCCGGCGCCTCTCCACAACCGACCGCGACGCGGCGACGGTCGCGTCCTTCACCGTGTTCGCCGTGCTGGCCACGGGCGCGGCGCTGCCGTTCTACTGGGTGACGCCGGCCGGCTCGGATTGGATCATGCTGATCGCGATGGGCCTGCTTGGCGGTGCCGGACAGATCGCCTTCACCCGCGCCTTCGCGCTCGCCCCGCCGGTCATCGTGGCGCCGTTCGACTATGCCAACATGCTGCTGGCGACGACGCTCGGCTATCTGATCTGGGGCGACGTGCCGACCCTGGCAGTGCTGGCAGGCGCCGTGCTGGTCATCGCCAGCGGGCTCTACATCGTCTATCGCGAAGCGATTCGCCGCGGCGCTTAGGCGTTCACATCGACGACGATGCGGCCGCGGACCTGGCCCTTGAGGATGCGGTTCGCATAGTCGGGCAGGTCGGCCAGCCCGATCACCTGGATCATCCCGTCGATCAGGGCGGGATCGAGCTCGCGCGCGAGCCGGCTCCAGGCCTGCCGGCGTTCAGGCTGAGGCGACAGCACGGAATCGATACCCAGCAGATTGACCCCGCGCAGCAGGAACGGAATGACGCTGGCCGGCAGGTCGTTGCCGCCGGCAAGGCCGCAGGCGGCGACGGCGCCACGATAGCGGAGCTGGGTCAGCACCGTCGCGAGCGTGGTCGATCCGACCGAATCGATCGCGCCGGCCCAGCGCTCGGCCTGCAGCGGTTTCACCACCGGCTGCGCCAGCTCGGCCCGGTCGACGAAGGCCGAGGCGCCGAGCCCGGCCAGGTATTGATGGGTCTCCGGCCGGCCGGTCGCAGCTACGACGCGGTAGCCGAGGTGGGTCAGGATGGCGATCGCCACGCTGCCGACACCACCCGCGGCACCGGTGACCAGCACGTCGCCGCTGGCCGGCGTCAGGCCATGCCGCTCCAGCGCCATGACCGCCAGCATCGAGGTGAAGCCGGCGGTGCCGATCGCCATGGCGCGTTCGGCCGTCATGCCGTCGGGCAGACGCACCAGCCAGTCCGCATTGACCCGCGCATACTGGGCGTAGCCGCCCCAATGCCATTCGCCGACGCGCCAGCCGGTGAGGACGACCGGATCGCCGGCCTGCCAGTCCGGGCTGGTCGACTGTTCAACGACGCCGGCGAAATCGACACCCGGCACGTGGGGATAGCTCTTCACCAGACGGCCGAGGCCGTTCAGCACCATGCCGTCCTTGTAGTTGAGCGTCGAATGGCTGATCCGGACCAGCACCTCGCCCTCGGGCAATTGCTCGAGAGCGAGGGTTTCGATCGAGGAGGAGACTTTGCGGTCCTGCTCGTGCAGCACCAGGGCCTTGAAGCTGGACATGTCCCCTCCTCCCTCTTTCAGCGCAACGGCTCGAGGATGCTGACGAAGTTCGCGACCGCCGCACCGCCCATGTTGAACAGCCCAACCATCTTCGCATCCTTGACTTGGATGCCGCCAGCCGTGCCGGTCAGCTGCATCGCCGCCATCACATGCATCGAAACGCCGGTGGCGCCGACCGGATGGCCCTTCGCCTTGAGGCCTCCGGAGGGATTGACCGGCAGCTTGCCGCCCATCTCGGTCCAGCCCTCATGGACCGCGCGGGCGCCCTCGCCCGGGGCGGTCAGACCCATCGCCTCGTACTCGATCAGCTCGGCCGTCGTGAAGCAGTCGTGGGTCTCGACCATGTCCAGGTCCTCGAGCCCGACGCGCGCCTCGGCAAAGCCCTTCTGCCAGGCGAGCCGCGCCCCCTCGAACTGGACGATGTCGCGCTTCGACATGGGCAGGAAATCGTTGACCTGGACCGCCGCCCGGAACACCACCGCCTTGTCGAGCGCCAGCGCCGTGTCGACATCGCTCAACACCGCGGCGGCGGCGCCGTCGGAGACGAGCGAGCAGTCGGTCCGGCGCAGCAGGCCAGCGACATACGGGTTCTTGTCGGACACGGTCCGGCAGAAATCGTAGCCCAGGTCCTTCTGGACATGGGCGAGCGGGTTGGCGGCGCCGTTGCGATGGTTCTTCGCGGCGATGCGGGCGAGCGCGTCCGACTGGTCGCCGTAGCGCTGGAAATAGAGCTCGGTGATGCGGGCGAACACGCCCGTGAAGCCGCCGGGAATGCCGCCCTCCTCGGGGATATAGCTCGCCTTGATCAGGATCTCGCCGACCTCGGGCCCGGAGACGTCGGTCATCTTCTCGACGCCGACGACGAGCACGCGCTTCGCCTTCTTGGCCTCGATCACGTTGATCGCCTGATGGATCGCGGCGGAGCCGGTGGCGCAGGCGTTCTCGACCCGGGTCGAGGGCTTGAAGCGCAGGGCCGGATCGACGTTGAGCACGAGCGAGGACGGGAATTCCTGGCGCTGGAACCCGGCATTCATGGTGCCGATATAGATCGCGTCGATATCGGCCGGAGCGAGGCCCGCATCGGCAATCGCGTCGGCGCCGACACGGGTGATCAGGCTTTCGAGCGTCTCGTCCGGAAGCTTGCCGAAGCGGCTATGGGCCCAGCCCACGATACAGGCAGTCATAGGGGTCTCCTGTCAGTTCTGTTTTGGAACCCTAGCAGCATTACGCCCGGATGACGAGCCCCGACCTGTGTGCCGAAAGGCGCAGCCGCGGACCGAATGATGGTTGCGCGCGTACCGATATTGACGATGGGTCCGCGAGCGACGAAGTTGCAAGCCATGCTGACCGAGGCCCTTTAAATGACTGCCGCAGACCGCCTGACGATCCGACGCCCCGACGACTGGCACGTTCATTTGCGCGACGGCGCTATGCTGGAGGCGGTCGCCATCCATACCGCCCGCCAGTTCGCGCGCGCCATCGTCATGCCCAACCTGGTCCCGCCGGTGACCACGGCCGAGGCGGCCGCGGCCTATCGCCAGCGCATCCTGGCCGTGCTGCCGGCCGATTGCGGCTTTACGCCGCTCATGACCTGCTATCTGACCGACACGACCGACGCGGACGCGCTCGCCGCCGGATTCGCCGACGGCACCTTTACCGCGGCCAAGCTCTACCCGGCAAAGGCGACGACCAATTCCGCCTTCGGCGTCACCGACGTCACCAAGCTGACGCCGGTGTTCGAGCGCATGGCCCGCATCGGCATGCCGCTGTTGATCCATGGCGAGGTGACCGATCCCGCCGTCGATATCTTCGACCGCGAGGCGGTGTTCATCGAGACCGTGCTGATCCCGCTGCGCGCACGTGTACCCGGCCTCAAGATCGTGCTGGAGCACATCACGACGGCCGAGGCTGCCGCCTATGTTGCCGAGGCCCCGGCCGGCATCGCCGCGACCGTGACGCCGCACCACCTGCTGATCAATCGCAACGCGATCTTCGCCGGCGGCCTTCGGCCCGACGCCTATTGCCTGCCCGTCGCCAAGCGTGAGAGCCATCGCCAGGCGCTGCGCCGCGCGGTCGCGTCCGGCAGTGACCGGTTCTTCCTCGGCACCGACACGGCGCCGCACCCGCGCCATGCCAAGGAGGCGGAATGCTGTGCCGCCGGCGTGTTCTGTGCGCCGTTCGCGCTCGAGATCTACGCCGAGATCTTCGACGACCTGGGCGCGCTCGATCACTTCGAGGCTTTTGCCAGCCTCAACGGCCCCCGCTTCTACGGCCTGCCCGTGAACGAAGGCACGGTGACGCTGGAGCGGGCCGAGACGATCATTCCGGAAAGCATCGGCGCGGCGATTGGCGGCGTGAAGCCGTTCCGGGCCGGCGAAGCGATACGCTGGCGCATGGTCGAGCCCTGAGCACGGCGACATCTTGAACCCTCGGGAAACGAAGCGGCTGGTCGACCGCCGGGCCTTCGGCACCGGCCTCGTGGCGCTGATCGCCGGCGGCGCCTTCGTCCGGCCGGCGCTGGCTGCCGACGACTTCGCCACCTTGCCCTATCGCACGATGGTCGCGAACGTCACGACCTTCCTGAACGTGGCGGTGGGCGAGCGCAATCGGCTCGCCCTGATACAAAGCCTGCAGCCGGACGGCGGCAATCTGGTCGCCCGGCCGCTGACCATCACCGTCCTGTCCAAGACCGGCAAGATCCCGGTCCCGGTCGGCGTCGACAACAGCTTCGCGATCCCGATCACCGACGAGCTGCGCGACGAGAACCCGACGGTCATCACCAACCAGCCCAAGGGCAGCCTGTCCCTGCAGATCGGCGTCCGCATCCTGCTGCCGCAGACGACGCGCTATGCCTACAGCGAGTTCTGGCTCGGCCTGCAGCAGGCGAACGCCATGACCAAGCGCTTCGCCGGCATGATGCGCTGGCTGTTCGCCGAGTCCGCCGACAGCCTGGTGCTGCGCTTCGCCCAGCCGGAACGGCAGATGCTGCGCATCGCCGCTGCCGACGGCCCGCTGACGCTGATCGCCGACGACAGCGGCACGATCTTCGTTCGGATCGACAAGAAGCTGGTCGAGGAAAACCCGATGATGGAACTGTCCGAGCCCGCGCTCGACGCCTTGCCGGCGATCAGCAGCCGCTGACAAATAAATCAGCGGGTCTGATTTTTCTGTCGCCCCGCGCAGGCGGTGGGCCATTTACGCAAGATTTCTCGTCATGACCGGGCTTGACCCGGCCATCCACGCGCAAGCAAGCGCTTGCGCCCACGCGGTAGGACCAAACGCCTACGGCACCAAGAGCGCTCCGGCGGCGCGGCGTGGATCCCCGGGTCAAGCCCGGGGATGACGAATTTCGAGACGTAATCATCTGATTTAATTGACGAACGACGCCTATCCGCGGCTCGACAGCGTCTGGAACACGTCGCGCTCGGGCGGCAGGTGGTCGATATGGGCGCGGTGCCAGAGGGCATAGAACAGCAGGCTCCAGGCGGCGAAGACCTGGCGCTTGTTCTCGATCCGGCCGAACAGCCGCTCGACGCTGCCCGGCCGACTGATCGCGCGGATGCTGTCCTGGCGGGCGACGAGCGGGCCCAGCATCGCGCCGCGCCGCTTCAACCACTCGCCGACCGGGATCTGGCCGCGGCGCCGGTGGCCGAGCGCGCCGGCGGCCGGCAGGCGCCGATCGAGCCAGCGCCGCAGCAGCCACTTACCGACACCGTCACGGATCTTGAGCTCGTCCGGCAGGCCGAAGGCGAATTGCGCGACCTCGCGGTCGAGCAGTGGCAGGCGGCCCTCGATCCCCTGGGCGGCCAGGCAACGGTCGAACTTGTTGAGGAGATCGTTCGGCAGCCAATCCTGGCAGTCGGCCGCCTGGGCCATCTGCAGGCGGGTCCGGGCACCGACGCTCTGCGCCAGTTCGGCCGCGGCGACGCCGTCGCGCCAGCCCGGCAGCTCGGCGCGCAGTATCGCCAGCCCATCGAACGCGCCCCGGGTTCGCGGCAGCCTGCCGCCGGCCCACCAGGGGCGGAGCAGACTGCGGTAGCGGCCATAGCCGCCGAACAGCTCGTCGCCGCCCTCGCCGGCCAGGATGGTGCGGAACCCGGCCTCGCCTGCTGCGCGTGCCAGCTTCCAATGCGGTACCAGGGCGGCATCCGCCATGGGATCGTCGATCGCCGCCGCGACCTCGGGCAGCAGATGCCAGAAATCCGCCTCGCGGAACGGCACCTCGGTCAGGTGCGCGCCGACCGCCGCCGCCATTTCCCGTGCTGTTTCCAGCTCGCTGCCCGCGGCCGGCCCGGAAAAGCCGAGGGTCAGTGCCTCGACTGGCGCCGCCCCCTGCTCGGCCAGCAGGCTCAGCAACACGGTCGAATCGACGCCACCCGACAGGAACAGGCCGATCGGACCTTCCGCCTCGCAGTGGCGGCGGATCGCCCGGCCGAGCAGGACGTCGAGCGTGACCAGCGCCGGTTCGACCGGGCTCGGGATCGGCGCCAGCACCGGCAGGGTTCGATGCAGGTGCCGGTCGACCAGACGCCCACCCTCGACGATCAGCGTCTCGCCGGGCAGGACCCGATAGATCCCGGCGAATGGTGTCGTCCGCCCGGTGGTAAATTGTAATTGCAGGAGTTCGTCGCGCGCCGACGGCACCAACGCGGCTCCAACAAGGCCGGCGGCAATGAGTGCTGCAGCGGTCGAGGCGAACGCGAAGCCCGCCGGTGTCTCGGCGTAGTAGAGCGGCTTGATGCCGAAGCCGTCGCGCGCCAGCAGCAGGCGATCGTCGCGCGGATCATAGAGCGCCAGCGCCGTCCCGCCGCGCAGATGGCGCGCGAACTCGATGCCATAGGCGCGATAGAGCTGAAGCGGTGCCGGATCGAGCGTACCGTCGCCGACCAGGACGGCGCCATGCGGCTCCGTGAAAGGCTGCTCGGGCGCGCGACCGTCGGCATTGGCCCGGTGCATGAGCAAGAGCGGTCCGCTGGCATACCATCCTTCGCTGCCAGCGCCCCGCACCGCTAGGGCCTGGGACAGGCTTGCCCCCCAATCGGCTGCCGACGCCCGCCCGTCGAGCCCGAACAGGCCGCCGATGCCGCTCATCGCCGGGCACCCGGCGACAGGCCGGGCCGGTTGACGGCGTGCTGGGCGTGGCTGGAAGCGGAACGGATCGGACGGCTCCCGATGAAGCAGGGGTGGTGACGAAGGGCGCGCACACTGCCACAAGCGGCCGCCGAGACAAGCGCGGTCGCGCGGGCCACCCTCCGCTGAAGCATATGCGGCCTCCCGGCGGTTGACATCGCCCGTGAAACACGGCTGCCTGGGCCGCGCACGGCCACCTTGCCCTCCGCCGGCCCGACCGCTAACTAAGGCCCAGCCCCGGCTGCCGCCGGGCTGACGAGGACCCACGCCTGAATGACCCTGTCCGCTCCCGCCGCGACCGAACCCGGCCTCGACCGCCGGAACCTGGGCAGCCTGCTGGCGGTCGCCCTGTTCCTGCTCGGCCCGCTGGTCTATGTGGCGCCGCTGTCCGCGGCCGTGCTGTTGCCGGTGGCGACGCTGATCGCCGGCGCGATCCAGCTTCGCCGATCGGCGCCCGCCTGGGGCGAGATCGGCCGGGCGCTCGCCTGGTGGCTGCCGCTGTTCGCGCTCATGCTGGCGTCCGGCTTCTGGGCACTGGACGGCAAGGCGGCGCTGCTCCTGGCCCTGCGCCTGATCCTGGTCATGGCTCTCGGCATGGCGCTCGTGCATTGGTGCCGCGCCCTGCCTGAGGGCCGGCTGCGGCACCTGCTGCCAGTACTCGCCTACGGCCTGATGCTGGCCAATCTGTTCGTGCTGGCCGACCTCGGCCTGGGCGGCACCTTGAGCCGCCTGACCCACGGGCCGCGCGCCAATTTCGATTTCGCGACCTATTACGGCCGCGGCGCCACGATCCACGCGATCCTCCTGGTGCCGCTCAGCTGGGGCCTGTGGCGGACCGGGGCGAAGCGGCTTGCTGCCGTCCAGTTCGTGCTCGCCGCCATCTGCATTCTCGCGACCCATGATCTCTCCGCCAAGGTGGCGCTGGTCGGCGCTCTCGGCGGCGGATTGCTGATCCTCGCCCTGCCGCGCCTGCGCTGGGCCTTCCTGGCATTGCTGGCGCTGCTGGCGCTGGGCCTGCCGCTCGTCTTTCCGGTTCAGCTCGACCAGGCCCAGGAATGCTGGATGTTTGCCCACAAGAAGTCGGCGCTGCACCGGGTCTACATCTGGGATTTCGTGACCAGCCGGATCGCCGATCGGCCGGCACTCGGCTGGGGCCTCGACGCCGCGCGGCGCCTGCCGGGCGGCCAGGATACCCTGACGCTCGGCGAAGCCTGCCCGGGTGCCAACCCGATGATCGGCCAGAGGCTGCCGCTGCACCCCCATAACGCCATCCTGCAGACCTGGCTGGAACTGGGCGGCCTCGGCATCATCCTGGGCTTTGGCGCGCTGGTCGCGACGCTCGGCCGGATCTATGCCCGGCGCGGCCGGGTGCCGGCGGCGGTGCTCGTCGCCTCCAGCGTCGCCGGCACACTCGTGGCACTGGTCAGCTATGGCGTCTGGCAGGAGTGGTTCCTGTCCTCCCTGATGCTGGCCGCAAGCGTCGCCGCCATCGCGCTGCGCCAGGACGAACTCAGCCGCCCGGCCGGAAACCGATCAGTCTGATGCGCACGGCGCTCGTCTACCGCGACCGGCTGATCCCGCGCTCCGAAGCGGCGTTCATGCGGCGGCAATATTGCGCATTCGGCGACCTGGCACCCTATTGGCTGGGCTGTCATTTCGACGACGGCCTCGGCGACCTGGAGGCTTCCGGCCATCTGCTGGGAGCGCCCGGCCCGCTCGGCGCGATCGAGCGCGCATTGTTCAAGCAGGTGGGCCGGGTGCCGTCGACCCCGCCTCTGGCGGCGCTCAATCCGGTCGTCATCCACGCCCATTTCGGCCGGGGCGGCGCCTTGGCGCTGCCGATCGCGCGGCGGCTCGGCCTGCCTCTGGTCGTGAGCTTCCACGGCGGCGACGCGACCAAGGACAAGCATTACCGCCGGCAATTGATCCCGACGATCTATCAGCGGCGGCTCGACGCCCTGAAGCGCGAGGCGGCGCTGTTCGTCTGCGTGTCCGACTTCATCCGCCGCCGGCTGCTGGACCGGGGGTTCCCGGCCGAGAAGCTGGTAGTGAACCGCTACGGCATCGAGGTGGAAGGCGCCCCCCCGCCACGGCCCCCGGACCTGCCGCCGACCATCCTGTTCGTCGGCCGCTTCGTCGAGAAGAAAGGCATCGCGACGCTGCTCGACGCCATGGCGTTGCTGCGCGCGCAGGGCAATCCGTTGCGCCTGGCGCTGGTCGGCGACGGGCCGCTCGCCTCCCTGGTCGCCGCCCGTGCCGACGAGCTGGGCGGCATCGAAACGCCCGGCTGGCTTGCCAACGCCGCCGTCAAGGAACGCATGGCCGGCGCCCTGGCATTGGCGGTACCGAGCGTCACGGCGAAAGCGGGCGACGCCGAGGGGCTGCCGAACGTCATCCTCGAAGCGATGGCGGCAGGCATCCCGGTCGTGGGCTCCGACAGCGCCGGCATCGCCGAAGCGATCGCCCATGAGCAGACCGGCCTCATCGTCCCGCCGGGCGATGCATCGGCGCTGGCCGAGGCCCTGGCGCGCATTGCCGCCGAGCCGGCGCTGCGTCAGGCAATGGCGCTCGCCGGCCGATCCCGCGCCGTCGCCGAGTTCTCGGCCCCGGCCCAGTCGCGACGACTGGAGCAGATCCTGCTGTCGGTGGTGCCTTGAACCGGCCGGACCGTTCCTTGAGCTCGACCGATTTCCCGGCTGAGACACCGCTCAACGTCTTCTTCGCCTGGAACGAGGCGCGGTCGCGGACCGATCGCCGCTACCGGGCGCTGCGCGCGATCTGGGGGCTGGACCGGGACCAGGCCGCCACCTACCTGGCCGGCGCCTCCGCCCCACAGGAACAGCGCGCGGCGGCGGATCGGGTTCACCAGGCGCTGGACGCCGCCGTCGGTGCCGGCGACGGCGCGCGGCATGCGGCCCTGTTCCAGGCGCTGGAGGCGCTCGAGGATCACGTCGACCTCTCGGCCCTGCCCGCGCACCGACCGTCGCGCCGGCGGGGCGGACGGCAGCGCATCCTGGTAATCAAGCTGAGCGCGCTCGGCGATTTCGTCCAGGCGCTAGGCCCGATGGCGGCGATCCGCCGGCATCACCAGGCCGATCAGGTGTCCCTGCTGACTACGGCGCCGTTCGCCGGCCTCGCCGCCGAGACCGGGTATTTCGATGCAATCCTGATCGACCGACGATCGCCGATGCTCGATGTCCGCGGCTGGCTCGGGTTGCGCCGCATGCTCAGGGCCGGCCGGTTCGACCGGGTCTATGACCTGCAGACCTCGCAGCGATCGAGCTCCTACGCCCGGCTCTGGTGGCCGGGTCCCCGGCCCGAATGGTCGGGCATCGCGCCCGACTGCTCCCACCCGCACGCCAATCTCGGGCGCGATCCGCAGCACACGATCGAGAAGCAGGCCGAGCAGCTGCTGATGGTCGGCATCCATCCCGTGCCGCTGCCCGCCCTGCCGGCCGGCGGCGGCGCCCTGCCGCCCGAATTGGCCGGTCGGCATTTCGCCCTGCTGATCCCCGGCGCCTCGCCGGCGCATCCCGGCAAGCGCTGGCCGGCCGAGCGCTATGGCGAACTGGCCCGGGCGCTCGGCGAACGCGGACTGCTGCCGGTCGTGGCCGGCAGCAAGAGCGAGCACGGGCTGGCCGAGACGATCCGACGCATCGCCCCCGGGGCACTCGACCTCACCGGCAAGACCGGCCTCGCCGACCTTGTGCCCATCGCCCGGGCTGCGACTGTCGCCATCGGCAACGATACCGGCGTCAGCCATATTGCGGCCGCCGGCGGCGCGCCGCTCGTGGTGCTGTTCTCGGGTGAGTCGGAACCCAGCCGCTGCGCGCCCCGCGGCGGCGGGGTCACGGTGCTGCGCCAGGTGCCGCTGGCGGACCTGCCGGTCGCGGCCGTGCTGGCGGCGGTCGAGGGAGCGATCGGATAGCGCACTCCTGACGGGAGCGCTTTGGCGCATTACCTACTCAAGGTAAATTGCCGGGTAGTTTGCAACTCACAGCTTTCAGGCGGCAACCTGCGGGCGCGTGCCGTCGATCCTCGACAGAAACTCGTCGCTCGTGTGGCAGACGATCGGCGTCGCCAAGCCCCCGCGCGCGGCGTCCGCGATGGCGAATTTGCGGGCATAATAGGCATCTTCGATGCGGCTATAGGGAAAGCTTCGGTGCGCGCCCAGTTCCGGCATCCAGCTATCGAACACATAGCCATCCGTCTGCTTAAGAATTGGTCCAACGAGGAGGCACATTTCCGAATCTCCAAATTGAATAAGCCGAGGCACGTGGCGGGCCGAGCCGTTCTCAGCCTTGGGTGAACAGGGCCAGGGTCGGCGGCAGGGTGGCGAGAGCAAACACGATGAAGCAGGCCGAGATGCGTTCCGCGCGCGTCCACCGCCGCAGATCCGCCTTGAGATCCTGCCAATCCTGCCGAAGGACCGCCTCGCGTTTGGCGGCGTCGGAACCTGCTACGGGCATCGCTTTTCTCCCATCCTTGCGCGGCGATCGAACCACCAGCGCCCAACCTCACCTTCCGCAAGTTGCGTGCCATCGCCGTTACCGGCTATGAACCGGGCCACACTTCCGCTGACTCGCGCATCTTTCCTTGACGGCGGCGGGGCCGCGGCGTACTGCGCCACCCGCCCCCCAGTCATTCCAGGTCCGAGATGCATTTCCTGCCGAGCAATCCCGCCGACCTGACCGCCCTCGCGCAAATCGGTCTGGCGTTCCTCGCCATGGCACTGGTCGGCCGGTTCGTCGGCGGATCGCGCGCCGAGTTCGAGACCGACGCGGTCGCCGGCTGGGGCCTCCTGTCGCTGGTGCTGACGCTGTGGGGGACCGTGACGGATTTCTCCATGCGCAAGCCGGCGGCGGCCTTCCTGGTGGCGGCGGCCCTGGTGCTCGCCTGGCCGAAGCTCAGGCCCAAGCGCGGCGATTGGGCCGAGATCGGGCGGCTCGTCGCCTTGGCCCTGCCGATCCTCGCGATCATGGCGACGATCCAGCCGTCGCAGTCCGACATCTTCATGAACCTGATGCCGAACGCGGCCTATCTGGCCGACCATGGCCGGTTTCCGACGGTCGACGGGCCGAATGCCCATTCCTTCCTGCCGGTGGCGCCCTACAACACGCAGTTCGTACCGTTCCTGGGCTCGCTTCTGGGCGGCGGCTTCCAGGGCGGCGGCCTGGCGCTGTTCACCGTCGTGCTCTATGTGCTGGCCGGGCTGCTGTTCGCCCGCCTCGTCGCCAATCCGGCGTTCGGCGTCGCCAACCGGCCGGGCTGGGCCGCGACCGGGTTCGGCATCCTGCTCGTGACCCTGTTCAATCCCGGCTTCGTGCCGCGCGTCGCCTTCGCCGGCTACGGCGAGGCGCCGGTCGCGATCACGCTGCTGTTCGCCGGCTGGCTCGCCTGCCGGACGATGGTCGCCATGGCCGCGGGCGAGCGCCGGCCCCGCGCGCTGGTGCAGATGGCGCTGGCGCTGGTAGCACTGGTCAACGTGAAGCAGCAGGCGATCGGCATGCTGATCGCCTTTGTCGGGGCCGCGATCCTGGTCGCCGGCTACGAGCGCCGGATCGGCTGGCGCCGTGCCGTCCTCGCATTCGGCGGCTCCGCCATGCCCGCCCTGGCGCTCTATCTGGGCTGGCGCATCTTCGTGCTGACACGCTTTCCCGAGGGTGAGCTGAAGCCGCTCCCGTTCGAGCAATGGAACTGGGGCAATCTGCTGCCGATCTTCCTCAGCATGGGCAAGGTCGTGATCGAGAAGTTCACCTTCTTCGCCTGCGTCGCCGTGCTGTTCGTGTTCCTGGAGCGCCGGCTGCGCCATCGGCAGCTCGATGCGACCGGCCAGGCGCTGGGGCTCGCGGCGGCGACGTTCCTGCTTTACAACGGCTTCCTCGTCGTCACCTATATCGGCCATTTCCCCGGCGTCATGAGCGTCGAGGCCCATTCGTTCTTTCGCTACAACACCCATCTGGCGCTGCTGATCGAATTCGCCCTGGTCGTGACCATCCGCAATCGGGTCGCCCCGTGGCTCGCATCGCGGCCGGCGCTCGGCCACCGACTGGGCATCGCGGCCGTCATCCTGGCACTCCTGGTCCCCATCGGCTTCGCCAAGCGCCTGCGCTTTGACTACGACATGCCGCAGCCGGTAGTGCGCGAGCTCGCGCGCCAGCTGGCGCCGGAACTGAAGGACGACGACCGGTTGGCGCTGCTGCTGCCGGGCGACACCGACAGCGTCGACTGGGCGCTGTCGGCGCTGCTGCATTTCTCCGAACCGCGCCGCCCCGACCTCGACGTCAAATTCTGGGATCGGGGCGATGCGACAGCGCTCAAGGAAGCTGCGGCCGCCGGCTTCGACCTCGCCTTCCTGTCCTGTACGGACGGCGGCATCCTGGGCCTGCCGCCCCATTCCTCGGCCCTGCTGCGCCGCAGCGCCGATAGCTGGCAGCCGGTCAAGGTCTGGCCCTATCCGCCGGTCGATCCCAAGCAGCGCTGGCAGCCGGCGCTCGCCTCGGCGCCGCTGTGCCGGTCCTAGAGTGGGGCTTCTAGGCTTCGACCGCCGCTCTTCGCCATAGAGACAGGGCAGCGTCTTCGACCGCATCGACGGTCAGGCCGTCCATGAGGGTGGTGGTCGAGTTGGGATAGCGCGTCGGCCGGTTCCACAGTTCTTCATAGCTTTCGGGCGTACGCACGACCGCGGTCGTAGGGCCCCAGGGCGCGTAGATCGTATCGGGGCTCGGGCCGAACAGGCCGAGCGTCGGCACGCCCATGGCGGCGGCCATGTGCATCAGGCCCGAATCATTGCCGACGAACAGGTTCGTGCGCGCCATGAGGGCCGCGACGGTCAAGAGATCGCCGGCACCCACCAGGTCGATGCGGCGGTCCTCGGGGATCGCCGCCAGCACCGGTGCTGCCTGCTCGCGTTCATGTCCCGCGGCCAGCACCGCGACGCGCGCGCCGGCCAGGATGGCCCCGTCGGCGGTCAGCCGGGCGGCCAAGTCGGCGAAGCGCTCGGCGCGCCATTGCTTGCCGCCCCAATTCGCCGCGGGGCCTATCGCCAGCACAGGCGAACCGGTCGGGATCAGCCGTTCGGCCGCCATGCGATGATCGAGCGTCGGCCAGAGCCGGGTCGGCGGCGGCGGGTCGAGCGCGAATAGCCGCGACAGCTGCAGCACCTTGTGTCCCGTCGCCTCGCCCCGGCCGAGCACGCGGCGATGGCGCGTGCGCAACAGCCAGGACAAAGCCGAGCCCTTGAGGTCGACGACCAGATCCCAATGGATCGGCGCTACTTGCCGCCACAGGTCGAGCCAATGGCGCGCATGGCGGCGCTTGGACAGGCCGATCAGCCGCTCGAGACCGGGCACGCCCTGAAACAGCGGGGCGGAGACCGGGCCGGCGGTGACGGTGATGCGGGCGCCGGGATAGCGTTCGATCAGATGGGCGAGCAGACTGGTCGACAGCACGGCGTCGCCGATCCGCGTCGCAGTCACGAACAGGATCCGCGGATTGATGCCGAGGACCGGCAGGGAACGGTGAAGACGCAACATCGACAGGGCTTATAAGGGGCTGCCCGGTGCTTGCCAAGTCGCCCCGCCCTTGCCACCTATGAGGGACGCGCGGTCCTCCCTTCTTCCCCAGGAACCATCCTCCATCGTGCCCGACAGATTCTACGCCCCCGCCGATCCGGCCCGCGGTCTTCTGCTGCTGACCGGCGAAGACCGCTCGAGCTTCCTCCAGGGCCTCGTGTCCAACGACGTGCGCAAGCTGGAGGGGGCGCAGGCGATCTGGGCGGCATTGCTGACGCCCCAGGGCAAATATCTGCATGACTTCTTCGTCGTGGGTTCGGGCGACGGCTGGCTGATCGATGGCGAGGGCGACCGCATCGCCGACCTGAAGCGGCGGCTCGGCATCTACAAGCTGCGCGCCAAGATCGCGCTCGAGGATGTAAGCGACCGGTTCGAGGTGCTGCAGGCCTGGGGTGCCGACGCCGGTGCGCCGCTCGGCCTCGAGGCGCCGGGCCAGGCCATCGACCGGGGCGGCGCCGTCGCCTTCCTCGACCCGCGCCTGGCCGACCTTGGCCTGCGCCTGATCGCGCCCAGGGGCACGGGTGCCGCGACGCTCGAAGCGCTCGGCTATGCGCCCGGCGCCATCGCCGACTGGGACCGGCTGCGGCTCGACCGGGGCGTGCCCGACGGCAGCCGAGACATGGCGCTGGAAAAGGCGACCCTGCTGGAAAACGGCTTTGACGAGTTGAACGGCGTTGCCTGGGACAAGGGCTGCTATATCGGCCAGGAGCTGACGGCGCGAACCAAGTACCGCGGCCTCGTGAAGAAGCGCCTGATGCCGGTCGCCATCGACGGCCCCCTGCCCGCGCCCGGCACGCTCATCCTGCGCGACGGCCAGGAAGCCGGCGAGATCCGTTCGGGCCGCGACGGGCTGGCGCTTGCGCTCGTGCGCCTGGACGCGCTCGATGCCGGGCCGCTCACGGCCGGCGAGGCAACCGTCCGGCCCCAGCGGCCCGACTGGGCCAAGTTCTAGCCCGCTTCCAACGCCGATCCGCAAAGCCGAGTCGAGGCGCACCGCCTCGACATTCCATCGCCCTTGACTCATATTGGCATATGCACACATTCTTATTATGTGCATATGCCAGCTTCCGTGCGACCGTCGACGGCCTGTAGACGAAAGGGAGAGTCCAATGCCGCTCGTTCGCATCCCCGGCACGCATCCTGATCCGCAGAGGGTGCCGACAAATGCGTAATTCCCCGAAGCGGCTGACGTCCCTTGCGCCCGGCGTCCAGCAGATGCTGGTGCTGATCTGCGTGTCGGCGCCGTCCTTCATGCTGCAGCTCGATGCCAACATCGTCGCGGTGTCGCTGCCTTCCATCAGCCAGTCGCTTCAGGCGAGTTTCGCCGGAATCGAATGGGTCATCACCGCCTACACCCTGACCTTCGCCTCGCTCATGCTGCCGGCCGGGGCGCTGGCCGATCGGTTCGGACGCAAGCGCATGCTCGTCGCCGGGCTCAGCCTCTTCACCCTGGCGTCGTTCTTCTGCGGCTCGGCCCCCAGCCTCGCGCTTCTCGTCGCGGCGCGGGCGCTTCAGGGCGTCGGCGCGGCGCTGCAGCTCAGCGCCGGCCTCGCCACGCTGTCCAATTCCTTCCATGGCGCCGCCCGCGCCCGCGCCTTCGCCTTCTGGGGCTCCGTTGTCGGCGTCGGCATCTCGATGGGACCGATCGTCGGCGGCATCATCACCCAGATGTTCGGCTGGCAATGGGCCTTCTATATCAACCTGCCGGTCGGAGCCGCGACGATCGCCCTGATCATCTTCGTCATCGAGGATTCGAAGGATCCGCATGCCATCCGCATCGATCTGGCCGGCGTCGCGACCTTCAGCGCCTTCCTGTTCCTGACGACGCTCGCGCTGATCTCGGGCAATCGCGACGGCTGGACCGCGCCCCATATTCTCGCCGAGACCGCGGGCGCCGCGCTGTTCCTGCTGCTGTTCGTCATCGCGGAGCGGCGCCAGGCCCGCCCGATGCTGGATTTCTCGTTCTTCGCGCGCCCGACCTATCTCGGCGCCAACATCGCCCAGTTCGCCTTCGCGGCCGGGCTGCTCACGATGCTGACCTTCATGCCGATCTATTTCCAAAGCGGGCTCGGCCTGCCGCCGCGCACAGCGGGCCTGCTCATGCTGCCGATGGCGCTGCCGCTGTTCATCGTGCCGCGCATCGTCACCCGGCACCTGTCGCACCGCCTGACCGGCCGGGCGCTGTTGACCCTGGGGCTCGCGATCGTCAGTGCCGGGCTCGCCTGGATGGGCTCGGTCGCGCCCCATCTCGACCATGGCGCCATTCTGGCCGGCATGCTGCTGACGGGTATCGGCGCCGGACTGTTGAACGGCGAGACGACGAAGGTCGGGATGACCGTCATCCCACCCGAGCGAGCCGGCATGGCTTCGGGCGTCTCGGGCACCGTCCGGTTCACCGGGATCGTGGTCGGCTTCGCCGCCCTCGGCGTCGTCCTGTTCAGCCGGATCGCGTCGACGGTCACGGCAGCGCTGCCGGCGCTCGACGCTGATGCCCGGGCCGATTTCATCCGCGACGTCGCCTCCGGCAGCCTGTCGGCGACGGCCCCAGACCTGCACGCACTCGCCCTCGCGAGCTTCGGGCAAGGCTACCAGGCACTGCTGTTCGCCGGCGCCGGCCTGACCGGCGTCGCGGCACTCGCTACTTGGGCCCTCGTCCGCGCGGCCGATACGAGGCCGATCGCGCAGTCCGACGGACGCAAGACCCCCGTCGTCGCCGTGCAGCCGGCCGGCACCGACTGACCTTGCGACACGCGCGGCCTTGCGCCGACGGCCATGGGCGATAGAGTGGGAGGACGGAACAACTTCGACGGGTAGCCGGATTTCATGCCTATCGCTCGGACCTTTGGCGCCCTCGTTCCGCTCCTTCTTTTCGCCGGACCAGCCGTCGCGGCGGTGCCAGTCCCGCCGGCGACGCCGGAGGCGATCGCTTATCACCAGGGCCAGGACCTGTTCTGGCTGGCCGATCAGGCGGTGAGCCTGCTCATCCCGCTGCTGTTCCTGTTCACCGGCTGGAGCGGCCGGCTGGTCGGCTGGATCCGGCGGCGGGTCGGCGGCCGCCGGTTCTGGACCGTCTCGCTCTACGCCATGCTCTACCTGTTGCTGGCGGCGCTGCTGCAGCTGCCGCTCACCTATGCCGAGGACTATGTCTTCGCCCATGCGTTCGACCAGTCGAACCAGACGCTGGCCAAGTGGGCGAGCGACCAGGTGAACGGCCTGATCGTATCGCTGGTCATCGCCTTCCTTGTCGCCTGGATCCCCTATCTGATCCTGCGCAGCAGCCCACGCCGCTGGTGGCTATGGACGACCGTGGCGCTCTGCCCCGTCATGGTGGTGCTGTTCGTCGTTTCGCCGATCTGGATCGCGCCGCTGTTCAATGATTTCGGCCCGATGCAGGACAAGGCGCTCGAAGCCAAGGTGCTGGCGCTCGCCGAACGCGGCGGCATCACCGGCGCCCCAGTGTTCGAGGTCAATGCCAGCGTCGATTCCAAGCGGATCGAGGCCTATGTCGCGGGCTTCGGCCCGACCAAGCGGATCGTGCTCTATGACACGATCATCAAAGCGATGGATGAGCCGGAGTTGATGTTCGTGGTCGGCCACGAGATGAAGCATTACCTGATGGGCGACGTCTGGAAGCTCCTCGGCATGTTCGTCGCCATCCTGCTCGGCGGGCTGTTCCTGGTCGATCGCGGCGGGCGCGCGGCCCTTGCCCGATGGCACGGCCGGTTCGGCTTTGCAGAGCTCGCCGATCCCGCGTCCCTGCCCCTGCTGCTGTTCGGCCTGTCGCTGGTGATGCTGGTCGTGACGCCGTTGCTGATGGCGGTCCAGCGCGACATCGAGCATGAGGCCGACCGGTTCGGCCTGGAAATCACCCAGAACAACGACGCCGCGGCCACCGCCTTCGTCAAGCTGCAGGCGGAATCGCTGGGATTGCCCGATCCGGGCTGGCTCGAGCGGACCTTTCGTTTGAGCCACCCGGCACTGGCCGACCGCATCACCTTCGCCAACGACTACCATCCCTGGACGGACGGCAAGCCACTCGTCTATGCCGACCGGATCACCCCGCCCTGACGCCGGGAGACCCCATGCCATGCCCGGAGTGACCGTCCTCGCCGTCTACCGCCCCAAGCCGGGCAAGGCGGCGGATCTCGACCGGCTCGTCGCGGAGCATCTGCCGATCCTGCGCGCGGAGGGCTTGGTCACCGACTATCCGGCCACCGTATTGAAGGCGGCCGACGGCGCGATCGTCGAGATCTTCGAATGGGTATCGCAGGCCGCGATCGACCAGGCCCATGCCAACGAAGCGGTCATGGCGCTCTGGGCGCGGTTCGGTGCCGCCTGCGACTATCTGCCGATCGCCGACTTGCCGGAGGCAAAGCAACTGTTCAGCCCCTTTGCCCGCGTCCACATCTGAGGAGAAGACCGCCATGCGCCCGCTGCTGCTGCTTGGCTTCACCAGCCTCGCCCTGCTCGTCGGGGTCGGCACCGTCGCGAGCGATGCGGGCGAGCCGCCGGCTACCGACACGAAGGCCTTCTGGGGCACGCCCCAGGCGGCCGGCGGCAGCTGCTGCCAGACCCTGGGCGAGGTCCGCAGCAACATCGACCGGATCGACCGCCAGATCGTGGCGCTGATCGCCGAGCGCGGCAGCTACGTGCGCGAGGCGGCCCGCTTCAAGGCCAACCCGGCCGCGGTCGAGGACAAGGCCAGGGTCGAGCAGATCATCGCCCGACTGCGCACGCTCGCCGCCGAGGACAAGGCGCCGCCCGACGTGGTCGAGACAACCTATCGCGCGCTGATTGCGGCCTATACCGAGGAGGAGCGAAAGGTCTCGGCCGAGGGTGGTGCAAAACCTTAACGGATCTGGTTTCTAATCCCCGATACTGGCGGCACAGGCGCGTCGACACCGCGACCGAGGGGCGTAAGCATTTTGACTGGGACGCTACGGGCGCGGGTGCACCCCGACCATCGCAAGGGACGACGAGTGCTGGCTCCTTGGCGCGTAATCCTCATTGTCCTGCTGCCGCTGCTGTGCCTCGCGCGGGCTGATGCCGCCGAACGCTGGACCAATCTGGTCGAAACCGTCTTTCAGAACTACGGCCGCGAGCAGGGGCTGCCGCACCCGGTGCCGATAGCGCTGGCCCAAGACGGCGCAGGCTTTCTGTGGATCGGCACCCAGGGCGGCCTCGCCCGTTGGGACGGCTATCGTTTCCGCGGCTATCAACCGGATCCGAAGGACCCGGACAGCCTGCCCGATAGCTATATTCAGACGCTTCATACCGACCCCCAGGGTCGGCTGTGGGTCGGCACCAGTGCCGGCGGGCTCGCCCGCTACGACAGCGACCGCGACCGTTTCGTCACCATCAATCTCGGCAACGCCGGGCTCGGCCGCATCCATATCGGCGCCATCGCCGACGATGGCCCCAGCGGCCTATGGGTCGGCACGGACGACGGGCTCTATCATCTCGTCCCGGACACGGGCGCGATCGTCGCCCTCCATCATGAGGACGGCAATGCGGGCAGCCTGCCGGGCGGCCCAGTTCACGCGGTGTTGTCCGACCACGCAGGCCGGCTCTGGGTCGGCACCGGCAAGGGGCTCGCCCGCCGCGATGCCGGGACCGACCGGTTCACGCCCGTGCCGCTCGCGCCCCCGTCCGATACGGTCATCGGTGTGACGGCCTTGTTCGAGGACGGTGACGGACGGATCTGGATCGGGACGAACCGCCACGGCGCCTACGTCCTCGAGCCGGGCGCCGGGGAGCCTCGTCCGATCAATGAATCCGAGCCGACCGCAGCACCCCTGAAAGACGATTGGATCTCGTCGATCGTGGCGGCAAACCCGCGAGAGATCTGGTTCGGCACGCGCAGCAGCGGGATCGTCATCATCGACCCCGTCACGAAGCGAGCGCGGCGTGTCCAGCATGATCGGACCCTGCCCGGCAGCCTGGCCCACGACGACATCTGGGCGCTGCTGCGGGACAGCGCCGGATCGATGTGGGCCGGCGGCACCGGCGGGCTCAGCTATCATACCGACGGCCTGGGCGCCGTCTCGACCATCTTCGGCGCGTCGAACCGATCGAACGGCCTAACCGACGCCGACGCCTATTCGGTGCTGGGCACCCGGGATGGGCGCGTCTGGGTGGGCTTCCTCACCGGCGGCGTCGATATCATCGATCCGACCGCCGGCCGCGTCGCACAATTACGACCGGATCCGACCCGACCGGAATCGGCGCTGCCGAAGGACGTCGTCCTGGCGATGGCGGAAACCGACAAGGGCGACGTCCTGGTCGGGACCTTTCGAGGCCTTTACCGGGTCGACGCGGGGACGCACCAGGTCAGCCTCGTGAGGATCTCGCCGCAGCGCGACCCTCATGCGGCGGTCAGCGATCTCCTGATCGACGACGGCGTCCTGTGGGTCGGCGGCGTGACCGATGGCGTCTGGGGCGTCAAGCTCGGCGACAAGGACCAGACCGTCGTGTTCGGCCCGGCCGACGCCGCTCAGCTGAATGACGTGACGATCGACGGCATCACCCGAGGCGTCGGCCAGGAACTTTGGATCGGCACGCACAACGGCCTCGCTCGGCTCGACCTCGTGTCCCACTCGGTGGAACGCATCCTGGCCGACCCGGCGGACCCGACGGCGTTGCCGGCCCGGTTCGTCTCGTCGACCCTGCTCGATCGGCAGGGGCGGCTGTGGGTTTCCACCTTCGGCGGCGGCATCGCGGTGATGACCGGCCTGAACGCCGAGGGCAAGCCCCTCTTCCACCGGCTAGCACCGGCCGACGGCCTGCCGCACATCAACGTCGACAAGCTGCTGCTCGATGCCCGCGGCATGGTCTGGGCCGGAACCGACGACGGTCTTGCCGTCATCGATCCGGAGACGTTCGAGGTCCGCGCCCTGCGCCACGCCGAGGGCTCCCCCCTCCTGGACTATTTCGCGAATGCCGGCAGCGTCGATGCGGCTGGCGAACCGCTGTTCGGCGCCAAGGGCGGCTTCGCGATCATCCGGGCAGATAGGCTGGAAGACTGGAGCTTTCGACCGCCGCTCGTTGTTTCGGACTTGCGGATCGGCGGCGTTTCCGTGCCGACCGGCCCCGTCAACAGCCCCGCCTCGCCGAAACCGCTGGTGCTGACGCCGGAGACCAACAGCCTCGCGGTCGAATTCTCCGCGCTCGATTTCACCGCACCGGAGCGCAACCGCTACGCCTATCGGCTGGACGGGTACGACCGGAACTGGGTCGAGACCGAGGCGAGCCGCCGGCTGGCCGCTTATACCAACCTGCCGCCGGGCAGCTATACCCTGCGGCTCAGGGGCTCGAACCGCAACGGCGTCTGGACCGAGCGGGAGGTCGCCATTCCGATCAGCGTGCTGCCGGCCTGGTACCAGACCCTGTGGTTCAAGGTCGCCGCGGCTTTGGCGGCGCTGGCCCTGGTTGCGGCACTGGTGCGCAGCCGGACCGCCTATCTGCGTCGGCGCCAGACCGAGCTGGAACAGCAGATCGCCGACCGGACCGCTGACCTGCGCGCCGCCAACGAGCGGCTGTTCGAACTGGCGACGGTCGATCCGCTGACCGGCTGCGTCAATCGCCGGCACTTCGTCGAGCGGGCCAGCGAGCTGATGGCGCTCGGCCGCCGCCTGGGATCGCCGATCACCCTGGCGATCATGGATCTCGACGAGTTCAAGAACGTCAACGATACCTATGGTCATCCGGCCGGCGACGACGTGCTGCGTATGATCGGCCGGATGAGCCGGGAACACATGCGGGCAACCGATCTGCTCGGCCGCTTGGGCGGCGAGGAATTCGCGCTGCTGATGCCCAACACCACCGCCGACGGCGCCGGACACTTCGCCGAACGGCTGCGCGAGGCGATCGCCGGCGAGGCCTCCGACGTCGAAGGCACGATCCTCCGCATCACGGTCAGCCTCGGGCTGGCGGAATTGCAGCCGGGCGAGAGCTTCGACCAGCTCTACGCCCGCGCCGACGCGGCGCTCTATGCCGCCAAGGAGGCAGGCCGCAACCGCGTCATCATCGATGCGGTCGACGCTTGAGCTCGGCCAAGGCGGAGAATGGCGACGTCCCCGACGCGAGCGTGATCGCGCCCGCCTGCTTCAGCCCCTCGCGCCCCCAGCGCTCGCGGACGAGCTGAACCAGCCATTCCTGCGCCTGCGCGTGGCGCCGCGCCGCCAGCGCCGGTGCCAGATGGGCGAAATGCCGGTCGATGAGCCCGACCAGATCATCCACCCCTTCGCCCTTGACGGCCGAAACGCCAAGCACCGCCACGGCCCAGTCGCCGGGCGCGCGCTCGCGCAGGTCGAGGGCGGCGGCCAGGTCCGCCTGGGCCTGGGCGGCGGTGGCACCCAGGTCGGTCTTGGTCACGGCAACGATGTCCGGGATCTCGACGATGCCGGCCTTCATGAACTGCAACGCATCGCCGGAGCCGGGCTGGATGCAGAGAACGACCGTGTCGACCGCGCTCGAGACATCGGTCTCCGACTGGCCGACGCCGACGGTCTCGACCAGCACGATGTCGAAGAACGCGCGCATCAGCACGAGCGCCGCCACAGTCAGGTCGGCGAGCCCGCCCAGCCGGTCGCGTGCCGCCATGGAGCGCACGAACACGCCCTGGTCGGCCGGATCGGTCCTGAGCCGCGTGCGGTCGCCCAGCAGCGCGCCGCCGGAGATCTTCGAGGAAGGGTCGACCGCAATCACCCCGACCGTGCGGCCGGCAGCGCGCCATTGGTCGATCAGGACGGCGGTGAGCGTCGATTTTCCGACACCCGGCGGACCGGTCAGGCCGACCGCATGCGCCCGGGCGGCGCCGTAGGCCGCATCGAGCAGCGCCACGGTTTCGGCGGCATCGGGCTCGGCCTCGATCCGGGTCAGCGCGCGGGCAAGCGCCCGCTTGCCGCCGACCCGGATCTGATCGAGCCCGACGCTCACCGGATCAGGCGGTGGTCGCGATCGTGTGGCCCGGACTGAGCGCCGCATGAGCGGCGGCCAGCCGGGCGATCGGCACGCGATAGGGCGAGCAGGACACATAGTCGAGCCCGACGGCGGCGCAGAAATGCACCGAGGCCGGGTCGCCGCCATGTTCGCCGCAGATGCCGAGCTTAATGTCGCCCCGGGTCTTGCGGCCCTTGCCGGCAGCCATCTCGACGAAGGCGCCGACGCCCTCGACATCGATCGACACGAACGGATCGCGCTCGATGATGTTCTGGCGCTGGTAGGAGCCGAGGAACCCGCCGGCATCGTCACGCGACAGGCCGAACACGGTCTGGGTCAGGTCGTTGGTGCCGAACGAGAAGAACTCGGCCGTCTCGGCGATCTTGTCGGCGGTCATGGCCGCACGCGGCAGCTCGATCATGGTGCCGACCAGATAGTCGAGCTTCTTGCCCGAGGCTTGGCGCACTTCGTCCGCGACCTTGTCGACCAGCGCCTTCAGCTGATCCAGCTCCTTCTTCATCGAGACGAGCGGGATCATGATCTCGGCGGTGATCGGCGCGTCGCCTTCCTTCTCGATCTCGACCATCGCCTCGAACACGGCGCGGGCCTGCATCTCGTAGATCTCAGGGTATGTGATGCCGAGGCGGCAGCCGCGATGGCCCAGCATCGGGTTCGTCTCGTGCAGGGTCGCCGCACGGTGGCGGATCAGGCCGACATCCTTGCCCGTCACCTTGGCGATCTCCTCGAACTCGGCGTCCGAGTGCGGCAGGAACTCGTGCAGCGGCGGATCGAGGAAGCGGATGGTGACCGGCAGGCCTTGCATGATCCGGAACAGCTCGACGAAATCGCTGCGCTGCATCGGCAACAGCTTGTCGAGCGCCTTGCGGCGGCCGGCCGTGTCGTCGGCCAGGATCATCTCGCGCATCGAATTGATGCGGTCCGTGTCGAAGAACATGTGCTCGGTCCGGCACAGGCCGATGCCCTCGGCACCGAACTTCCGGGCCGTGCGGGCGTCGAGCGGCGTCTCGGCATTGGCGCGCACCTTCATGGTGCGGATCGCGTCGGCCCAGACCATCAGCTCGGCGAAATCGCCCGACAGGTCCGGCTGGATGGTCGGCACGTCGCCGAGCATGATCTCGCCGGTCGAGCCGTTGATCGTGATGATGTCGCCGGCCTTGACCGTCTGACCCATGACCGTGAACTGCTGGGCCTTGTAGTCGACGCGCAGGTCGCCGGCACCGGCGACGCAGGCCCGGCCCATGCCGCGGGCAACGACGGCGGCGTGGCTGGTCATGCCACCGCGCGTGGTCAGGATACCCTTGGCGGCGTGCATGCCGTGGATGTCTTCCGGGCTCGTCTCGATGCGCACCAGGATGACGGTCTCGCCCTTGGCGGCCATGTGCTCGGCCGTGTCGGCGGAGAACACGACCTTGCCCGAGGCCGCACCCGGCGAGGCCGGCAGGCCTTTGGCCAGCACCTTCTTGTCGGCCTTTGGGTCGAGCGTCGGATGCAGCAGCTGGTCGAGCGACGCCGGATCGATGCGCTTCACCGCTTCCTTCTGGTCGATTAGCCCCTCGCGCGCCATGTCGACCGCGATCTTGAGCGCGGCCGGTGCGGTACGCTTGCCGGTGCGGGTCTGCAGCATCCAAAGCTTGTGCTGCTGCACCGTGAACTCGATGTCCTGCATGTCGCGGTAATGCTTTTCCAGCATCAGCCGCACGTCGTTCAGCTGCTTGAAGACGTCGGGCATGACCTCTTCCATGGCCGGCAGCTTCGAGCCGTTCTCTTCCTTGCCGGCGACGGTCAGGTGCTGCGGCGTGCGGATGCCGGCGACGACGTCCTCGCCCTGGGCATTCACCAGATATTCACCGTAGAACTTGTTCTCGCCGGTCGACGGGTTGCGCGTGAAGGCGACGCCGGTCGCGCAATCATCGCCCATGTTGCCGAACACCATGGCCTGGACATTGACGGCCGTGCCCCAACTCGCCGGGATTTCGTGCAGGCGGCGATAGGTGATGGCGCGCTGGTTCATCCAGCTGCCGAACACGGCGCCGATGGCACCCCACAGCTGGTCGTGCGGATCCTGTGGGAACGGCTGACCCAGCTGCTCCTCGACCACTTCCTTGTAGCCGGCGACGACCTGCTTCCAGTCGTCGGCACTCAGATCCGTGTCGAGATGCGCGCCGATGTCGAGCTTGTGGTCTTCGAGGATCTCCTCGAACAGGTGATGCTCCACGTCGAGCACGACCTGGCCGTACATCTGGATGAAACGGCGATAGGAGTCATAGGCGAAGCGCGGATCGCCCGAGCGGGCCGCCAGGCCCTCGACTGTCTCGTCGTTAAGGCCCAGGTTCAGGACCGTGTCCATCATGCCGGGCATCGACGCGCGGGCGCCGGAGCGGACGGAGACCAGCAGCGGATTGGCCTTGTCGCCGAACTTGGAGCCGAGCAGCTTCTCCATCTTGCCGATGGCCACCTCGACCTCGGCCTTGAGCTCGGCCGGATACTGCTGCCCATTGTCGTAGAAATAGGTGCAGACCTCGGTCGTGATCGTCAGGCCCGGCGGGACCGGCAGACCGAGGTTGCTCATCTCGGCCAGGTTCGCGCCCTTGCCGCCCAGCAGATTCTTCATGTCCGCGCGCCCTTCGGCGACACCGTCGCCGAAGGTGTAGACCCATTTCGTCATGCCTTAACCCTCGATCTTGGAGAAGTCGGCGACCCGGTTGAGCGTATTCCAGATCTGCGCCAGCAGGCGCAGCCGGTTGACGCGCAGGTCCCGCTCCTCGGCATTCACCGTCACATGTTCAAAAAATGCGTCGACCGTCGGCCGGAGCTTGGCGAGTTCCGCCATCGCGCCGACGAAATCCTCGACCGCCAGCCGGTCGTTCGCTAACGCAGCAATCCGGTCGAGCGATCCCGCCAGATCGATCTCTTCCTGCTGGGCAAGCTTGGCAGTCTCGACCATCTCGCGGTGCAGCACACCATCCTTCTTCTCTTCGATCTGCGAGATCTTGAAGGCGCGGCGATAGGCGATCAGCAGGTTGGCACCGTCGTCGCTGGCGAGGAAGCCCTCGAGCGCCCGGGCGCGCGCGACCAATTGCACCAGGTCGTCGTCCTGGCCGCCCTGGGCGAAGACGGCGCTCACCAGGTCATGGCGCACGCCCTGGTCGCGCAGATAGACCTTGAGGCGGTCGGCGAAGAATTCGACGAGCGCCGTTTCAACCGTCGCCGCGTCGCTCGCGAGCAAACGGCCGGCGGCGATCAGGCCGTAAGCGCGCGCGATCAGCGGGCGGAGCGGCAGGCGCAGATTGCTTTCCAGCACGATGCGGATGATGCCGAGGGCGGCACGCCGCAAGGCGTAGGGATCCTTGGATCCGGTCGGCTTCTCGTCGATCGCGAAGAAGCCCGCGAGCGTGTCGAGCTTGTCGGCGAGCGACACCACGATCGACAGCGGCGCCGTCGGCACCGCGTCGCCGGCGCCGGCCGGGGCATAGTGCCCGGCGACGGCATCGGCCACGTCCCAGGCTTCGCCGTCGTGGCGCGCCAGATAGCGGCCCATGACGCCCTGCAGCTCCGGGAATTCGCCGACCAGGCTGGCGGACAGATCGGCCTTGGCCAGGCGAGCAACCCGTTGTGCCGATCCAAGGGCCGCGTCGGGCACGAGGGGCACCAGCGGTTCGCACAGCGCGACCATGCGCCGAACCTTGTCCAGGACCGAACCGAGCTTGGCGTGGAACACGCGCTCGCCCAGCTTCTCGACGCGGCTTTCGAGCGTCGTCTCCCGGTCCAGGTCCCAGAAGAACTGGGCATCCGACAGCCGGGCGCGCAGCACGCGCTCGTTGCCGGCGATCATCTGGGCGCCACCGTCCTTGGTCACCATGTTGCCGACGACGATAAAATAAGGCGCCAGCACGCTGTCGCGGTTCTCGACGGCGAAATATTTCTGGTGCGTGCGCATCGAGGTGGTCAGCACCTCGGCCGGCAGGTCCATGAACCGCGGCTCGATCCGGCCCATGCGCACGACCGGCCATTCGACCAGGCCCGCAACCTCATCGAGCAGGCCCTCGTCGGGCTTGACCACGAGGCCGTCGGCCGCCGCGAGCCTGGCGCCGTCGGCCAGGATCTTCGCCTTGCGCTCGGCGGTGTCGAGCATGACGAAGCGCTCGGCCAATTGGGCACGATAATCCGCGAAGCCGGTGACGGCGAATTCGTCGGGCGCCAGGAAGCGATGGCCGCGCGTGCGGTCGTTGCCGACGAGCTTGTCCGTGCCGCCATTGGCGCGGTCCAATGCCCAGGCGACCGGCACGACCGTCGAGGCCGCGCCTTCGCACAGGAGCGCCAGGATATTGTGCAGCGGGCGGACCCAGCGCACGTCATGACTGGCCCAGCGCATGCTCTTGGGCCAGGGCATCTGGTCCATCGCCTCGGCGATCACCTCGGCCAGCACGTCGATCACCGGGCGGCCGGCGACCTTGTTGACGGCGAAATAGAACACGCCCTTGCCGGTATCGCGCTGTTCGCAGGCCTCGACCGAGGCGAGGCCCGTCGAACGCAGGAAGCCGGCGAGCGCCTGCTCCGGTGCGCCGACGCGGGGCCCCTTGAGCTCGACGGTCCGGTCCGGCTGGCGCTCGGGCAGCCCCTCGACGAACAGAGTGAGACGACGCGGCGTCACATAGGCCTGGGCCCCGGCCGGCGGCAGGTTCAGCGCCTTCAGCTTGTCGGTGACCAGGCGCTCGAGATCCCTCGCCGCCTGCGCTTGCATGCGGGCGGGAATCTCTTCCGACAGGAGTTCGAGCAGCAGATCGGGCATGGCTCAGTTCCCCGCCATCTGGCCGGCGCTGAGCCAGCCTTCGCAGCAGCCCTTGGCCAAGGCCCGGACACGGCCGATGTAGCTCGCGCGCTCGGTCACGCTGATGACCCCGCGCGCATCGAGAAGATTGAACAGGTGGCTCGCCTTCATGCACTGGTCATAGGCTGGCAGCGGCAGGTTCACCGCCAGCAGCGCCTGGCATTCGGCCTCGGCGTCCTTGAAGTGCTGGAACAGCTTCTCGACGTTCGCGTGCTCGAAGTTGAACGCCGAGAATTCGCGCTCGTTGCGATGAAACACGTCGCGATAGGTCAGGTTCAACGCGCCGGGCGCGCCGTTGTAATCGAGGTCGTAGATGCTCTCGACGCCCTGGATGTAGGTCGCCAGCCGCTCGAGCCCATAGGTGAGCTCGGTCGACACGGGCGCGCATTCGATGCCGCCGACCTGCTGGAAATAGGTAAATTGGCTGACTTCCATGCCGTCGAGCCAGCATTCCCAGCCGAGGCCCCAGGCGCCCAGGGTCGGGCTTTCCCAATCGTCCTCGACGAAGCGGATGTCATGCAACTCGGTATCGATGCCGAGCGCCCGCAGGCTGTCCAGATAGAGCTGCTGGCTGTCGGCCGGCGACGGCTTCAGGATGACCTGGAACTGGTAGTAATGCTGCAACCGGTTCGGATTGTCGCCATAGCGCCCGTCGGTCGGGCGACGGCAGGGCTGCACATAGGCGGCGCGCCAGGTTTCCGGTCCCAGCGCGCGCAGGGTCGTCGCCGGATGGAAGGTACCGGCCCCGACCTCGACATCATAGGGCTGGAGAATCACGCAGCCCTGCGCAGCCCAGAAGGACTGCAGACGCAGGATCAGGGATTGGAAGCTGTTGCCGGACGGCCCGTTCGGCACCATCGCCATGCTGCAGAACCCTCGAATTATCTTCGTTGCGGCGCAACCTAGAGACCGGCCGCCCCAGGGTCAAGCTGGGGTCAAACCGATCTCGCGCATGCGTCGCCGTCGAAAACGGCGATGCCCGGGAAATTATTGCGGGCAGTTCGTGCGGCTGCAGCGCGCCGCGACATAACTGCCACAGACGGTGCAGCGCACCAGATCCTGCGCCTCCAGCCGCGAGGGCTCTCCCGCCTGGCCGCCGTTGCTCCGCGCGTCCCCGGCCCCGCCCCGCACCTTGTCGGCAGGCGGCGCCCCGAGCCCGGCCAGAAAACGGCGGACGAAGTGCCACGCCACATAGAACAGCAGCGCGTAGATAAGGAGTTTGACCATGATGGAGCCGGTCTAGCGGCACCACCCCGCAGGGTCAAGGTTCGAGCTTCGCCTCGCCCCGGCTGAAACATGCTGTGACCATCACGTCGCCAAGCGGCAGCAATCGGCGCGCAGGGTCGCCGCTGCTGCTGCGCCAGGGCGGCTTCCTGATCGGGCGCGGCAAGCCCGATCGGACCCTGGAAAAATTCGTCGCCGACACCGGCAGCACGATCGTCCGTGCCGATTTCCCGGGCGCCGGCCCGCGCTGGATCGTGGAAAAGGGACTGGGCGAGCCGGCCTAAAGCCCGAATTGCGCCCAGATCGCCCGCTCTTCCAGGGCGGTCAGGGCGTCGGCCAGCAGATCGACCGGTCCGATCCGGCTCGCAAAGCCGAGCCGGCGCAGGCCGAAGCCGCGCCGCGGCCGCTCGGCCACCAGCCGGAAGCGCACCCGCGTGCCGAACCGCTCGCGCATCACCTGGCGCAGATCGCCGATGCCGTCGATCAGCCCGCGCGCCAGCGCCTGACGGCCGGTGAAGACCGCACCGGTGAAGATCTCGCCATCCTCCTTGAGCCGCGCACCGCGGCGGGACCGGACCAGATCCTTGAAGCCTTCGTGGATGTCGAGCTGCAGCGCCTTCAGCCGTTCGACATCCTCCGGCTCCTCGGCCCGGAACGGGTCGAGCATGGCCTTGCTGGTGCCGGCAGTATGGACTCGCCGCTCGATGCCGAAGCGCCGGATCAGGTCGGGAAAGCCGAACCCGGCGGAGACGACGCCGATCGAGCCCAGGATCGAGGCGTCCTGGGCGAAGATCTCGTCGGCGGCGAGCGCCAGCCAATAGCCGCCCGACGCCGCCACATCCTCGGCGAAGGCCAGCACCGGCACGTTCCGCTCGGCCGCCAGTTGGCGGATGCGCCGCTCCATCAGCGCCGATTGCACCGGCGAGCCGCCGGGCGAATTGATCAGGAGCGCCACCGCCGCCAGATCCTTCAGCCGGAAGGCGCGCTCGATCGGCTCGGCCAGGCCCGCCATCGACAGGCTCTTGCCCTGCAGGCTGCGGCGCGTCGAGATGACGCCGTCGAACCGCAGCACGGCGACGACGGGTGGCGGCGGCGGCAACCGGCCGCCGGAGAGATGATGGAGAAATTGGCGAAGGCTCATGATGACAAGGAGATAGGCGTGCCGGCCCCGCTGCGCCAGGGGGACCGCGGAGTCAAAGCACCAGCCCCCAGCCGTCTCTCAGCACCGCATCCGCCTCGGCGGTGAATTTGCCGTCGGCGGCATGCAGGATCAGGCCGGGCGCAAGACGCGTCGGGGTCGCGATGTCGCGGCGCGCCCGGACCAGCACGCGCTTCGCCGGCTTGCCGAGCGCCGGCCACAGCGGGAAGACGACGATCTCGCCGGCGCGGCCATGCAGCTCGGCCAGGAGCGCGTCGACCCGGTCGGCGCGATGGATGAAGGTGACCGTGCCCTTGGGCCGCACCATCGCGAGCGCGAAGCGGACCCAGGCCTTAAGATCGGCGGCACCCTCGCCGACCGCGGCGCGGCGGGGCGCATCTTCCGGCAGGGTCGCCGTGCCCGCTTCGAGATAGGGCGGATTGGCCATGACATGGTCGAAGCCGCCCGGCGCCAGGCGCGGCGGTGGCTGGAGCAGGTCGCCGCAGATGATGGCGACCTCGGCCTCGAGCCCATTCAACGCCGCGTTCCGGCCGGCGATGCGGACGAGGTCACGCTGCAGCTCGAGGCCCGTGACCCGGACCCCTTTGACCCGCCGGGCGAGACACAGGGCGGCAGCGCCGGTGCCGGCACCCAGTTCCAGCACGCTGTCGCGCGCGGTCGCGGGCACGCTCGCGGCCAGCAGCACCGGATCGATCGCGGCCCGAAACCCGTCCACCGGCTGGCGCAGCACGACCCGCCCGCCCATCAGGGTATCCTCGGTCAGGGCTTCGCCCGGATCGGTCATCGCTGCGTGTCGTCCGTGATCTCGCCGGCCTCGATCAGCAGCCGGCGCGCCTGCGCGTAATCCTCGTCATCGACCATCAGGCGCGGGGGAAAGGCCGCACCCCAGGTCGCATTCATATTGCGGTCGAGCACCAGCGCCTCGATTCCGGCCTCGGCCAGCAGGGCTTCGAGAAAGCTCATGCGCACGAGGTCGGCGGACCGCAGCAGCTCCTTCATGCGCGCCCCCCCGGGAAATCGCCGGAAACGGATGAGCCCTGCATCCAATGCACGCGGAGGAAGTCAGGCGCGAGGTGAACTGCTCGATCGGATCTGATAGGTGTACCCTCGTATAGGCGTACCCTCTTGGAGCGCGGGGACGCTTGGCGGAGATGACGCGGCGACGCGGCTTGACCCTCCATCCCCGCACTCTATTCTGCCGATCGGTATCCTGTCATGTCTCATGGGCAACGGACGGGTTCGAGGCATGCGAGCTTGGGAGTAAGTGGATTGGCAGTGATGCCCGGTTTGTCGAAAACGGCGGATGCGACGCGCAAGCCCGACATGAGCGCCCTCTCGGCGCTCGTCGCTTCGGACCTGAAGCGCGTCAATGCGCTGATTCTCGACCGGATGCAGAGCCCGGTGGCCCTCATCCCGCAGCTGGCCGGCCATATCATCGCCGCCGGCGGCAAGCGCCTGCGTCCCATGCTGACCCTGGCCTCGGCCAAGCTCGTGGGCTACCGCGGCGACCGGCATCTGGCGCTTTCGGCCGCGGTCGAGTTCATCCACACCGCCACCCTGCTGCATGACGACGTGGTCGATGCGAGCGACCTGCGCCGCGGCCTCGCCACCGCCAACGCGGTCTGGGGCAACAAGCCGTCGGTGCTGGTCGGCGATTTCCTGTTCAGCCGCGCCTTCCAGCTGATGGTCGAGGACGGCTCGCTCGAGGTCCTGCGCATCCTGTCGAGCGCATCCGCCGTCATCGCCGAGGGCGAGGTGCTGCAGCTTGTGACCGCGAATGACCTGGCCACGACCGAGGAGGCCTATCTGCAGGTGATCGGCGCCAAGACCGCGGTCCTGTTCGCCGCCGCGAGCGAGATCGGCGCCGTGGTCGCTGAACGGCCCGAAGAAGAGGTGAAGGCGCTCGCCCGCTTCGGCCAGAGCCTGGGCATGGCGTTCCAGCTGATCGACGACATGCTGGATTTCTCGGCACGCGAGGCCGAGCTCGGCAAGGCGGTCGGCGACGATTTCCGCGACGGCAAGATGACCCTGCCGATCGTGCTGGCCTTGAAGGCCGCCGACGACACCGAGCGCGCCTTCTGGCGCCGCACGCTCGAGGACCAGGAGCAGACCGAGGCCGACCTCGAGCATGCCATCGGACTGCTGCGCAAGCACGGCACGCTCGATGCGACGCTGGAGCGCGCACGCTTCTATGCCGAAGACGCCGCCAACGCGTTGATGCTGTTTCCGGACCAGCCGATTCGCCGCGCGCTCCTAGACGTAATCGAGTTCTGTTTGCAACGGGGTTACTAGCAGCCATGCAGGTCGATGAAGCCTGTTGCAGTCGGTCCGGGAGCTGTCTATAACCCGGCTCCTGCGGACGGCGGAGTGTAGCTCAGCCTGGTAGAGCACTAGCTTCGGGAGCTAGGGGCCGGAGGTTCGAATCCTCTCACTCCGACCAAACCGGACGCAGGAAAGACAGACGAGAAAACAGGCGCCTAACCGGAAACGGTCGGGCGCCTTTTTCTATTGTGCATCCAAGTCGCCCCACCAATCGATCATGGCGGAGCGCATCGACTTAGGTGGCCAAACGGCAGCCGCAAATCAGTGAATGCGGTCACGCCAGCACCCTGATATTACGTAGATTATGAGAGACCACGACGAATGGGAGTGGCGCCTGACCGGCCCCGTGGCCATTTACGGCGCCGGCGGCTTGGGCCGCGAGATCCTCCAGGTACTACGTGACATCGGCACCCCCTGCGCCGGCTTTGTGGTAGATCCGTCCTTCCCCGCCCCCACCTCGGTCCACGGCATAGCGGTGCACAGCTCGGCGGACGAGCTTGCCGCCAACCCGGCCGTCCGTTTCGTGGTTGCGCTCGGCAATCCGATTGCGCGTGCCCGCGTGGCCGCCGAGCTGGAGCAGCGGATCGGCCCTCGCTTCGCCACGATCGTCCACCCCCGCGCCTGGATTGGCGGCGGCGTCAGCATCGGCGAGGGATCCATGCTGTTCGGCCTCTCATCGGTCACGGCAGACGCCACGATCGGCCGCCATGTTCTGATCAACCCTGGAACGACCATTGCCCACGACTGCGCACTCGAAGACTTCGCCACTGTAGGACCATCCTGCGCGCTTGCGGGCGGCGTCGTCATGGAGGAAGGATCGGAGCTAGGCGTCGGCGCAAGGGTCGCGCCGCGGGTGCGGATCGGCCGCGGTGCCATGGTAGGGGCCGGCGCCGTCTGCATCCGGCCGGTGCCGGCGAACACAACCGTGGCAGGCGTCCCTGCCCGCCCGATCATCCGCCGGGAGAGAGCCGACTGAGAGACGGCAGGGCGCGTTGCCAATGCTGATCTGCGCCCAATCCAGCCGGCCTTCGATTCGCCGAATGGAAAAGAAGGCTCCGAAGCCGCCGGTAGCGTCTCGGCAGTCGAGGCCGATAATCCGCTTGTGCGATAGCGATCAATCGAGCATTTTCACGCCGCCGCGATCCCCAATCGCCTCTAGATTGTCCGCGCATCCCCAACCTTATTGTCGAGCAATTACATGGTCGTGCCGTCGGCGATCCCCGTTCTTCTACCGGCTCTCCCGTCGGCAGACCAGCTACTGCCCTACCTGCGCCGTATCGATGCGAACCGCACATATACCAACTATGGGCCGCTGACGCGCGAGTTCACCGACCGGCTGGCCGCCCGTTTCTCACCGCGCTCCGGCCAGCCCGGCGTCACCTTGACCAGCAGCGGCACCACCGCCATCGAGCTGGCGCTACGTATTCGCGCCCGTCCGGGCCTGCGCCATTGCGTGATGCCGTCCTATACCTTCATCGCGAGTGCCCATGCCGTCGCGAACGCCGGCCTCGTACCGTTTTTGGTCGACGTCGATGAACACAGCCTGGCGCTGACACCAGCGATCGTCATCGAGGCGATGCGCCACATGCCAGCACCCCCCGCGGCCGTCCTGGTCATCAGCCCCTTTGGCGCGCCCCCCGACCTGGCCATCTGGGAGGCGTTCGAGCGGCAGACCGGTGTCCCCGTCGTGTTCGACGCCGCGGCCGCCGCGGCCTCGATCAGCGAAGTGGGGCACCAGCCGCAATGCGTCAGCTTGCACGCGACGAAGGTGCTCGGCATTGGTGAGGGCGGCGCCATCCTGTGCAGCGACCCGGACCTGGTCGGCCGTGCGACCGCGATGACCGGTTTCGGCTTCATGGGCACGGAACGGGTATCCGTCGTGCGCGGCGGCAACTATCGCATCTCGGAATATGCCGCGGCGATCGGCCTGGCCGTGCTGGCTGACCTCGACCGCACCATCGAGCGCCTGGAGAGGCTGACCTCCTTCTACGCGGACCGGCTGCAGAACCTGGACCTTCGGTTGCAGGAGGGAGTCGGTACGGAATGGGTCACGATGACCCTCAACGTGGTGCTGCCCTCGCGCCATTCCGCCGACGCCGTAAAGGCGAAGCTCGACGCCAACCGCATCGGCTGGCGCCATTGGTGGGGGCTGGGCTGCCACACACATCCGGCATTTGCCGACTTGCCGGCAGGCGATTTGTCTATCACCAATGAACTGGCACCCCGTGTCATCGGCCTCCCGTTCCACGAACGGGTGACGGCCGACGATGTTGGCCGTGTCTGCGAATGCCTGAGATAAAGCCCCTCAAAGCGGAGGACGTCCCGTCCTACGCAGACCTCGTCATCTATGACGACGTCCTGCCTTCGGCGGCCTCGCCGTTCCGAACGCTGGAATACGGGCACTACCTCGATTTCTTTCCTTCGTCGGTCCTGGTTTCGCTGGAGGCATGGCATTTCGGCTTCGCCCATTCGGGCTTTGGCGACCTGCGTGCGAGCCTGCCGATCGAGGAGCGGCTGAAGAGCCGCATCCTGGGGCCGGAAGTGGCACGCGACATTGTTCCGCGCCTGGCCTATGTCACCTTCCTCGGCAATGCACAACGGCTGCTGTCGTATTTCGAGGCGCGGCGCATCCCGTTCATTCTCCAGCTCTACCCTGGAGGATCCTTCGAACCAAATGTCGAGGCGTCCGACCGGCACTTGCACGAGGTCGTGCATTCCCCGCTCTGCCGGAAGGTCATAACCACCCAGACGCTGACGCGCGAACATCTGCTGCAGCGGATCGACTGCGACCCGGCCAAGATCGAATTCATCTATGGCGGGGTCTTCGACAGCCGGGTCGGTTTTGATTTCGCCAGAGACAAGCGCCTTTTCGGGACGCACAAGGACACCATAGACCTTTGCTTCGTCGCGCACCGTTACGGCAGCGACATGGCGCAGAAGGGCTACGACCAATTCGTAGAGGTCGCTCGCTTGCTGGCGGCTGATGATCCGCGGCTGCGCTTCCACGTCGTCGGCGACTATCGACCGGATGATCTGCCGCTCGGCGATGCTGCATCGCGTTTCACTTTCTACGGCCCACAGCCGTCCGCGTTTTTCGCGGACTTCTATCCACGCATGGACGTGATCCTCTCGGCCAACAAACCAGCCAGTCTGAGCGCCGGAGCCTTCGACGGATTCCCCACGGGCGCCTGCATGGAAGCCGGCTTTCGCGGGGTGCTCAACTGTATCACCGACCCGCTACGACTGAATGCCGCCTTCGAGGACGAGCAGAATATCCTGCTGGTCGACCGTGACGCCGCCCGCACTGTGCAGCGCCTCGCCGCGCTGTTCGCGACCCCTGACCGGCTCTACGCACTGGCGCGGGCTAATTGGGAACGGTTTCGCGAAGTCTTTGATATCGACCGCCAGCTTTGGGCGCGCACTCGGCTGATCACCGCCGAACTGTTGCGCGAGGAAGCGCTGATCACCCGCCCCGCCGCGCCCTTCAGTTCCATGGACCATAGTGCCGCCGCCAGTGCTTCCGCCGCAACAGCCGAGGCCGAGCAACGGCTCGGCGCGCTCGTGGCGGAGTACGCGAAGCTGGCTGCGGCCCTCGATGAGGCAAACCGCTACGGCGAGGAGCGGCACGATGCGTTGCTGGTCGAGTACCAGAAGCTGGCGGTCGCGTTGGAAGCGGTAAAGGCCTACGAGCGGGAGCAGTACGGCCTGTTGCTGGCGGAGCACCAGAGGGTTCTGGAGCAATTGGAAGAGACCAGCCGCCGCGCCCAGCAGCAATCCGCGGCGCCGATGGAAGAACGAAGGATGGAGGCTGCGCCGCCCCGGGTACGGTGGGATTCAGGTGCGGCACGCATGCTCCGCGACTTTATGCGCCGTCGCAGGAGGGCGCGGCCGTGAGCGACCCGATCGAACAAGAGACTCGCGATACGCCTCCAAGGACGCGTTATGCGGTGTTTCTCGTCTGCAGCGACATCGATACCTTCGGCCATAACGCCGTGTTCGCCCAAGAGATCGGAGCCGCACTCCAGGATCTTGGCTGGCATTCTCGAATCATGGACTACCGGCGCGAGGCCCGGTCGGTGCAGGAGGCGCTTCACGATGAAGACTGCGCCTTCTTCGTTTGCTTCAATGGCTTTGGTTCGGAGTTGTCGCTCGCGAACCAAGTGCCGGGCGGGCTGACCTCCGCATTTGGTTATCACCGCAAGCCGCTGTTCGACCTCATGCATGATTGCCCGTCGCATGAGAGCATGGCGCATCAGATGCACGTGCGGGACGGCATCCGAACGGTCCTGATGACCGATTACGGCTACGTGCAGGAAGCTCAGGAACTCGGCTTCGCTGATGTCCGGTTCGTGCCCTCGATCACGTTTCCGCAGACCCTGCCCGCGGCGGCGAGAACCGAGAAGCGTCGGCCGATCTCGGTGCTGCTGCCGGTACAGCTGCCGCGGGTGTCAAGTGCGGATAACCGATTCCATCACGCAGGAAATTACCGTCAGCGGATTCACCGAGAGATTTTCGAGGCCGTGACCGATCTATGCATATCGGATCTGGGCATTGACCCGCGCGTCGAGACGCGTCGCGCCTGCCGCGAGGCCGGTGTCGGTTTTGATCCTCGCGATCCGGACCATCGCTTCCTTTTGACTGGCATCATCGACCGGACAAAATATGCCCGGCGGCGCAATCTGGTGCGCGCGCTACGCGGCCTACCCGTCACGATCGTGACCGATGATCGTGCCGAAAGCGCTCTGGTGGAAGGGCTATCGATCGCACCGGAGCGCTCCTTCCACGATCTTCTCAGGCTGATGGCAGAAGCTGAGTGCGTCGTCTGTCCGCTGCCTCACATGACAGGATTCCACGAGCGCGCGCTTGGCGCGTTCACCGCAGGCGCGGCCGTCATCACCGCGCCGAACAACATCCTCGAGGTGGAGTTTCGCCACGGACAGGACATGGTGGTTTATCGCACCGCCACCGAACTTGCCGAGATGCTGCCGAGCTTGCTCGCCGGCCCGGACCGGCTGCGGGCGATCGCTCGCAGCGGTCAGGATATCGCGCTCAATCGCTTTGCCCCGCGGAGGCTTGCGGAGACGATGCTCGCCGCCTGGCAAGTGCGCAGAACAAGGCACTTCGTATGACAACTCCCCTCCTCTCGTTTATCGTCCTTTCGTACAATTACCAGGGCTACATCGGGCAGACCGTCCGCAGCGTTCTCGAGCAGACGGTGCAGGACTTCGAGATCGTCGTGGTGGACGACGGCTCGACAGACGCCTCTTGCGAGGTGGTGACTGGCTTCGGCGACCCCCGCATCCGGCTGCTGGTGAATGAGCAGAATCTGGGTGGTGCGGCGAGCTACAATCGCGCAGTCTCCGCCGCCCGCGGCGAATGGCTGGTCAACCTGGATGCCGACGACTGGATCGCCCCGCAGAAATCCGCGGCTCAGCTCGACATGGTGGCACGCGATCCCCGGTTGGACGTGATCGGCACTCATGTCGCCTTCGTGGACGCGAAGGGCGATCCGCACCCTCAGCGAGAGGTGATGGAGGCCCATACCAACCATAAGCACGACCTGAACCATCTCGACAACTGGATCGGGCGCAACTCGCTCTGCCGCTCCTCGACCATGGTACGACGCGCGGCGCACCTGCGAATTGGGTTGGATGACACGACCATGGTCCGCGCTCCGGACTATGAGTTGTGGACCCGTGCGTTGCGCCATGGCTGTCGCTTCAGTGTGGTCCCCGAGGCCCTGACCTTTTATCGCCTGCATGCCCGGGGGGTGACCTATGGGGACCCTCGCGGCACGTTCCTCGAACTCGCCTACGCGATGCTGCACAATCTGGTGCCGCTGGCCGAAGCGCGCGCCCTGTGGCCGAGCTTCTCCCGCATCCTCGCCTGGGTTTCAGAACACGAGCAATTGGCACACCTCACGCCGGGGGAGCGGTATCGGTTGCTAGGTTCGGGGCTGATGCCACCCAAGGTCCCGGGCTATGCCGGCTTCGTCGCAGCACTGCAGGCCGAGGACGATTGCAATCCGATTGCCGACGCCGGCCGCCGTTGCCTCGCGCTGATGCGGGCGCACCCGCTTCGCGCCAGCCTCGACAGATTGGAAGCCGACAATCTGGCTTTCGTCGCCGGCCGCGATTGGTGGCACGAACAGTCCGATCGCTGGAGAGCCGACCGCGCCTACTGGCACGAGCGTGCCGCTGTGTTCGAGGCAAGGACCACTGAGCAGCAGCAGGCGCTGGATCTGCTGCAGACCCGTTTAGACGATGCGCAAAGGAGACTGCGATGGACACCGGCCGGTATGGCACGCGCGGCGTTGTCGCGCTTCTTCCCTTCCTGGTAAAGGGCGCGCTTTCCCTCTCGGTGCTGCGGGCCATGCGGACGCGGGGCCTCGATATCACCCTCGCCCACCAATGGGCTGCGGCGCCTGGATATACCACCGATCCCGCCTCCGACTTCGCGGCGGACGATCGACTGTTGGATCTATCCTTGAAGGGAGGCGGCGGAGATCTGGAGGCGCTCGATGCGGTGATCGAAGCGCGCGATGTCGGCTTGGTGCTGCAGATCGGCGCTCCGGGCGCCTATGCGATGCTGCCCTATCTGAAGGAGCGCCATCCGGGCCTGCAGATCGTGGACACGCTCTACAACGAGGTCGGCCACACCGTAGACCACTTCCTCTACGAAAACTGCCTGGACGCGGTGATCGTGGAAAGCTGGCACATGAGCCGCTTCGTCGAGCGGCGCAGCGCGAAGGCGGGCCCGAGGATCGCGGTCGTGGAGAGCGGCATCGACCTGGAACACTACACCCCGCGTTCGTCCGGGCCGGCGCGGGACGATCTGGTGCTGGGCTACATCGGCCGCATGTCGCCCGAGAAGAACCCGCTCGGATTCGTGAAGCTGGCGGAGCAGCTGGCTCCGGATCACCCTGGCGTATCTTTCGTCCTCTTTGGCGAAGGCGGCATGACAGATGAGGTCAAGGCACGGATCGCCGCATCCGGCCTCGATGATCGCATCCGGTTCGAGGGCTATTTCGACGATGTCCGCGATGGTCTCGCCAGCATCGACGCCCTGGTCGTGCCCTCCTTGGTGGACGGACGCCCCAACATCATCATGGAGGCAAATGCTTTCGGCCGCCCTGTCCTAGCGACAGCCGTTGGCGGGATCCCGGAGCTGATCGACAATGGACGCAATGGCCACCTGATTTCGCTGGGCGATATCGACGGCGTGGGCTCGATCCTGCGTGACTGGACGACAGACCGGGCAGGCTTTGCCGCCCTGGCGGCCTCGTCCCGCGACACGGCCTTGGCCCGGTTCGACCGGCGCCGCATGCTCGACGCCTACGAAGCAACTTTTCGCAGCTTCCTCGGGTCGGAACCGGCTCCAATACCGCCGGCCAGAGAATACGCCTCCGCCGAGCCTTGCCTGAATATCACCTGATACCATCGACCGTGAGGGAGCCGAGGAACTGGTCGCCAGCCCGGATTTCCAGAGATGGGGGCGAAGATCAGCGCCGATATCGGCGCCCCATCACGCTCCGTACCCGAAGAGAATGAACCATACGCGATTATGATCCGGGGAATGGGTGGGATGAAAAAAGACGTGCTCGACGGCGAGAAAGGTGCAGTGTTGTCTGATGACCCAACCCCGAAAATGAAGCACGGCGATCCCTCACCTCAAGCGGACGCATTGGTGGCATTGCTTGAGCAATCGGATCTGTGGACAAGGTCGTACACTGCCCGGCAGCGCGCCGAGATTGATCGGCTCCTGGCCAAAATTGAGAAGCTGGAGGCTGAAATCATCGACCTCCGCGCCCGTCAAGCCGGGCTGGGCTGGTTCATCATTTCGAAGGCTTGGCGGCTTACGCGGCCATTTCGACAGATGCTGATAGCCCGCGGCCTCATCAAGTTGAAGCGGTTCAGGCAGCCGTAGAATGGCGTCTCTCGATCCTTTGCCGGAGCAGCCATGCCGTCGGTGCTAGTCGTTAGCAATGTCTTTCCGCCACAGATCGTCGGCGGCGCCGAACTCGTCGCCTACAGGGAAGCTCTGGCACTCAAGCGCACCGGATTCGACGTATCGGTCTTTGCCGGCATGCTCGAAAACGAGGCGCTGGTGCAGAGTCGCACCTTCATCGAGGCTCGCGATGACCTGCAAGTCTTCCGTCTCCCCCTGCCGGGGATGGGTCCGGACAAGGGCTTCTTCCGCCAGGAGGTGAATCGGGACTTCGCACAGGTGCTGCGCGCCGTCGAGCCGGACATCGTCCATTTCCACAATCTTCCGCTCCTTGGCACGGGCCTCATTCCGCTCGCGCGCGAATTTGGCGCGCGGGTTGTCGTCACGCTGCACGATACCTGGGGCTTTTGCCTGACGCAGACGCGGCTGCGACCGTCCCTGGAGCTGTGCCACGACTTCACGGAATGCGACATCTGCCTGCAGTGGGTGCCGGGCGTCTTCGGCGAGAAGCTGCCGGTCCGGCTGCGCAGCGATTACGTGAGGTGGTGCCTCGAGCAGGCGGACGTTTTCATCTCGCCGAGCCAGTCCCTGCTGGACTCCTATGGGCAAGCGGGGTTTCCCACCGAGCGATTCCTCCGCATCTCGAACGGCATCAACTTGGATGCCTTCCCCGGCCACCAGCGCGAGCCGCGAGGCAAGGTCGACTTTCTCTGTGCAAGCAGCATCGCGGAGCATAAGGGCAGCAGAACGCTGTGGCGGGCGCTCGGCATTCTGATGCAAGACCGCGAGCTTGCCGGACGTTGGGAGATGACGATCGGCGGCGAAGGCCCCTTGGCGAAGGAGTTCGACGAGTTTCTGGCACCCTATGGTGCCGATGCGCCGGTGCGGCGCGTCGGCTTCATCAGCCGCACCGACATCTCCGGGCATTATGGGCGTACCGATGTCGTGGTTCTGCCGTCGGTTTGTCCGGAGAACGAACCGGTCACCATGCTGGAAGCGATTGCGAGCGGCGCCGCGCAGATCGGGGCCAGGATTGGCGGCATACCTGAGTTGATCGAGGAAGGCCGGACAGGCTTTCTCGTCACACCCGGCGACGCTGAGGATCTTGCGGGTGCGATGCGCCGATTGATCCTGCATCCGGAACTGGTGCGCGACTTCAGCGCCCGCAACCTGGCAAGGCGGGCCGAGTTTGATGAGAGGCGAAGCCTGCGACGGCTTGCCGATTTGCTGACCGATCCGCCGAGTCCGCCGGCCGGTGCCGAGCATCCGATCGTGCTGTGCGCCGGCGATCCCGATCCGGCTGGAGTGAGCGAAGGCCTGTCGCGACGACTGCGCAGCGTCAGCGGGCGGCTCCGGTTGCTCTGGCATGACTGGGTCGATCCGAAAGTACGGGAGCGGGCCGAAGTGCTCTGGGTCTTCGGCGACAGGCCGCCATTTGGCGAGATCGCCCGCGCGATCCAGCGGGGAATACCCATCGTTGCCCCGCGTTCCGCCGCGCTCGAGCAGCTGGCCGGCTGCGCCGCACTGGTCCGTTCCTACGAGACAGCCGAGATGGCGGTCGACCTGATCGAGCGACTCGCGCCGGCGCCGGAACAGCCCCAAAGAGCCGGTGCGGTTTGACAGGCAGTCCCTTCGGACGTACGACACCCCGAGTAAACCCAGGATGGCGGTTGAGCGCATGATGGACGGCACGGAAACTGGCAAAGCAGGCATAAGGACATGCAACGCCTGCGGCGGTCGCAGTTTCACGATGATGGCGCAACGCGGCGACGGCGTGAACGTACTCGAATGCACGGCGTGCGGCATGGGGGTCGTCAAGGTCGTTCCGGCCGATCTCGACGCATTCTATGACGATGCCTATTACGGCAACTCCGCGCCCGACGCTGTCGGCTACGATGATTATGCCTTCACCGCGGAACATGGCGTCGCCTGGGCCGCCGCCCTGGTTCAGCTCCTCAAGCCCGGCGGCCGAATCCTCGACATCGGCTGCGTCGACGGCGCCTTGCTGCGCAAGCTCCCCGATACCTTCGATCGCTACGGTATCGAGGTGAACACCCACATGGCAGAGCGCGCTGCCGAGCAGAAGGTCTGGGTCATCGGCAAGGACCTGCTCGACCCTCGTGTCGTGGCGGAGTATCGAGGCCATTTCGATATCGTGACCTCGATTGCCGTCTTCGAGCATCTTAAGGATTTCCGGCGCGGCATCGAGGTCGCGATCGAACTGCTGAAGGACGACGGGGTCCTGCTGTTTGAAGTGCCGTATATCTCGGCGCAGCATGAGAACAAGGTCTGGTTCGAAAGCTCGCTCGAACACGTCTTCTACCCCTCCGGAAACGCGTTGCGGCATCTCGTCGAGACCGAACTCGGCGCCTATCTCGCGGGTGGCGAACTCTATGTTCGCGACTATGCTTCAACGTACATCGGCGTCATCGCCAAGGATTTCGGCCTGGCGACGCGGATCCAGCGCTTGTTCGAACGGCTGACCCAGCCGGATCAAGCTCCGCCTACGGCCGAGGAGCGGCGCGCGCGCCAGATGCTGCTTCTCGTGCATGCCGCGGAAAGCAGCCAGAACCTCATTGCCGATCTGTCGGATCTGTCCGAAGGCGCGCTGAACCGGCCAATGCTGCAGCGCCTGGAGCAGCTCTGGGGCAACGACCTCCGGCGGCTGAGCGCTTTGCGGCTCGATCGTGCCGGCTTGATCGAGGCCAGGGACCACCATGCGGCCGAGGCGAAGCGGCAGGAGCATCTGGTGAAGGAGGGCGAAGCGCGGAACGCCGAGCTGCGTCGATCGCAAGATGAATTGCGCCAGCGCCTGGCGCGGCTGCAGTCCAGCATGGCGACATTGCAATCGGACCAGAAGATAAGCTTCGCGAATCTGGCCCACGCGTTGGAGATCGCCGAGACGCGCGACTCGAAGATCGCCAAAGAGGCGGAGGCGATGCGCGAGGAACTCGCCGCCGTACGCGGCGAGCTCGAGCGCATCACCCATAGTACGGCGTGGAAGGCGACCTATCCGGCGCGCCGGCTCATTCAGCGCCATCCCGCCATCGGTCGCCTGGCGCGCCGGACGTTCAAGCTCCTCTGGTGGGCAGCGCGCCTGCAGCTCCTCAGCCGCCTGCGTCAGGCGCGGCGACAGCGGGCGCTGGCCGCCGCAGCGGCGCTGAAGCCCGCAATACCACCGGTGATGCTGGCCAAGAGAAACGGCATGCCCTTGCCAATCGAGGTGGAGGACGAGCTCGATCCCTGGCCCATGGACCGGCCCTTGGTCAGCGTGGTGATTCCCTGCTTCAACTATGGACGGTTCGTTGCCGAGGCGGTCGACTCCGTTCTGGCGCAGACCTTTACGGACCTGGAGATCATCGTCGTCGAGGGCGGCTCAACCTCGCATGAGTCGCGCAAAACCACCTTGGCCCTCGACCGCCCGCGCACGCGGATCATCGCCCAGGATGGTCCCCATTTCGCCGGCGCCAATCGCAATTTCGGGATCAGCCAGGCACGGGGCAAGTATATCTGCTGCCTCGACGCGGACGACAGGCTGCACCCTACCTACATCGAAAAGGCGGTATTCCTGCTGGAGGCGCACGGCTACGACGCCGTCTCGACAGCAATTCAGTTTTTCGGCAACCGGGAAGATCGCATCGGCATAACGGAAGCGCCGACGCTCGACGACATGCTCGATGCCAACCACATGCTGACGTGCGCGGTATTCCGGCGAAGCCTGTGGCGCCGTGCCGGCGGATATCGCGACACCGATCCGAAGGTTACCGGCTACGTCTTCGAAGATTGGGGCTTCTGGCTTCGGCTTGCCGCCCTCGGCGCCCGCCTGTTCAATATCAACGGTGAAGCGCTTTTTCTCTATCGGAGCCACGGCCCCAGCGTCAGCACCCAGAAGGGCCTTCATCCCCACGAGGTGCAACGGGCGCTCGTTCGGGAGATGAATGCGGATCTCCTCGCCTCGCCGGGGGCGGTCAACTGGACCGTGCATTTGCCGCGGCCGATCGAGGAGTGCCGCGACCTCCTGTCCCGGAACGGCGACCAGGACAACCATCGGCCCACCATCCTCCTGGCCCTTCCGTTCCTGATCGTCGGCGGCGCCGAACGCCTGCTGAGCCGGATTGTCGGCCATCTGGTGGGCGCCGGTTGGCGCGTGCTGATCACGACATCCGTCGACGCCGGACCGGAGCATGGCGACACCACCCAGTGGTTCGAGGAATCCACGGCGGAGATCTATCACCTGCCGCACCATCTAGCGCCGGAGCGGTGGCAGGATTTCGTGCGCTACCTCATCCTGTCCCGGCGGGTCGACCTCCTGTGGATCGTCGGCAGCGCGTTCGTCTATGACATCCTGCCTGCGCTGAAACGGGAGTTCGGCGGATTGAAGACCGCGGATCTGTTGTTCAATACTGTCGGCCATGTCGCGAACAACCGAAAGCATGCCGAACTCATCGACCTGACGTTCGTGGAGAATCTGGAGGTCCTGAAGTACCTGCGCGATGCGGGCGAAAGCGACAACCGGATCGCGCTCATCCCGAGCGGCGTGGATCTTCAAACCCATCGGCCGAGCCCCCGCGCGCCGGAGGTCGTCGCGCAGCTTGCGGCAGGAACCGGCGAACTCATCGTCGGCTTCTCAGGCCGATGGTCCGAGGAAAAGGACCCGTTGGCGTTCATCGAGATCGCGCGCCGGACGCCGTCCGATTTGCCAGTGCGCTTCGTCATGACCGGTACCGGCGGCATGCGCGGCGCCATCGAGGCGGCAGTGACGGCCGCCAACTTTGCACCAGGTCGCTTTCACCTGGTGGGCGAAGTCGCGGACGTGGCGCCCTATCTGCGGTCCTATGACATTCTCGTGCTGCCGTCGCAACTGGATGGACGCCCGGTCGTCGTGCTGGAAGCGCTCGCCTATGGCGCGCCGGTCGTGGCGTCCCGCGTGGGTGCTCTACCAGAGCTGGTTCAGGATGGGGGCACCGGCTTCCTCTGCGCGCCGGGCGACATCGATGCTTTCGTGGCTGCCCTCACCCGGCTGACACAAGACCGGGACCTCCTGGCCCGGATGAAGCGGGCTGCGCGGTCCTATGCGGAGCAGAGCCTCGATGCGCGCGACATGATGCGACGCTATCAGGAGTGTCTGCACCAACTGGTCGAGCCCGCATCCGCAGGCGAGACCGGGCGTATCAGCTGACGGGCGGCAGTACCGCGAACTTGGCGAGGAGTTCGGGCAGGATCGCGCCGAAGTCCGGTGCGGCGGGATCCAGCCCGAACTGGCGGAGCCGAGCGGTGTCGCCGCGGAGCTCCTTCGCTTCCCCCGCCCGCACGCGCGCAGGGTCGACGACAAGTTCGATGCGCCGGCCGCTGAAGCGGATCATCTCGTCGACGAGCGCGCGCAGCGTGTAGGCCCGGCCCGAGCAGATGTTGCAGACGGCGCCGTAGGCTTCTGGCCGATCCGCGAGCCCCGCGATCAACCGCGCCGCCTCGCGCACGTCGATGAAATCCCGGGCGACATCCAGATTTCCGACGTGAAGCCGCCCGCCCTCCGCCGGCATCGCGGCGATCTGCGAAGCGAAGCTCGCGAGTGCCAGATGCCCGGGCATGTCGCGGCCGACCGGGTTCCAGATGCGCGCGACGAGCACGCGCAGACCCGCGCGCGCGCGCGCCAGCCCCATGAGCGTCTGCGCATGCTTGCTGATGGCGTAATCAGTGACCGGGTGGCATGGCTCGGTTTCCACGACCGGATTGGCATCGGGCGGCACGGCACCGTATTCCGCCGCCGAGCCGGCGAGGACGACGGCCGGCGGCCGTTCCTGGCGCAGGACCGCCTCGATCAGCTGCGCCGCCAGCACCGTATTCGCCTCGTACAAAGCCGCTGCTGACGCGGCCTTGGTGGACCCGGCCATATGAAAGACCGTATCCGGTGCGACCTCGCCGAGCATCTTCGCAAGAAGATCCGCATTCCACGGCGAGGGGCCGAGAAAAACGCCTTCGCCCTCGCAGCCACCCAGCGCGCGCTGCGCGGACACCACGCGCCATCCCAAGCTCGTCAGGTGAGCGACGAGCGAACGGCCGATGAAGCCGGACGCCCCCGTGACCAGCGCTGTCTTCACGCCAGCTTACCGAGAAAGACGCCGGGGTCCTTCTCGTAGATCTCCTGCGCGCGGGCAAAATCGTCGGGACGCCCGATGTCGAGCCAGAAGCAGTCATCCCGGAAACAGCGCACCTCGCCTCCGCTCTTCACCATCAGTTGGAGCAGATCCGGCATGTCCAGATGCGCGCCCGGCTGCACGAGGCCACGCACCTTGCCCGCATTAAGGACATAGATCCCCATGCTCAGAAGATGGCTGAGGCTCGGCTTTTCGCGATATCCGGTCATCCGCATCTCGGCGTCGACCTCGACGATGCCAAAGTCGATCTTCACTTCGCGCTGATAGACGCCGATCGTTGCATCGGCTCGGTGCGTGCGATGGAAACGGATCATGGCGGCGATATCGAGGGTGGTGAGCAGGTCCCCGTTTGCCATGATGAAGTCGTCCCCGAGACGATCCAACACGGCCGCGATCGGGCCGGCAGTGCCGAGCGGCTTGTCCTCAAGGCTGTAATGCAGCTTCAATCCCATGCGGGAGCCGTCGCCGAAGAACGCCTCAATGAGATGGCGGAGGTGATTGACCGCGAGAAACACCTCCTCGACGCCAGCGTGCTTGAATTGACGCAAGAGAAGTTCGAGCACGGGCATGTCGCCGAGCGGCATCAACGGCTTGGGAAAATGAGCCGAATAGGGGTGGAGGCGCGTCCCTTTACCGCCAGCCATGACAATTGCTTTCATGGATCCCTCTCAGACCACGTAAGCAGATGTGCGGTAAAGTCCGCGGTGACGGTCGATGAACTCGACTGAGCGAGTGAGCCCCTCGTCCAGCGACGTCTGCGGACTCCACGACATCAAACGCTGCGCCTTCCGATTATCCGAAACCAGCTCGAGCACTTCGCTTTTACCCGGACGCACCCGCTTCGGGTCGTGCCGAATTGGTTTGTCCATGCCCATGAGCTTTAGGATGCGCTGGGCAAAATCGCCGATGGTGTACGTCTCGCCCGTACCGAGATTGATCGTCTCGCCATCGATGCCAGGCTGGGTCGCGGCGCGGATGAACCCGTCGACCGTGTCGCCGACATAGGTCATGTCACGCTTCGGGTCGAGGGAACCCAGTTCGATCTCGTCGCGGGCAAAAGCCTGGGAGATGATGGTCGGGATGAACGCACGGGCGCTCTGCCGCGGGCCGAACGTATTGAACGGACGCAGCGTGACCACCGGGGTTCCGAACGAGCGAAAATAGCTCTCGGCGATCTTGTCGGCGCCGATCTTGGACGCGGAGTAAGGCGACTGGCCTTGCAGCGGATGCTCCTCGTCGATCGGTGTGCGGAGGGCCGTTCCATACACTTCCGAGGTGCTCGTATGGACAACGCGTGCCGTACCGAGCCGGCGCGCCGCCTCGAGCACATTCAGCGTGCCCTCGACGTTGGTCCGCACATAGCTACGCGGTGCGACGTATGAATAAGGGATGGCGATCAGGGCGGCCAAGTGCAGGACAATGTCCACGCCTTCTACCGCACGAAAGACAAAATCACTATCTTCTATGTTCCCAGCAACAATCTCCAGTGATTGCGCGATGCCTGGATCGACAAAGGAAAGATTTCCCCAGCTCGATGCAGAATTGTAGCGGACCATCGCCCGAACATTGGCACCCCGCCGAGCGAGTTCCTCTACAAGGTGGCTACCAATGAAGCCGCCACCACCCGTCACAAGAACTCGTTTTCCCTTAATCATTTGATTTCATCACAAAAAAGCCGCACATTATCAATTCGCCGTGAAAGTACGGGAACGGGGAGCGGCTTGTCAACCGATGCACCGGAGGAAAGCGCTTGAACAGCCTATGGTGTCAAGCATGTGATTCGCTCCATTTGCGGCAGGTCGTGTTCTTGATCGGACCAGTGCATACCGACGTATCGGTATTTTGAGGCCTTCCTCCGTGCGCAGAGATGTTTTGCGCCGATGAGGCCGGCGAGAGGATTCTACCGAATTGTCAGCGCTTTGCCGTCCTGATGCAGCGCCGCGTGAAGGGTTCCTGTTGGGCGGACCGCCGACGCAGCTTGCCATTTTTCCGCGATGCTTGCGAGAATAGCACCCCTAGATAGGGGCGCCTTTGATGAATTTGCTCTAGCACTACTTTGGCACTTTAGGTTTCGCGGCCTCCGCAAGGGGCATGTCACAGTGCGGACATCGTCGGCGTGGAGATCGTGCGAAGAGGTCGAGGATCGCTTGCCTGATGGCCGGCAT
>Ga0070730_10000319_pt1 | contig 60039 bp, 58 predicted proteins | sample Coa_R1_3_FD_66447 | JGI IMG/M metagenome (GOLD analysis project Ga0070730, IMG submission 66447) | Surface soil microbial communities from Centralia Pennsylvania, which are recovering from an underground coalmine fire - Coalmine... | ecosystem: Environmental > Terrestrial > Soil > Unclassified ... | reverse complement strand
GGGCGGGGCTCTGGCCCGGACGGGGCGGGCCCCGGACGCCGTCGCCGGCATCGATCAGGAAGCCCAGCTCGCCAGGATGGCTGCGGCCGACGTGTCGGTAGAGCCGCGCCGCCTTGGAAACCATCTCGAAGCGATTATCGTTGTTCCCGGCCGTTTCCGAGCTGCCGAGAAGGAGCAGGCCGCCCGCGCGGAGCGCGAAGTGAAAGGCGGACAGGACCTTGGACTGAGCCGCCGGCGACAGGTAGATCAGAAGATTGCGGCATGAGATCAGGTCGAGGCGGGCGAAAGGTGGATCGGCCAGCACGTCCTGGACGGTGAAGACGACCGCCGCGCGCAGTTCGGGCGAGACCCTGTAGCCCTGGCCTTCCTTCGAGAAGAAGCGGGCCAGCCGTTCCGCCGAGACCTCGGCCTCGATCGTCGCTGGGTAAAGCCCCTGCCGGGCGCTCGCGACGGCCGCCGGGTCGACGTCGGAGGCGAAGACCTGAAGTTTGACATTCCGTTTCGCCGCCGCGATCTGTTCGCGAAACAGCATCGCGAGGGAATAGGTTTCTTCGCCCGTGCTGCATCCGGCGATCCAGATCCGCAGGGGTTGGTCGAGTGGCTGGTGGCGGACGAGATCCGGCACGATCGTCTCCGCCAGCAGCTCGAACACCTTCGGATCCCGGAAGAAGCTGGTGACGTTGATGAGCAGATCCTGCGCGAGAAGTTCAAGCTCGTTCGCATCCTGGCGCAGGATATCGAGATATCCCGCCATGTCGTTGGCCTCGACCGCGGCCAGGCCCATGCGCCGCGCCATCCGGCGCTGTACCGTTCCCATCTTGTAGAGCCTGAAATCATGAGCGGTCTTCATGCGCAGAAGATCGACGATCTCCGGCAATAGATTCTGGTTCGCACCCACCGGCTCCAAACCGGCCAGTCGTTGGCCATGCTGGGCGAGCGCTTCGGGGATCTCGGTCACAGGCAGCACCAGGTCGACCGAGCCGGTCATGACCGCGCTCCGTGGCATGCCGTCATAGCCGGCTTCGTCGGGATCCTGAGCGATGACGAACCCGCCCTGTTCCTTCACGGCTTTCAGCCCGACGCTGCCGTCGGCCCCGGTTCCCGACAGGATCACGCAGACGGCGCGGGTCCCGTATTCTTCCGCCAACGACTGGAGCAGGAAGTCGAAGGGCAGGCGGGTACCGTGACGGGCCTGGGGTGGCGATAGGCGCAGGGCGCCGTTGGCCACCGAGAGATAGCTGCCGGGCGGAATGACATAGAGGTGCTCGCGCTCGATCGGCATGCCGTCGGTCGCCTGCCGCACGCGCATCGCTGTGTGGCCGGACAGCAGATCGACCATCATGCTTTCGTGGGTGGGATCGAGATGCTGGACCAGGATGAAGGCCATGCCATTGTCGGCCGGCAGCGCGTCCATGAGCTTTCTGCAGGCGTCGAGTCCGCCCGCGGAAGCCCCGATCCCGACGACGGGAAAGGCCGCGAGGTCAGCAGGAGAAGTCCGCGGCAACGGATTGCGCCCGGTCAATCGCAGTCGGGCCGCCGCGGCCCCGTCTGGTCGATTCCCCGGCATTTTGAAATTGTTCTCGGATAATCGCTTCTCCACGAGAAGCAGCCCTCGACTATATCACGCTTTCGCGACGCCGCCGATTCTTTGGCGCTGTCGATATCGCATCCGAATTCATCGCGAGCGGACTGAGTGTTTTCCGAAGCTGTTTTCAAGGCGATCGAGCGATCTATACCGTACGGGCACGCGATTTTTTGCCGCGATCCATGCCACATGTTCCCAAAGTCGGCAGGTGTTCTCTGTCCCGGCATGGATGGCCAGGGCATCGTCTGCGCGCTGCTGCGCGACGTCAAAGCGGGGGGAGCCATTGACACCGCTCCAAATCTTGTTGGTGGAAGACGATGCCATGATCGGCAGTTTTCTCGCCGAGGTTCTGGCGGGCATGGGCCATGCCTGCAGCGTTGCTACCACCGAAGCCGACGCCGTCATGGCTGCGAGCCGCGACCAGCCGGATCTGATGATCGTCGACTTGCGCCTGGGCGACGGAAGCGGCATCGCGGCCGTGGAGAAAATACTGGTCGTCCGGCCGATACCCCACGTCTTCGTCAGCGGCGATCCTGCACAAGTCTCGAAACTTCGCTCGACCGCCGTCGTGCTCCAGAAACCCTTTCGCGAGGCGGACCTCACCCGGGCCATCCACCAGGCGCTCGCCAAGGCCGTTCGTTGATAGCCTGCTGTCAGAGTTCGTGGCGACCCATCCGCGAACCAGCCGCACGCCGGCTCCGCAGGATCTTAGTTGCCCGCTTTCCGGCAACGGTCGTGCGTAGTTTCCGAGGCTACCGTTCCGTCGTCGGAACTCCATACTGGCAAGTATCCCGGTGGCAATTCCACAACCCGTTTGAGAGCGTCCGCCGGCCAGCTCTGCCGAGCCTGCGTTGTGGCTGCAGCTCTCAGGTTCGAGGAGTGTGTCATGACAACACATGGAACGGCGACATCCCTGAGGAAGCCGGCCTACGCCCTCAGCGTCCTCTTCATTCTACTGGCCGGGGCAGTAGCAGCGCCCGCAGCGAGGGCGGCCGACGACGCGAGCGGGTTCGTTGCCGACTTCGGCCGCCACGCGATCGCCATCATGAAGGAGCCTGGGATCTCGACAGCCGATCGGCAGCGCCAGTTCCAGACGCTGCTGACCGAAGATTTCGACCTGCCGAAGATTGCGCAGTTCGTGCTCGGGAGCTATTGGCAGAGGGCGAACGAAATCGAAAGACAGCAATTCACGACCGCCTTTGCCGACTACATGACGCGCGTCTATTCTTCCCGGTTCGCCGAATACAGCGCTCAGTCGTTCCGAGTGACCACGCAGCTCGCCAAAAGCGAGACAACGACGGTGGTCAGTAGCGAGATCATCCGCGTGGCGACCGGAGAGGAGATCGATTTGAACTGGGTCGTGGCCAAAACGCCCGACAGCTACAAGGTGACCGACATCACAGCCGGCGGCATCAGCCTCTCGCGGGCGCAACGTGAGGAATTCTCGTCCGTGGTCCGCCGGAACGGCGACAGCGTATCGAACCTGATCGGGCAATTGCAGATGAAGTCGACCGAGTTGGCCGCCTCGGGGCCTTGAGGTGCGGATCGCCGTCGGCTTGTTCCATCTGATGCTCCTTCGGAATGAGGGAAGGCAACGTCCTCTGGCCGATGCACCGCGGAGCGGGGGCGGGCCCAGGATTGTCCGCGACGTTTCCCTTCTGCGCGCGTCTGGAGAATACGCGGGGGCGTTCCCGCACCAGTAGTCTCGGAAACTACTCAGTGCGACCGCCTTCCGGCCGCACCGACAACCGGTACAACGAACGTGGCTAAGTAGATTCCGACTCTGTTTGGCGATCAGAAGAAATAATATTGTTCTCAATACTAAATTGATCGGATGAAAATCTGCTCCGGATCGCCGCGGTACGCAATTGCTGGTCGCGATGAAGTTCTTGTCGCCCGTTTTCGGGAGCTGAACCTGCAAGGCGATGGGTCGGATGGGGGCGATCGCGCTGAACGAGATTCGCCGATTGGTCCGGCGAAACGGGATGCGAATGTAACGCCCGTCCCGTCGGGTGACGCCCTGGCCGGCCGGCGGCAAATGCCCTACGGCGACATCCTGGGCAACATCGAAGAAGGGATCTCCAAATGACCGCCAATTCTCGCCGTCAAATGAACGTGGCCGGTCCAACCGCTGCCGTGCTGGCCGGCCTGCTGTTGGCCTCCTGCGTGGCCCCATACGCGCCGCCCAGCCAGGTGCAGGCGAGCAACCCGACCGTGACTTATAAATATCGCAGCGACCGGGAGCTGCTGCAGGTCAACCAGAACGCGGCAAATTTCTGCAGCCAATACCAGTCGGTGCCGCGAACGGCGAATTTCACGGGCGATCCCGACGGCAGCAAGGTCGTCAATTTCGAGTGTGTGCCGCAGGCGCCGCCGACGGCCTCGGTGCAGCAATTCACTCCCAATCCCGCCTATAGCTATCGGACCGACCAGGAACTGTTGGACGCATCGCGGAACGCTCAGAGCTACTGCCTGAGCAACGGGTCGCAGCAGGTGATTTCCAATACGACGACCAGTGCGAACGGGACCAAAACCTTCACGTTCCGCTGCAGCTCATGACGCGCCGAATTTCACCAGCGGCGAGTATCGCGAAGCCGGTTCGCGATGGTCGGATCAACCAATGGAGGTTACGATGAACAGGCTTCATTATCTAATTCTCGGCGCGGCCATTCTCGTGGTGCCGGTCATTGCGTCCGCGCAGATTGCTGCGGATACGTCGACCACAACGACGATCGTGCAGACCTACCCGCCGACCGCAACCGTCACGACCACAACCCTGCCGGAGCCGCCGGTCACGGTCGTTGCACCGGGGCAGACGACGACAACTCATGTCGAAAAGAGTTTCTCCAACCAGGATGGGCTTCTGACCGAACACAAGCGCACTTACACGACGACACCAGCCCCACCAATGACGACTCATTCGACCACGTCCACTGAATCGACAACGACGGTCGAGAAGAACTGACGCCCAGAACGCCGGACGCGCGGGTGGCAAAACGATGATGGCGGCCCTGCTTGGGCCGCCATCATCATTTTCCGCCGTTCCACTCCGTCGGCGATGGCTATTGGGGAATCGTGGTCGTCGTCGTTCTTTCGGTCGTGATGGTCGACGGCGTCGTGGTCGTGGTTATCGTGGCATTGACCGGCGGTGCCGTATAAGCGGTCGGCGCCGTCGTGGTCGAGGTCCGGGTGCTGCTTTGGCTCGTGACCGTCCTCTCGTCGCTCGAGCACCCCGCCAAAGCGAACAAGGCACCGCCCACGATCAGGGATGACAAGAGGGCGTTGGTGACATTTATTTTGCGCATCATGATTATCCTTCTATGTGTATTCTTATTATACACCAGTTTCCGAAAACTCCCCAGTATATTATCCGTAATATTGAGTCTGTCGCGCACATTTCTCATGAATAGCACATAGTTCTGCCGCACGATTTATTGATACATCTTGATTTGTATCGCTGGAATTCTGGCGCCATATTTCCCGGAGCGCCGGTCGTCCGTCTCGAAGATTGATCGAGGCAAATGCCGCCTCCGGAGACGTCGTTGCCGCGCCGCCCCTTCTCATGGTCCCGAGTTCGACAGGTTTCTCTTCGCGCCGATCGACTGGACTGGCCGGCGCCTGGGACCAAATCTATTTCGACACCGACAGCACTGCGATCAATTCGCGCAGCCCGATGATCGTCAAGAACGTGGCCTATCATCCTGGTGCTCCTCACTTAAACTGGCCGGTGCCCGGACGCCCCCCGGATCAGGCGGCGAACCATGTGGCGGCCATGGCCAGGACGGTGACGGCCATCACGATCGTCCCGACCCAGCCGAGGATTTGCAGCGGCAGCGGCAGGGTGAAGCCGGCCATGATCAGGCGCCGCATCGAGAGATGCATCATGGCGATCATCACCGGCACGGCGACCACGCCATTCAGGATCGCACTCCAATAGAGCGCCTTGACCGGATCGATGGGCGCGAAATTCAAGCCGGCACCGATCGCTGTCGCCGCCGCGATGACGGCATAGAACGCTTTGGCGCGAAGCGGCCGGCGCGCCAGGCCGACATGCCAGGCGAAGAGCTCGCCCACGGCATAGGCGGCCGAACCGGACAGGACGGGAAGCGTCAGCAGGCCGGTGCCGATGATGCCGGCGGCGAAGACGATGAAGGTGAAGCGACCGGCGACGGCGCGCAGTGCCTCGGCGGCCTGGGCCGATGTCTGGATATCGGTGACGCCGTGGGCATGGAGCGTAGACGCGGTCGTGACGACGATGAAGAAGGCGACGATATTGGAGAGCGCCATGCCGAGATAGGTATCGAGCCGGATGCGGGCGAACTCGGAGCGCGACTGCCAGGGGGCCCGGATCAGCGGGCGGGAGCCCGCCCGCTCCTTGTCGTCTTCGACCTCCTGTTGCGCCTGCCAGAAGAACAGATAGGGGCTGATGGTCGTACCCAGGACGGCGACGATCGCCATCAAATAGTCCGGCGTCGCGGAGAGAGGTGGCCAGATGGTGGCCCAGCCGACCTCGGCCCAGGGCACTGTCACGACGAAGGCGCAGATGACGTAGCTGAACAGGGACAGGCAGAGCCATCTCAGGATCGAGACGTACCGCGCGTAGCGCGTGAAGATTTCGAGCCCAGCCGAGACTAGGCCGAACAGGCTAACATAGATGAGGGCGGGCCCGGCGATCAGCAGCTTGAGCGCCGCCCCCATGGCGCCGAGATCGGCGCCCAGGTTGATGATGTTCGCGGCCAGCAACAGGCTGACGATCCCGCTCGACAGCCAGGCCGGATAGTGGCGGCGGAGGTTCCCGGCGATGCCGAAGCCGGTGACACGGCCGATGCGCGCGCTGATCTCCTGAATCGCCGCCATCAGCGGATAGCTGAAGAGCAAGGTCCAGGCGAGGCCATAGCCGAACTGGGCGCCCACCTGCGAGTAGGTGGCGATGCCGCTCGGATCGTCATCTGAGGCGCCGGTGATCAGGCCGGGCCCCATGACCTGAAGCAGCTTCGGGCGCTCCCGCTGCTCTACGCGATCCGGCGCAAGACTATCCATGAATGCCTCGCGCTGCGTCAGGGTTTCAGGGAATCCTTGATCGATCCGGCCATGTTCTGCGCCTTGCCTTCCGCCTGCTCGGCCTTGCCGTCGAGCTGCAGCTTGGCGTCGCCGACCAGCTTGCCGATGGTCTCCTTGACGGAGCCCTTGATCTGTTTGCCGACGCCGACAATGCGATTCTTGTCCATGATTCCCATATCTCGGTGGTGGTGCGGGCGCATGGGCGCGCCCGTCCAGGGAATGTTCGTTCGTGCGGAAGTCGGCCCCGCTTACGGTGCGTTCTTATTCGCGCTGCGCTCAATGGCTTGGCCGGTCTTGGAAATATCCTCGCCGGCCCCCGCCGTCGCGTGGCAGGCGCCGAGCAGTGGCATGGCGCCGAGGAGCGCGAGCAAGGTGAGGGCGAATATCGTTCTCTTGGACATGATGTTCACCTTTGACTGGGCAGTTTCTGGAGGCATCGTGGAATGATCGGGCGCGAACGTCGGATCATTCATGGATCGGGCATTCCCGCGTCAGATCGGCGTTCGAGTGTCGACGGGGCGATGCGAGGCCCTGTGCTAGATCCGCCCCAAGAGCAGCAGGACGACGACGATGAGGAGCACGATGCCCAGCCCGCCGCTGGGTAATAGCCCCAGTTCGCGGTGTGCGGCCATCTCGGCAGGGCGCCGATCAGGAACAGCACCAGGATGATCAGCAGGATTGTGCCGAGACTCATGGCAGAAACTCCTAAGAACGGCAGCGCGAGATGCTGGGCCCGACCGCCCGGATGCCGCTCATCGCGCCGAAGTCGTGACTGATGCTCCATCGGCGGCGGCCGGCTTGCGCCGGCATCGCAAGGGCACCTGACTGAACGACGACATCAATGACTCGGACACCAGGATGATCATTTACAATATAGCCTGCGCGATGGATCACCGGCAGGTTCGGAAAATACTCTATTTTCCTCCGGAAGATCGCGCTCGCCTGCAGCATATCGCAAAATATTCTGTAGAATTTTGCGAAGGCGCTCGCTAAAATTTTGTCCTTGTATTGCCTTAATTTGGCCTGGGTATTTTCCGGGGGTAGGCGCCGTGGCTCCGATCGCTGCTAAAACTCGGCAACAGCACTTTGAAAGGCATGCCGATCATCGAGCGCCTTGTTACGAGTTTCGTCTCGGCCCTTTGCGTGTCCGTCACGGCCACTTGGGGCGCGCTGCTGGTGCGCGGGGCGATCTGACTCGTCGCCGGTTTAGCCAGATGCGGGGACGGGACGCTACCGCCTACCGAAGCGCCCGCTACCGATCAGGATGATCCCCAGGATCACGGCGCCGGCGCTGACCAGGGGCGGGATGCCATGCGGCGTATTTTCCTGGGTCTGGACCTTCAACTCGCCGATCTTGACCACATCCCGGGTCTCTTCGGTGGTGAATACCGGCACGGCGAACCCAACAATGCCGAAGATGACCAGCAGCGCCCCCGCGACCATGATCAGCTTCATCATGCGATCCATGGAACCCTCCATTTGCAGACGGTGGGGCCGGTCCCCCCCTTCCTGCGCCGCGTTCGGACGAAACCGGCTCATTGGGGGAAGTGGGCTGCCAGCCCGAGGATACCGACGATGATCAGGTAGATCGCGACGACGTAATTGAGCAGCCTCGGCTGCAGCAAGATGAGGATCCCGGCGACCAGGGCGACGATCGGTTCGATCAGGAATGAATGCAGAGTCATGGGACTGCCCCACGGCGCCGTCGCGTATTGCTCCGCCCACCCCGGCCGCTAGGGCGGACAATCCCACAAAGGGCTATGGTGCAAAATACCAACCGGCCGTCGCGCCAGGTAGATTCGGAAATTACCTAATAACCCCGGCCAAGGGGCGGCGCCTGTCGGTGCCGTTCAGAAATGACGGCCTCGGCTGAGTCCGGCATGGGCTCTTCTTGAGCCGACCCGCCTAGAACAAGAGAAAATATTCCGAGAAGCGCAGGGCTGCGCGGATGTCCGTGGCGATCTTGTCGGCCGGCCGAGTCGACGTCCGGTCGCGGAACACGGCGATGTTATCGCCGACGCTCTATCTCAAGGTTTGGAATGCTAGCGAGAACTGGTCGACGATGTCGGCGTCCTCTGTGGCATAAGAGAAGAAGACCCCGATCGGCTGGGGCTCACCCTCCTGCACGACAATTGCATCCACCAAGCAGTCGACGTCAGGCGCCGAGGGTCACCGGGCCAACTTGGGTAAATCGAACTCAGGGCTCGTCCTTCCCCATTCATGGTGCGGTAGGATGGTGTGTTCAAGAAGGCGTGCTAAATCGTTCGATAGTTTCCGCGTCGATGAACGAAAGGCAGCTTTCCCGTCCTCCCTCGCAAGACCTGCCGGTCTCCGCTTTCGGGTGAGATGCCCGGAGAGGGATCGTCGACTAAGCGCCAGTTCGTGATCGGACGGCTTCGCAGCCGCGGTCATTCCGGGCGACGCCCGGAAGCGGACGTCGACCGCCCGGCCGAAGGAGGGCCATGGCGGGCTGTCCGCGGCCTGCAGGCGACCGAGCGGCTTGTGCGGCAGGAGGAGTGAGCAGGGGAGCGAGGAAGAGGAAGCCACTGGTTTTCGTTGCACCGCCCTTCTCGAGCGCGACGAACCAAAGCCCAAATGGCCCGGCCGACGCAGGGACGTCGACGGGACGACGCTTCGCGCGGTTCGAAGTTGGTCGGCAGGTTGACGTCGCCCCCGGCAGAAATGCCGGCCTGACAGCGATCGTCAGCAACAAACATCGGGTAGCGAGCGAAGAGCAGCGGCTTCAGCTTCGTCAGTTTTATGGTGAAATCACCACTCGTTGCCGTTCGATCGGTGCTGCCTTCGACAACGGCGGATCGCATGCTACTCTACGTCGCGATCCGTTCCGTGTGGCCGCCGACCCGAATAGAATACGATCGGCGACGGTCGATCCACTCCGTTGACTCAACGTCTCCAAGGGCCAGATTCAGGTGTGGCCACTTCAGTCCGCGACAATATGCACAAACGCGCGCGATTATCGGGCCTAACGCCTCAAGTTGCCTCATGAGTTCCGCGAATAAACGCCGACGCCCCTGATTTTATTATAAATCACGAGCATCGAGGGCTTTCGTCGTCATGACACCGATCAATTATTTTTGCCGCGCGTGCGTGCAGCAAGATTTTTAGTTGAATAGCCTATAAGGCGCCATCATATGTTGCAACATATCCGCTCAGCTCGGCACCCTACAGCGGGGTTCGGTTGGTCTAGTCAGGCTCGTTTAGTTGGTCGCCAGCCGATCAAACGCGAGTCACCTGGGAAGTGGGGCGCCATGAACAGAGATCAATCTCAGGTCCGGGCCCGTGGGCTCTCCGACGAAGCTGTTGTCTTCTTTCCCCGATATGCTCGAATCCTCGACCGAATATTCGACCTTCGGCAAGGATCCAGCAGGTTGGACGAAAGCGCGTGGTGCTCCGCCACTCAGGCAGCCGCGCAGAGGGAACGGCGTGTCGGCGACGGCGGCGGGAAGCTCGATGCCGAGAGCCGGCGGGAGATCACCGAAAGCGCGCTATCAGGCCGGCAGACCCGGGCCGGGATGGCGCGTCATCCTGACGACGTAGTGGCCTGAATCATGGCAACCATCCTCATCGTCGATGATCGCCCGGGGAACCGCCACGCGCTCACGACGCTCCTCGCGTATCGCCGCCATCGGCTACTCGAAGCAAGCGACGGGCGGGAGGCCCTGACACTTGCCGGGGCGGAGCACCCCGACCTCATCATCAGCGATATCCTGATGCCGGAGATGGACGGCTTCGAGTTTGTGCGTCGGCTCCGCGCCGACCGGCTCATCGGCGCGACACCGGTGATCTTCAGCACCGCACATTTTCTGAATCGCGAGGCCGCGGCACTCGCGCAGGCCATGGGGGTCTCGTGTATCCTCTGCAAACCGATAGCCCCAGAGCGGCTGCAGGCTGCAATCGATGCCGTGCTGCAGGCGGGCGAGACTGCGTCTCCCAGGGTGGATAATGACACCCTCGACGAGGGGCATCTTCGCCTGTTGACCGACAAATTGGCCGAAAAGGCTGACCTGCTGCGCACAACGAATGGCAAACTCAATGCGCTCATTGAACTGACGCTCCGACTTAGTTCGGAGCGGGACCCACACATTCTGCTTGCTGCCATATGCCGGGGCGCCCGTGAGATATTCGCTGCGCGCTATGCCGTCGCAGGTCTGGTCGACATCGGACTTCATACCGAACAGCCGCTGGCCTCCAGCGGGATGGGTGCGGGTGCAGCGAAGCGGTTGAAGCTTCCAGACCAAAATGGCGCTCTCTTGGCGATGCTGGAAGATCGGAAGCCGCGCCGGATCAAGGCAGAGTTGGGCGCCGAGATGAATTTCGCCGCCGCGGCAACCTGCTTGCTGAATAATCCCCCGGTCAACGCGCAGCTGAGCGTGCCGATCGCGTCGTCGGCTCGCGTCTATGGTTGGCTTTACCTGGGCGGCAAGATCGGCCTCGATGAATTCACCGAGGAGGATGAGCAACTTGCCAGCCATCTTGCCGCGCTGGCCGGCAGGATCTATGAAAACAGTGCGACCGAACTGACGCTACGCCAGACGCAGGACCTGCTGGAGCAGCGCGTCGCCGAGCGGACGGCCGATCTGGCATTGGCCAACGACAATCTGCGGCTCGCCTACGATCAGGTCCAGCAGGATTCGATCGGGCTGGCGACGGCGCGCCTCGCGGCGGAGGCGGCGAACGAGGCCAAGTCGCAGTTCGTGGCGACCATGACCCACGAGCTGCGCACGCCGCTCACGGGTCTCATCGGGTTTTCGGATGTGCTGCTGCGCGGGAATTTCGAGCCTCAGGAGCTCCGCCGCTTTCTGGTCCTGCAGCGCGACGCGGCGCTGACCCTGTCTGCGCTCGTCGACGACATCCTGGACCTCTCCAAGGTCGAGGCGGGCCGGCTCGAGTTGGAGGTGGTCGCGTTCGAGCCGCGCGCCGTCGTCGCCGGCTGCGAGATCCTGGTCGGCCATTCGATCGAGGCCAAGGGGCTGACGTTCCACTCGGTCATCGAGGCGAGCGTGCCGCAATGGCTCGCCGGCGATCCGACGCGGCTGCGCCAGGTGATCCTGAACCTCCTGACCAATGCCGTGAAATTCACCGGGACCGGCAGCATTGCGCTGACGACGCGGATGGCGGGCGTCGACGGCACGCGTCTGCGGATCGGTGTCAGGGACACCGGCATCGGCATTCCGGCCGACAAGCTCGGGCGGCTGTTCCTGCCGTTCAGCCAGGTCGATGCCTCCACGAACCGGCGGTTCGGCGGGTCGGGCCTGGGGCTCGCCATCTGCCGGCGCCTGGTCGAGCTGATGGGCGGCGAGATCGGCGTCGAGAGCGCCGAAGGGCGCGGCAGCGAATTTTGGTTCGAGGTGCCGCTGGCGGGCGCCGCGGCGCCCGAGCCCGCTGTGCCGGCGGACGCCGCCTTCACTGCCGGCGCGCCGCGGCGCGTTCTGCTGGCCGAGGACAATCCGACGAACCAGGTTCTCGTCTCCGCCGTCCTGGAGATGGCGGGGCATCGGGTCGAAATCGTCGACAATGGCGCGGCCGCCGTCCAGGCCGCCGCGACCGGCGCCTTCGATCTCATCCTCATGGACCTGCGGATGCCGGTCATGGACGGGCTCGAGGCGACCCGGCGCATCCGGGCGACGGAGATGGATGACCGGCACGTCCCGATCGTGGCATTGACTGCGAACGCCACGAGCAGCGACGTCGAGCACTGTCGGGCCGCCGGCATGAGCGACTTCCTAGCGAAGCCGATCGACATGGATCTGCTGCTCGCCACCGTCACTCGCCTCGGCGATGGCACTTCCTAAATTTGCGCGAAATCGCGCTGGTCGTAACCGCGCTGCTGATCATTGTCGATATCGGGACGCCATAGGGCTGGTCACCGCTGCCTTTGATGACGGCGTCGCGGGTCGAGACGATGTGCTCGGCATAGAAGGACGGCAGCTCGCACCGTTTTCCTTGCGCAGACCGTTGCAGATCGAGGGCCTACCGGTGACGAAAGCGCGCTCCTGCGGCGAGCTCTCATCGGCGTGAGAGACCACCGGGCCGACGACGCCCGCCTGCCGGCCGTGTCCGGCTCCGATGGGAAGACCGGCTTCCGTGGCGGTAATCGCCACCGCGCTTATGCGACATGCCGCGAGCCAAGCGCGCGCAGAACGCCATCCGTGATGAGCGCGCCGCGCTCGACGAGTGCCGAGATGAATTGTTCGAGGGTGTCGCGGGCGCAAACAGCCGCGAGCGGCTCCGAGCCGTCGATCAGTGCGCTTTCGGCCATCGCGCGCTCGATCGCCGCGTCGCGCGCATAACGCGCGTCCTCGAGACGGCGATACACGTATCCGTGGCTTATTCCATCCTCGACCGTCCAGATATCGAAAGCATAGCCACCCGGCCTCGTCAGAACTGGACCCACCACGACACCCATGGCACCGCCCTTTCCCAAGTGTTTCCGAGGGAAACCCTCACGAGTCACGACATAACGTGCGGCGCTGATTTGGTGTTTCCGATTGTGAAATCGGAAGCTCTTCGGTCGAACATGGTCTCGAACCGCCGAATAAAAGAGGGCGGCCAGCGACGCCCTATGCGCGCGTCGTAAATGGCCAACCCATTACGAGCAGCTTGCGGCCCCGTGCGGCATCGTCACCCATCCGAGGACTGGGATGCGGCGATTACCGTCGGCAGCACAAGCAACCCCGGAGGAAGCGGCGACGCCGTCGAGCCGGTGGCGACGATCTCGACGACGATTTCCAGACTGCGCAGGAGGTCGTCAGCGCCGTAGGGCTTGGCGAGGCAAGCGTCGCCATCGGCGGCGGTCAGGGTGACCGACGCGGCATTGGCGGTGGCGTAGAGAACACCGGGCCGACCGGGAGTGCCTTGTCGGAAGGTGCCTAGACGGGCGACGATTTCAGTGCCGAGCCGTGCGTCGGCGAGTCTCAGGTCGATGACGGCAACGTCAGGCTTGTGACGCACACCGAGCGCGACCGCTTCGTTGACGGTGCGGGCGATGCCGCACACCTCGTACCCGTGCTCGACGAAAACCTCTTCGGCCATATCGGCGATCATCAGGTCGTCTTCGGCGATCAAGACCTTGAGCATGCAACGCCCTCCTCGGGCGAATCGGGTGATGTAGGTCAGCGGTGATCGTCAAAGCTACAGCTGGGACCAACTCAAGGTAAGGATCGGAATCTACTTATTCTAGAACGGCAGTACCGCGACTGCATGGAGCGCAGAGGCCCCGATCACCCTCCGGTGGGGCGCGTGCGGCGAAATGGGTACGACGCCAGCAGATGCATCTAGCCGGGATCGCGAAGCCCGCTCACGGGAAAGCGGATGGTCCAAACCGTGCCCTGATCCGACGCCACCATTGCGATGCCGCGAACCTGTTCGATGAGCCGCCGCACGAGGCCGAGCCCCTGCCGCTTGCTCCCGGCCTTGGCCGTGAAGCCGATGCCGTCGTCGCGGATGGTCATGGTGGCCCAGTCGTCATCCCCGGCCGCCCGGCCCACGGAGACGGCGATCGCGCCTGCGCCATTGGGGAAGGCGTGATCGAAGCTGTTGGTGACCAGTTCGGCGATTACGATGCCCAGTGCGGTCACCACATCGAGATCGAGGATCAGCGCCTCGCTGTCGCACGTCAGGGTGATGGGATTGGTCGGCCCGCCCCCTTGAATTTCCTGCAGATTGAGGCAGAGGGATTTCACGTAGCTGCCGAAATCGGTCGTCCGCGTCATCTCGGTGCCGAGCAGATGATCATACACCTGAGCGAGCGTGGAAACCCGGCGCGCGACCGCCTTGATGCCCCGCTGCCCGACCTTGTCGGAGTTCTCGTCCACCAATCTGCTCAGCATGCCATAGACGAGTTGCAGATTGTTGCGGACCCGGTGCTGCAGTTCTTCGGCCAGCACCTTCTTCTGCGCGAGCAGCCGGTCCTTCTCCTCGACCAGATCCTTGGTCCGTTCGATGGTGGTCTGCAGGAGCGCCACACGCGCTGAGGTCGCGACGGCTTCGGCCAGCACATTCGCGAAGCCGGTCAGGAAATCGACGTCGTGCTGGTCGTAGTCATGCTGCTTGTCATTGTCGATCTCCAGCACGCCATAGGGCTGGTCGCCGCCTTTGATGATGACGTCGATGGTCGAGATGATGCCGTGCGCGGCATAGAAGGACGGCAGCTCGAACTCCTTGTCGATGCGCAGATCGTTGCAGATCGACGGCTCTCCGGTCACGAAGGCACGTCCCTGCGGCGAGGATGTATCGGCGCGCGAGACGACATGCCCGACGACGCCCGCCTGCCAGCCGTAGCCGGCCTCGATGAGGAGATCATTCTCCACCTCGCGGTATCGGCACACTTTGCTGAAGGGTACCCCGAGTCCCTCGGCGCAGACGCGCGCCGCTTCCGTCAAGACCCTCAGCAGGTCGCTCTGGGGCAGGGCGAAGCTGCCGAAGCCGGCGATCGCGGCCTGCTGGCGCAGAAGTTTTTCCACTCTTGCAGAGTCGTCAGCCATGCGGGAATTCCCGAGGTACGGCGGGTGCGGGATGCAGCACCTGGAAGCCGCGAGGAAAGGGCGGCATTGCCGTGCCGGTGGACAGCAACTCGGAGACGATCTTCAGCCCACGCAGAAGATCGGTGCCGCGGTAGGGTTTGGCGAGGCAAGCATGGCCGTTGATGGCGGTCATAACCTGCGCCATGTTGCCGGTGGCATAGAGCACACCAAGACGACGGAGGCCGCCCAATCGGGCGGCGACCTCGGTCCCGAGCTCACCATCGGCGAGCCGCAGGTCGATGACGGCAAGGTCCGGCTTGTGACGAAGGCCGAGCTCGACCGCCTCGGCGACCGTACGGGCAATGCCGCACACCTCATAGCCATGCGCGACCAGCGTTTCTTCGGCCATGTCGGCAATCATGAGGTCGTCTTCGGCGATCAAGACCTTGAGCATGCGCCATCCTCCTCGAGTGCGCCTGGCGACCGGAGTCGGCGACAATAGATGCAAACTATGGAGATTTGCAACCTGCGGTACGGTTCGGCTGCTAGCTAAGTGGGGCAACTCCGCATTATTCGGCCGAACGGTGGGCCAACCATCTCCCACAGACGCGCACTATATATTTCGGGGAACGTAGACAAAATGACGGGTTTCGCTAACCAGCGAAACGCTTTGTCCCTGTCATACCAACCGCCTAAATTGTTGACACGTTTGCCCAGGATCTTGTCGCGATGGATGCAATGCGCTCTGGTGTTTGGATAAGGCTGTTCCAGGCGGCGCAGCAAGCGTCGAGGATATCGTTGGAAGTTACCCAGACGCGATGGCGGAGGAAGTTTCCGCGCAGGAACTCCCAGATGTTCTCGATGGGGTTCAACTCGGGGGCATAGGGCGGTAAGGGCATCAAGCTGATGTTCTCCGGCACGACCAAGCGGCCTCCGGTTTGGTGCCAGCCCGCGCCATCGGGCACGAGAACGGCATGGGTGCCGGTTGCGACGCATTGGCTGATCTCCTCCAGGTGCAGGTTCATCCGGGCAAAGAGTTGGAGCTTCGCAACCCCAGCCTCTCAAGCCCCGCCCGGATGAACAACCTCCAGAGCTTCGACAGCTAGACGGCGAGCCGGTCGGACTATTCCTGACTCCATTCCCGGCATCGACATGCGACGTCAGGCTTCGATGATCACCTTGAGCGCGCCGGTGTAGGCCGCGTGCCCGAAGGTCTCGTAGGCTTCGAGGATCTGATTGAGCTTGAAGCGGTGCGTAATCAAGCGTTTGGGGTCGATCTTGTTGGATCGCAGCACCTTGAGCAGCATCGGCGTGCTGACGGTATCGACCAGGCGGGTGGCGATGGTGATGTTCCGGTCCCACAGCCGTTCCAGGTGAAGCGCCGCCTTGGTGCCATGCACCCCGATGTTGGCGATGGTGCCGCCGGGGGCCACGATTTCTTCGCACAGCTCGAACGTCGCTGGAATTCCCACCGCTTCTATGGCGGTGTCGACGCCGATCCCGTCGGTCTGCTTCATGACGGCCTCGACCGCCCTGCCGTCGGCACTGTTGATCGTCGTGGTCGCCCCGAAGCCCTTCGCCAGATCCAGCCGGTTGCTATCGAGATCGATCATGATGATCTCGGCCGGTGCGTAGAACTGGGCGGTGAGCAGGGCCGCGAGCCCGATCGGCCCCGCGCCGACGATCGCGACGGTACTGCCCGGCTGAACCTTGCCGTTGAGCACGCCGCATTCGAAGCCGGTCGGCAGGATGTCGCTCAGCATCACCAGCGCCTCTTCGTCCGCCCCGTCGGGGATCGGGTAGAGGCTGGTATCCGCGTGCGGTATTCGGACAAACTCGGCCTGGGTGCCGTCGATGCTGTTGCCGAGGATCCAGCCGCCGGTCGTACAGTGCGAGTACATGAGCTTGCGGCAATAGTCGCATTTGCCGCAGGCGCTGATGCAGGAGATCAGCACCCGGTCCCCCGGCTTGAACGCCGTGACGGCCGCGCCGACCGCCTCGACGATGCCGACGCCTTCATGGCCGAGGATGCGGCCGGGCAGGCAGGCCGGGACGTCGCCCTTCAGGATGTGGAGGTCGGTGCCGCAAATCGTTGTTCTGGTGATCTGGACAATCGCGTCGGAGGGTGCCGCCAGCGCCGGCTTCGGCCGTTCTTCGAGCGCCTTGTGGGAGGGGCCGAGATAGACGAGGGCTTTCATCGCACATATCCCCGTTGCTTGTGACTCGGGCGCAGGTCGTCCATTGGAGACTCGTCGGGCGAGCTTCGGTTGGTCGACCTTCACGTCGGATCGTGGCGTCTGTAGGTAACATGGCGATGTAGCCGGTCTGCCGCCGATGGCGACATCTCCGCCGGCGCTGACATCCTGGCCTGATTTGTGGTCGCAGGCTTTGGCTGCTTTTGTTCACCTGACCAGATGTTATGGCCAGCTATCCGCGCCAGACCCGGCGACCATAGTCACGATCGCCATGATCACCGTAATACCCACGGCCCCCACCATACGGCTCGATTATACAAGCCGAGGTTGCCAGCAAGGCAAGAGCGAGTACGACGAGCACTCTTATTTTCATGATTGCCTCCAAGGCGATCAGCACGTAGGCAGCGCGCATGCCGCGCTAATGGATGGCGATGTCGACAACCCGGTTGGATCCCTCGGGACCGCCATTGGCCGCTGCCACGCTTTGCCGGCTCTCGCCGGTCCAACGCGTCTCGACCCGATCGGCTGCCAGGTTGCCGGGATAGACAAGCGCGTCGCGGACGGCATCGGCCCGCCGATGGGATAAATGCATATTGTAGTCACTGCTGCCGACCGTGTCGGTTCTGCCAATAATGGTCGCGACGGATCTGGGATTGTTTTGCAGGTATGCCGCGACTTCGGCGACAACCTTCTGTCCACCGGCATCGATGCTATAACTGTTGTTGTCGAAATCGACATGATACCAAACGGCTCTGGGTCCGGGCGCGACCGGCGGCGGGTTCGACGCGACCGCTTGAGGCGTGTGATCGGCGCAGGCCCCGAGCAAGCAGAATGTGCCGATCGCTGCAAATTTGCGCCAAGAAATTGTGGGAGCTGACATCTCTGTCTCCATCAAGATCAGGCCTCGGAGCGACTGACAACCAGCTGCTCGTCGCCTCTTCACAGTTACGGCGCGTGCAGCAGCACACGCCGCCGCAGCTTCGTCGATTTTGGATCGCGCTCTTCTTCAGCACTGCCGAACTCGTCGCCGACAGCCTTGCCGTTTTCGGCGCATGTTATTTTACACGCCCGATTCGGTACCTAGAGACCGAGCATAATCGACGAAAGATCGCTGAGGTAGGCTCGGAAACTACGCAGATCGTGTCGGCGGCACGCACGGCGGCCCCTGCCGCTCATTCCGCAAGCGGCTCTCAGAGCGCGAGCAAATCCTTCCGACGCTCCGGGCTCGTATTGGGATGGGACATTTTAAGTTCTTCGAGCGTATCGAGGACGATTTTAGACACGATGTACCGATCACCGCGTGAATATGGCTGTCAGCCTCGCTCATCTGCCGGCTCTATAAGATCTCGACGACGTCTCTGCCGGAGCCGGATCCGGTCTATCGCTCTCATGATAGATTCCAGCCCGACGGCGGCGCGCCGCACCTCGGATTCTTGTATTTCGACGGCCCTAAGGTAGTGACGCAGACGAGCCTCTGCGAGGCGCGCGCCAACTTGAAAGCCCAAGCTACCGTTATAATGTTCTTTCACTGGAGCTTTTCCCGCGATCTACATGTGAAGATGCGCTCTTATTCGCCGATATGTCGCGTGACCGTATGTAAATATCTGAAATGACTTAAATTGAGCTTAGGAATAAGCCTGCTAAATTGCTCTTGGATTAGTCGGAAGCCCTTGCGGCCGCGCCCGAACCCCCTAGATCTCGCCTTGCTGCCCAACTTCCTCAACCGCCGCTCAGCTCCCGCCCTGTATTTGTTTGCCGTCCTTCGCGAAGTCACGACGACGGGCTGAGGGACCGCCTTCGAACTCACGTCCTAAATGTAAAATGACCGGAGCGCCGGGTTTCCCAGCGCTCCGGGACCTTTAGCTGTGCGGCTTGAGATCATCGGCGCCCTGGTGTGAGATCCTGCGTCGATCCTGCTCGAAATAGCCGAGACGATCGCTGCGCGCGAGTATTCACCCAGGAGTCAAAAAAATTAATCGATCTATCAGGAGGTTGCGTAATAATTTTCCGAGCCGAATGCGATAAGTTTTTGTCACAGGCTTAATATGAACCTTTTCCCATTTCACGGGTTCTATAACAGCGGACACATTTAATTTATATATATTGTAATTGTTTTGGAGTTCCCCGCTCGCGCTCAAGGTATTAATTGCCGAAGACGACCTGATGATCGCCGACATGACCGAGGAAACCCTTGTCGGACATGGCTACGAGGTATGCGGCATCGCTCGCACTGTCAGCCAGGCGGTGGCACTCGGCCTGCAACATCAGCCGGACCTTGCCATCATCGATCTTCGGCTCGCCGACGGTGGGCTTGGCACCGACATCGTCGCCCAATTGGGAGCCGTGGGACGGCTCGGCGTGCTCTATGCGACCGGCGACACGGCGCAAGTCATCCTAACTGCCTCGGACGGCCACGCTTGCCTCGCCAAGCCGTTCCGGTCCGAAGATCTCCTCCGCGGTTTGGGGATCGTCGCCGACCTGATGTCCACCGGCACCGCGGCCTCGCCGTTTCCCCATGGTTTCCAGGTTCTGTCCCCGCCGCCGGGGTTGCCTCGGAAATACACGTACGGATGGCAGCGTTTCGAAGGGGCGTAGACTTTCTCTCGCGGCAGCCCGGTTTGCCGACTGCGGTGGCGTCGCGCTTCGGGAGAGCGGAGCTTCGAGCGGCTACGCCTCGACAGCGACGGCGTACTGTTCTGCTGAATTCCCCGGCGTCGGGAACGTCAGGGTCCACGCCGTGCCATGATCTGACCGAACCGTCGCCGTACCATCAACTTGCTCCATCAACCGCTTCACCAATCCCAGGCCCCGCCGCTTGGTGTCGCCCGTACCGATGAAGCCCACGCCGTCATCGACGAACTCGATCGTGGCGTCCCCGCCCGACTTCCCCGCAAGCAGTGATACGCTGATGGTCCCGCCGCTCTCGGGAAAGGCGTGGCGATAGCTATTCGAGATCAGTTCCGCGACGACGAGACCCAAGGCCGTCGCGGTGTCGAGATCGAGCATGAGAGGCTGCCACTGACAGGTCAGTTCGATATTGCGGTCCTGCGGGTTCTGCAGATCCTTGAAGCTGGTGCAAAGTGACGATAGGTAGCCGCCGAAATCGATCGTGCGGGTCAGTCCCGCGCCTAAAAGGTGGTCATAGACCTTCGCCAGAGTCATCACCCGCCGCGCGATCGCGCTGATGCCCTCCGCTCCGGCGCTTTCCTCGGCGGATTGGATTTGCTTGTTAAGCATGCCGTAGACGAGCTGAAGGTTGTTGCGCACACGGCGTTGCAGCTCCTGGGCCAGAACATTTTTCTCGGACAGGAGCCGGCTCTGCGCGGCAAGGAGCCGATCTCTGTCGGCGACCATGTCTTTCATCTGGTCAAGCGCCGCCTGCACGACACCGTTCCGCTTCGACGTGTTGACCGCTTCCGCCAGAACATTGGCAAAGCCCGTCACAAAATTGATGTCGTGCTGGTCGTAGACGTGCCGCTCGGGATTATCGATTTCCAACACGCCCCAGGGCTGGCCCTCCATTTTCTTGATAATGACGTCGAGCGTCGAGACGATACCGTGCTCGGCGTAGAAGGCCGGCAGGAGGAAGCCCGCGTCTTTGCTCAAATCGTCGCAGATCACCGGCTTTCCGGTGACAAACGCTCGGCCTTGCGGCGAACTCTGGTCGGCCCGCGAAACGACGCAGCCGACGACCCCGGTATTCCAGCCGACCCCGGCTTCGACCAGGAGATCGTTCTCCTCAGGGCGGTATCGGCAGACCTTGCAGAACGGGACTTCCAGACTCTCGGCGCAGACACGGGCCGCTTCGGTCAGCACCTTGCCGAGATCGCCTTCGCCCAGGGCGAAGCTGCCGAATGCCGCAAGCGCCGCCTGCTGCCGAAGCAACCGGGCGATGTCCCTATTGCGGGAGTCCGTGCCTGTCCCCGTGCCTTTGCCTCGCTCGCCCGACGGCGGTTCGAGCAGACGGAATCCACTCGGAAAGGGTTGCGAGGCCTTTCCGGTGCTGATGACCTCCTCGACGATCTTCAGGGCGCGAATAACGTCCGCGGGGCGGTACGGTTTGTCCAAGCACGCTTCGCCATCGGCCTGTGTCAGGGGGATTTGACCGGCATTGCCCGTCGCATAGAGGATGCCCAGGCCGTTGCGGTCGAGCCGGGCGGCGATTTCCGACCCGAGGCTTCCGCCGGCCAACCGAAGATCCAAAAGCGCCAAATCGGGTTTGTGGCGCTCGGCCAGTGCCACCCCTTCATCGGCGGTTCGGGCGATGCCGCAGACCTCAAAGCCGCCGTCGGCGAGAATCTCTTCAAGCATGTCGGCCATCAAGAGATCGTTCTCGGCGATCAAGACTTTGCGCATATGGCACCTTCCCAGTTTATACCCCGGATCAGTTCGACCGCGGATCGTCCAGCCTACAATGACTCCAAGTTCCGGGTAGCTTCGGAAACTACCTAGACTAGAGGGGAAGTCGATCAAGTCCACCAGATGACCGGATGCTGGCCACCGGCCGGATGCTGGCCACCGGCTTGCCGCTTTGAGGCGTCTCAGGGAATGTGGGTTGGCGGCGATGATCTCGCGCCCGTCTCAAACAATTTGCGCTCCGTCGCAGATAATCTGCGCCAGCACGCGGCGAGCGTCTCAACTAATTCGAGCCGGTCGAACGCAGGATCTCGCGCCGGGGCATCGATGATTGCGAGATGCGGTATTGGGGCGGGCCGGGCCGATATCGGCGATATCGGCTACGCTTCAGACTGGATTCCCCGCATCGAGGGAGCGCAGCCATGGAGCATTTCGCCGGCCTTGATGTCTCGGTCCACTCGACCAGCATTTGTGTCGTCGACCCAGATGGAACGGTGATCTCGGAGGTGAAGGTTGCCACGGAGCCCGAAGCGATTGCCGTGGCTCTCAGGCAAAAGGCGGACGCGACATCGTTCAAGCGCGTCGGGCTGGAGGCCGGTCCTCTGTCGCAATGGCTCTATGCCGCCCTTGCCACGAAGGGGCTGCCGGTTGTCTGCGTCGAGACGCGGCACATGAAGGCGGCCCTGTCGGCGCAGATCAACAAGTCCGACCGGAACGACGCCCGCGGCATCGCCCACATGATGCGCGTCGGCCTCTACAAGCCGGTCCATGTGAAGACATTGGAAAGCCAGGAGCACCGGATGCTGCTGGCCAGCAGGAAGCTCCTGGTCGGCAAGATGTTCGACATCGAACGCGAGCTTCGCGCGACGCTGCGGAACTTCGGCCTGAAGATCGGCCAGGTCAGTGCCGGCGGCTTCGAAGCGCGGGTCGCCGAACTCGTCGCCGCCTATCCTCGTCTGGCGGCGATCACGGGACCGATGCTGGCGGCGCGGCGGGCGTTGCGGGAGCAATATACCGTCCTGCACCGCATGCTGATCGCGATCGCACATGACGATCCGGTGTGCCGCAGGCTGATGACGGTCCCCGGCGTAGGACCGGTGGTCTCGGTGGCCTATCGCTCGGCCGTGGATATCCCAGAACGCTTCCGGCACTCGAAGACGGTGGGCGCCAGCGTCGGCCTCACGCCACGACGATACCAATCCGGGGAACTCGACCATTCCGGCCACATCTCCCGCTGCGGCGATGCCGGATTGCGCGTGCTGCTCTATGAAGCCGCCCAGTCCCTGCTTACAGTCAGCAAGAAATGGTCCTGGCTGAAGGCCTGGGCGGTACAGGTGGCCAAGCGGCGCGGCATGAAACGAGCGATCGTCGCCCTTTCGCGTCGCCTGGCCGTCATTCTGCACCGGATCTGGGTCGATGGGACCGAGTTCAGCTGGAGCCGTCCGGCGGCTTCGTGATGAACAAGCGAGATCAAACAAAGGCGTAAACCGGCTTTCCGCGGCAGCGGGAACGGTGTCCCTCGCGGGGACGGTGGACCGGGCGAGTTCGTTGTAGCGGCTGATCCCATTCTGGCGCGCCAGAGTGAGGACGCTTGCGAGATAGTTCCGCCCGATCCCTTGGACTGCATCATGGGGCGATGCTGCATCGACCCCGGAGAGAAGCGAGATCCCTGCGAGCGACCAGACTGCCGTGTATGACCATTGACAGGGCCCGCCCCAATAGAGAAGCCACTACACGTAACGTTACCCACAGACCGCCTTCGTCTCGCCTTCTGCCGGAGTGCAGACGGAGGCTGGCCGGCACAGTTCCGGCCGACCCTGGCAGCAATCATCAGAAAGAAACCCAAGGAGGTCACGCATGCCGTCGGCATCGACCGAGTAGATGAGCTTTCGGCTTTCGCGCCGCTGTACCAGCAATCCGGCTTGCGTCAATTGCTGGAGATGAAAGGAAAGGGTTGTGGGTGCCACGGTGAGCTTCGTCGCGATCTCGGTTGCGGGCAACCCGTCGGGCAGGAGGCTCGCCAGGAGCCGGAAGATCTCGAGCCGGGTCTGTTGGGCGAGCGCAGCTAGCGCCTGGACGGCATCCACGGTCCGCATCGACGCGACTAACCTCTTACTGACGAGCGCGCGGAACACGGCGCGGCAGCATCAGACATGCCAGAAACCACCGATCGAGAACAGCGGCCTTGACGGGCGCCTGCGGACTCACCATAGTTGGTATATGCAACCATTCATCCATATAGCTGAGGCACGAGGGCCACTAGACGACCAACTTCAGCGGGATGCGGAGGCGCTGCAGGCGGCCGTCTCCGATCTCGTGCGGATCTACCAGTTTCGTGATCGGGACAAGATCTGCTGCTACGACGTATCGGTCACGCAGTGCCATGCGCTCGAGGCGCTGGTCGTAAAGGGACCGCTGCGGGCGAACAACCTTTCCAATCTCATGCTGCTCGACAAGAGCACGACGAGCCGGCTGCTCGATACGTTGGAGCGCAAGGGCTATATCGCGCGTTCGCCGGACCCGGAAGACGGGCGAGCAAGCGTCGTCGGCGTGACGCCTGCCGGCGAGGCGCTCTATCGCCAGATCAACGCGGATCTGGTCGAGCAGCAGAGGGACATCGTCGCGAGCCTGGATCCCGCGGTCCGCGAAGGCGTGATTCTCGTCATCAAGCAGTTGGCGCGAGCGGCCGAAGCCCGGTTCGTCAGCGGCGTCAGCTGCGGTCCTTCCGGCTGCAATCCCTGCTGATATTTTTTTGATCGATTGGTTGGTATTGACAACTTGTTGGGGGCGCCGATGGTGACAGTCAGGAACGCGATGCCGGCGGACGCCGCAGCGATTGCGGCCATCTATAACCAGGGCATCGCAGATCGGTCATCGACCTTCGAGACGGAGCCGCGCGGCACCGAGGAGATGCTCAGCAAGATCGCGGCAATCGAGCGTTTTCCGGTTTTGGTCGCCGTCGATGTGGCGAATCAGGTGCTCGGCTGGGCGAGCCTCAGCAGCTACCGGCCGCGCGAATGTTATCGCGGCATCGCCGAGTTCTCAATCTATCTCGACCGGACTGCCCGCGGGCGGGGGATCGGCAAGCAACTGCTCGACGCGCTCCTCGAGGCCGCCAAGGTGGCCGGCTATTGGAAGCTCCTGTCCCGGATCTTCCCCTTCAATGAGGCCAGCCGGGCGCTCTGCCGGTCGCGGGGCTTTCGCGAGGTCGGCATCTACGAAAAGCACGGCCAACTCGACGGCCGCTGGCTCGATACGGTCATCGTCGAGCGTCTCATCCCCGAAAATCTGTCTGCTCCTCAGGAGGGTACGCCATGAACACGAGCTCGCTCCCCGTCATCGTCATCGGCGCCGGCCCGGTCGGACTGGCTGCCGCGGCCCATCTTCTGCAGCGCGATCTCGAACCGTTGGTGCTCGAGGCTGGTCCCTCGGTTGCCGCCAACATTCGCGCCTGGAGCCATGTGCATTTTTTCTCACCCTGGCGCTATTGCGTTGACCGGGCCGCACGCGATTTGCTCGAACCGACCGGTTGGAACGCGCCAGATGACGAAGGCCTGCCGACGGGTCAGGAATTGATCGACGCCTACCTGCGCCCGCTCGCCAAGCAATTGGAGCGCCATATCCGCTACGGTGCAAAAGTTGTCCGGATCGCGCGCAAGGGCGTCGACAAGGTGCGATCGGCTGACCGCGAAAGCCTGCCGTTCGTCGTCGAGATCGAAACCGCAGAAGGCCGGACGGAACGCCTGCTGGCGCGCGCGGTGATCGACGCGTCCGGCACCTGGACCCACCCGAACCCGATCGGCGCCAACGGGCTGCCGGCGTTGGGCGAAGCCGCGGCGGCCGATCGGATCGCCTATGGCATCCCCGATGTGCTTGGCGCCGAACGCCGGCGCTATGCGGGCAAGCGGATCCTGGTCGTCGGTCGCGGGCATTCGGCCATGAATGTCGTGCAGGACTTGGTGGCGCTCCGCAGAGACGAGCCGGCGACGGAGATCTTCTGGGCGATGCGGCGCATGCCCGACGGCAACACGTTCGGCGGCGGCGGATCAGACGCGCTGGCGGCCCGCGGCGCGCTCGGCTCGGGTGCGAAAAGTGTTGTCGATGGCGGTGAAGTCCGCCTGCTGGCGCCGTTCCCCGTGGACGAGATCCGGCGCGCGCCGGACGGCGGTCTCGTGGTGGTTGCCGAGAACGGCGAGACGGTCGAAGTGGAAGAGATCGTCGGCTGCACCGGCTTCCGACCCGATCTCACCGCGACCCGCGAACTGCGCCTCGGCCTCGATCCCTGGCTCGAGACCACGCCAATATTGGCACCGATGATCGACCCGTATCTCCACAGCTGCGGCTCGGTCAGGCCGCACGGCGCCAAGGAGCTCGCCCATCCCGAGGCGAACTTCTACATCGCCGGCATGAAGAGCTACGGCCGCGCACCAACCTTCCTGCTGCTGACCGGCTACGAACAGGTCCGCTCGATCGCGGCCGCGATCGCCGGGGATCACGAGGCCGCATCGCGGGTCGAGCTGGTGTTGCCGGAAACCGGCGTCTGCAGCACGCGGCGGGTATCGGCGGATGTGAAATCAGTTGCGACGGGTGGATGCTGCGGATCTTCGAAGCCACGAGCCGTGGCAACGCCTGCTGTCGAGACGGTGGCGAGCTGCTGCAAATGACCCCAATGGCACCGGTCGCCTTTCAATCGGCCAATAACGACCCCGGATCGGCGTCCAAAGAAGGGGCCCCTTTAGCGGGTCGTCCGGGGTGTCCACGGAAGAGGAATCCACGCGGGACGCGACGTGCCCCAGAGCGACAAACCCTGGAGAAAGGAACTAAAGCGGTACGTGATCTGGGCCGATCGCAAGGTCCATGCCCTGCTGCTCGAGGCGCGAGGACTGGGCCGCCTAGGGAGGAATCGGCGTGCGGATGCGTGCGCGGTGGGCTTGTGCTTAGGCAGTAAATAGGACGATGTGGGACGATGCTGGCTTGACCAAGAATACGCCTATTGAAAGCACGCGCGGTCGCACGTTGCCACGCGTCACAACCGATGCGCGTTGACGCCCAACATTCTCCCTCGGCAGCGAGCTCACTATCCTAGCCGGAATGCGGGCGGCCGATGCGGGGGATGCCATTGAGGCGGCCATGAAGGCACGAGGTAGAGTGTCGTCGCGCTCGCGCGCAGGGGAAGGTTCCTGATCAGGTGCCATGCGCGAACCGAGCTGCCAGCATGCCGATCAGCAGCGCTCGGACAAGGCGCCAATCGGCTTACGCTTACGGAGAACCGCTTCGCGTCGAATATGCAGGCAGGGTCGGTCCGCTCAGACCTCAACCCAAGTTTCGACCGAGTAGTTGAAATACCGGCTGATCCGCGTCCCATCGTAATGGTAACGCAGGTGCCGCGTTTGAACGGGAACGCCGACCACGTCAGGCCAAAAGGCGCCGAAGCATTCGCCCCCGATGGTGCGCACGCTCGGATAGACAATCCCATCGCTGCCGGCGTCCCGCAGCTCCCGCGCGATTTCCCGCGCTGGACCATAGTCGTCCGAGGCGAGATATGGTCGCCCCGCGGCTGGCCGCAGGTCATGCAGGGCCGCGTCGACACGGCCCTGCAAGACGCGATAGTCTTCGCCGCGGGGATAAAGAGCCGGGGTGTCGTTGAAGAAGGATTCGGCGTGATGGAGGGTTTCCCGCAACGCCGTCTCGAACTCGCGTCCGGCATAGTAGATCCCGAAGGTGCCATCCGAAAACCGGCTCGGCCGAGGATGAGCGAACGGCGCCACGACATAGCTCGCGCCGGGGCCGCCGACACGGCGCTCGACCGGCACGATCGAGATCTCGCCATAGCTTTCCCGCAGGCGGGCGTTGGTCAGCATCTCGAGTTCGGCGAGCGCCTCCCAGTCCGTCGGCGGCGCCACGCGCTCGAAGAGGTCGATCGGCGGAAAACGGCTCGAGATGATGCGGTAGGCCTCGGGCCAGACGACGCGGCTGACCGGCGGGAACTCGCTCACCAGACGCCGCGCGTGCCATCCAGATAGGCTCGGACCGCCGCCAGATCGGTCACGTCACCGCCCAGCATCCGCTGGAGTGCGCTCTGACCACCGAACGCTCGGTTGGGCTCCCGGATCCAACGATCCGACATCCGGGTGTCGGTGAACAGCAGCTGGAGTGCCTTATAGATCCCGAGCAGATAGCTCACGCGCCGCATGGTGTCGGTCGGCACCGCGCCGATCTCGCCCTGGCGCCACTTATAAAAAGTAGAGCGCGCCGGTTGCCCGAGCAGGATCATCGCCTCGTCGGGCCGGACGCCCCAATTTTCAAAGATCCGGAAAACGGCTCGGAAGCCCGCGTCGACGGTGGCTTGGGTGGTTCGAGGCCGTTCCGTGACGTTGGTCTGCCGCCCTGCATATCCAACCATGGAGATTACCTCATCATTGTCTCTATATAGACAAACTTGGCCCTGGAGGCAAGCAGGCGTTCGCTGATTGTTCGCTAGATACGGGCAGCAGCCCCAACGTCATCGCTCGGGCAAAGGCATGGAGCGAGGTCTTGGCCTGGAGTTTTCGGCGCGCAGACTGAAGATGGAACTCAACAGTCTTGCGCGTGATGCCGAGCCGATCCGCGACGAGCTTGGCGGAAAGCCCCTCCGCCAGCAGAGCCAAGCACATACGCTCCCTTTCCGTCAGCGGCGAGTTGACGGGGGAATCAAATGCGATCGGTCGAGATGGCGCGGCTGACAACGTCGAGATCAAATCCAGATGGCCGCTCGGTGCGACGAGATGGGAACGGTACGAAATGTTCATTATATCCACGTAAAGATCGTGGACCAGCAAGCGCGTTTCATCGGACGAAGGAGTCATGGACACCTTCTCCACGCGACTCCGTGAGCACGTTAAAGCCCTTGGGCTGAGCGGCGCCGAGGCCGCGCGACGTATCGGCGTCGGAGAGCGGCAGTTCCATAACTACCTGTCCGGCCACCGGGAGCCCGATTTCGCCACTCTGCTGCAGATCTGTCAGCGTCTTGGCGCAGAGCCGAACCTGCTCCTTGGCTTCAACACTCCCGACGTGGCTCCGCCCGAACGTGCTTCCATCATCGTCGGCATCACCGGGGTGTTGCCGAATCTCAGCCTGAAGACGCTGCGGTCGGTGTCCGGCATCGTCGGCGTCCTGGCTGCGGAGGATGACTCGGTGTCGACCCCGAACCGGAGCCGGTAGCCCACTAGGTACTACTGCGTCATAAATTAATCTAATGTCGATGCGCCATCGGGCGGGCACAACACGGGCATCGCGGTAGGGTTTAGCTGAGACTTAAGGTCAGTCGTCGTCGAATGGTGGTGATCGACGTCGGGACGTGACGCTCTGGCCGGATCGGGGGATCTGCGGGGTCGATAACCTTGGGGAAGGCCAACTGCTTGGCCTGCAATGGTTTGGGGCGCAGCCGAGGGGGGAAAAGACTCCCTGAGGGAGACCATGAATCCGTAGGCTGCGATGCAGAGGCTGGCATGGTGATGGAAGCCTCGCCACCCTCGGCCTTCGTAGTGGCCAAGGCCCAGTTCCTGCTTGAGATCCTGGTAGTCGCGCTCGATGCGCCAGCGCAGCTTGGCGGTGTCGACGAGGGTCTTGATCGGCGTGTCGGCCGGTAGCGTCGAGAGCCAATACTTGGTGGGCTCAGGCTCGCCCTTGGGCCACTCGATCAGCAGCCATTCCTCGGGATGGGGCGTGGACCGGCGATTGTCTGCCGAGGCGGGGCGCAGGCGCAAGGCGGCGAAGCGGGATTGCAGCTGGGTGTTCGTGCCTTCGCGCCAACGGACCGACTTCCAAGCCTTGGTCGGCAGCTCAAGGGCCAGCGCCTTGGCGGAGATTGGCTTATGGTCTGGATCGCGGCGTTGATGGACAGCGGCGGGCCCTCTTCCAAGGTTCCGGGGCGGCGGCGGGCCGTCGCCCGGTCGCCATACACTCAAAGTCGGGTGTACGGCCACAGCATAGATCAGGCCCAGCGCCGTGCAGCCGGCGCGCAGGGCGCCGTCGCAGCCATAGGCCGCGTCGGCCAGCACAACGCCGGGCGCCACGCCCTGGGCATGGGCCGCACGGATCTGGTCGAGGGCGATCTGCGGCTTGGTTTTGAACGTAATCTCGTCGGGAACCTTGGCCTTCTTGCGTCGCTCAGGATCATCGACCCAAGCCTGCGGAAGGTACAGACGCCAGGCGATCGGCAGACTGGCCGAGCTGTTGGCGACCGATAGGCTGACGGCGACCTGGCAATTGTCCTGCTTGCCCAGTTGGCCGCAGTACTGCCGCGCCACACCCACCGAGTGGCTGCCCTTCTTAGGAAATCCGGTGTCATCGACAATCCAGGCCCGGATCGGCTCTCGACGCTCAAGGATCGGCAGGACCTGTTCGCCGATCCGGCCGAGCAGAGCCTCGTCCGACCATGCCGCTTGGCCGACAAAGTGCAGAAGCGACTGATGTTGCGCCGAGACCTTGGACGGTGAGGTCACCGCCGCCATCGGTTCAACGCTCTTGCGTTCACCAGGCATCAACAGGCCCAGGCAATAATCCTTCAGCGGCGCAGCCCGATCAGCGTGTCCAATCACTTCAATCAGACTATCGACATACAACAGAAAAGCCGCTTCACTGGCTTGCGTCCAAGGATCCATATCCGCTCAGCTCCGCTGACCGTTGAATCACTAAGATAGCAAACCGGCGCGGCGAGCGAATCTACAAATTTTGTGACTCAGTAGTACTAGGAATTTCCCCAGCTATCCCGGCGACCCTGAAGCGCGCTCCATTGTCCATTACGACCGCAGGGCGAGTGCCTGCGGTCCGTCCGGGGCGCAGATTAGGGGAATAGGATGCGGCGTTGGGTGCAGGCCGTCGCGGGCGCGACGGCGATACTGGTGGCTGGGTGCTGGCTGCCTGACGAATACAAGGGTGAACTGGCCATCAAGGCGGACGCCTCCTACCATGCGAGCTTCAGCGGCAAGTTGACGGCAGTCGAGGTGGCGGCCGGCCTTGCGCAGCACAAATTGATGGAAGGCGATGTCGGCTACACCAAGACGATGAACGACGAAATCGCGAAGGCGAAGCGTGATCCAGGTACGAAGTCGATCGACCCGATCGGCGCCGGCGTCGTGAAGGCGGTCTATGAAGCGGACGGCAAACTCGCGACCGGCAAGCTGATGTACGACCTGCTCGACGTGCAGGTAACCGGGAACACGATCATGATCCAGTCTATCGATATCGCCGAAGGCAATCGCCGTGGATTGTCCCAGCAGCTGAAGCTCAAATCGCAGGGCGACATCTGCATCAAGACCGAGCTCAAGGTCGTCAAGAGCAACGCCGACTCGACGCCGGGCCTGCTGTCGTCCTGTTACGGGTGGAAGCTGGATGCGCTCAGCGGCAAGCGGCTGCAGATCGTTCTCGAGAAGCCGTAGTGGTGATGGCCCGAGTGCCGTCGCCTTCACTCATCCGCGGCTGAGATCTGGCCGAGGTTTGAGGAGAATCCGCTTCTATTCTCTCCAGTTTGTGAGGAGAATTCTCGCGCCGTGATGGCGCGCTCCCATCGCGAGGCGGGGGAGACATGTTTTTGTGGGAACAACCAGGTTGGCCCCGGTTCCGATGGCAGGCGAGCCGCCTCCTCGAGCCGTTGGCCATGGTGCGCTTCAAGCAGGGGCGCTTGTTGGGCGGCATGGCGCGACTCGGGGCCAATCTGAGCCTGGATGCTCAGATCGAAGCGCTGACCGCAACCGCCGTCAAAAGCGCCGAGATTGAGGGCGAGGTCCTGGATCCCAGTCGCGTGAGGTCTTCTGTCGCCTATCGTCTGGGGCTGGCTCCAGCGGCGACGTCCGTAGACCGGCAGACCGATGACTTCGTCGCGATGACGCTCGATGCGACGGATAATTTCCGAGCTCCACTGACGGCGCGCCGGCTGTTCGGCTGGCAGGCAGCGCTCTTCCCGTCAGGCTTTTCCGGTCCGAATCGCGTCAAGACCGGCGCCTGGCGCGATGATCTCGACGGACCGATGCAGGTCGTTTCGGGCCAAGCGGGGCATCGGAGGGTTCACTTTCAGCCGCCGCCTGCTCAGCGGCTGGAGGCAGAGATCCGGCAGTTTCTGGACTGGTTCGGCCGCACGGACGAGCCGGAAGGCTTGCTCCGCGCCGGGCTTGCGCACCTTTGGTTCGTTACGATCCATCCGTTCGAGGACGGCAATGGCCGTGTTGCCCGCGCGGTCACGGACCTCGCACTCGCCCAGTCAGAGGGCTCCGGCCAGCGCTTCTACAGCTTATCGAGCCAGATCCGGCAGGAGCGGCAAGACTACTACGAGATGTTGGAGCAGACCCAGAAGGGCGGTCTCGATGTCACTGATTGGCTGCTTTGGTTTTTAGGCTGCTTCTCCCGCGCCATAGAGGCCGCGGAGGTGGCGGGCGCGCCGCTGACACAAAAGGCCGATGTCTGGCGACGCTATGCGCGCGAGCCAGTCACGGAACGTCAGATGAATGTCCTCAATCAGTTGATGGCCGAGACCGGGAGAGAGGTCACCGCGAAACGGTGGGCCGCCTTAGGCCAATGCTCGGTGCCGACGGCCCAGCGTGACATCAATGATCTGCTGGCACGTGGAATCCTACGACGCAATCCGGGCGGCAGCAAAAACACGAGCTATGAGATTTCGGCGCTGTGACAAAACGCCACCACTCTAGCATGTTCGCTGCCGCAACCGAGATTAGCAACCGTGGAGCGGGGGGCCGCTTGCTTCATCTCACGAAGCCGGCGTTGTTCATTGGCCTGCTTTAGAAGCCCTAGCGGGCTCAACACCAAATCCTTTGCGTGTAGATAGGTTGCTGCACAGTCAGCGCCAAAAAAAGAGATGGAAACGCGTGCCGGCAGCCCATCGGACGCGAGCCGCTCGTCTTCGTCGGATATAATCAGATGCGAATGGCCTATTAGTTCAACCAAAACCTCCAGGACTAGCCGGGCGTCCGTAGCCGGCACTGGCTCGCCTCTTTTGACCCGCTCGATCATTCGATGGAGCGCTTTCGCAGATAGCTTTGGTCGCGTCATTGTGCCCTGGTTGTCCCCATGTCATCAGGCGGCCGGCATTAAGCGAGTGGCGGCGCCCCTCAAACGGACCGCAAGCGTGTGGCTGCGGTTTTCATGAGCAATGGAGCGCACGTTTAACAAGCCCGGATAGCTAGGGAAAATCCCAGTGGCGGCTGTAAGACCGCATGGTCGCCCTTCGGGGCACACTGCCGCTCAGCCTGGATCTTGACCCCCGATCGGCGTCCAATATTGCGCGCTGATTGACACGGCCAGGATCGCCGCTGCCTGCTGGAGGCGCGAAATTAGATCAAACACGCGGTTTTCACTCACGCGCGCGTATACATAATCCTGAGAGAGCGTACATCCGGGGGCCTCGTACCGGCCCCCAGGACCCCCGGGTTGCGAAAATTTTGCTTCGGCTCGAAAAAAGCCGAAGCAAAATTTCCGCTCTGCCTTACATTTTTCGTGCATTACATTGGAATTTTCCTATCGGAAAATTCCTCGTAATTTCCGATAGTTGCGCGTGTAAGCTTACATAAATATGGCGGTGTACCGTTCTGAAGCTTGCCGTAACCGGCTGGCACCGATGGCCGAGAGCTCCACGCTCTCGGCCATTTTTTATTGTTCGGCCCGTCCCATTGGCACCGATGGCGGTTGCGCCGTTCATCCACCAAAATCAAATCCCGATTGACGTGGATATTTGCGCTCTTTGATCGCGTGTTTCATCCGCGGCTTTCAGGCGTTCAGATTTATTACTGCGATCCCGGTCCGGTTTGTCCGAACCGTATCTAAATACCGCCGCGATGCCGTTGGATGTTCGCCTCGGAATGGCACCGATTTTTATGCATTAATGAAATTCGATCACGGGGAGCTTGGCGAGGTTCGAACGCTTACTCGACGTTCAATTGTTTTATTTCGCGGAACATCCCGGAGAATATGAAGAGCGAACCGGGGCAAGCTGCGGTCGATCCGCCAGGCACGAAACCGGGTGTGGCGTCTGGCGTTTAGATGTGTTCTCATTTAACTCGATTGCCGCATCTGAAGACTGGCAATCAAGAACAATTTAAAGTCGCTTCACGGAAATTTTACAATTCCGTAGTCAAAGTTTGGTGCGCCTTTTTGGATGTTTCCGCATATTTCGAGGCATAGCTGCATTTGTGGTGTTTCAGTTGGGAATTTCCGGGCAGCTTGGGCGTTTGACCCTTGAGCGATAGTACAGGCGTGCGGCTTCGTTAAATACGCGAGCCGTGTTGAGAGTTTGTATGCGGTTGGTTTATTTGGTCCGTTTCCAAAGGCGGTCATTGCCGACAAGATTGCAATATTATTGAAGCATGTGACGCTTTCGCCTCAATGCCATGCGAGGTCGGCAAGTGGATTTCTCTATCGTCATTCCGACGTTTCGGCGCCCGCAGCAACTTCGCGATGCGATTGCGAGCGTGCTCGGTCAGACCGGGGTGACGCTGGAAGTTTTCATCATCGATGATTCGCCGGAAGGGTCGGCCGAGGCGGTGGTGCAAGAGTTCGCGGACAGCCGCTTGACCTATCTGCGCAATCCGAAGCCGACGGGCGGCAAGCCGAGCATCGTGCGGAATCTCGGATGGCCGCGCGCGGAGGGCGCGTTCATCCATTTCCTCGACGATGACGACCTGGTGCCCGAGGGGCATTATGCGGCGGTGAAGGCGAGCTTCAGCCGTGCGCCGCATGTCGGCGTCGTCTTCGGGCGGATCGAGCCGTTCGGTGAAGACGAGAGCCTAGTGAAAGATGAGCGCGCCTTCTTCGCGCGCGCCAGCCTGCGGGCGGCCAAGTGCCAACGGTTCGGCAGCCGCTGGCTCTTCGCGGCCTGCATGTTCTTCCAGGAAACGCTCCTCGTGTGCAGCGCCGCGGTCGTGCGGCGCGAGTGCGTCGCCGCGATCCGTGGTTTCGATCCGGAGTTGCCCCTGATGGAAGATGTGGATTTCTATGCGCGCGCCATCCGAGGCTTTGGCGCCCATTTCATGGACCGCGTCTCGCTGCACTACCGGATCGGCCCGTCGCTGATGCGCCACGGGCACAAAAGCGCCGTCGACGAAAGCTATCGGCGGATGCATGCCAGATACCGTGCCGAACGGGGCTTTTTCGAACTCAATGCGCTCCGTGTTCTCGGACGCGTTCTGCGGGTCCTGTGATGCTGCACGTCGAGAAGCTCTCTCATGTGGAGGCATTCGAGCCGCTAAATCCGCAATGGGAAGCGCTCGCGGCCAGCCAGTCGCCGCGCACGCCCTTCTCGACGCCGCTCTGGAACATGCTCTGGTGGAAGCACCTGTGCGAGCAGCGCCGCTATCTGCGCGACGAGTTCCATTCCTTCGCGATCTACGCGCCGTCCGGAGCGCTGGTTGCGGTGGCGCCCATGATGCTGACCCATCAGCCGGCATCGGGGCCGATGCGCGCTCGGAAGCTTCAATTCTTCGGCGCCGACCCGTTCATGACCGAGGTGCGCGGCCTGGTCTCCACCCCCGCGGACCAACTGGCCGCGACCCTGGCGCTCGTCAATCACCTGCGCCGGCATCGGCAGGGCTGGGATTGGGTCGTGTGGTACGGCATGTTCGGCCATGCCTCGGCGACGGAGTGCGCCGCCAATGGCATGCCGTTCGAGCGGATAAGCGACATGCCCGATTATTATCTGGACTTGCCGGCCTCGTGGGAGGAGTTGCGGTCGGGCTTCCCGCCGAACACCAAGGAGGCCTTGCGCAAATGCTATAAGTCGCTGACGCGCGACGGTCACAGCTTCGCCCTGCGCACGATCGAGCGGCCGGAAGACGTCGAGTGGGCGCTGGAGACCTTCTTCAGGCTGCATGCCGCCCGGGCCAGCGTCGAGACGGGCGTGAGGCACCGGGACGTCTTCGTTCGGACGCAAGCCCGCGAATTCCTTGCCGATTACGTCGCCCGGATGGCCAGCCTCGGGCAGCTCCGGATCTTCCAGCTCGTCGTCGACGGCGACATCGTCGCGACCCGCATCGGCTTCGTATTCGGACGGGAGATCTATCTCTACTACTCGGGCTTCGATCCGGCTTGGGCGAAACACAACGTCATGACGACGCTGATGGCCGAGACGATGAGATGGGCGATCGATCGCGGCTTTGCGATCCTGAACCTGTCGACGGGAACCGATCGGTCCAAGACCCGCTGGCGTCCGCAATCGGTCGTCTCCTGGTCCGGCACCATGGTGTCGCCGACGTGGCGCGGGGCCGCGGCACATCTGGCCTATGAGCAGATCCTGGTCCGCAGGCTGGTCGGCGCCATGCCGCGCAGCATCGTGGACCGGGCACGACGCACGCAGGGATAGCGGATCGACGAAGCTGAGGCGCCAGGCTCTGCCGCCGAACCAAGGTAAACCGCCGCATATTAAGGGCTTGCACATGGCAGATACGGCCAATCACGGCCAGATACGGGCACTCACCGGCATCAGGGGCATCGCGGCGACGGCCGTGGTGCTCTATCACCTCGATCTTGGTCAGCGTAACGCCGGGATACTTCAGCATATCCTGCATCACGCCTATCTGGCCGTCGACCTGTTCTTCGTGCTCAGCGGATTTGTAATGGCGCTTACGTACAGCTCGATGTTTCTTGCTGGCGGCGGTGCGGGAAGCTATTGGAAATTCCTCAATCACCGGATCGCGCGTATTTATCCGCTCTATCTGGTCATCTGCATACTTTGCTTCATCTCGAACAGTGTCGAGCACGGCGCGCCCGACGTTTCCCTGCCGCTGTTCGGCGAGATCGCGGCCAACCTCGCCATGGTGCAGGCCTGGGGCGTCGCCGAGAGCATCAACGGCGATGCCTGGTCGATCAGCACGGAGTGGCTCGCCTATCTGATATTCCCGGCATTGATCTGGCTCACGCTCCGCAGGGGCAACCGGCAGGCGGTGATTGCGGGCATCTTGTGCATCGGCCTCCTGGCGGCGCTCGCCTTCGCGCCGGATTTCGTCCTTTGGCGCGATCCGCAGGTCCGCCAGGGGCCGCTCGACCGTGCGGACCCGTTCTCGCTCGCCCCGATGTTGCGGTGCCTCTGCGAATTCATCCTGGGGCTCTTGACCTACCGCGTCGCGGCGTCCGCCAAGATGCTAAAGGCGGCCCAGTCGCTGTCCCTGCCGATCTTCCTGGCGTTGCTGGTGCTGCTTGCCATCCCCGGCGCGGATCTTTCGATCGTGCTGCTGATGCCGGCCCTCGTGCTGGCCCTGTCGACCGACCGCGGCCCGCTGGCCCGGGCGATCGGCGGCCCCGTCACCCTGATGCTCGGAAATTTCTCCTATGCGATCTATCTGCTGCATCCGCTGATCATCTGGCCGGGTGCGGCGATACTCGACCACCGCCTCGCGGCGGCAGGGCTTGCCCATGCCGCCGCGATGACGGTCGTGGCGGTCCTGTTCCTGACGATCGGCTTCGCCGCCCTGGCCTATTATTTCATTGAACGGCCGGCGCGACGCGCGCTGAGACGGATGCGCCGCGCGGCGCCCGCCCTGGCCGCGAGCGGCGGACCCGACCTGGCCCGCCGCGCTTGAGCCATGTTCGATGACGACCGTCGAGTTCAGACGGCCGGCACGACCCGTCCGCGGCATTCGCCGAAGCCGATGGACTTGAAGCCGTCACGCCGACAATGGGCGCGGAAGATGACCTCGTCACCGTCCTCGAGAAACCGGCGGGTCTCGCCCGAGGGCAGCGCCAACGGCTTGCGGCCGCCTTCGGTGATCTCCAGCAGACTGCCGAAGCTATCGGTCGTGGTGCCCGAGATCGTGCCGGAGCCGAACAGGTCGCCCGGCCCGAGGTTGCAGCCGCCGGACGCATGATGGGCGACCATCTGCGCCGGCGTCCAATAGAGCTCGCGCGTGTTGCTGCCGCCGATGCGGATCGCGTCCTCGCCGGCCGCCCGCTGAGCCGCGGTCTGCAGCAGCACGTCGAGCGTCACGTCGAGCGCGCCCGACTGCTGGTCCGGCTCGTCCCAGAGATAGTCGAGCGGGCGCGGATCGCCCGCCGGCCGCGTCGCCTGGGCGACGCGGAACGGCGCCAGCGCCTCGGGCGTCACCAGCCAGGGCGACACGGTCGTGTGAAAGTTCTTGGCAAGGAACGGGCCGAGCGGCTGATATTCCCAGCCCTGGATGTCGCGCGCGGACCAGTCGTTCAGCAGGCAGTAGCCGACGATATGCTCGGCCGCATCCGCGATCGCCACGGGCCGGCCGAGGTCGTTGCCGGGACCGATCCAGATGCCCAGCTCCAGCTCGTAGTCGAAATTGCGCGACGGGCCGAAGCTCGGGAATTCCTCCGTCGCCGGCTTGCGCTGGCCGTTCGGCCGGACGACCTGGCCGCCGGAGGCGCGGACCGACGAGGCGCGGCCGTGATAGCCGATCGGCACGTATTTATAGTTTGGCAGCAGCGGATTGTCGGGCCGGAACAGGCGGCCGACATTGGTCGCGTGATTGATGCCGGCGTAGAAATCCGTGTAGTCGCCGATGCGGGCCGGCAGGTGCAGCGTGCAGTCGGCGGCATGGTGCAGCAGGACGGTCGCATAGCCCTCGACCTTCGCGCGCTCGGCGCCATGCTCGTCGAGCAGGTCCGACAGCCGGGCCCGCAGCGCCTGGCGCGCGGCACGACCGAGCGCCATCAGCGGATTGAGCGTCGGGCCGGACGCCGCCTCCGCCGCGTCCCGGGCGAGGCCGGAAAATAGGCCGAGATTGAGCGCTTCCTTGAGATCGAGAATTTCGTCACCGATGGCAACGCCGCCGCGCGGCCCGCCGTTGTGCGGCTGAAAGACGCCGAACGGCAGGTTCTGGATCGGAAAATCCGCATGGTCGTTGGCGCTGGCGACCCAACTACGGCGGCTCTGGTCGTGGGTCTGATCGATCTGGCTCATGGGAATCTGGATCACTTCCGAAAATTGCTGTCGAGGCCGTCCCAGCAGGCGTCGTAATCCTGCTGCAGTTCCGGCGCCGCCATGGCCCAGTCGGTCGGGCGGATGACCCAGCGGGTCTCGAACATGAAGGCCAGCGTATTGTCGATCTTATGCGGCTGCAAGGTCGCCTCGACCGCCTTGGTATAGCTGCCGAGATCGGGGCCATGGCCCGACATGCAGTTATGCAGGCTCATGCCGCCCGGCGCGAAGCCGCCCTCCTTGGCGTCATAGGCGCCGTGGATCAGGCCCATGAACTCGTTCATGATGTTGCGATGGAACCAGGGCGGACGGAACGTGTGCTCCGCCACCATCCAGCGCGGCGGGAAGATCACGAAATCCGCGTTGGCCGTGCCCGGCTGTTCGCTGGGCGCGGTCAGGACCGTGAAGATCGACGGGTCCGGATGGTCGAAGCTGACCGTGCCGATCGTGTTAAACTTAGCGAGATCATATTTGTACGGCGCGTAATTGCCGTGCCAGGCGACCACGTCGAGCGGCGAATGGCCCAGGTCCGTCGCCCACAGATTGCCCTGGAACTTCTGCACGACCTGGACCGGCCGGTCGACCTCTTCGAACCAGGCGGCCGGCGTCAGGAAGTCCCGGGCATTGGCGAGGCCGTTGGAGCCGATCGGCCCCAGGTCGGGCAGGCGGAACAGGCTGCCGTGATTCTCGCAAACGTAGCCGCGCGCCGCCCCGTCGGGCAGTTCGACCCGGAAGCGCACGCCGCGCGGCACGACCGCGATCTCGCCCGGCGCCACGTCGAGTCGGCCCAGCTCGGTGAACAGCACGAGGCGGCCCTGCTGCGGCACCAACAGCAATTCGCCGTCGGCGTCGTAGAACACCCGGTCGACCATCGGGCGATTGGCCCGATAGACATGGATCGAAACGCCGGCACCGGTGCCGGTGTCGCCATTGCCGGCGATCGTCGCCAGGCCGGCGACGAAATCGGTCGGCGTTGAGGGCAGGGCGAGCGGGTCCCAGCGCAGCCGGTTGGGCGAAGCCTCGGCCGCGAAACGCGACGAGACCAGGCCATTGTCGATCCGGCGATAGGGCTTGTGGCTGGCGGTCGGGCGGATGCGATAGAGCCAGGACCGCCGGCTCTCGGTGCGCGGTGCGGTGAAGGCCGTGCCGCTCAGCTGTTCGGCATAGAGCCCGAGCGGCACCCGCTGCGGCGAGTTCTGCCCCTCGGGGAGCGCACCCTTGACCGCCTCGGTCGCGAAGCTGTTGCCGAAGCCGGAGAGATAGGCGTCATGCCTCTCAGCGCCATCAGAATGGGTCATCGCGATCCGCCCTCCGCATATGGTTTCATTTGAAACTAAATATAGCGGGTTGCGAGGCGCGCGTCCAGTCACACGGTGACCAGCGTCCCGTCGATCACCGCCTTGCGGTGGAGCATGCGCAGCAGGTGCCGGTCCTGGTCGCTGATCCGGCCGGCCTTGAGCGCGTCGCGCATGGCGGCGAGCCTGAGTTTCAGGATGTCGGAGACCTGGGTCGCGGCCAAGAGCTCGTCGAGCTTGCGCAGGTCGGCGCGGTCGGGCGAGCGCTTCGTGCGCTGGGCGGCCGGCGCGGGGCTCAGTAATTGGTCCCAGTCCCGGGCGCCTGCGCGCACCATGGCGTCGATATGGCGGGCCGCGTTCAGGACCTCGCCGTCATGGCTGGAGCCGAGCATGCCGAGCAGCTTGATCAGGCGCTCGCGATCGAACCGATCCGGCATGCCGCTGATCAGACCGGCGTCAACGGCAGTAGCGACCGCAGCTTTTCCGCCAGGTCCACCGGCCGATAGGGCTTCTTCAGGAAATTGGCCGAACTGACGAGGCCGCCCTCCTGCGGCTGGGTGTCCGAATAGCCTGAGGTGAACAGGATCTTGAGATCCGGCCGGCGCTTCTGGATCTCGCGCGCCATCATGACGCCGTCGAGGTGGCCGGGCATGACGATGTCGGTCAGCACGATGTCGATCTCGGGGTTCGCTTCGGCGGCGAGCAGGCCGGCATCGCCGGTCTCCGCCTCGATCACCCGATAGCCCAGGTCGTCAAGCACGCCGCAGGCATATTGCCGCACCGCCTCGTCATCTTCGACCACAAGCACCGTCTCGCCGCGGCCGAGCGTGACCTCGCGCTGCGGCTGGGCATGGTCGGGCAGGATCTTGGCCAAGGCGCGCGGCAGATAGATCAGGACGCGGGTGCCGACGCCTTCGGTGCTATCGATCGCGATATGGCCGCCGGACTGCCGCACGAAGCCGTAGATCATGCTGAGGCCGAGGCCGGTGCCGCGCCCCTGGGGCTTGGTGGTGAAGAACGGCTCGAACACCCGCTCCAGCACCTCCTGCGGCATGCCGGTACCCGTGTCGGTGACGGTGAGCAGCACGCAGGAGTCGAGGCCGGCGGGCAGGCCCAGCACCTGGCTCGGCTTCGGCTGGGCATTCTCGGTCTCGATCGTGATCCGGCCGCCGTCGGGCATGGCGTCGCGTGCGTTCAGGATCAGGTTCAGCAGCAGGCTCTCGACCTGGTTGCGGTCGGCGAGCGACTGCCAGAGCGCCACGCCCGGCCGGAAATCGATCTCGATCCGCTCGCCGACGGTCTTGCGCAGCAGGTCGCGGATGCCGGTGACCACGGCATTGAGATCGAGCGGCTCCGGCTGGAGCTGCTGCTTGCGCGAGAAGGCGAGCAGCTGCTGCGTCAGGCGCTCGGCCCGGCTCGTCGCGGTGGAGGCGGCGGTCGCCAGCCGCTTCACTTCGGGCCGATCGGTCAGCCGCATTTCCAGAAGTTCGAGGTTGCCGGCAACGATGGTCAGCACGTTGTTGAAATCATGGGCGATGCCGCCGGTGAGCTGGCCGACCGCTTCCATCTTCTGTGCCTGGCGCAGCGCCTCTTCCAGGCCGCGTTGCTCGGTCGTCTCGTGCAGGAAGGCGACGCCGCCCAGGATCGTGCCCGCCTCGCCATAGACCGGGGCGATGGTCGCCTCGAAAAAGCCGCGCCGGCCGGTCTTGGTGAAGACGAACGGTTCGTCCGACAGCGTGACCGACTGGCCGTTGATCGCCAGCTCCATCGCCTCAAGCACGCCGCTGGCACCATAGCCGACACCGAACATTTCCGGCGCCTTGCCCAGGATCTCCGCCGCGTTAACGCCGGTCATGCGTTCGAGCGCCGAATTCCACAGGGTGAGCTGAAGGTTGCGGTCGAAGGCGAAGACACCCTGCGGCGAGCTGCGGACGAGCAGTTCGGAGAATTCGCGCTCACGCTTCAGCGCCGCTTCGGCCCGGTTGCGCGCCGTGACGTCGACCAGGAGCGCGAAGGATTGGCGATAGGCGCCGGTCGCGTCGCGCTCGAGCCGCGACGACAGCAGGACATCGACCACCTCGCCATCGTGCCGGATGAATTGATAGGGCTCGTCGCGGACCTCGCCGATCACCAGGAACTCGTCCCAATGGCTCTCCTGGAAGCGGATCGCCGAATCGGGCAGCATGAACTCGCTCAGATGCCGGCCGATCACGTCTTCCCGGCGGTAGCCGAGCATGGTCAGCCAGTAATCGCTGACGCCGATCAGTCGTCCGCCGGCATCGAGCGAATGCATCGGCGCCGGCGACCGGTTGTAGAGCGTGCGGTAGCGATCCTCGGACTGGCGCAGACTCTCGACCACGGCCGCGCGCTCGCGATTCTCGTCCGAGAGCTCCTGGTTGATCCGTTCGAGCGCCAGAGGCGAGGGCAGGGCGAGCGCGCGCGGCAGCATCGGCCAGATCAGGATGGCGGTCGCCACCGAAATGACCGCGGTCAGTGCCTTGGCCAGGCCCTCGGCAGCGTAATCGGCGTGCCAGAGCGTCCAGACGCTGAAGAAATGGGTCGTGCCGCAGGCGATGATGAAGGCAGCGAACAGCGCGATGAGGCCGGTCATTTCGACGCTGCGGCGTTTTGCGAGAAAGACGACGAGAGCGATCGGAATCGAATAATACGCCAGCCCGATCGCCAGATCCGAAATCACATGCAGCCAGAGCAGATCGGGGCGCCAAAACAGGCATGTGCCGTGCGCCAGCAGGGACGAAGTGTCGAAAAAATTCGTGAGCGCACTCATCGTGTCGAATATTCCTCCAGCGCAGGCCGGCCCCGTCAGGCGCCGGCTCGGCGGTGACCAGGGCAGTTCTGGTCAGGATTGCGTCGAAAGGTGCGTCGATCAACGAACGGATGCATCTCTATACCCCCGGATTGTTGCGGCGGGGAAACTTTGCTAGGGTCCGCCCCCCCGATAGCGTCGCTCGCCGCTGGCCGATCCGGTACCGGCGGCGATTGTCGGCCTAGCGCCCCATCTCGAGTACGATTGCCCCGACCTTGGCCACAACACCGCCCGCGCCCACACCCTTCGACATCTCCCCCGTCACCATCGAAGACGAGATGAAGCGCTCGTATCTCGATTACGCCATGAGCGTGATCGTTTCACGTGCGCTCCCCGACGTCCGCGACGGCCTGAAACCGGTCCACCGCCGCATCCTCTATGCGATGAAGGAGACCGGCAACGAATGGAACCGGGCCTTCCGCAAGTCTGCCCGCGCGGTCGGCGACGTCATGGGTAAATACCATCCCCATGGTGACTCATCGATCTACGAGGCGCTGGTCCGCATGGCGCAGGATTTTTCCATGCGCCTGCCGCTCATTCAGGGCCAGGGCAATTTCGGCTCGATGGACGGCGACCGGGCGGCGGCGATGCGCTACACCGAGGCGCGCCTCGCCAGGGTGTCGGAATCCATGCTGGCCGATATCGACAAGAACACCGTCGATTTCCAGCCGAACTACGACGAGCGCACCGTCGAGCCGATGGTGCTGCCGGCCCGCTTCCCGAACATTCTGGTCAATGGCGCCGGCGGCATCGCCGTCGGCATGGCGACGAACATCCCGCCCCATAACCTGGGCGAGGTGATCGACGCCTGCTTCGCCTATATCGAAAACCCCGGGATCACGATCGACGAGCTGCTGCAAATCGTGCCGGGCCCGGATTTCCCGACGGGCGGCCTGATCATGGGCCGCAGCGGCTCGCGCGCCGCCGCGCAGACCGGCCGCGGCTCGGTCATCATGCGCTGCCGCCATCACGTCGAGGAGATCCGCAAGGATCGCGAGGCGATCGTCGTCACCGAGATTCCGTATCAGGTGAACAAGTCGCGCCTGATGGAGCGCATCGGCGAGGTCGTCCGCGAGAAGCTGGTCGAGGGCATTTCCGACCTGCGCGACGAATCGGACCGCGACGGCGTGCGCATGGTCATCGAGATCAAGCGCGACAGCTCGCCCGAAGTGGTGATGAACCAGTTGTTCCGGCACACGCCGCTGCAGACGAGCTTCGGCGTCAATTCGCTGGCGCTCAACCGCGGCCGGCCCGAGCTGATGACCTTGAAGGACATCATCGCGCTGTTCATCGAGTTCCGCGAAGAGGTCATCACCCGCCGGACGATCTTCGAGCTGGGCAAGGCGCGCGAGCGCGCCCATGTCTTGGCCGGCCTCGCGGTCGCGGTCGCCAATATCGACGAGGTCATCCGGGTCATCCGCTATGCCCGCGACCCGGTCGAGGCGCTCCATCAGCTGACGTCGCGCGCCTGGCCGGCGGCCGACGTGGCGCCGCTCATCGAGCTGATCAGCGAGCCCGGCCGCGGCGTCACCGCCGACCAGACCTATTACCTGTCGGAACCGCAGGCCAAAGCCATCCTGGAACTGCGCCTGCAGCGCCTGACCGGGCTCGAGCGCGACAAGATCGCGGCCGAGCTGAGCGAGATCGTCGCCAAGATCTCCGAGCTCCTGGGCATCCTGCGTTCCAAGGAACGCAAGTACGAGATCATGCGCGCCGAGCTGCAGGAGGTCCGCGATCAGTTCACCACGCCGCGCAAGACCACGATCGAGGATGTCGAGCACGAGACCGACATCGAGGATCTGATCGAGCGCGAGGACATGGTCGTCACGGTCAGCATGAACGGCGCCATCAAGCGCGTGCCGGCCACGACCTACCGCGCCCAGCGCCGCGGCGGCCGCGGCCGCTCGGGCATGGCGATCCGCGACGAAGATTCGGTCAGCCAGCTGTTCGTCGCCTCGACACACACGCCGGTGCTGTTCTTCACCTCGAGCGGCAAGTTCTACAAGCTCAAGGTCTGGCGCCTGCCGGTCGGCACGCCGCAGTCGCGCGGCCGGGCGATCGTCAACCTTCTGCCGAACATCCAGCCGGGCGAATCAATCTCGGCGATCCTGCCGCTGCCCGAGGACGAGGCGACCTGGGGCGATCTCACCGTCATGTTCGCGACGGCCAAGGGCAACGTCCGGCGCAATTCGCTCGCCGATTTCGCCAACGTCATGTCGAACGGCAAGATCGCCATGAAGTTCGAGGGCGAGGATGCCGACGATTCGCTGATCGGCGTCGGCGTTTGCACCCATGACGACGATGTGCTGCTGTCGACCCGCCGCGGCCGCTGCATCCGCTTCCGCGCCGACGATGTGCGCGTGTTCGCCGGCCGCAACTCGGTCGGCGTGCGCGGCATCCGGCTTCTGGGCGATCCGGGCGATGACGCGGTCATCTCCATGTCGATCATCGGCCATGTCGAAGCGAGCTCCGGCGAGCGCGACGCCTATATCGGCCTTTCGAACAAGAAGCGTCGGGCGGCGAACGGCGACGCCGACGCCGAGACGGTCGAGACCGAAGCCGAGCCCGAGACCGAAGGCGAAGAGGGTGAGGCCGGCGGTCCGGCGGAGATCAGCGACGAGCGGTTCGCGGAACTCGAAGCGCGCGAGCAGTTCCTGCTGACCGTATCGGCCAAGGGCTTCGGCGTCCGCACCTCAGCCTATCACTTCCGCCTGACCAAGCGCGGCGGCCAGGGCATCGACAACATGGACGTGGCCAAGCGCAAGGACGAGGTGCTGTCCGTATTCCCGGTCGAGCATGACGACGAGATCGTGCTGGTGTCGAACGAGGGGCAGGTCATCCGCTGCCCGGTCGACGACATCCGCATCGCCGGCCGCCGCACCCAGGGCGTGACCGTGTTCCGCGTCGGCGAGGCGGAACGGGTCGTGTCGATCGCCTCGATGAAGGATCCGGCGGACGCAGCCGGGGTGGAAGAGGGCGACGAGGCCGAAGCTGCCGGCGACGACCTGCCGCCGGGCGAGAGCACGGGCGGCCCCGCCGACGGCGAGACGCCGACGGCCTGAGGACGAGAGGAGTTCCCGATGACCAAGCCGCGCATCGGGGTCTACCCCGGCACGTTCGACCCGATCACCAACGGCCACCTGGACGTCATCGTCCGGGCGGCCGCCCTGGTCGATCGCCTGATCGTGGGCGTCGCCAAGAACGACGGCAAGGGCCCGCTGTTCAAGACCGACGAGCGGGTCGCCATGGTCCGGAACGAGCTGGACCATCTCGGCGATCGCGCGCTCGCGGCCCGCATCGAGGTCCGGCCGTTCGACGAGCTGCTGATGAACTTCGCGGTGTCGGTCGGCGCGCGGGTCATCATCCGCGGCCTGCGCGCCGTCTCGGACTTCGAATACGAGTTCCAGATGGCCGGGATGAACTCGCACCTGAACCCCTCGGTCGAGACGGTGTTCCTGATGTCGTCAGACCGGCATCAGTTCATCTCGTCGCGGTTCGTCAAGGAGATCGGGCGGCTCGACGGCGATGTCGGCCATTTCGTCTCGCCCCGGGTGGTCGCGCAATTGAAAGCCCGCTTTGCCGAGAACGACCAGGCAGCGGCGGCCATGCTCGCGTCGCCGGGCTGAGGGCGGCAGCCGGGCCTTCACGCCTGGCCTCCGACGAGAACGAGGGGAACCGGTGCCGGCGGACGCGACGGCCGCACCAGGCCGGCGGCCAGCGGCAGCGCGTGGGCCAAGAGGATCAGGCCGAGCGCCGCGAGACCGAGCGCGTCGCGCGCTCCGGGCCCGAGCAGCGCCGGCGCCAGATTGCCGGCCGCCGTTGCGAGCGTGGTCACGACGACTGCACTCAGCAATGTCCAGAGCGCGGCAGCGGCCAGCCGGCATTCCCCGTCGGTCATGATCCGAAATCCCCGTGATCTCTCGATCGCTCTTCCGATCGAGGGAATCATGGCCGAATCAGGCGATCATACGTGTGACAGCGCTCATAGTGCGGGATCGGGCAGCAAAAAGCCCCCGGAAGCGCCGTCGAGGACTTCCGGGGGCTTGATGATGGTGAGCCCGATGGGAGGGCGTAAAGGCCCTGCGTAGGTGTTGATATACAACGATCTTTTCGGACCGCTCAGCCCCGATTTGTACCACCTCTAGGACCACCGGGCAAGCGGGACCCTCGGCGGCGTAGTTCGCGGCCGGGGAGGCTGAGTCGGAACTGCAATGGTCCGCAGCTTCGGCTAAGAGCCTTTCCCAGGCTTACTTTTCGCTTTTGGGCGACTTAGGGGGAGCGGCTACGGCCTGGGGTTTTGGCGGCGGTGGGCGGACAGCATCCGTAGGGGGCTTAGCGGAGGGGTTCAGTCCTCCGGTCACGGTTCTGCGCTTAGGTTTTAAGGGTTTATCAATTGCCATCCAAAGCCCCTATAAAATTCAGTTCTGCTTCTTCGCCGGTTGGGCGGGCGCCGCTTGTGTTTTCGGAGCGGGTGGCCGTGCGGTGTTCGGGGGCGGGTTGAGACTCCTGTTCAGCCCGTCCTGCGCGATCCGAGGGGCAGGTTTCTTATCTTCCGGCATGTTGGTTGCTCCTGATGTCGTGCTTGGCCACTAGTCCTTTTTCGGGGGCGGCGGCGGCGCGGTCTGAGCCTTCGGGGGTGCGGGGCGCTCGCCCGTTGGCGGCGGGTTGAGACTCTTCTTAAGAGTTCCTTCGTTCAGAATCACGCGACCGTCTTCTTTCGCCATAATAAATACTCCTACTTCGAGCATTGTTAGTGTTTGTTGACCCCGTGCTAATCCTTAGACATAAATTCTATTATTATTGCTTTTTTGTCAAGGCCAAGATAAACAATCGGAACGCTATCCACCTCGATCAATTCTTGGGCGGCATCTTCTGGCGGTACATATATTTTTACTTCGGTGAGAACTATTTCTCTATCGTCGCCCCCGTCGGAATAGCCGCGAACCCATCCTTGATAGACTTTCCCATTCGTGTGGCGAACCGTCGCCCAGTTCTGGATGTTCGGGGAGTTTAACGTGAAGCCCCACATATCGAATTCGCCGGTCCGTTTCGTCAGTTTGAGCCAGAGTAAGACGCGATGCACTACGCTGTGGGTTTGCAGCGTTGCAATCATTAAACCCAGTACGATCCCCATCATTGCAGCGTAAGCGATATGATCTGCCGGCAGACTGTTCTGTGGGTTGAGGGTTACGAACGATAGCGAATTGCTAGAGATATAATCGAGGAATGATCTTGCCTCGGTGTTGGGCATACACAAGTGCGAGGCCCAGGTGTAGAGGCCGACGGCTACGCCCGCAAACAGGTACGACATGACGCCATAAAGGAAGACATACAGTCCCGACTCGAAATCTGACTTAGATTGCTTCGGGCCGACCGATTTCACGATGAAGAACGCAATAATCCCTGGAAGCAGAAGAAATAATATCTTCAGCCCCACATCGTCAACCTTTGGCATGAGCAAAACTTTCTACTGGAACGGATGATTATTCTTGCTGTAGCTCCCACGCTTCGCCTGGATAATTCGGGAGCATTTCAGCGCATATATAAGGGTCATGGCTCGGGCGCACGGCGGGGCGCAGCATTCCAACGAAGGCCTCCGGCTCTGACATCCCGAGTTTCAAGATTGAAGCCGCATTCTCTCTTCGTCAAGCGTGGGTTGTGGATGGGCAAGATAGAAAGCTTTTGCGCGTCCTATGGGACTCGGCCGGTATTCAAAGGCAAACCTCTGTTTCCGCCTGAGTGCCAATGACGCCCCAAGGGTTTCTGGGAGAACGGCCCTGTATGTGCTTGTGGTCTGGGGCTATTCATCGCCTTTCATGGAATCTGGGAGCCTCGCATACTCGGCATTGAGCGAGCGCTTTTCGTTCCTGATTTCCGCCAGCCGCCGCTCTAGCGCCATTTCGCGGCCATCCGGAGCGGTCACGACATTGAGCCAATCGCTTGATGTCATTTCATCCAGGGCGCGATCGAAGCTTCGCTTCTCTGGCCGGATGCTCAATTCCTCCGTGTCGAGGTCGTTAAGGCGCTGCCGGATGATCCCCGCCCGATTCATTTGCATCTCCCAGGTGAGAGGCGGAACTTAACACAGCCCTCAATCCGCGCACCCCCAACTACATGGAGTAAACAGCGGGTAAATCGATGTCCAGGCGCCCACCCCAGGCCCCCAGGAACTCCCGGGCCACTTCAGCGGTCGGCAGATGCACGAACATGAAGTGATCGAGCCCCAGGCCGCCAGAGGACGTGCCGTATCTCCCCGGGCCCACGCGACCCTCCAGCCACTCGTGCAACTCCGTGTCGGTCTTGCGGAGCCCATCGGGTGGCACCCTGATGCGGATACGGATCGGGTATAGCCGCTCGGCCTCCTGGGCCCTCAGGACCGTCTTATACCTACCGGCCATGGGTGATCCTCAAGCGGGCCTGCCAGTCCACCGGAGCGAACTCGCTCAGGTCCGTCATATACCGGGTCCCACCGTGCTCCTCATAGATCCACGTCCGGTACCGATAGGCGACCCCGGCGACGATGATGGCGCCCTCGTAGTGATAGGCTCGGCCTCGATCGGGATAATGGAAGCAGCCGCGTTCCCGGCAGGTGACCTCGACCGTCCCGGCTAACCCTGGGGCCATCTTGCCGACCGAGGCGTCTACGAGCACCTGTTCCAGGCCGATTTTGAAGCGTTCGGCGAGGTAGGAATCAACGGCAGCGGATGGGTCGGTCATGGGGCCTCCGGGGGCTAGGGGGAGGTGGTCGATGATATCGCGGCATAAGAACCAAACAAGAACATTTGTGGCTACCCAGCGGGCCGGCGGAGTCCTAGTCCGGCAATCATGCCCACAGGTCCGTCCATACGTACTTAGTGACAAGGAAAACGAAGACGGAGATCAGATCCGCTCGAAGGAAGTAGAAATCGTCGGCGGCAAGCGGCGGAAATGGAAATGTGCCGAACCTGCTTGAAGGATGCACCGACCGAATGCGGTCTTCGTAGGACTCTTGAAAATATCGGCCACTCGCTCGCTTTGATCCAAACGCGAAATCTATGAACTCTCCAGCGTCAAGCGCTGTCGGATTCTGAAAGCCTAGCGTTCTTAAGCGCCTGAGCGTCATCTGGAATGACGCTTCCATGGCGACATGGAGCATCATTACCGCAACATCCCTGAACTCGGCCCGCTGCCACAGCATGTCCGCCTTTATTATTGCCCCAAGCCCTCGCATCAGCAGGTGATCGGAGAGCGAGACATCCCGCATGAGCTTGCGAAGGATTGCGGAACTCAGCTGCTCTTGATGGTGCTCGTAATCCGGTCCGCCGAGCAGCGGCGGAAGTACAGCGCCACCGCTGGGGTGATGATCCGCGCTGATCGAGTTAGCGTAATCCTTCGCGAGCGACAAAAGGGAGGCACGATCAAGTCGTGGCCGGATAGCCAGATCGAGGTGCATTTGAACCGGGTAGCAGTAGACCATCCCGTGGTCGGGACGCAGCGAAAGCGTCAGCGCACCAATAAATCGCGTTTCTTCAAGAGTGAGAAATTCAAGCTCCGAATAGTGCTCATACGTCAACCCATGTGCCTCTTGGTTGCGCACGGTGACCGCGGTAAACGCGATGTCGTGTTCGACCACGAGTGAAGACGCCCCGATAGAAATATCGCCTGAGGGATACCGTCCGAGCGGTGATAACAATCGAACCCGCCTGAAAACACTCGGGTTCGGCCCGTGCGTCCTCGGCAGCGGAAGGCTATTGGAACCCGCCGAAGGTTCTCGCGACGATGCTTCAAGCGTCAATCTGGATGCCCAAGGTTCGAGGGTGTCATCGCTGTGGAGCGTCTGTGAGCCTAATTGGCTGCATCGGGTCGGCGATGCCGAAAATCAGGATGGCATGTGAAGTCCTCGCAATCATAGACGACGCCAGCCGTATCCATCATTTCGATAGCCCCATTCGCCTCGTGAAGGTGAAGCTCGGTGACGATGCCGTCTTTCACCCACGCGCTAACTAGCTCCGTGGGCTGGCGACCCATCCAGACGTAATGCGCATCCTTTCCGGGCTCACCACCGGCTAGCTCGCCCTCGGCTCCTAATAATTGGCGAAGCTCCCTATACGTCAGCGGAAACGAATGCTTCGCGAAGTTCTTAACAACGATCTTCATCGACGTTTCGCCAACTCGCCGAGCTAATGCCCCTGGCGACCAGACGATTAGCCCGGTAAGCAACAGGCAAAACATCGCCGTATTAACCATCTGCTTGGACCTATTGCCCATTACGTGTCCCTCGGTCCCCCGCGGCATCCGCTTCCCGCTTGCAGACGTAGGCGCCGCTCTTGGTCGCCCCGTACCACCGCTGCCCCTGGAAGTGATAGATGCCGGTCGGGAGGTTCAGCCAGACCACGACATCCTTAGGGCAATGCTGCTGGGCTTCCTGTTGAGCCGAGAACAGCGGTAGCTCGCTGGCTTTCGCCTGGATGGGCGATATCGCGAGGAGGGCCAGGGCAGCGCCGATGCCCAGGGAACGCCAAAGATTCTTGATCATGATACCTCCGCGAGGGCCCTAAGGGTAGCGCCTAGCTGGCTCTAGTGGGCGTTCGTACTTGTGCGAACTTCCTTGACCACGGGCATCGTGGCCACCCTGTTCGCCGTATTGAAAGACAGAACCCAAGATCAGGGAAGGCGGATAAGGGCTTCTCTAACCTGGGTACCGGTAATCCTCAAAACATCTTCGTGCATTGTCATAGTTTCGCACCCGATTTTTGTGGAAAAAGAAAATCCTATATCTACAATTGATTGACCATCTATAAAAATTTGTTGGCCGAAATGTTTCTCTACCTTGAAAAGCATCTGAGCCACGAGAATCTCTCTGCCAGGATGTATAACTACGTTTGCCCCACCAATAAAACTTGTACTGCCATTTAGGCGAGTTACGCTCCAGTCGCCACTAGTTACCATACTGTTCAATTGTATTCGCTTTCCTTCCATCTCCAGGAAGGGATGTTTCGCCATATTGTTTGAAATGTTTTTTAAGCTAAATTGAAATGAGACCGTGTGATTTGTGATATTATTTGACGCGTGCTTACCTTCGGACCTTAGGTGCCAATTAATTACCAGTTCGGACTGGATGACCCGGTGAAAGGCGTCCTCGATGTCAAAGTGTTCCATCGCATGGAAGCTATCGCCCGACCGCTTGTAGTATCGCCCATCGCCTGCTTCACTTCTGTGAGGCCGACGCTCCGAGCGGTCCACAGCGATCAAGAGATACCCTGCGCCCGGCGCTTGTTTCGAGGGGATGTAGTTGACCAGCACACCATCGTGCTTTGGTTGAACGAGATCGCCGATGAGCGATTGGGCTCTTGAACAGCAAGCTTCAATCGACGCGATTGGTTGAGTGCTCCTCGCGCAATCCACCAAATCGCCGGGCTCCCTGCGGGCGTCCACGCCAAGGACGAGCAAACCGCCCGCTGAGTTCGCAAATCCTGATATTGCCTTGGCAAGCAGTTTTCGTTCGTCCCTATCAAAATCGGGATTGGCGCTATTTTGCTTTAGCTTGAAATCAAGATTGACGGTTTCCTGGCGTCGGTCAGCGACAAGTCGGTCAATTCCAGCCTCGCCTTCGGCAATTAGCTGGTTATAGAGGTCGTTCATTAAAGACCCTTATCGCTGGAGGACGCCCAGGGCACAGGCGCCGTGGCTGCTGCAATGTACTTCATCAGATGTCCGGTTCCTCGGGGCCTTTGGATGCCGCGACGCACCGGTGGGATCTCTTAATTCTGGGTAGAATGTGCCGTCAAGTTCCTCTGTGGGTAGGAGCAGGCCGCCGCGCTCCACGGGGGTACCTCGGTACCGAAAGGCATACCCCCCGTTTCGCCAGGAGCGACAAGCGACACCCCCGGGGGTCTTAAACTCGACGTGGAAAATTTAGCGCGGCGGGGTGTCCCGTGTGGCGCCCGGTTACACAGGATCCACCCGGACCGATAAAGTCGAACAACACCAACACCAACGAGGGTTTAACGGTTTTTTGGAACTCCTGAAATCCGACCACCCCGGGGGGTCCAAATCGGCGCTTCGGTTCGGCCGCGTGACGCGAGGGCGCTTGGGCTGTGGCATGGTTGGCGGATGATTGCCGATCACCGCGGCGGGAGCCAGGGACGCACGGAAACGGGCCCTACAGCGCTTTGGGCCCTCCTGGCTGGGATGGTGGCCCTCTCGTGCTCCTCCGAGTCCTGCGGTGCCTTGCCGTGCGTTGCGCGAAGGGGGTGGGTTTGACACACCTCCTCGGGCGAAGGACATCGGTTGAAGCGATCCCCTCGGCCAGACCGCAGACAGCAAAGCGGCCCCCAGTTGCCCAGGAGCCGCGATGTAGCCAACGATCTGTGCGAGGGTGCCGCTCCGACCGACACCCTTGGGCAGATCCAGGGAGCCGTCAAACCTCCAACAGCTTAATTGTTGCAGCGCTAGGCCGCGTGGCGAGCCAGCAGGTTCTTCACAGCCGTAGCGGTCCAAGCCCCCCCGCGGGCCGTGCGGTAGCCATCAGCCTCTAGGCGCCGGGCGATAGCGTTGAGCGACAGGCCATCGGCCTGAAGACCCTTGACCGTGGGCAGCAGCTTAGCGGCAAACGCATCAGCCGTAGCCTTGGCGGCCTCGCCACCCTCGCGATACACGGCGCCCGCGAAGCCAACCGGATTGCCCAGCTTGACGCCGCGGGCCTTAGCTGCCGCAAGGGCGTCCTTGGTCCTGGTCGAGATCCGCTCGCGTTCGTCTTCGGCGACCACAGCCAGGATACCCACGGTCAACCGATTGGCTGTCGGGTTGTCCACGGCGATGAAGTCCACCCCAGCGTCCCGCAGCGACAGCAGGAAGGCGGCGTTACGGCTCAACCGGTCCAGCTTGGCAATCAGGAGCGTGGCGCCCGTGAGCCTGCACAGTTCTAGGGCGGCCCGAAGCTGGGGGCGCTCATTGTTCTTGCCGCTCTCAATCTCTGTGAACTCCCGCATGGGCTCGCCCTCACGGCCCTTCAGGTAAGCCCGCACGGCTGCCTGCTGCGCCTCAAGTCCGAGGCCCGAAGCGCTCTGTGCTGCGGTCGAAACCCGGTAGTAAGCGATGAAGCGGGGCATATCGGCGGTCCTGTGTAAATCTGCCAAACGAGCGTTACGGAGATTTATACAGATCCCCAGGCGATGCGGCAAGCACCTTTCGGGCCCTGGGTATCGGTAGCCATCGATATTGTTGGCCTACAAAACATTCCGATATACCGGACTGCTATTTCTGTACTTATCGGTACATAATTGGAGCAAAGGAAGCTAAAGGACCATCCTGTTGGAAAGAAAATCGGATCCGATGGACCGGTGCGACCATGGGCACCTCGGCAACCGCGCGGCGAACTAACCGTCTACCGGGACCACGACCCAACCCAGGCGACCGGTGGCACGTACGGCGCTCGCTGGACTGGCGGCAATCCTAGGACCCTTCCCAAAATCAGACCTACCAGAGCAAGGCGTCGATCTGGATCGCTCCAAAGCACGACCTACCAGAGCAACCCACCTCTCACTAAATTGCACCTACGACAGAAGGTAGTCGCAACGCCCCTGAACTGGCGGAAACGCTGGGAATCGTCACTAAACCTCACCTACCAGAGACACCCGCGGGGCGAACACGACCGAACCGGGCGAGCCAATGGCGCCCGCTAAACCTCTGGGAACTAACGAAACCGCTCCAAAGGGACACCTATAGAGGAACCCGACAGGCGACCGATGGCTGCTCGGCCAGCAGCGGCAACGCGCCAATCGTTACCTTGCCAACGGCCTAACGCAGCGACCTTGGGCGCCACCAATCATTTTTCTGACTATGACCAAGTACGCCACGAGTAACCAGGGCGCCTTAGTGGCACCCGTCTCCCTTTTGCGACTATGACCACTAGTTGGCATGGCCCGCACACTGAATGAAAGGAATACGTCACAACATGAGAACCCCTACGAATCCACTTCACCCGGACCACCCCGATAATAACGGCAGGACCCCGAAGGCAGCCACTACATTGACGGGCAGCCATCCGGAACTTAAGGCTCAGGGATACCGGCGAGCTATTCACGTCCGCTTGCTGCCCTCCAGTGACCTAGCTGCCCAGGAGCGCAAAGACGCCTACGAGGCCCGCATCGGTCGCCCGGTCTCCTGGTCGGTCTTCTTCTCCAAGCTGGCCCTCGCGGAAGCCTAGGCCGAGAAGGAAGCCAAGGCCGCTTAGTACCTGCGCCTATCGATGGATAGGTTTATCCCGCACATGAAAGAGACGAACGGAACATCAAACCCTCAACCTCAACCGCAGCAACACCAGCGGAACAGCGTAGAGCCGCAAAGCTTGACCAGCTAGCCCAGGAAGCCGAAGCCAACCGAGCGGCCTTTATCGCCCGGATTAATGCCACCCGCACAGCCCGCAAGGAATGGGCCCAAGCCGAACTCGAGAAATACCGGGCGGACCATATCGCCCTCCGGATCCTCGGCGCCATATGGGACCACGAGTGCATTGGTCCGCCCATTGCGCCTCCGGTTGCCGCTCCGATCCCATGGCGTGAATGGTTTCCGCAGGACTTCCCGTAACCGTAAACCGAAGCTCGTAAGCCCGATGGGGTCCTCGGCAGTCCCGATGGTCTCGACATCGGGGCCCCGTGCTGTCGCTGGTCCGTCTTCGATGAAAATCTTGATGGTCTAGCCGTTGGCAAACCTTCGGTGCGCCTTGGCCCCTGTGGTCCCTTGTCCAGTACAGACACCTTAAACACGACTAGTACAGAGCCATTAAACAGCACCCGAATACCACATTGAAAGGAACCTTCAGCATCCAATGGAATTCACGAGGTCCAATGAGCCTGCGGGCAATTGGGAAACAATCAGAGAGCTTGCGGACCGATATGGGGTTCGCCGGCACACGGCACGGCGAGCACTCACCCGCATGGGGCTATTACAGCAAGAGGGCCCCGAAGGCCGATGGAGATTGACCACGGCGGCAGCACGGGCCGGCTACGGTGTCCGTATCCGCCATGGATACCGTGGCTTCCCCTTCGACCGATTAAGCCCTGCCGGTCAAGCTATGGTCGCCGAAGCCTGGGAGCGGACCCTTGCCGACATGGGGACCGCACAGGAGACCGAGGACGTACAGGAGATGCGCGAGGCCCTGGAGGCGTTCAAGGCGCTCACCGGGCGGACGATGGACAACCGGACGGCCGTTTGCTGGCTTGTCGATCATTTCGAGCATGAGCTTGCGCCAAGCAACACGGACCTTGGCGCCGCCCTGGGCATCTCCAGCGCCATCGTCGGCCGCTACATCACCGAGCGGGGTTGGCATATCCGCCGGGCCTACGAGGACGATAGGGACGCGCGGGATCTCTGGCAGGTCGCCGGCCAATCCGATCCGGACAGTATCGAGCGCCCGAAGGTTCACCCTACGAACCTCGCGGATCGTGAAGTGCACCTGATCGAGTGCGGGGCCGTCCTGGCCGATGCCGACTGGTCTCCGTATGCCGCACCAAGCGGGCCCACGGCTACCGAGGAGGGTGGCCCACGGCCTGGGGCAACTTCGGTTCCTGAATGGTGGGGATCGGAAATGGCAGAGATTGCAGCCCGTGGCCACACCTAGGACAACCAAGCCCCCGCTACCGATGCCGGAGGGCGCTCCTCATCGACTCCCCATCAAAGCGACCGTAGCGGAACCCTCAGCGCAGGACCCCGGACCCGCAGAAATAACGAGACTTGAAGACCAATGAACAGACCAATCAAGAAATCCACCAGTGCCGCCATTGTCCCGCCGAGTTAATCCCCGGAGTCAACTGGTACCCATCAGACGCCAAACGCCGCTGTTTCCGATGCCGCCCTTGTACACTCGCCATCAACAAGGCGAATCGAAATGCGGCGAGGATCAACGGCCCGAAAATCCCGAAGGACGCCGCGTCGGTCATTAGGCGCCGACAGAAAACCTTGTTCCGCCAAAAGGCAGCCATGGCGCGGCATCTTGGGATCGACTTCACCATTAGCCTCGCGGACGTGATCTGGCCTATGCATTGTCCTTACCTCGGGACCGCGCTCGACTATACCGCCCGAGGCCGCAAGGCGCTGCGGGACCTCCGCACCATCCCCAGCTTCGACCGGATCAACCCGGAGCTTGGGTACGTCCCGGGCAACGTGCAGGTAATCAGCTTCCAGGCCAACGCCATCAAGCGGGATTATACTGTAGATACCCTAGTCCTTAAGGCCAAAAGGCCGATTGATCCTGACAAGCCCCGCAGTGAAGATGAGCGTGTGTTCTACGCCTCTGCCCTTCGCATCCACGGCTAATACAAGGGACTTCGGTTCCATAACCTAAAAATTCCCACATTCCAGAAAGCGAACACCATAAACCATGTCCTATGCACCAGCACCATATTTGAATAGCGCCCTGGACGTTCCCCCGGTCCCTCCGGTTGCCGAGGACCCGCAACAGAACGCCCAGCAGCCCACGGACCAGAACGCTCAGAACAACATGCCTGGGGATGCCTACGCGGCAACCGTGGCGCAGATCGAGAGCGCCGGCCGGTCGGCCGCGCAGAACAGCAAGTCCTCGGCCTCCGGTCTCTACGGCTTCACGGATGGCACGTGGAACGACACGATCAAGAACGCGGGTCTAGACATTAAGGCCACCCGGGCGGCCCATGCCACCCCTGAGGAACAACGGAAGGTCCTGGACGCCCTAACGGCGGACAACTCCAAGGCCTACGCGGCCCTTACCGGCAACATGACTCCTGACGATACCGACCTGTACGGAATGCACTTCCTCGGGCCGACCGGGTACGCCAACGTTGCCACAGCGGATCCCAGCACCCCAGCATCCGCGGTACTGTCCAGGGCGGCGATTGCGGCAAACCCGCAGCTTGCCCAGGCGAAGACCGCGGGCGACGTCATGAACATGATTGACGCCAAGGTGACAGCGGCCAAGGGATCAACCCAGGCCGCCGCGGTCCCTGATAGCGCCGCGAACATTTCGGACAACAGTAACGGGCCACAAGACCCGTATATGGCCCAGATCCTCGCCAGTGCCCGAAATTCGACGCCCCAGGGCCCAAGTGGCCCGTCCGGGTCTCCTGATAGCCAGCAGGCCACCCCAGCGCCCCAGGGCGCCTCTACGGGCCTTGGCGGACTCCTAGCGAAGATGCTTACCCCGGGCCTCGGTTCCGGCGGCGGTATCCTTTCCCAGCTTTTGGGCGGGGACGGGGCCACGAGCGGCAAGCGCGATGGCGTCCCGGGGATGCCCCAGGGCGGCGCGATTGACACCAACCCCATGACCAACGGGGCCGCACGGATCCGGGCATTTGCTGCCATGGCTGCCGCTCCGAACATGGCCCAGGGCCTCGCTGGCTACGGAAACGCCATGGCGAATTCTATGCAGCAGGCGGCGGATAACCAGTACCGCAATCAGACCCTTGGCCTCGATGCGGGACGGCTTGGTGTCGCCCAGATGGAGGAGGTTCAGAAGCTTGTCGAAATGGGCATTCCTCCGGATAGAGCCCTAGCGGCAGCCCGCGGACAGGATAACCTCCAAGGCGTCTTCAGCACCCCCGGCGGCGGCCAAGGCCCCGGCGGAATGGGCTGGGGTGCAAAGCCGATTGGCGAGGCCATGCGGGCCCCCAACGGGGACCTTATCCAGCCTTACGGCCTCCCCGGCGGACAGCAGGCTTTCCGCAACATGAGTACCGGGCAGGCAATGCCCACGATGCCCGCCGGCACCCAGCGCCAACAGGATTTCCGCGAGGACAATAAGTTGAGCCAGGACGCCGCGAACCAGGGCGCCCAAGCCGCCTCGCAAGCCGCGTCAAATCTGACGACCATTAACGACGCGAGGAACCTAATCAACGCCAACAGCGGCGTAATGGGCCCTGACATGGCAGCCCAGTTCAACCGGGAAATCCAAACCCGCTTCGGCGGTAGCCAGTCGGCGGCAATCGCGGCCATCAAGAAGAACCTTAGTGATATCGCGGTCCAGTCCATCAACGGAACCCCGGGCGGTATGACTGACAACATGCGCAACAATATCAAGGACACGGTTGCGAGTATCGAGACCAACCCCCAGGCGGCTATGGCAATCTTGAACAAGGCGGCCGAGCAGCAGCAGAGGCAGATTGGTCTATATAACACCTGGGCCAAATCTAATCCCTCGACCCGTGGGCACTTCCAAGACTTCGCCGCCAACTATATCCAGCATAACCCCCTCAGCTTCGAGACCAATCCGCAGGGCCAGCTACAGGCGACCGTGGGCCCGCAAGGCACCCCCCAGCAGCCGGCGGCCCTGCCCGGTAACTTCGCCGCCGCGGACAAGATCGTGGGTTACGGAAAGTAATCCCTGAAAGGCAATCTATGAATGATCAAGTAACATCGCGAGCCTCCGCGTATGCGGATTGGCTTGTGAATAATCAAGACAAGGCCGGTACGGCCGATTACAATACGGTATCCCAGCAGTACACGGCGCTTCGGTCCGCCATGGATGCCCAGGCAACCCAGGCGCCCCAGGCGGATCCGTCCCCCGCGGCGCTCCAGCAGCAGGGCGAGCAGGAGCATAACCCGTTCATGGGCATGCTGGCGGGCATCGAGAGTACCGGGGCAGGCCTAGGCCATGCCGCCGCAGCCGGCCTAAACGCCGCGGGCTTCACTGGGGTAGGATCGGCCGCCAACGGCTTCGCGTCCGGTCTCGACAAGGGAGCCGCAGGCATCAACTACAGCCCATCCGTCACCGGGGACACCATCGGAGACGATTGGAAGGCAGGGAATTACGGTTCCCTAGCGCTACATGCCGCCCAAGGCCTCGGGGAACGGGCTATCACCAACGCCCCCATGATTGCGGGATCCCTCGTGGCCCCAGGGCTCGCGGCGGGCATTGGAGCGGCCGGCGCCTTCGGCAACACTCTAAACGCCCGAATGCAGAACAGCGGGGAAACCTCGCCGACCCTCAAGGATGTAGGCGCCTCCCTGGTGCCCGCAGCAACCGACTACATCGCCAACCGCGTCCCATTCGGCGGCGGGCTTGTGGGCGGTTTGGTCAAGGCCCCGGTTGCGGGCGCCGTCAATGGTGCGGCCCAGGCTCTTGCGTCAACCGTGGGGACCAACGTTTCCCCCACGGCCTCGGGCGTCCTCGACGCAGCCGGGGAGGGCGCGGCGAATGGTCTTTCCATGGGCATCCCGGGCGTAGCAGCGGGGGCCGCCAAGCAAGGCCTTTCGCTCTACCAGGGCGGCAAGCTCTACAAGCTTGACCCAGAGACCGCAGCAAGCGCTGTCCGCGTCGGGCAACTCTTCAATGACGCCAAGGAAACCCAGAAGAATTACGAT
>Ga0070730_10000318_pt1 | contig 60155 bp, 37 predicted proteins | sample Coa_R1_3_FD_66447 | JGI IMG/M metagenome (GOLD analysis project Ga0070730, IMG submission 66447) | Surface soil microbial communities from Centralia Pennsylvania, which are recovering from an underground coalmine fire - Coalmine... | ecosystem: Environmental > Terrestrial > Soil > Unclassified ... | reverse complement strand
ACGGGCCGCAAGAAGGATTTGATTATCGTGGGCGGCAAGAACGTCCATCCGCAGGACCTGGAGGCGCTGGCAGCGGAAGTGCCCGGCGTTCACCCGGGACGGGTGGTGGCGTTTGGGGTATTCGACGAGGAGGCGGGCACGGAGGACGCGGTGGTGGTGGCGGAGGCCGACACCGAGGACGAGGCGGCCCGCGAGCAGATTGGCAATGCCATCCGGCTGCGCATCAACCAGGGCTCCGATATCGCGGTGCGCCAGGTGCGCATCGTCGGGCCGCGCTGGGTGCTCAAGACGAGCAGCGGCAAAGTGGCGCGGGCCGCCAACCGCGACAAATTCCTGGCCGAGCTGGCTTAGTAAGCCCCGTCGCCCTTAATCACGGCCGGCAACGTTTTCAGCAGGATAGCGGCATCGCGCATGAGCGAATAGTGCTCGATGTAATCGAGCTCCAGGCGCACGCGCTCGTCGAGCGGCAGCTCGCCGCGGCCATTGATCTGCATGGGGCCGGTGAGACCGGGGCGCACCGCCAGGCGCGCGCGGTGCCAATCGCTGTACTCGGCCACCACCCGCGTTTCCTCAGGCCGCGGCCCGACCAGGCTCATATCGCCCACCAGCACGTTCCAGAACTGAGGCAGCTCATCCAGGCTCCAGCGGCGCAAGACGCGTCCCAGCCGGGTGACGCGCGGATCGCCGGGCAGCTTGGGCACCGCGCCGGGCAGCACCGCCGCGGCCGGCAGCGGCGCGAGCTTTTCGGCGCCGGCCACCATGGAGCGCAGCTTGAGCATGCGAAAGCGCCGGCCATTTTCGCCGACCCGCTCCTGCAGGAAGAACGCCGGCCCGGGCGAGTCGAGCTTGATCAGCACGATGAGGCCCGCCACCACCGGCGCCGAGACTACCAGCGCGGCGGCCGCCCCGAGGATGTCAATCAGGCGTTTGGCCACCTGGTTCGGCCAGGCGATGGGGGCGCGGCGCGGCGAGTGCTGCGCCCGCAGGCCAAACACGCCGGCCGCCAGCCCCAGGCCCAGGGCGCCAGCGCGAACCGCGAGCAGCAGCGGCGCGGGGATTAACACCGGGCGATCGCGCTGCCAGAGCTTGACAAATAATGGCGCCGCGCTGGCAAAGAACAGCGCCAGGCCGGCCACGGCCACCCACCACAGACCGTGCCAGGCCAGCCCCAGGGCGCCGGCGGCCCCCATCAGGCCCAGCAGCGCCACCTGAGCCCGCTCGCTGAACGGGGTGTGCGAGTCGCCCAGGGCTTTTTCGGGGTGCCAGCGGAGCAGGAAGGTCTTCCAGTAGCCGATCCAAAACTTGCGCCGGGCATACTCAGCCAGCGTGCTGTCGTGCTGGTGGTAGACGGCCGCGCGCGGGGCAAAGACCAGCTTGTAACCTTTTTCGGCCAGCCGGAATGAAAACTCCTGGTCCTCGACCGACGGGGCCGAGAACGCGGTCTCGAAGCCGGCGTTGGCCTGGAACACTGTCCGCCGGTAGGCGGCCGAATAGGTGTCGATGAAGTCGATGGTCGCGCGCTGCGCGGTCCGGTCGTACTTGTCCTGGTATTCCTGCTGGACGAAGCGAGCGATGAGGTTGGTCTGGCGGGTACGATAAACGCCCCGGGCGCCGACCACATCTGGGTCGGCGAACGGGGCGCTCATTTGCTCGATCCAATCTGGGGCCGGGGCGCAGTCGCCGTCGGTGAACAGTACCAGCTCACCGCGCGCGTGGGCGGCGCCGTGGTTGCGGGCGGCCGCCGGGCCAGACGGGGGAATGTCGAGGCAGCAGACTGAGAGGGCGGCCGGCGCGGCAAAGCCGGCGGCCACCTGGCGCGTGGCGTCAGTAGACCCGTCGTTGACGACGATGACCTCGTACCGGCTGGCCTGCACCGTCTGCCCGGCCAGGGCCTGCAGGCAAGCGCCCAGCGTGCCAGCCGCGTTGCGAACCGGGACGATGACCGAGAACATCGGCATGGGCCAGGCCGGCTTCCTCAAGCTTTCTGGCGTGCGGGCTCAGCGCATCAGCGCGCCGCCGGGGCCGAACCTAAGAGAACGTCCGGGTGATCTGGAGCAGGAAATTGGCGATCCAGCCCACCTGGCCGCCGGGCAAGCGAATCTGCAGCCAGACAATGTTGTTGAACTCAACTTTGCCCCCCAGCACCTGCACCTGGGTGCCCGACGGCACAGCCGCCACGAGATTTTCCCCACCGGGTTGGTCGCGGACGCGAGCGCTGCCGGCGCCCTGGGTGGTGACCACTGCCAGCGCCGTCACATCGGGGGGCAATGCGCCCAGCGTGGCCGTGACGGTCGCCTCGGGCGTCGGCGTATCGCTGGGCGGCGTGGTTGCGATAATCACCGGGGTGGCAATGGTTGTGCTGCCGGTGGCCTGGGCGGTGGGCGTGGCCACGGCGGCGGTGGGCGCCAGGGTGGGCGAGGCCGTGGGCGGCGCGGTCGGGATGATCCGAGTGGGTTTGGCGAGCGCGGCCGCCAGCCAGGCTCCAGGGCCATATTGCCACGATTGGGGGCTGGTGACGATGACGATGGCCAGCCCGCCGACCAGGGCGAGTATGGACACGAGGAACAGGAGCCAGTTGACTTGCGAGTTTTGTTGGTGCATGTTCAAAAAAGCCTATTCGTCTCTTTCAGTCAAGACAAAGCAGCCGCGACCCGCCCGCCGCTGGCGCGCAGGTTCGCTGTGAGTGGGTGCGGGCCGCGGCTGAGCCTCAGTGCGGACCGCACTCTTGAATGTATTGGGTCAGGGTGATATTGCGCTTGAAGAGTTCCTGGGCCAGGATGCCAACGTAACGGTAGTGCCAGGGTTCCCAGGCATAACCGGTGATTTGAGTGGCCCAGGCCGGGTAGGAGAGCGTGAAGCCGTAGTAGACGGCCTGCTTGTTCAACCACTGGCCCTCGGCTGTGGTGAAGAAATTGATGCTGAAGTAGTCACCATACAGGTTTTCCATGTACGGCGTGCTGAAGTCAACCGCTAACCCCAGTTGGTGCTCGCTGTGCCCAGGTATGGCGCTGATATCCGCCACGCGGTCAGGATAGAGTCTCTGCCACTTCTCGTAGGCCAGCTCCTGATCGCTGTATGACCGGTAGCCAGACATGACCCAGATGCTGAGGCCGGCCTGGTTCATGGCATCCAGCATGTCGAGCAGCGGTTGCTGCACCACGCGCCGCAGCGGGATCGGCTGGAAGGCCTGGTTCTTTTGGGCGAGCGGCATGATGGCCAGGTCCGGCGGCTGGAAGTCGCGCGGCAGCGCCACGTCTTTGGTGGCCAACGTCAGCTCGTCCGTCGGGATTTGATTATACAGCTTGCAATCGGCCTGGTAGATGGCTGTGAGGGTGGCGCCTGGCAGCTGCGTGGCCGTGGGCGGCACGGTCGGCGTGGGCGGCACCGGCGTGTTGATGGGCTTTGGTGTCAGTGTGGCTGACGGCGCCACGGCCACGACCACCACGGCGGTGGGCCTGGGGCTGGAGGTGGCCGAGGGCGCCGGGCTGGCGCTCTGAGCCAGCGCCACGGTGCGCGCCGTTACGCGCAGCATGAGGCCGATCAGCGATAGGCCGACGATCAGGTAAGCGCTCCACAGAACCACGTTGGCCGAGGCCGACGGGCTGGCAGGCTTTCTAGCAACCGACATACCGCTCGCTCACTCCAGGCAATCTCCAGACGCAGACAGCCGGCGGCGCTGGAACGCGCCGACACGGCTCAGCGGGCAGAAACGATATACCCTTGTGGTTTCGAAGGCCTTCCCGGTCCCCAGCCAGGCAGGCAGGTATCTTATCGGGGTTGGGCCGAAAGGTCAACTCGATCCTACTGCGGTACTGGTGTCGCGGTGTACTTGAGCAGGCTTTCCGCGAACCAGCCGGTCTGGCCGGTGTTGGGCAGCCGGATGTGCACCCAGACGATGTTATCGGAGGTGGTCTGGCGGCCCGACAGGATGTGGACCAGAGTGTTGCCTGGCACGCCGCCGATCACCTGGCCATTGGGAGCGTCGCGCAGACGCCCGGCGACGCCATCGGGCAGCACGACCGTCGCCAGCCCAATCACGTCTGGCGGCAGCGCGGCGGTCGGCGAGGCGCTGGGCAGCGGCGAGGCGGTTGGGACGGGTGTTTCAGTCGCGGCAACGGTCGCGGTGGCGGGCGGCGTTACAGTGGCGGCGGGCAGGGTGGCCGAGGCGGTGGCGATGGCGGCTGGCTGGCTGGTGGCAAGAGTAGTCGCCGCGCCAGCCGCGGTTGGCGCTGTGGTGGCCGGGCTGGTGGCCGCCGGGCTGGCGCTGGCCGCGGCTCCGCCAATGAAGGACGAGGCGGCCTGCTTGAGGGCGCCGCCGTACATGACGGCGCCGCCGGCGAGGCACAACACTAACAGCAGCGCGCCCGCTGGCAGCGCCAGCCGGCGCCAGGCGGACGGCCCGGTCTGCGGCGCAGCGCCGGCCGGCACCGGCCGCGCTGGGGCCGCGCTGCCGGTTTCGGGCCTGGCGGGCGCCATCGGCAGCTGCCGGATGGTGTCGCCAGCGGCTGGCAGCGGCGCCGCGGCCACAGGTGCCGTGGCAACGAGTGACGCATCCACGGAGGCCGCCGCGGCAGTTGGCGCCGGCAAAAGGGGCGCGGCCTCCGCCAGCCAGCGCTGCAGCGCCTCTGCCTGCTCGCGCCAGGTGTGTTCTTGCGCGGTGGCGTGAATGGCAAACGATAGCTGGCTGGCGGCCGCCTCGGCCAGCGGCTGGCTGCCAGGCCCAAAGGCGGCGTGGCTGGCGCTCAGAAAGAGCATGACGCCCGTGGCCTGGTCGCCGTTCAGCAGCGGCACGGCCAGGGCGCTGCGATAGTGGCCGTTGCTGGCCGGCGCTGCCGGCAGCGATCCTGTTAGCGCCGGAGGATCGCCGTCAGCCAGGGTTTGCCCATCCGTGCTGGCCTGCTCGCTGCTGTTAGCGCCATTTGCCGCGGCGCCGTTTGCCGCGGCGCCGCCCTCGGGCATGGCGGCAGCGGGCTCCGCGCCCCAGCGCGGATCGGTCAGCAGGTCGTCGACGACGATCGTCTGGCGCGCGGCGGCGGCCGCGCCGATCAGGCCGTCGGAATGGGCAATGCCGGCTGGCAGCTGCTCTGCCAGGCCGTAGTCAGACCGGCTCGTAAGATAGCCGCTGTCACCCTCCGAAAGATAAATGGCGCCGGCTTCGGCCCCGACCGCGCGGCTGGCGATCAGCAGCTCCTGGCTGAGCACACGCTCCAGGTCCGGCGTCTGCGGCAGCGCTGGCTGGTTTTCAAGCAGCGCCGCTACCTGCTTGTGCCATGCCTGGAGAGCTTCCGTTCGCACTTGCAGCTCGCCGGCCAGGCTCTGAGCCGTCTGGCTGTGCTCGGCCTCCAGGCGCGCCGTGGCGGCGGCCTGCTCCTCCAGCTGCCGGGCCAACAGCTCTGCTTTTTCCTGGCTCTGCTCGACGAGGGCCTGGTATTGTTCGACCTGGCGCTGCGCCTCTTGCGAGCGCGCGGACTGCTCGTGCAGCTCCGTGGCCAGGCTGTCGGCTCGCTGCTGCGCCGCTGCCTGGCGTTCCGCCGTGTCGAGCGCGGCTGCCAGCGGGCCGGCCAGGCTCTGCGCCAGCGCGGCCTGGCTTACTCCATAGACGCCCGGCTCGGCCGAGGCCAAAGCCAGCAGACCCAGCACAGCGTCGCCCAGTCGCAGCGGCACGCCCATCCAGGAGCGCGGGGCCGGCCTAGCACTGCTCACCGGGCTGCTGAACCCAACCTCGGCCGCGGCATCCGACAGGGTGAGCGGGGCTGGCGCGGCCAGGGCGCCGGCCAGGAACGTGTCCGGCGCCGGGTCAATGGTCTGCCCGAACGCCTCAGGCGTGCTCAGCCGCCCGGCGGAGCCAATCAGCCGCAGCCGCGCCCCTTCCAGCCGATAGAAGGCCAGCAGATCACAGGGCAGGGCGCTGGCCCACTGCTTTAGCGCCGTGTCCACGACCGACTCGACCGTGGCGGCGCCAGTCAGGGCGGCGCTGGCCTCAGCCAGCCGAGTCTGCTCCTGCAATCTTTGCCGTGATTGGCGGGCCGCCACATACAGCCGGGCGCTAGTCATGGCCATGGCAGCCTGGCTGGAGCAGGCGGCGGCCAGCTCAATCTCGCTCGCCAGGAACGGCTGGCCGGCTTCGCCGCGGGCCAAGCCAATCAGGCCGGCCAGCTTCTCGTCGATGATGATGGGCAACAGCACTACCGCCACGACCGGCGTCGAGGCATCGGGCGCCAGCCAGGTGAGGTGCGTCGGCCCGAGACGCTGGTCGTTGGCCAGGTCATTGATGGTGAGAGGATCGGCGGCCGGGCGCAGCGCCTGGAGCAGGGCGGCCAGCGAGTCGGCGTCGGGCAGGGCGGCGGTCGGTCCGCCGGGAGCCGGCAGGCGAACCAGGCTGGAAACCTGCGTGGTGGGACCGGACGTGTCGAGCAGCAGGGCGGCGGCCCCGCTGAGCGGCAAGGCCGAGGCCAGCTCCTCCAGGGTCCGGCGCAAGATCGCTTCGGCATCCAGGCTGCCCATCAGACTCGTGGAGAGCCGGTTGAGCAGCCCCAACTGGGTGGCATGCAGGGCCAGCTCTTGCCCGCGCACCTGGCGCTCGGCCTGCAAATGCAGGTTGTCCAGCGCCGCTGCGATAGGCGCCGCCACCGTGTTGAGGATGAATTCGTGGCTCGGGGTGAAATGCCCCACCTGCTGCCGATCTTCCACTGCCAGCACGCCGATGACCTGGCTGCCCAGCATGAGCGGCACCGCCAGAGCCGATTGCGGCGCCGCGAGGCCGGCCGCTACTGGCTGATAGCTGAGGCCAAGCTGCTCCAGCTCGGCCTCAACCTGGCCGTTGAGCAGCACAGACGCATGCCGGGCCAGGACCCGCGCCAACAGACCGGCGGGTGCGCGCGGCCCGGCTGTGAGCCGCTGCTTATCTGAATACAGTAGCGGGAATGAGAAGGCCTCGCTGGCCGCGTCGTAGGCGGCCAGGATTATGGTCTCAGCGCTCAGCGCCGCCCCAACCTCGGCGACAATGATGTCGCCGAGCTGCGCCAGGCTGGCCGCGCCACCAATGGCCTGGCAAATGCGGCTGATAGCGGCCAGCTCGGCCAGGCGTGGCTGTGTCTTTTCTTGCAGGCGCGTATTGGCGGCGGCAATGGCGGCCTGGCTCGCCAGCGCCATAGCCAGGTCCACCTCGCCCGTCGTGAAATGGCGTTCGTGGCCCTGCTGCGCCACGGCCACCAGGCCGAGCAGCTTGTCGGCCGTGATTAATGGCAGGAACAGCGCGGCGCCCACGTCGCGGCCCAGCCAGGCGGTCAGCTCGGCCCTGGCCTGTGGGTCGCGGCTGAGCTCATCCAGGGTGATGGGCGCCAGGGTTGTTTGCAGCTGTTTGATCAGGGGACTATTGGCCGCCACAAACACCGGCAGCTCGCCGGCCGCGTCATCGGGAAAGCGCCCGCAGGCCAGCGGCAGCAGCGCGCCGGGCGCCTCGTCCAACACCAGGGCCGCCGCCGCGTCGGCACTGAACGTTTCGGCGTACATGCGGGCGACGTATTGGACGACGGTGCTCAAGCTGGTCGCGTCGCCGAGCTCAGCCGACAGCCGGCCCAGCAGCGCCGCGCGCAAATCGACCGCCAGCGCGCGCTGGGCGCTGGCCTCATTCAGGCGCGCCGCCTGCACCGCCGCCGCCAGGGGCAGGGCGATATTCGCCAGGCCGCGCTCATGCACGTCGGTGAACGCAAACGCGCGCTGGAAATCTTGCACGGCCAGGACGCCAAGCAGGTTGGCGCCTGAGATCAACGGCACGCCCAGGTAGGCTTTGGCGCGCAGCTCCGGCGCCGGCTCCGCCTGCGCCTCGGCCGGCTGGCGCAGTCCGAGCTCCTCCAACTGCGCGGCGTCTTCGCCGGTCAGCAGCAGACTCTGGCGCGTATGCAGGATATGGTCGATCAACCGGTCAGGCGCGCGCCGGCCGAGCTCAAGGCTTTGCCCCCGCTCCACGGCCAGCGGATAAGTCACCTCATTGATGGCCGCGTCAAAGAGCGCCACGTAGAAGCTGTCGGCGTGCAGCTCAGCCTGGATCTGGGTGCGCGCGCTGTCATAGATGTGCTTGAGGTCGATGGCCTGCGTGATGGACCGGCTCGACTGGCCGATGGCGGCCAGCTCCATCGTGCGCTGCTGGGTCTCCTGGTAGAGGCGGGCGCTGTGCGCGGCGATGGCGGCCTGGTTGGCCAGCGTCATGGCCAGCTCGAGATCGCCGGCGCTGAATGGGCCGCGCTGGACGGTGTCGCCCAGGCCAATCAGACCGATGAGCCGGCCGCCGATGGCCAATGGCAGGAACAGCGCCGACTGAATATCGGGCCCGATCCATGCGGCATATTCCGGCAAGATCAGGCTGTCGGCCGCCAGGTCGGCGGCGGCGACGGGCGCCAGGCTGGCGCGCAGCTGGTTGAGCAGTACATTGTCCGCCAGGGGCAGGCGGGGCGCTTCGGCCTGGGTGGCTGGCAGGCGCGCGGCCACACTCGTTCGCGCGTGTCCACGGCTGTCTTCAAATAGAAGGGCAGCGCCCTGCTGGGCGCCGATGGCCTCCCCCAGCGCCTGCAAGGCGGCGGCCAGCACCTCGCCGGGTTCGGTGGCCTGGCTGAGCCGGGCCGAGGCGCGGTTGAGCAGCGCTGAGCGCTGGTCCAGCTCGAATGCCCGGCGCAAGCTGTCTTCATACTGGGCGACGTTGGCCAGGCTGACGGCGGCCTGGTTGGCAAACGCCATGGCGAGCGAGGCCAGATCGGCGCTGTAGCTGTTCGCCTGAGCCTTCTCGATGGCGATGAGGCCCAGGAGCTGGCCTTTCGAAATCAGCGGCACGCCCAGCCACGAGCCGACTTTGGGCGCGCGGTTGGCCAGGCGCCCGTCCAGGCCGGCATCGGCAATGACCAGGGCGCCGCGTGTGGCCGCGACTTCGGCCAGCGGGTCTTGCTCGGGAGCGGACAGGGTGCTGCTTTGGCCCACCTGCCCGGCGGCCGGGCCGCGCGCTGCCGCCAGCCGCCAGTGGCCCTCGGCAGCGTTCTGCCGCCACAGGCTGGCGCTGTCGTAAGCGATGACCCGCTGCAGCTGGTCCAGCGCCAGCTCCACCACCTGCTCGCTGCGCATGCCCGTGGCGATGACGCTGGCGGCTTCGCTGAGCAGGCTCAGCTGCGCTGCGCGGGTCTGAGTGGCCAGCGTGATCTGGCGCGACTGCTCGAATTGCCGCGCCTGGCCCAGGGCCGCCGCCACCTGCGCCGCCACCGAGCTGAGGATGCGCTCGTGGCTCTCGTCAAACGTCTCAGCGCGCTTGGGGTTGGCCAGTATCAGCGCGCCAACCACGTGCACGTCGTTGACCAGCGGCACGCCCAGACACGAGGTCCAGGCCGCCGTCTCGTCCAGACCGGTGGCCGTGGCCAGCCCGGTGTCGTAGATGCCCTGGTCCTTGAGCTGGCCGGCGATTTCACCGTTGAGCCGGACGGGCTCGAGCTGCTGCAAGAGATGCCGCACCAGGCCGGCTGGCGCCCGCGGCGGAATATTGACGTCTTGCCCGCCGCTCTCGGCCAGCGGGAAACTGACCTCGTTGCGGCTCTCGTCATAGGCCGCCAGGTAGATCTGATCGGCGCCGACCCAGGCCTCAATCTGCTCGCGTAGGTTGGCCAGCAGCGCGCGCGGCTCCTGTGTCCTGGCCAGCGCGCGCGTGATCTGGTTGATGCCGGCCTGCTCGGCCAGGCGCTGCTGGGTGCGGTCATACTGGCGTGCATTTTGCGCCGCGACCGCCGCCAGGTTGGCCAGACCCATGCTCAACTCGGTCTCGCCCGGCGTGAAGCGCCGCCCGGCCATGCTCTGCCCCAGACCGATCAGGCCGATAAGCTTGCCGGCGCTGGTCAGCGGCAGGAACATGGCCGCCCGCACTTCCTGCCCAATCCAATCCGCCTGGCGCAGCCTGGCCGGCGCCTCTGGCCCGGCCAGGTCTTCCACCGTGATCGGGTCGGGCGCTTCTTGCAGCCGCTCGATGAGCGAGCTGCCGGGCAAGGCCAGCTGGCGCGCGCCGCGCAGCTCGGGATAGTGCTCCATCGCCAGCACTGCCGTGCGCGTGTCGTCGAAGACGGCGGCGGTGGCCTGGTCCACCCCCAGCGACTCGGCCAGCGCTTTCAGGGTCAGCTGCAAGATGCTGCCCAGGTTCAGGTTGCCGCCCAGCTCGGCGGCAAAGCGGTTTAGGAATGACAGCCGGCGCGAGCGCTCGTCGAGCTGGAGCACCCGCTGCACGCTCTCTTCGTACTCGTAGGTGTTGGTGAGCACCGCGGTGATCTGGCTCGACAGGATCTGGGCCGAGACCGCGTGGCTGGAGCGGTAAGTGTTTGGCTCGATCTTTTCGGCGATCAGCAGACCGATCACCTCGCCCTTGTTGACGAGCGGCACGCCCAGCCAGGAGCGGGTGGGGCGCTCCGCGCCGGGATCGAAGCGAGCATCCTGGGCGGTGTCGGCCACGATGACGACGTGCCGTGTGGACACGACCTCCGCGAACAGGGCCAACTGCTTGCTGTCGGCCACCAGCATCTGGGTCAGCTGTTCGGCACTTTCGGTGTAGCCGCGCGCGTCTGCCGCGCGCCAGCGCAGCTCGCGCGCCGCGCCCGCGCCCGCCTCGCGCCGCCAGAACGCGGCCCGGTCATAGGGGATGACGCGCTCGAACTGCTCGAGCGTGACGCCCACCACGTCTTCACTGTAGAGCGCGCTGGCAATCACGCTCAGCGCGGCGGCCAGGGCCTCGAGCTGGGTCACCCGCTCCTGGGCGGCGGCCAGCGCCTGGCTGGTCTGCTCGAACAGGCGCCGGTTATCGATAACCAGCGCCACCTGCGAGGCGGCCGTGGCCAGCACCCGCTCGTGATATTCGCTGAAACCCTGGCCGCGGCCGGACGATTCCACCGCCAGCACGCCCAGCGCCTTGTCGCCAAACAGGATGGGCACGCCCAAATAAGCGCTGGCCGTCAGCACGTCATTCGGGTCAGCCGTCCAGCGCAGGGGACGGTGCGCGATGAACGAGATTGGTATACCCAGCTCGCGGCATTGGGAGATGACATCGCCGCCCAGCCGTAGCGCATGCCGTGTCTGCAGCACGTGCCGCAAGATGCCACCCGGCGCGAACGGGGCCGTTTCGCGGGCGCGGCCGTTCTCCAGCGCCAGCGGCACGCTCATCTCATTGCGGGCCTCGTCATAGAGCGCCAGCATCACATTGTCCGACGGCACCCACGTTCCGAGCCGCACCCGCAGAATCTCGATCATCTGCTCCACGTCGCCGGCGCGGCCCACCGTGCGCACGATCTGGTTGACGATGGTCTGCTCACTGAAGCGCTGCTGCAGGTCGAAGAAGCGCAGCGCATTGTTGGCGGCAGCAGCGGCCTGGCCGGCCAACGTCTGGCCCAGCTCCAGCTCAGCCGGAGAGAACGTATGAGGCCTGGCATAGCCCAGGCCCAAAGCGCCGAACTGCCGGCCCGCCGCCAGCAGCGGGAAGAACACCGCCGCTGCCAGGCCATCGCCCACCCAGGCGGCCTGCTCTGGACTGATAAGCCGGCTTTCCGGCAGGTCGTCGACCGGCACTGGCGCCTGCGCCAGGCGTAGACGTTCAAACAGCGGGTTGCCCAGCAGCAAGGGCGGCGCTGCCTGGCTGTCGGCGGCCGGGAACTGGGCCCAGGCCAACGGCCGGTCGAGCGTGGTCAGGTCAACCGTGTTGGGGGGCGTAGCATAAATGACAATGCCAGCCTGGTCGGCGGCCAGCGGCTCGACGATGGTCCGCAGAGCGACGGCCAGCAGGCTGTTGAGGTCCAGGTTGCCGCTGAACTCCGCCGCGGCCCGCGCCAGCAGGGTGCCGCGCCGCTCAAACTCCTGGGCGCGCTGCAGGCTGTCTTCATAGCGGCGGGCGTTCTCCAGCGCGAGGCCCACTTGCTGGGCAAACGCCTGGGCCAGCGGCAGCTGGCCGGCCTGGTAGGTGCCGGCCTGGGCGCTCTCTAATGCCAGGATGCCCACCACTTCGTTTTGAGCCACCACTGGCACGCCCATCCAGGCGCCCGGCCGCTCGGCGCTGGCGGCAAAGCGCGGGTCGGCGCCGGCGTCAGCCACCAGCGCCGCACTGATGGTCGTGGTGATTTGAGCGGACAGGGCCTCGGGCAAAGCGGCCGGGCGCTCGCCGCGGCCGCCGCTGGCAAGTATGGCAGTTGGGGCCCAAGCGCCGCTCGCTATCTGCCAGAAGGCAGCGCGCTCACAGGGCAATAACAATTGCAGCTGATGAAGGGCGATCTCGACCACTTCGCTGACGCGCTGGCCGGCAGTGACCGCGCTGAGGGTCTCGGCCAGCGTACTAAGCTGCGCCGCGCGCTGTTGGGCCGTGGCCGCCGCCTGTCCGGCCATATCGTACAGGCGCGCGTTCTCAACAGTCAGCGCCACCTGGCTGGCCAGGGTCGCCAGGCTGCGCAGGTGGCGCTCGTCGAACGTGGGCACTCGCTGCGGATTGGCCAGGGTGAAGACGCCTAACACCCGGCTGCCCACCACCAGCGGCACGCCCAGGAAGGCTTGCACGCCAGCTAGCGAGTCATCGCCGGCCTCCAGAGCCTGGGCCTGCTTGTCGATGGCCTCGCGATCGGGCAGCAGCAGCGGCTGCTGACTCTGGATGATGTAGCCCAAAATTCCGGCCGGGGCGCTCGGGCTGAGGCTGAGCGCGCGCCCATCGGCCACGGCCAGCGGAAAGCTCAGCTCGTGCCGGGTATCGTCCAGCAGCGCCAGCGTCTGGCGAGCCGGCCCCAGCCAGGCCTCCATCTGCGCCTGCAGCGTGTCGAGCAGCTGGCGCAGGTCAAGGGTTCGGCTCAGCGCCCGGCTGATCTGGTTGACCAGCGCCTGCTCGCTCAGCCGTTCCTGGCTGCGCTCGAACTGAATGGTATTGTCCAGCGCCGCGACGATATGGCCGACGAGTATCCCGCTGAACTCCACGTTCTCGCCGCTGAAGGCGCGGCCCTGGCTGCGGCCGAGCGCGATGAGCCCGATGAGCCCCGCCGCGCCGTGCAGCGGCAGCAGCAGGGCCGAGGCCAGCCGGGCGCCTAGCCAGGTGAGCGGGTTGGCTCCCTGGTTGGCGTCCGCGCCCAGGTCGGTCAGCGGCAGCGGCGCCGGGCTCTCACGCAGACGCGGCATCAGCCGTTCCCACCAGCCCTGGCCGGCCAGGCTGAAGCGGGTCACCGCCGGCTGGTCGCCGGCCGGGGCGGGCAGCCGGGCCAGCACGCGGCCATTTTCCAAGGCATCGTCGAACAGCACCACGCCCGCCTGCTCGGCTGGCAGCAGCTCGGTCAGCGCCCGCAGCGCCACGGGTAGCACAGCGTCCAGGGCCAGCGTGCTGCCCAGCTCAGCCGCCGTCTGGTTCAGCCAGGCCAGGCGCTGGGCGCGCTCGTCTAACTCCAGCACGCGCGCCAGGCTGACGGCGTACAGCCGCGCATTGTCAAGGCTGATGGCCACCTGGGTGGCGACTGCCGCCAGCACGCGTTGGTGGCTGTCGGTCAGCCGCGGCGCGCGGGCGGGGTCGGCCAGCGCCAGCACACCCACCACGTGCGGGGCTTCGGCGCTGCCCAGCACCAGCGGCACGCCCAGGTAGCCGCGGGCGCGTCCCAGGGCATCGGCCGGCAGACCGGCAGCCTGCAGCTGCTGCGCCAGCTCTGCGCCGCCGGGCAAGAGCAGCGGCTGCTGGGTCTGGAGGATGAGCCGCAGCAAGTTGTCGGGCGCCTGCGGGGCGAGCGTCACCGTCTGGCCATCAGCCACGGCCAGCGCGAAGCTGACCTCATGGCGGGCCTCGTCGTATAGGGCCAGCCAGACATGGGCCGGCGCCAGCCAGGCATCGAGCTGGGCCCGCAGCAGCTGGCCCAACTGGCGCGCATCCAGCGCCTGGCTGATGGCGCGCGCGATCTGGTTGACCAGGGCCTGCTCGCCCAGTTGCTCCTGAACCGACTCATACCGGCCGGCCTCGTAAATGGCCGCCGCCGCGAAGCGGCACAGCTCCTGGGCCAGCCCCACTTCAGCGGCGGTAAAGGCGCGCCCGGCCTGCGCCTGGCCGGCGCCCAGCAGCCCGACCGTTCGCCCGCCGAACACCAGCGGCCGGAACAGTCCCGTGCTCACCCCGCCGCCCACCCAGGCCGTCTGTTCGGGCGCAACCGGCTGCTCGGCGGCCAGCTCGTCCAGGCTGACCACGCGGCCGGCCTGGCGCAGTCGCTCAACCAGAGGGTTGGCAGCCAGGCTGGCGGCTGAGTCCGGCTCAGCGGCGGCGGGCTGGCGCGCGGCGCGGACAGGCTTCGAGGTGACATCGTCGAACACCATCAGCCCCACCCGTTCCACGCTCAGTGCCTCGCTCATCAATCGAAGCGTGGTGCTCAGAACCTCGCCCTGGTCCAGCAGACCGCTGAGGGCCACTGCCGCCCGGTTGAGTATTCCCAGGCGGCGCGCCTGCTCAGCCAGCTCGTTCTTTTGGCCCAGGCTGGCTTCATACTGTTCGGCATTGTTGAGGGCCTGGGCGATGCGGCTGCTGAGCGACTGCGCCAGCGGCGCCTGGGCAGCGGTCAGCGCGCCGGCCGCCGGTGCTTCCAGCTCGATCAGCGCCACCACCTCGCCCTGGCTGACCACCGGCACAGCCATCCAGGCCCCTGCCTGGCCGGCGTTTTCAAAGCGAGCGTCCTGGCGCGTGTCTGGCACCACCTGGGTCCGCCGGGCGGCCAGCGCGTCACCCAGCGGGGTGCGCGGCTCAATCGTCTGGAGCTGCCCGGCGCGGCTGGCGGCCTCGGCTTTGCCGCGCGCGGCAGCGGCCTGCCAGCGAGCGGGCGTGCCGCGGCGGCGGGCCGCCCCGCCCTCGCGCTGCCAGAATGTGGCGGCCTCATACGGCACCAGGCGCCGCATCTGGTCCAGCGCCGCGGCAATGACCTCATCGCTGTGCAGGGTCGACGCCAGCGCCACCGCCGCCTCGGTCAGCGTCTCGAAATGCGTTGCGCGCTCCTGCGAGGCAGCCAGGGTCTGGCGCGCCTGCTCGAACAGACGCAAGTTGTCCACCGCCAGCGCGATCTGCGCGCCGGCCGCGGTGAGCAGGCGCTCGACCCGCTCGTCCAGCGCATCGCGCCGGTCGGGGTCCTGCGCCACCAGGGCGCCGATGAGCTTATCGCCCAGCAGCAGCGGCACACCCAGGTAGGACTGGGCCAGCGGGCCGGTCTCGGCTTCGGGCCCGCCGCGCACGGGGTGCTGGTTGGGCAGCCCCAGCGCCAGCCCCATTTCCTTGGCCTGGGCCGCCACATCGCCGCTCAGGCGTACTGGCAGGCGCGTCTGCACGATGTGCCCGACGATGCCGCCGGGCGTGCGGCCATCGGCTTCCTGGATTGGCGCGGCCGGCTGGCCTCCTTCGACAATCAGCGGGAAGCTCACCCGGTTGCGCGCTGAGTCGTAAAGCGCCAGGCTCAGGCTCTGGATGCCCCCCACCTCGGCCAGCTGGAGCCGGATGACCTGGTACAGCTGGCTAAAATCAGTCGCGCGTCCAATGGCGCGCGTCACCTGCTGCACGCCCGACTGCTCCTGGGCGCGCTCGCGCAATTGTAGATATTGCAGCGCGGTGACGGTCTGCTGAACGATGGCGCGGCCCAGCTCGGCGTCGGCCACCGTGAATTTGCGGCCGCCCAAACCGATGACGCCGACCAGCCGGCCCTCGGCCAGGAGCGGCAGGAACAGCGCCGCCTCCACGCCCGCGCCCACCCAGGCGAAATGCTCGGGGCGGGCCACGCTTTCGGCCGTGCCGCCAGCCGCCTCGGCGATGAGCGGCGCCCCGGTCTCTTGCAGCCGGTCGAGCATGGGGTTGGCCGCCAGCTCCAGCCGGGCGCTGGCCGCCGTGGCAGACTTGGGCGAATGGGCGCTGGCCAGCACATGGGCCGAGTCGCGCGGCGCGTCGCCGTCAATGATCAGCCCGCTGGCCTGCGCCGCGCCCAAAGCCTGGCGCAGCGTATCCAGGCTGAGCTCGAGCACGGCGGCCAGGTCGCGGGCCTGGGCCAAGTCGGTGGCCACGCGATTGAGCACTGTCAGCCGCTGCGCCCGCAGGTCAATATCCTGCGCGCGGCGGGTATTCTCTTGCTCCAGGTCCTGGGCGCGCTGCACGCTCTGCTCGTACAGGCGCGCGTTATCCAGCGCCACAGCCACCCGGTTGGCGAACGACAGAGCCACCGGCACCTGCGCCGCGCCGTAGAAATTGTCCTCGCTCTTTTCCAGCGACAGGATGCCGGTCACTTCGCCGCTGCTGAGCACCGGCACGCCCAGCCAAGAGCGCATGGTGCTGACTTCTCGCACGGCAAAGCGCTCGTCGCGGCTCAGGTCGGGCACGAACACCACGCTGCGGGTGCTGACAATCTCGCTAAAGACGGTGGCCTGCGCGCTTTCAACCCGGCCGATGACGCGCTCGATGGCATCGGCGAAGCTGCGGGCGCCCAACGCGCGCCAGCTCCCATCGCTGAGCTCGCGCTGCCAGAAGATGGCGGTATCGTACGGGATCACGCGCCGCAGCTGATCGAGCGCCAGGGTGACCACCTCTTCCGAGTGCAGGGCCGAGGCGATGACGCCGGCGGCCTCGGTTAGCACGCTCAGCTGAACGGCCCGCTCCTGCGACTCGCTGACCCGCTGCTCGGCCTGCGTCACCAGTTGAGCGTTCTCAATGGCCAGGGCGGCCTGGCTGGCAAAGACTTCGAGCATGTCCAAAACCAGGCTTTGCGGCGTGGAGGTGTCGCGCGGCGCGCCCGCGCTCAGCAGCCCGTCGATCTCGCCGCGCGAGCTGTATAAGGGCACCAGCAGCATGTCATCCGGGTGCCATTGTCCGGGCTCGGCGGTCTTGGTCAGATTCTTGGGCCGGCCCAGATCGAGCGCCTGGTACAGGTCGCTGGTCTGGGTGTGCGGCACGCGATAGACGCGCTCGCTGCGGTTTTCCTCACGCAGGAAGGGCTGCACCCGCTCCCAGGGCAGGGGCAGGTGCTGCAAGTTTTCGAAGGTGTCAGGCGATAGCCCGGCAGCGGCGGTGTGCACCAGCTGGTTGCCGGCCGGGGCGAAGACGCTGATCAGCACCAGGCTGAAGTCCGCCGTCTCCTGCATCGATTGCGCGATGGCCTTCAGGTTGCCGCCCAGCGACCGGTCCACCCGAACGGCATTGGGGATCTGCGAAAGCTGCTGGAGCTGGTTGACGCGCAGCCGCAGGGCTTCGCTGCGCTGGGCCTGCTCGCCATAGCGCTGAGCGTTTTGAATGGCGACAGCTGCCTGGGCCGCCAGGGCCTGCACGAAGTCGTTGAATTCGTTGTCGAAGGCGCCAGGCTGCTCGCTGTGCAGGTGGATCAGGCCGATGACGTTTTCCTGGTGGGTGATGGGCACCAGCAGCGCCGAGCGCACGCCCACATGCGGCGGGGCCTCGCCCTCGATTTCAAAGTCCTGGACAATTCGGGAGCGGCCGGTCGATACGGCCATGGCTTCCATGGGGCCCAGCCGCTGAAGGTCGCCGCCCTCGCCGGCGCGCCAGGCCACCCGATGCTCGGGTGAGGCGGGGTCCAGCAAGAAAGAGCTGCCGCAGTCGGCGCCGGTGATGCGCAGCACTTCCTCGTGCAGCTGGTTCAGGATGGGCTGCAGCTCAAGGCTGTCGCTGAGCACGCGGCTGAAGCGGGCCAGCTCGGCGGCCTGCCGGAAACCCGACAGCCGCTTGATCTTGACGACCGGCGCTGGCGGCCGCAGCCGGGGCAGCACCTCGATGACCACGCCGGCCAGCAGGCCGACGAGCGATCCCAGCAGCGTCCAGTGGTTGACCCGGAAAATCTCGAGCGCAACCGGTATGGCGGCTTCGACGCAGTAGTTGCAGGCGCTTAGCGCCGGCCACAGATTGCCGTTAAAAGACAGGCTGGCGGCCTGATCGAGGAAAAGGCCAAAGACCAGGCCGAGGATGAGCCCCAGCGCGGCCAGCAGCCCTGCCGGGAATCGCTGCGCCCGATTCTGGTTCAACCGCTATGCTCCTGTGAATGCCTCACGGGTGACCCACGCCGGCCGTCACGATTCCGGTGTGAATTGAACCAGCCACGGTCCCGCCGCCTGTTCGACCTGCACCGTCCAGTCACCGGCGATGATCTTTTGCTTCATCGATCCGGCGTGTGGGCCGGTGACGTCGTCCACCAGGATCCGGTCATAATTCGGGTCGGTCACATTCTCGCTTACGTTGATAAGCCACAGGGCGAAGGGCGCGGTGCCGGTATAGTTCCAGGTAATGTCCAACGTGGTGTCGGACGCAAACCTGTAAGTGTCGCTGGTCGTGAACGAATTGCCGGACAATTTTACCACCTCTCCGGCGGCGACTGACCGCACGGCGCCCGGCGTGGCGGCCGCCGCAGACGGCGCGGCGGTGGTGGCGGCCGCGGTGGCTGCTGTGGACGGCGCGGCTGTGGCGGCGGGCAGGGCGCTGGCCTGAGGCGCAGTCGTCGGCGCGGCGGACGCGACCGAGGCCGCGGTCGGGGCGTTGGCCGTGGACGGCGCCGCGGTGGGTGTGGTGCCGCAGGCCGACGCCACCAGCAGCGCCATGATCCCGAGCATTGTCTTACCTCTCTTCATAACTCCTCCTAGCTTATCGACTTCAGCGCGGTCCGGCACAGGTCAACGCCGGCTGGGCCGCCTCCAGGTGCGTATCGCAAACCGGGCGCGGGTTGGCCGCGATCAGAGCCTGTCGCCACGACGGGGCCGGCCGGTCGGGCAGGGTCAGCCCGGCGGCCGACATCTCGGCCCGGTACCAGGCGAACTGGAGCAGCGGCTCGACGACCACGGCCGTATCCGGACGCTGCCCCAGCGCGAAATGGTAGTACCACGCGGCGAACGAATCCTTGTCGGCCTGCGTGAAAATGATCGCATTTGGCACGGCCAGCTCCATGACGGCCTGCCCAAAGGCCGCGGCCGAATCGTCCCGGCTGGCGTCCACGGCCGGCAACTGGCGCGCTGCCTGGTAGGCCAGGGTGACCACCAACCCGCCGGCCAGCGCCAGGCGCGCCGGGCGCCGCACGCTGGACAGCCGCAAACTGGCCAGGCCGCTGGCCAGGCCCAGGCCCAGCCAGACCGCTAACGCCAGAAAAGCGGGCAAAAGGTAGGCAGCCGAGTCGGCCGTATTGTAGCCGATTGCGAAAATGGAGAAGACCAGGGCCTGCCAGAGGGTAACCGTCTTAACCCGCGCGCTATTGCCGTCGCCCAAGAACAGACCATAAAACGCGACGATCATGCCGGCCAGGCCGAACTGGGTAATGATCAGGCCGGCCCAGCCTTCGACCCGGTTCAGGACGTAGGCTGACGGCAGGCCAAACACCAGGTTGTGGTAGGGGATGCCGGATACCGTCCACCAAAACCCGGGCCAGTCGAGCGGCAGACCCCAATTGACCGGCGGGTAGCGGCTGGCGCTGAAGGGCAGGTAACCATAGACCAGCAAACCAGCCGCCAGGGCGGCTACGCGCCGCGCCAGGCGGCCCGGCTCCCAACGGCCATCCACCCAGACTGAAAATAGCAGCCACGGCGGCAGGAGCAGGGCAGTTGTCAGGTGATTCCCGAGCGCCAACCCGAACAGCAGCCCAGCCAAAACGTCTGGCCAGCCGGCGCGCCGCGGCGACCCACCCAGCGGCAGACTGTATAAGATGAGCGCGACAAACAGGACATGCAGCGCATACACTTCGGCGATGACGGCCTGCGACCAGAGGAGCGGTGACAGCCCAAATGCCAGGCCGGCGACCAGGCCCCCAGCCAGCGCGAAGCGCCGCGGCGCGGCTGAGCTCTGGCAAACCAGCAGCGTGACCACCGCCGCGGCGCCTGCCGCGCATACGGCTGATAAAAACGCCGCGCGCCCGGCCAGCGAGCCTAGTGGGAATGCCAGGAACAGTCTGGCCAACAGTAGGTAGGTTGGGTAACCGCTGGGGTGCGCGACACCGGCTGTCGCCGCGGCGGTCACCAGGTCGCCGCCATCTGCCCCATTGTTGGCCCAGCTCAGGCCGGGGGCCAGCGTGCTGAGATACACGAGCAGGCTGCCCAGGAGCACGGCGAGCGCGCTCAGGCGCGCCAAGTTTCCCTGCGATAAGCGTTTGCCCGGCAACGTCATGAATGAATAGGGCGGGGCATTTGCCCCGCCCTAAGTGTTCTGATCGCGTGGTGAGCGCTGGCGGCGGCCTAGGCGCCCCCGAACAGCGCGAAAACCGTGGGGGCGAGCCGGAAGCTGGCGTGACAGGCCTGGGTGTCGCTGACCGTGTTCTGCAGGAACACCCAGCGGGCCAGGCGTGTGTCGTAATAGGCAATGCGCAGGCTGGTGTAGGCAGCGGTGGCGCCAACCGGCAGGTTGAAGCAGACCAGCTGGCCGCCGATGATGTAGGTCACCGCTTCGCCATCAGACACTTTGCCGCTGAGCATGATGCCGCAGCCCAGGTCGGTCCAGCCGGCCGGGCTCGGGTTGAGCGCCGTGGGCGGGATCAGGTCAGCCGTTAGGCTGGTGATGGGGCTGAACAGCGGCCGGATGGGGCCAGTGCCAACGCCGCCCACATTTGACAGGAACGCCACCAACCCAATGCCCACGTCCAGCGTGTTCGTCACCTGATCTGAGCCCGTCACGGTGAACGATTGAGCGCCCGTGCCGCAGGCGCCAGGCGTGGTTGGCGACGAAGAATTTGAGTTTGAGTTGGTGTTTGACCCGCCTCCGCCCCCGCCGCCACCTGTGCCGGGCACCGTTCCCGAACCACCGTCGGCCCGGGCCGGGGTGGCCCAGCCAGAGCCGAAAATGCCGAAGGCGGTGATGGCGGCGACCGTAATCACCATCAGCACCATCCGAGCGCGGCGTGTGACTTGTAGTGTCTTCATAATTTCTCCTGAGTGCCGCCTGGCCAGTTTGGCCGGCAGTTCAGCAAACGTCGCCGTGAGGCGCCAACCAACGCGTGTAGTGCCAGCCGCTTGGCAACAGCTTGTAATCGACTACTGGATGTGCCAGCCAGGATGTAGCTCACATTGGAGCCGAGCGCGATGTCAATCTTATGTGCAAACGCAATCGGACGCAAGGGCAACCGCGCCGGCGCGGCGTATGTTATACTGCCGCGGCTTACGCCCCTGCCTGCCAATATGTCAAACTCGCCCTCGCGCCTGAGCCAATGGGTTGCTTCCGCCCGGCCTTACTTCGCCCGCCGCTATCTTAAGCGCTGGCTGGCCTTGCTGGCGGCCGTCATCGTCTTGTGGCTGGCCTGGCCTTTCTTCGGCTTGCTCGGCCATCTTTCGGAGATGCAGGCCCTGGTGCGGCTGGCGCCGGGGCTGGCGGGCCTCGACCGGCCCAAGACCTACCTGATCCTGGTTGAAAATGAGGATGAGCTGCGCGCCACGGGCGGCTACATCACCGCCGCCGGAACAGTAACCGTCCACTATGGCCGTGTCACCAATCTGGCCATTGAGGACGCGTTCGCGATCGACAACCTCAAGCTCACCTATCCGCGGCCGCCGCAGCCGCTGCAAGACTACATGGATGCGCCGCAGTGGCTGCTGCGCGACGCCAACTGGTCGCCCGATTTTCCATCGTCGGCGGCCCTGGCCGAGGCGCTCTACCTGGCCACCCGCCCCAAGCAAATTGATGGCGTGGTGGCGCTGGACCAGACCTCGTTGCGTATTATGCTGGCTGCCATCGGCCCAATTTCAGTGGCCGGCTTTCCGACGGCCATCAATTCGGATAACCTGATCGTGCTGCTGCGGGCGGCGCGCGAGCCGGCGGCCGGCCAGACGGTGAACTATGACTGGTGGCTGCATCGCAAGGACTTCATGCCCACCGTGGCCCAGGCCATGCTCCACCACGTCTACCTGGCGAATTGGGGCAGCCTGCTGGGCGGCGCCTTGCAGGCCCTGGACGAGCGGCACGTGCAGATCACTTTGAAAGACCCGGCCGCCGAGGCGGTGCTGTCGCAGCAGGGCTGGGACGGCCGGCTGGCGCCAGGGCAGGGCGACTACCTGATGCTGGTTGAATCGAACGTGGGCTTCAACAAGGTCAACGCCGACGAGCAAAGCCGGCTGACCTACGCGGTAGACCTGGCCAACCCTCAGGTTCCCCAGGCAACGGTCTCACTGGCGCAGACCAACCCGGCTGCCGGCCAGGTGCCCTGCAAGCCGGGCCCCAACTATGGCTCTGGCCACTATGCTGATCTGATCGCCCGCTGCTATTGGAGCTACGTTCGCCTGTACACGCCGCGCGGAGCCGTGCTGCTCAACTCCACAACGCACAACGTTCCGGCCAGCTGGATGCTGTTGGGCCGGCCCGTCACCGGCACCGTGACAGTGGCGGGCGGCGAGAACGGCACGCAATCGTTTGGGACGCTGGTTGTGGTGCCATTCAGCACCACCCTGACCACCACCGTGCAGTACGACCTGGCGCCCGGCGCGCTCACCCTGGCCAACGGGCAAACGACCTATACGCTGCGATTGCAGAAGCAGGCCGGGGTAGCAGGGCTGCCGGTTAGCCTGTCGGTGCACCTGCCGCCGGGGGCAGTGGTCCGCGCGGCGCCAGCCGGTGGCCAACAGCAGGGCGACACCTGGCGGCTGCAGCTCGATTTACGGCAAGACACGACGCTGGAGTTGAGCTATACGAGTCCGTAGCTCAGGTGGTATAGCGGCTTGCAGGTGGGTGCCTGGACTGGCCCACGTGCCCGCCCTGGGCCGACCCCTACGGACTGCAAACGGCACGTCGTGAATGGCGTGTAGGGGCGGACCAATGTGTCCGCCCCGGCGCCGATAGGCACGCAGCTGGCGCTGGTGCAGGTATAGGTCGGCCCCTAAGGGACGGTGTGGCTGGTTGGGCGCTAGTCGGCGCTTTTTTCCGGCTTGCTGTTCTTGCCGCCGCCCAGCAGCTTGCGAAGGCCGCCTGGCGCTTTGCCATTGCTCGAGCCGTTCGGCGCGTCTTTATGATAGTAGTAGTTGCTGGCGTAGCCGGTGAAGTAATAGCCAGACGCGCCGCGCTGGTCCAGCCGGTTGATGACCGCGCCCAGGAGCTTGGCGCCCACGGCCTGCAGATTCTCGCGTGCGCGCTGGACGCCCAGGCGGCTGGTGTTCTTTTGGTCCAGAACCAGGATGACGCCGTCGACCCAGCGGCTCAGCACCACCGCGTCGGTCACGGTGACGCAGGGCGGGCTGTCGAGCACGACCACGTCGGCAATATTGCAGATCTCTTCCAAGAATTGATGCATGCGCGCTGAGCCAAGCACCTCGGCCGGGTTTGGCGGCAGGGCGCCGCTGGTGATCACGCGCAGGCGCTCGACGTTCGTGTTCTGGATGTAAGGCTCCAGCGGGCCGCCGCGATTGACGCTCGACGGTTCCAGCCAGCGGCCGCCGGAAGCGGAGGTGGCGGCGAAGGCCGGCTCATTGGTCTGCCCGACCAGCCAGCTTGTGAGGCCCACCGTGTTCTTGAGCGCGAATATCTTGTGCACCACCGGCCGGCGCAGGTCCGCGTCGACCAGGATGACCGACAGGCCGGCCTGCGCCAGGACAACGGCCAGGTTCGCGGCCGTCAGGCTCTTGCCTTCCGAGGGGCCGGCGCTGGTGACGACGATCGTCCGGACGGGGTTGTCAAGCGACGAAAACTGCAGGTTTGTGCGCAGCGCGCGGTAGGCTTCCGTCAGCGGCGAACGCGGCTCGCGCACGGCGATGAGCTTGTCGGGATAGCCCGAGCCGCCGATGCGGCCGATGCCAGCCAGCACCGGGGCGTTGAGCAGGTTCCGAACTTCGCCCGGTGAGCGGATGGTGTCGTCCAGATATTCAAGCAGGAGCACGGCGCCAATCGACAGCGCCAGCCCCACCGCCACCGCCAGGCCGAGATTAAGACCCGTGCGCGGGCTGACCGGGTCAACCGGCACCTCGGCTGGCTCGACCACCGAGATGTAATTCAGCCGGCCCTGCTGCAGCGAGGCCAGCATGCCGGAATAGGTATTCTGCCACTGGTTGACCTGCGCCTGCACGCCGGCCTGCTGCGCCTGCAGGTCTTGAATCTGGTGAGCGCTGGTGGCGCTGGCAATCTGCGTGTCGAGGTCCTTGATACGCTGATTGCCGTCCTCGATCTCCTTTTGCAGAATCGGCAGCTGGGCGCGAACAAAGTCGAGCTGAGCCTGCTCGTCAGCCGAGGGCGTGGTGGGGCTTTGCAGGATCATCTGCCGGGCAATCTCGTCGGCGATGGCTTTGGCGCGCACCGGACTGATGTCGACGACGCTGATCTCCATCAGCTGTGTGCCCGCGACGGGAGCAGCCGAAACCTGGCCGCGCAGGCTCACCCAATCTTGCTTTAGCCCCAGCGCATTCACCGTCGCATTGAGGATCGGCTCCTTGGTGGCCAACAAGACATAGGTCTGCGCCAGCTGCTGGCTGGCCAGGATATCGCCTGAGTTGGGGTTTGGGTTGTTGATGATCTGGCTGACGATGAGGGTGGTCGTCGTCCGGTAGACGGGCACGGCCAGCGTGCTGGCGATCAGACTGGAGCCGGCGGCCAGGCTGGTGGCCAGGATAATCAGCCAGATCCACTTACGGATAATGTTGAAGTATTGCAGCAGTTCCATAGCAGTTAGAGATCCCGTTCATGCTCGCGCAAATACGACACCGTCTGGCGCAGACCATCTTCCAGGTTGACCGACACCGACCAGCTTAAGCCAGCCTGCGCCCGGCGGCCGTCAAGATAAATCTTAAAGGTTTCCCCTGCCTTGGCTGGTTGTTTGTCGGGCGCGGCAGAATAGCCAATGATATTGGCAAGGGTAGAAAATAGCAAGTTGACCGAGGTACCCCGGTTCGAGCCCAGGTTGTAAATTTCGGCCGAGCCGCCCTGCAAGGCCAGCACATTGCCGCGGGCGCAGTCAAGGGCGTGCACGAAGTCGCGCTCCTGCTCGCCGCTGCCAAAGATGGTCACCGGCCGGGCCGCCAGCATCCGGCCGGCAAAAATGGCGACTACCCCGGCTTCGCCGTGGGGGTTCTGGCGCGGCCCATAGACGTTGGGATAGCGCAGGATGGTGTAGTCGATGCCATACAGATGGCGATAGACGTGCAGGTAGTGCTCGACCACGTGCTTGCTGACGCCGTACTGGCAGATGGGGTCAATCGGGTGATCTTCGTCACACGGCAGGTAGCGCGGCTCGCCGTAGACGGCGCCGCCGGTCGAGGCGTAAATGAACTTGCGGACGCCGTAATTGCGGCAGGTCTCCAGCAGGTTCAGCGTGCCGTGAACGTTCACGTCGGCGTCGAACAAGGGGTCGGCCACGGAGCGCCGCACGTCCATTTGGGCGGCATGGTGGTCAACCACCTCCGGTCTTTCGCGCTCGAACACTTCCGCCAGGCCGGGGTCGCGAATATCGAGCTGATAGAAGCGAGCCCGCGGGTTCAGATTCTGCTGCCGGCCGGTGGACAGGTTGTCGACGACCACGACCTCGTGCCCGGCATTCAAAAACGCATCGACCACGTGCGAACCGATAAAACCGGCTCCACCCGTCACCAATATCTTCATAACAGCTTCAAGGACCTCCAGACTGGGAAAACGCTGCCCGGCGCTATTGTACCAGCCTGCACAGGCCGGGTTGGCGCAGGACGATAACCGCTAATAAGCGCCGCGACCGCTGAGGACGACGGGGATGGTCTGCATGATGAGCTGGAGATCCAGCCAGATGCTGTAGTTACGGATGTAAAACATGTCCAGCCGGACGCGCTCCTCATACGACACGTCGGACCGGCCGGAGACCTGCCACAGGCCGGTCAGACCGGGGCGCACCGTGAGCAGATTCATCGCCCACTGGCCGTATTGTTTCAGCTCGGGCGGCGAAATGATCCGCGGCCCGACCAAGCTCATGTCCCCGATCAGCACATTGACCAGCTGTGGCAGCTCGTCGAGGCTGTAGCGCCGCAGGAACAGACCAACGCGGGTAATGCGGGGGTCTTCCTTGATTTTGTGCGTGGTGGACAAGATGTCGAGCAAGATGGGGTTTTCGGCCAGGATGGCCTCCCCATTGATATGCATGGTGCGGAACTTCAGCGCGTCGAACTGGCGCCCATTCAGCCCCATCACGCGCCGCCGGTAGAAAATGGGGCCGGGCGAGTCGAGCTTGATCAGGATGGCGATGAGCGCCATGAGCGGGCTCAGCACGACTAGCCCGCCGATGGTCAGGCTGTATTCCAGCAGGGTCTTAAGGATGGTGTCGGTCCGGCTGAGGCGCACCCGGTTGACGCCGATCAGCGGCACATAGGCCATCTCTTTCAAGTTGAGCCCGGTCGTCAATAGCTCAAACAGCCCGGATGAAAGCCGCAAATGGACGCTCGGGGAGGTGCCATAACTCTGGAAGATCTGCAGGATGGTGTCGCGGGACAGGCCGCCAGTGGCCAGGATCAGCTCTTCCACCTGGTAGGCGCGCACCAGCTCTGCCAAGCGGTCCAGCGGACCCAGCGCGTACAGGTTACGGCAGACCCTGAGCCCGGGGCGGGCCGTATCGTCCAGAAAGCCCAGCACGTTGAGCCCCGAGGTGGGCCAGTTCAATAGCTGCTCGGCCAGCAGGCGACCCTCTTCGCTGGCGCCGATGATGAGCGCCGGAGCCATGAGGTAACCGTGCCGCCGCGCGGCATAGGCCAGCCGGCGCAGCACAAACCGCTCGCTCGCCACCAGCACGAACGTCAGCACCCACGAGAGCCCTACCCAGCCGCGCGCGACAGTCAGCAGCGGGAAAAAAAACTGGGCCAGCGCCAACAGGACGGTGCCGCTGATGGTGGCCTGGAAGATGGCGGCATATTCGCGGGTGCCGCCTAACAGTGACTCCCAATCGTAGAGGCGGAAGGCCCAGAACAGGACGATCCAGACCGACAACAGGGCCGCGCCCAGCTGCAGGTAGAACTGGGGCCAGGGCGAGATATCGGTCTCGAATATTGCCAGGCCGAGCTGGAAGCGGATGACATAGGCGGCGGCAAAGGCCAGCGCCAGCGCCAGGATATCGGCCAGCAGCAGCGCGAAGACAAACAGCTGGCGCTGAACGCGGTTAGAAAAACGCTTTATGCCGCGGCGGTGGCGCAGCTGGAGGCTGTGCTCAACCAAGCCGTCAAGCCGCTCAAAAGACGAGTCCATCGTAGATTGATTCCAGCTCGCCCGTTACCACCTGCCAGCTATAACGCTGCTCCACGTAAGCGCGGCCGCGCCCGCCCAGGACCGCCTGCAGCGCCGGATCGGCCAGCACCGACAGAATGGCCTCCGCGCTGGCCTGCGCCCCGTCGGCAATGAGCAGCGCTTCGCGGATAGGCGCCTCAAATGCCGCCACCGCCTGCGGGCTGGCCACGACTGGCGTTGCGCAGGCCATTGCTTCCAGCACCTTATTTTGAATGCCGGCGCCATAGGCCATGGGAGCGACCGCGGCTGTGGCACTCTGCAGATAGGGTAGCACATCGGGCACGTAGCCGGTGACCGAAACCCGCGGAGCGTGCCGCCGAGCCATCGCGCGGATTTCCGGCGCTGGCGAACTGCCGACGATATTAACCTTCACGTCTGGGCGTCTGGCCCACACCCGGGGCATGATATGGTTGATAAGCTGATGAGCCGCCGTGACATTGGCATGATAGCTCATCTTCCCGCTCAAGACAACAGTTCCAGGCTCGCGTGGGCGAGCCGGCTGTGAAAAGCGGGCCAGGTCTACTCCGTTGGGCACCACCCGGATGGCTTTCCGCTGAGGATGGGCAGCGGGCGGCGCCAGACCCACCAGGCCGTCCAGCGCCGCCCGGTCCACCTGGGACGTGACCAACACCTGGTCAAATTGACCGACCGCCCAGGCCTCATAGCGCCGGGTGGCGGGCAGCTCCAGCCGGGCCGCCCACCGCCCAAAGCGGCTGCGGCTGTGCTGGATGGCCTGCTCGAACAGCATGCTGATGCAGTCCACGCTGTCCCAAACGATGGGCGCCCTGTGCGGGGCGGCCCCGGCCTGGCGCAGCGCCAATCCATATTCGGCGCCGCGCAGGTGCTCCACATGCACCACATCAAAGGCCGCCGGCCGGGCCTGGAGGGCCGGCCCCAGCTGCCGCGCCAGGGCCGGCACCCAACAGTAGCGCGACTGCAAGGGGAGGCGCTTGAGCCAGGCCCCGAGCATGTTGGCCGCTGAGCGCGGCCGGCTGAGGCGGGCCGTGAGCACTTGCAGTCCTTGTTTTTCAAACTCGCGCAGCTGCTGGCGCTCCCAATCGCTTTCCCAGACCGTGGCCAGCGTGAGCTGGTGTCCGCGTTGCGCCAGCGTGCGGATGAAGTGGTAAGGCCGGGTGCGGATCGGGGTCGGCACGTAGGGGCAAACAAATAGAATTTTCACGCGCCGGACCTCGATCAGGCCGGCCGCGGCCGGGGGTCAAGCGCTGCCTGGTCCGGCTCAAAACCCTGGGTCAGATGAGGCTGCCGCAGGGCGCGGCGGAAGTCAGCGGAAAACAGCCGGCCTCTGGCCAGCAGGAGCGTATCGACGGCGTGGAACAGGCGGCCGGCCAGGATAATGGCCCGGCCATGCTGCGCGTTCCAAACGACCGACAGCAGGTAAAGGCGCAGCAAGCGACCTTGCCAATAGGCGCCCTTGGCGCTGGACCGAAGCCGGGCTGGCACGCCGGGCAGCTCGAGCACGCGCTCGCGTATGTTGCGCCATTCGCTCGTCATGCCGCCATAATTGGTCGCGCTGGGCCATATGCCACGCAGAATACCTGCCACCGGGGTGGGCGTGCCGGCCAGGTCGAAGCGCAGGGCCATCCGCAGCAGCAGGTCTTTGTCCTGAGCGACATCGTAGATTGGGTCAAAACCGCCGACATCAAAAAAGGCGCGCGCGCTGATCAGTGAGGCCTGTAGCGGCACCCACTCGCCGGCCATCACTTGGGTGAAGCAATTGCTGCTGAGCTGGTGGTCAAACTGAAAGAGGCAGCGGCCGCTGGCGTCGGTGAGCTGCGCGGCGCCGTACAGCCAGGCAGCCGATGACTGTTCGGCCAGCGCGGCAAAGGTGGTCAGGGCCCCAGGCAGCAGCCAGTCGTCGTCGTCCAGAAAGTGCAGATAGCGGCCGCGGGCGACGGCGGCGCCAACGTTGCGGGCCACGCTGCGCTCGCGCTGCTGCGTCTCGATCACCTGGACGCCCGCGGCCTGCTGCCAGGCGCCGCTCGGCAGCGGCTGGCCCGAGTCGTTCACCACGATGACCTCGCGAGCCAGATCGCCGCCCTGGCTGATGACACTTTCGACCGTGCGGGCCAGTGTGTCGCGGCCGATGGTGGGAATGATCGTGCTGCAGAATACGTCCGAATGGCCCATGTTGGCAGGGCCACTTCAGTGGGCGCGCGCGGCGGCGGGCGCCCGCGCCTTTAGCCCGGTGATGGCGGTCAGGATGCGGTTAACACAGTTCGCCAGGGTCAGCTCGGTGGTGACGAGCTGATAGGCGTTCTCCACGATGCGCTGGCGTTCGTCGGCGTGGGCCAGGTAGTGCTCGATGGTCGCCGCCAGCTCGGCAATCGGCGCGGCCACGTAGTGCGTGCCGGCCACATACTCGGCGCAGTGCGGCAAGAGCGGCTCGGAGACCACCAGCGAGCGGTTGGGCATGACGATGGGGAAACGCAGAAAGTTGTCGTCATACCAGGTGCGGGTCAGATTGAGCGTCACCTTGGCCCGGTTGAGCATCCGCGTCCGCTCGTCGGCGAAAATGAACGGATGCTCCTCATTGTCGGCGACATACATCTCGATGCCGCGCTGCCGCAGCTCGCCCCGCACGCGGTCGAGCAGCTCGGCGCGGCGGCGCGTGGCCCGCGCCCCCATCCACAGCACATCGATATCGCGCGGCAACTTGAGGTCGGCTGACCAATCGGGGATGGAGCCCCAGGGCACGGCGATGGCCCGCAGGCCGTGCGCCTGGTGCAGCTCGGCGTAGATCGTGGAAAAATCAACCAGCAGGCTGAGCCAGCCCTGGCGATAGGCGTAGTGATAGTCGCCCAGATAGCGAAAACGCAGCATGCGCTGGCCGATCCAGCGGACGGGCGGCCGCTGGGCCAGCCCGCGCACCAGCGGGCGGGGCGAGTCGTCCAGCCGGCCGACACCCGAGCGCAGGGCGCCCAAGGCCGACATGACCGGCCACGGCAGACGCGGGTCTGGCAGCCCTTCGTCGTTCCAGTGCACCATTACCGGACGCCGCTCCGGCGGCAAAGCGCCAAGCTGGCGCGGCACGTGCAGGAATGGCCCGTAGGGTCCCTGCGACAAAACCACGTCCACGTCATCCGGCAGGTGGTCTTGCCAGACAAAGGGCAGGGCGGTGTGCCCAAGCTGCGTCAGGGCGGCGGCGATGGCCTGTGCCATGCCGTCATATGGCTTCCACATGACGACCGCCACGCGGTAAGCGGGCGCTGGCGTGGCCGCGGCTAAACTTGCTGGTCGATTGGTCATGCCGCGCGGCGGCGCAGCAGCCGCTGGCCGCCGCTGGCCACGGCTCGCCCCGCGAAAACGAGGCCCACCGCATCCACCGGCAGCCGGTAGCGCGTGAGCGCCCACGACAGCAGATGGACCAGGCTGAAGACCACGCCAAACAAGACCAACAGGCTGCCGCGCGCCGCAAAGACGCGCCGCTCGGCCAGGCGCCAATCGGCCAGCCACAGGCCAAGGCCGGCCAGCATGAAGGGCAAGGCCAGCCCAAAGGAGGCCACCCGCGCCACGTTACTCAGCGTGCTTGAGTCGGGCGTGGGCCAGAACAGGAAGTAGACCGGGATGCGGCTGATCGACAGCCGGACGTACCGCGCCGGGTCGGCCAGCACGAAGCCGATGCCGCGCTGCATGAGGGCGCTTTCCAGCGCCGCTTCGTTCGATCCGAGGGGGCGCAGCTCCAGCGGGATCAGATCCTGGTAGGCGATGTTGCTGGGCAGAATCGCGACGAAGTGGTCACCATAAATGGGGTGATTGGCCCAAAAGAAGGCGTAGCCAGCGTTGGTGTTCAGCAGCACAAAACGATTGAACTGGTGATAGTTGAGCAGGGTGGCCGGCGCGATCAGCACGGCCAGGACGGCTACCGCTGCCAGCATGCCACCGGCCAGGCTATCCCAGGCCGCCCGAGCGCGCTCGCGCAGGCGCCCAATTGCCGCGGCCAGCTCAACCACTATTAGCCAGGCCAGCAAGGCCGGCACGGCTATCGAGAACACCTGCCTCAGGTAAGTGGTGACGGCCAACGCCAGGCCCAGCTCGAGCCAGGTCAGCCGGCTGGCCGGGCGCGGTGCGCCTGGCGCCTCTGCTGCCAGCCGGCGGTCGGCCAGCCGCAGCGTACAGTCCAGGCTCCACAGCACGGCGGTCATGAAAAAGGCCTCGGTCATGAGTGCCGCCGTGTAGTAGACGAAATAGGGATAAGCGGCTGACCAGGCAGCGGCGGCCAGCGCCGCCCAGTGCGGCTGGCCAGGTGTCTCGGGCGCCACGCGCCGGGCCAGCCGATACGTCAGGTAAGGCATCAACGTCCCAACGACCACGACCTGGATCAGGCGGACAGCCAGCGGATGCGGCCCGAACACGGCGTAGACTGCCGCCAGAAACAGGGTGTAGAGATAAGACCAATGGGCGGTGGGCGTGCCGGCGGCCGTGATGGGCCACCACACCTCACCAAAGGTGAAGCCATGACCGCCCAGCAGGCGCAGCGCCAGGGTGTGGTAGGAGATCTGGTCGTAGATGCCTGGCAGTAGCTCGACACGGTCACCGACGATGACGACGGCCATCAGGCGCGCGGCCAGCGAGCCGAGCACAATCAGGCCGAGCCAGCGCCTATCCGCTCGCATAGATGGCATCCCAGGCGGGATAGGCCGCGCGCCAGTCGTAGTGCTGCTCCACATTCGCGCGGCCGGCGCTGGCCAGGCGCTGCGCCAGGCCGGCGTCGTTCAGGACGGATACCACCGCCGCCGCAAAGGCCTCGGGCGTGTCGGCGATCAGGATGTTTTCACTCGCGCGGTAGATGAGCCCCTCGGCGCCGATGGTGGTTGAAACCACCGGGAGGCCCTGCGCCCAGGCATCGAGTATTTTCACCCGCATGCCGCCGCCGGCCCGCAGTGGAACGACAAAAACCTGGCTGCGCGCCCAATAAGGTCCCGGGTCATCGACATAGCCAGGCGCCTCAATGAAATCCGCCGCCGGTTGGCGCAAGCTTTCGGGCGGCTGCCGGCCGACGGCCAGGAAGCGGGCCAGCGGCGCCTTTTCGCGCACGGCCGGCAAGATGCTCTCGGCAAACCAGGCAGCGCCATCCGCGTTGGGCGGCCAGTGCATGCCGCCAACGAACAGCACCCCGGCTGAAGCGGAGCGCGGGCGTGGTGCGACGGCGGCCACATCGATGCAGATAGGGATGACGGTGAAATCGGGCGCGCGGCCAGCCGTATAGAGCTCGGCCAGCGCGGCCTGGTCAGCGGCGGTGACGGTCACCACCCGGTCAAACACACGGCAAATGGCCGCCTCGTAGCGCGCCATCTGGCGCGCCTCGCGCCGCCAGGCCAGGCGCATGACGGGGTTTTTCGCGCTGTGAGCCAGGCGGCGCGGGATGAGGTAGACGGCATTGTGCTGGTCGAGCACCAGGCGCGGCCGGCGCCCACCCGCGCCGCGGCGCGCCCCAGCCGCCAGGGCATACGGCGCCATCCACAGCTGATCGGCATGGATCGCGTCGAACTGGGTGTCGGCGGTCAGGCGCCGCAGCTGGGCAAACATGGCGGAATTGCGGTCGCGAGCAATCAGCACTGGCTCGCCGCTGAGGGCGCTGCGCGCCACCGCCCAGGCTTCGCGCCAGGCTGAGCGCTGAATGGGGCAGGTGACCAGGCGCGCCACCAGCGCGCGCAGGTGCGCCTGGGCCTCGGGTGTGTCGCTGCCGCGGACGAACGCCGCCAGCGTCACCGAGTGTCGCTCGGCCAGGTAGCGCAGCACATAGTATTCGCGCAGCTTCGCGCCAGCATCCAGCGGGTAGGGCAGGAGCTGGCTCAGATAAAGGATGTTCAAGGCTAGAGATCAGGCAGGTCGTGGAGCACGCGGCCGTAGCCAGACTGCATGGCGCGCGCCTGGCGCGCGGGCGCGCCGGGCCGGCGCCAGGCGCGGAATTGCCAGAGCAGTATGCGCACCACGGCCGCGGCGCCAATGATGCTTTTCAAGGCGGCCACGCGCGGCGGCGCCAGCGAGGCATGCTTGCGATAGAACTGGACGTAGCTGCGATAGAATTGCGGCAGGTTGCGCTGCGGGTTTTGATTCACGCTGTGTTCGCCCAGGTGGATGATGCTGACCTGCGGATTGTAAACCACGCGCCAGCCTGCGCGCCGGGCCCGGAAGCACCAATCAGTCTCCTCAAGAAACAGAAAGAAGTCCTCATCCAGCCCGCCCACCTGTTCCCAGGTCTTGCGCCGGATTAGCAGGCAGGCGCCCAGCAAGTGGTCCACGTCGATCGGGCGCGTGAGCCAGGCCGGATCAATCTCCGTCTCGCGCGCCAGCGGCAGTTGTGGGATCTTCCAGAGATACAGCGCATCGGTCAGCGCCATCCCCAGGCCGGGATAGCCGCGCCAGCAGGAGCGCTGAAAGCGGCCGTCGGCATGGATCAAGCGCGGCCCAACCACGCCTAGGGTGGGGTCGGCTTCGGCAAAACGCCAGAGCGCCTCCAAGCTGCCGGGCGGCAGCACGGTATCGGGGTTCAGCAAGAGAAAATACTGCCCGCACGCCCGGCCGGCGGCCTGGTTGTTGGCTGCCGCGAAGCCGCTATTGGCGGTATTCTGGAGCAGGTTGACCTCAGGAAACCTCTGCTTTATGCCGGAAGGGCTGCCATCGGTCGAGGCGTTGTCGACAACCCACACCTCGCCCGACAGGCCGCCCAGCGCAGCCGGCAGGCTGGCCAGGCATCGCTCCAGCACTGAGCCCGCGTTCCAGTTGACGATGAGGACAGAAACGTCGCAACGCATCAGCCGGCTCCGAGCGCGTTCTTGCCAGAGGCCAAAGCGCTGGGTGACAACCCGCTCAGGGCGATGCGCCAGTTGGCGGCGACTTTGGCCTTCCACGCGGCGCGGCGCATGCCGGAGGCCGCGTAAGCGGCGGCAAAGGCCGCCGTCTTGGCCAGGCCCAAGCTCACCATGCCCCACTGGAGCAGCGCCGTCCTGGGCTGCCCATAGTGCTTGCGGAAGAATAGATAGGAGGCTCCGGCCAGGCGGGCCGGCGTTTGAACCTGGGCCTGGCGGCTGCCCTGGCCGCGCCAATGCCAACAGAGCGCGGTCGGTAGCCAATAGACTTCCCAGCGCGCCTGCCACAGACGGTAGCACCAGTCCATCTCTTCCGCGTACATGAAGAAGTCCTCATCGAGCAGGCCCACCGCCTGGATGGCGCGCGCGCGGACCATCAGGCAGGCGCCACCCATCCAATCGGTGCGAATGGCCTGCTGGGCAGAGCTGGGACCGTGACTTGGAAAATAAGGTCCAAGCAGCCGATGGGCCAGCCCGGCAATGATCAGCCATTGGGTGAGCAGGCGCGGAAAATCGTTGGCCGCCGCCTGAAAGCTGCCATCCGGGTTGAGCAGGGTGGGCCCCACCGCGCCGGCGGCGGGATGGTCTTCCAGCCAGCGCCACAAGCCGTGGAGCGTGTCGGGCTGCACTACCGCATCCGGGTTCAGCAGCAGCGCGTAGTCGAATTGGGCCAGGCGCAGGGCCTGGTTGTTGGCCCGGCTGAAGCCGACATTGCCGGGATTCTCGATCAGCCTGACGGCTGGAAAACGCGTTTTCACCATGTCGGCGCTGCCGTCGGTCGAGCCATTGTCGACGACCCATACCTCCAGCTCGGGCGCGGCGGTGCTGGCGAAAACGGCTGCCAGGCATTGCGCCAGCAGCTCGCGCGTGTTCCAGCTAACGATGATGACGGCGACGCGGCTCAAGAGTTGGCGGCCACTTCGGCGCTACCGGCGGCGGGCCGGGCCATCTGCTCGAGCGCTACCAGCCCACCCAGGAACAGCCAGCCAATGACGCTGGCGCGAAAGCCGTTGATACCGATGTTGTAGACGAACGGCAGGAACCAGTCGCCCAGGGCGGCCGTGACCAGGCAGGCGGCCAGCCCCGCCAGGCAGCCTAAGACGTAAGCGCGCCTGAAGCCGTCGTCAAACGCATTGCGCAAGCGCCAGCCCACGCGCGCGGTGGCCAACGCCCACCACGCGAAGAAGAACAGGCCCAACAGGCCAGCCTGGGCCAGGATGTCGATATAGTTATTGTGCGAATTGAAGCGCACGTAGTAGCCCAGGATGGGGTAGAGCGGGGTGTAGTAATAGTAGTTGGCTGGCCCGACGCCCAGCAGCGGGTTGGCCTGTACGATCTGCAGGATGATGTTCAGGGCGGCGCCGCGGGTGAGCAGGTCGTAAGCCTTATAGTCGATGATGATCTTTTGTATCAGCGGCGCGTCGAGCAGCACGACTACCGCCGCGAGGAAACCCGCGACCAGGACCAGCCGCGGCCAGCGAAATGCAGCCAGCACCCCCAGGCCAATGAGCGGCGGCACCCAACCCGAGGCCCAGTTGCGTGAGGTGCCGGTGAGAGCGACCGTCATCGTCAGCACCACGAGCAAGCCCAGAACAAAGCGCCAGCGCGGCGCCAGGTCATGGTTGAAAATGGCCTGCCCGGCCGCCAAAACGACCAGCCAGATCCAAAAAAGGCTGCCGGTGGAAGCGAACGTGTACAGGTTGAGAATGGGATAGCCCAAGCTGCCGGCCAGCCGGCCCAGGATGTAAATGCCGCCCAGCGCCAGGAAGACCCAAACCAGCCGTTTGAGCCAGATCACGCTGCGCAGGCGGTTGGCGCCCAGAAAAAAAGCCAGCGCCGAAAATGTGAAGATGGCCCAGGCCCCCATCTGGGCTCGCAGCGGCGCCAGCGTGGCGAAGACGTTCCACGGCAGATAACCCACCAGGAACGAAAGGCTGATGGTCAGCACCAGGCCGATGAGGGGCAGCGTGGTGCTCGACGGCGCGAATTGGATCGACCGGTTGCGCGCCATCTCCAGCAGCCAGAAGAAACCTAAGGTGGGCACGGCCACGAAGGCGGCGTTGAGCGGCGAGTTCGTGTTGGTGCCGATTTCAAAGGGGATGACCAGCGCCGCCACCACCAGGCCGATGACGCCCAGCTCGGGGTGCGTATAGACGGCCCAGACGGCTACCAGCACGACGGGCACGTAGAGGTAGATCAGCGACGGTGTGCGGCCCAGAAAATAGGCCAGCACCAGCGTGCCGAGCACCACCAGCGCCTGGCGCGCCAGCCGAGTGCCCGCCGGCGTGTTGAAGTACTGCAAGGCCGGCAGATTCCGCGGACTAAACCCCTTCAGGGAGTCGAGCATTGCAATTCCTTAAGCCCGCGCTGAAAACCGCGGAAGATGTACGCTCCAATGATCCAGCGATAGAGCCGGCGCAGCGCCGGCTCAGCCGGCCAGCGCCGCTCCAGCGCCCGCGCCAGCCATTCCAGCAGGCGCAAGACCGGCGGCGCAGCAGCCAGCCGGCGCGCGAGCTTGCGGACGGTGAGCCGAGGCGCATCGTGCCGCCAATCGATCGGCGCCTTGTCGGCAAACATGGGCAAGGCGGCCTCCAGCGCCGGGTAGCGGCGCAGCAGACGCACGGCCGATTGGCTGGCCCGCTGCCAGCGCTCGCACATGGTGCCGAGGTCCGCGATGGAATAGTCCCAATGTTCGGCGCGCGCGGCCGCGCTACGCCGCAGGCGGTAGCCGGCCTGCTGGGCGCGATAGCCGAAGTCCACGTCGTCCCAGTTCGGCCAGCCCTGGGTGGGGTCCTGGAACATGCCCAGCGCCATAAAGTCTGCCCGCCTAACCGCCAGCAGCCCGGTGAGGCAGTCGGTGGCTGGCAAGTCGTGGTCTTCTGCCACCGCCTGGGCCAGGTAGGGCGAGGGCGCGTTCAATCGGGCGAACACCGTGGCCTTGTTGACCTCCGGCGTGATCAGCGTGCCCAGGACAACCGTCCGTTCGCTTGCCAGGCAGCCCTGGGCCAGGGTCTCCAGGGTGTGCGGCTCCGGCCGAATATCGTCGTCCAGGAAGATGAGCACCTGGCCCCGGCTGGCCTGCGCGCCGGCATTACGCGCGACCGTGGCGCCGCGCCGGTCGCTGCGCACATAGCGGACGGCGAACGGGTAAGTCTCTCGCGCGAGAGAGGCCACCGCATCGCTCGCGCCATCATCGACCACGCACACCTCGGTCTGATCGGCCGGCAGCGTTTGTTTGACGAGATTGTCCAGCGTCGCACGCAAGACTGTCTCCCGATTGTATGTTGGAATGACCACGCTGACCAGGGGGCTATCTGCCATGGGCGCGGCTCTAAGACGGTCTTCCCGGCTTCACTGCGGGCGCATGCCCCAGCGGCGGCGGGCGAAATCCCACAAACCGTGCAGCATGGCATCGCGGTGCGCGCGCATGTTACGCCACTTGGGCTTGAGAGTCCAACTGGATAGGGTGCGCAGCGTCGTGCCGGCCGCGTAAAGACGGGTGCTCAACGGAGCCTGATTCTTCGACATAAATAGAAACCAGTTGCGGGTCATGTAGTAGGTGATCCCGGGCGAGGGGCGGTAATCGCTCTGCACCCCCTTGTGCCAGATTTTGGCGGCGGGAACATACAGCAGGCTCCAGCCGGCCCGCCTGGCCTGCGTGCACCAGTCGACCTCCTCCCAGTAAATGAAAAAGCGCTCGTCGATCATCCCCACCTGCTCAATGACCTGGCGTCTGACAGCCAGGGCGCAGCCGGATAGCCACTCTACGGGCTGGACCGCCGCATATTGCCCCCGGTCCACTTCGTGCTGCCCGCGGTGAATCGACAGCCAGCGCGGGCCCAACATACCGCCGGCGGATTGAATGACTTGCGGCTGGTCGTAGTAGTACACCAAGGGCCCAAGCATGCCCGCCCGCGGATCGGCGCTGCCAGCCGCCACCAGGGCGGCCAGGCAATCCGGCGCCAGGATCGTGTCTTCGTTCAAGACGAGCACCCAATCGGCGCCATGCTCCATGGCCCAGGCGATGCCGACGTTGTTGTTGCCGGCATAGCCGCGGTTCTCGGTCAGGGCCAGCACTTGCGTCTGGGGATAGGCGGCACGGATAGCTTCAACCGAGCCATCGGTGGAAGCATTGTCAAGCACTAATGCCATTTGCGGCTGATAAGTGTTCGCAGCCAGCGAGGCCAGGCAGGCCAGCGTATCCTCACGCCGGTTGGTGTTCAGGATGACGCTGATGACGAGAGGCGCGCTCATAGGACCTCTGGCCGGACGGCCGGGGCGCGCTCCGCCGCCGAGAGGGGCGCGCGGTTGGTCGTCTGCTGGGCGTACAGCCCGGCCAGCCGGGCGACTTCCTGCTGCACCGTGGGCACGGCGGGGATGCCGCTGCGTAGCCGCTCGAGCTGCTCCGGGTGCTGCAAGAGGCTGTTCAGCGTGGCGGCCAGCGCAGGCGGGTTACCCGGTTCAAACAGGAGTCCATTCACGCCATGCATGACAAATTCCTCCAGGCCGCCCAGCCGGCTGGCGACCACCGGCAGGCCGGCGGCAAAGGCTTCCTGAATGACCAGCGGATTGTTTTCATACCAGAGCGACGGCACAACCAGAACGTCGAGACTGCCGTAAACCTGCGCCAGCTGGCCCCGGCCAAAGCGGCCATGGAACTGGACGGAGGGCAGCTCGGCCGCCAGCTGGCGCAGCCCCTGGACGTAGGCTGGCTCCTGTTCCAGGTCGCCATAGAGGTGAACCTCGATGGGCGGGGCGGTGCCCAGGCTGGCCAGCGCCTGGAGCAGCACGCGCGCGCCTTTCACCGGCGTCAGCCGGCCCACAAAACCGATGCTCAGCCGGCTGGCCGGCGCGCGCCTGGGCAGCCCGGCGACCCAGTCCAGGTTGTGACCGTACCCGGCGACCTGCGTTGGGTGCCGCAGGCCGCAGGCCGCCGACATGTCGGCCATGAACCGCGAGGGCGCAATGATCACGTCGGCCTGTTCGAGCAAGGCCGGCAGAGTCTGCTTGCGCCGGGCCATGTCGAGCGCCATGCCGCGCAGGCCGGGGCGGCGCGACAACGCCGGAGTGCGGCTGGCCAGCGCCAGCCCGGCCGCCACGATCGGCTCTGGCAGCAAGCGCGCCGGCCAGCGATAGGCTTTGGCCTCGCCCAGCATGCAGCGCAAGCATTCCCAGGCGGTGGTCTGCCCGTTACACAGGCGCTCGTCCCAGCGCAGCAGGGTCAGCCGCGGGCAGAAGAACCAAAAATCAGTGAGAGTGACGATCAGCGGGCAGCCATAGGCTTTGACGGCGCGGATGACGCTGGCCGACAGGGTGTAGCAGCTGGTGAGGTGCACCACGTCTGGCTGAAGCTGCTGAAGCCACTGGCTCAGCGCGCGTTCGGTGGAAGGGTTGTCAAACAAATAGCCATTGGGATCTGGCCCGCGGGTCCAATTCAGGTCCAGCCGGATGAGCCTGACGCCCGCCGCCTCAAATTGGCGCGTGCCATTCAGCGGCGCGGCTCCCTGATCCCAATCGCCGGCGCAAACGACTGAAACCTGGTGGCCGGCCTGGGCCAGGGCCGTGGCGAGGCCGGCCGTGTAACTCTCGACGCCGGCCGTCTGCTCCGGCGGGTAGCCGTTGGAGAGGTACATGATTCTCACGACGATTCGCCGCGGTCAGCGGCAGGCCGATCGGTGACCGGCGGCGTCTGCGCGCGGCGGCGCTGGCCCGGCAGCGTCGAGCGCACCAGCGTCCTGGCTGCCCAGGTCTTGCCGGCCGCGTCGCCAGACCAGATGGCCCGCAAAGCGTAGCGGCGCGCGGCCCGCGGCTGGCCGGTGGCCAGCGCCAGGCGGGCCAACGCCAGGCTCGCACGCCCCCGCCAGCGCCGCCGGTCGCGCGGCGATTGGTCCCGCGGCAGCCATTCCGACAGCACGCTGCGCAGCAGTACTTCGCTCGATGTTAGATTGAGTGCGGCCGCATGCCCGCGCAGGCCGCGCGGCTGGCCGGCGCTGGCCAGCTCATAATAGAACTCATCCAGCTCCAACAACCCTGGCCAACAGGTCACCGCTTGCAGCACCTTGCGTGCGGCGCTGGCCCGGTCGCCCAGCCGCAGGTAACCCAGCGCCGAATTGAAATAGGTATAGCCGCTGGCTTGCCGGCGCATGGGCGGCCAATCGGCGGGCGCCGCGCTCGCCGGGCCAAGGTGTTTGGCGTGAACCACCAGCCGCTCGCGCTCCATGTTCGGCACGTCCGCGCTCATGCTGCCGGCATGCGCCCGGTACAAAACCAGCGGCTGCCGCACTGGCACCAGCGGGCCGATTGATTGCAGCGCCAGCCACAAGTCCCAGTCGGCGCAGGCGCTCAGGGTTTCGTCGAAGCCGCCCGCTTGCTGTATCGCCGCGCGCCGCGCCACCACTGCCGACGGCACCAGTGCATTGCGCCACTGCAGGTCGTGGTCAATGCGCGCGGCTTCAGCGGCGGAGATGACGACGGTTTGCGGCAGCGGCTGGCCGTCGGCATCCATATATTGCCAGCCCGCAAAGGCAGCGGCGCCCTGGGGCGCATCGTCCAGCGCGCGGCACATCTCCTCAAGATAGCCCGGCTGCCAGCGGTCGTCGGCGTCCAGGAAGGCCACGAGCTCGGCCTGCGCCCAGGCCAGCCCGGCGTTGCGGGCGGCGGCCAGGCCTCGATTGGGCTGCTGTATCAAGCGCCGCCGTTCGCCGCCCGGAGCCAGATTCACTACCTCGGCGGTCTGGTCGGTGGAGCCGTCATCGACGACGATCAGCTCCCATCCGTCGCAGGTCTGGCCGGCCACACCCGCCAGCGCGTCGCGAATGTAGGCCGCGGCGTTATAAGCCGGCAAAATGATCGAAACGCGCGGGACCATGGTCAGCCGGCTGGTCCGTGGGCGGGGTGGGGCGCCAGCCAGGCTTGCGCGGCGATGGACAGCACGCCGCGGTTCGCCAGCCATAAAGGGTTGCGCAGGACGCCCTGCAGCACACAGCGCCGCACGTGCTCGCGATCGGCCCGGGCATGCGCGGCAAACGCCTCTTCGATGTAGGCCGCGGCCAACTGCCCCTGGTAGCGCGGCCAGGCAATGCGCAGCACCTCGCGCCGGGCGCGAGCGGCTGTTCTCAGGGAGTCATAGGCGCCATAGTTTCGCCCGGTCAGGTTGCCGGGATGCAGCCGATGGTAGAAGTAGCTGCCGCGCAGCTGTTTCATGGGCGTCACCTGGTAGACGCGTACCCAGTAATGCGAGTCCTCCGACATGACGTAGTCGGGATCATATTGGCCGACCTGCTCGGCTACGGTGCGTCGGTAGAGGAAGCAATGCCCCACGGCGTTCCGCCAATAAAGCTCCTGGGGCGGGCGGATGTCGGCCGGCCGCAGCACTTTACCGGCCGCATCGACAAACCAAAAGCCGGCGTAGACAAACCCGATAGCGGGCTCGGCCTGGAGTGCGTCGACCATTACCTGCAGGGCGTCGGGCGCGTAATAGTCGTCATCCTGCGTCCAGGTGTACAGCGAGCCCTTGGCCTGGGCAAAGCCGATGTTCAGCGCCCCCGGCAGGCGGCCGCTATTATAGGGCTGATGGACCAACCGCAGGCGTGGGTCGGCCAGCGCGCTCACCAGCTCCGGCGTGCCGTCAGTCGAGCCCCCATCCACGACGATAATTTCCAGCTCGGAGTAGGTCTGGCGCAGGCAGCTGTTTAGGGATTCAGCAATGAAGCGGCTGCCGTTCAGGGTGGGCAGGACGATGCTGACCAGCGGGCGCGATTCGCTCATGGCCGGGCGGCGCCGCGCAACGACTGCCGCAGACAATAGGCCAGCACGCCGCGGTTGAGCAGCCAGCGCGGGTCGCGGCGCAGGGCGGCGTTCAGGTGCGCGCTGGCCTGGCGCACGTCGTCGTGCTGGGACTTGAAGAAGAGCGCCATGTGGGCGCGCGCCTGGGCAGCGCGCACCTCGGCCGGCCGGCGCTTAAGCGCGGGCGGCAGATATGATGTTACGGCGGCCTCCAACTCGACGCCTGACCGTTCATCCATTCTTTCGGGTCTGAACAGCATTTCCAACAATTCGCCGCGGCGTTCACCAGCCAGATCTGGATCGAGAGCCAGCGCCTGCGTGAGATCGGCCACGGCTTGATCGCCGCAGCCGGCGGCAAAGGCCCGCTGGGCAAAAACAAGATACACCCAAGCTTTCGCGCGCGCCTCCAGTGCGCCGACCTCAGCTGGCAAAGCGAGCTGCCTGAACACTTTATCCAGCGCAATCAGGGAGCTGTCGCGATGCAGCGCCAGTTGACGCACCGAGCTGCCGGCGTGCTCGCGATACTGGTAAACCGAAGCGCGCGTCCACTCCATTGGGCAGCCGGCGCAGGCCAAACGCAGGAAGAGGTCCCAGTCCTCGGCCATTTCCAGGCTAGGGTCGAAACCATGGACGCGTTCGAACCAATCGCGCCGGACGAGCGCTGAGCCGGGCGTGCCGAGGCAGTTGAACACCCAACTGGCCAGGCCCAGGCCGCCTTCGCGCCACGGCTGCCGCAAGTCCAGCCGCGCGCCATGGTCGCTAATCTGCTCATAGCCACCCAGCATCAGGCCGGCCTGCGGGTGCTGGCGCTGAGCGGCCAGGTGCGCTTCGAGCGCCCGCGGCAAATAGCAGTCGTCGGAGTCCAGAAACGCCAGCCATTCAGCCTGGGCCAGCGCGGCGCCATGGTTGCGCGCGGCCGATCTGCCCTGGTGAGTGAGTGCCACATACTGGAAGCGGCTGTCATGGATATAGGGCTCTACCACCTCGGCCGTGCCGTCGGTGGAACCGTCGTCGACCACAATCAGTTGCCAATCCGGCACGGTCTGCTGCTGGACGCTGGCGATGGCTGCCGGCAAGTATTGCCGGCGGTTATAGGTTGGGATAATAATCGAGACGGTTGGCGGCACGGCAGTTCAGTTCAGAACATGACAACTGTTAATCCACCCGAGGCGCTCCCCGCACGGGGGCGCTGCGCAGTCGGGCGCGACCATGCTTTTATGATCGAGTATGCGCATGCGCCTCACACCCAAAAGTGATGGGTGCAGGTCGTGACAGCATAGGTAGCGTGACAGGACATGCTCCTGGAAAAGTCATGTGTTGCCGTCACAACATGCTCAGCGTCACAGGTCCACTCAGGGAAACACCAGACTGCTTTCATTCAGCGGTCTGTGCAACTGAAGGTGACCGGCGAGCGTCTTGCGCGCGTTGATAAACCTCCAGGTGTCGGGCGGCCACCGCCGACGGCGCGAACTCGCCGCTGTCAAAGCGTGAGCGGGAGGCGGCGCCCATGCGGCGAGCAGCCTCACAGTCTGTCGCGATCCGCACCACTGCCTCGGCCAGGGCTGCTACATTCCCCGGGGGCACTAGCCAGCCATTTTGTCCGGGTGTGACCAGCTCGGCATTGCCGCCGACATCCGTGGCGACAATGGGTTTGCCCGCGCTGAGCGCTTCGATGAGCGCCACCGGCAGACCCTCCCAAATAGAAGGCAAGACAAACACGTCCGATTTCGCCAAGAGTTCTGGCAGCTGGGCGCGCGTCACCGCTCCCAGGAACTGCACGCATGGGCCGAGGCCCAGCGCGGCGACCTGCTCGTCCAGCTCTGGTCGCGTTGGGCCTTCGCCGGCCAGCAAGAGCCGCGCACCGGGCACCCTGGCCAGGATGGCGGGCATGGCATTGATCAGATCAGTCTGTCGCTTCTGCGCGCTCAGCCGCGCGACACAAACAATGGTGAAGCCCGGCTCACGGCTGAACGCGGCCGGCGCAGGCACCGGCTCAACGCTATAGGGGATCACCGTAATCGGCCGCTGAGCGCGGCCAACCTGGCGCAGGCCCGCCTCGCCCGCGCGCGAGACGGCGATGAGCTGGTCGGCCAAGTTCATCGGCGCCTGGTCAACCGGCCGCTGCAGGGCAGGGTCTGGGCTATTGTGCTCGGTGTAGACGACGGGGTAGCTCAACCGGCTGAGCCAGCTCAGTGCGCCCGGGGGGTCATCGCCGCAGCCCCAACCATGCACGTGCACCACATCCGGCGGCGCCTGCCGCAACAGCTGGCCAAGCTGCCGATAATACCAGGGCTCAAAGTCCAGACGTCGATGAACCAGGGCATGCCAGCGGCCGGCCGCGCCGCGCAGTGAACGGCCGATAGGCCGCTGGCGGCGGACGGCGTCCACCACTGCCACGGGCAGCAGGCCGGGCAGGGCAGCCTGTGTCAGCCGCGCCGCCAGCCGTGACCGCCGCGCGGCGCCAGCCTGAGCCAGGCGGCGGTCGGCCGTGGAAGCTGCCAGCACGCTGATACCGGCCGCGGCCAGGGCCTCGGCATTCTGGTTGGGACGCGCGACAGGATGGAGCGTGTAGACACTCACCAGATGCCCGCCAGCCTTTAGCGCCAGGCAAAGGGGCACCAGGGCGGCCTCAATCCCCCCGATGGGGGCCAATACGGTCAGCACCATCACAATGCGCATGGCTGGCTGGCTAGCAAGCTAGCTGGCAATCTGCTGCTCGGAGACGCCCAGCACCTGATGATAGATCGATAGCGTCGCCGTGACCAGGCCGCGCTGGGTGAAGTTGCCGGCCTCAAACCGAGAGCGCGCCGCATGGCCCAGGCGCTGCCGCAGGTCAGCATCCAATGCCAGCTCGCGCAGGGCAGCCGCCAGGGCAGCCGCGTCGCCAGGAGGCACCAGTAGGCCGGTAACATGGTCCTCGACGATCTCGGCCAGGCCGCCGGTGCGCGAGGCCACCACTGGCCGGCCCCAGGCCATGGCCTCCAGGACGGCCACAGAGCGGCCATCATTAAGAGTGGGATGGGCCAGGATGTCCGTCGCGCGCATGATGGGCGCGAGCGTGTCGAAGCTTCCCAACATTTCTAATTGGCCGGCGATCCCCAGTGCCTGGGCCCGCGCGGCCAGCTCGGCCCGCAGCGGCCCGTCGCCGGCCAGCCTCAGGCGCGCCCCAACGCCGCCGGCCAGGAGCAGGTGAAAAGCGTCGAGCAAGACGAATAGGCCTTTCTCGGGCGCCAGGCGGCCGACAGTGGTGATGACGGTTTCAATCTCGGGCCCATGCTGCTCAGCGGGCGCGGCGCCGTCTGGCAGCTGCGTGACCGCGTTGGGAACCACGGCCATCGGGCGCGACGCGCCGCACAGCTCGCGCAGGCCGGCCAGGCTGGCCTCGGCCCGGCCAATGATGAAATCCGCCTGGTTGATGACCGGCACCAGACCGCTCCAGACCGGCCACAGGTCGGCCGCCGGCGAGCCATACTCGGTATAGATCGTGGGCAGGCGGCGGCGCTTGCCGTAGCGGATGCCGAAGGGCAGCATCGAGTGCTGCACATCCACCAGGTCTGGCCGGCGCCACAGGCTGGTCCAATCCAGGCTGAGCGCCATCCAGCCGGTGAGCGCATCCCAGTAGAACAGGGGCGCAAGCCGCGCGTTCAGCCAGCCTTGCGCTGCCTGCCAGGCGCGGCGCCACGAGCGCCGCTGAGCCGCGCCGGCCAGCCAGGCCGCGGGCCAGGCCAGCGGGGCCAGCAGAGACAGGCAGAGCCGCAGGGCCCGCTGGCGGCGCGGCGGTGGCGGGTCGATCAGGGCCGCCAGCCAGGCGGGCGGGGCATGCACGCGCACCCCGGCGGCGGCCATGCGCGCCCGATAGGGATGATCCGCGCGGACCGGCTGGCGGAAGAAGACTTCCACCGCCACGCCGGATTGGCAAAGCTGCACCGCCAGAGTGGCCAATTGCAGCTCGAACCCGCCCAGGGTGCGAAAATCGGGCGCCAGCAAGAAGACACGCATGCGGCGCGGCCCAGCTACAGCAGAGCCCGCAACAGGTAGCGCAGCACGCCCCGGTTCATCAGCCAGTGTGGCTCAGCGGCCAGGCCCGCCCACAGGTGAGGGCGGACGTATTGGAAATCGCGCTGACCCCAGGTGGCAAACACTTCTTGCATGTGCCGGCCGGCCTCCCAGTGCTGCCGCATACGGGCCAGCAGCGGATTGGCTGGCAGCAGTCCCTCGAACACCGCCCGGCTGATGGCCAGGCTGGCGACAACCGTCCGGCCGCCGGTCTGGTCGTCGAGCACGCGCACCAGCGGCTCGGCCTGATCCAGGATGGCCGGCCACAGCGCCCTGGCGCGCGACAGGCTGGCCTGGGCCAGGGCCGGGTCGGAGGCCAGGTGCGCAATGATCGCGGCGCGCAGGTCATACGTCGCGGCGGTGGTCAGCGCGCTCAGCGGCGGCTGCGGGCCATGGCGGCGAAAGGCGGCCCGCTCCAGTGCCAGGCCAGCACCCTGGATCTGCCTGGCCTGGCGCTGCCGGCTGATTGAGCCGGGGTGCAGCCGATACTGATAGAGGGCAGCATCGATATTGGCCACCTCCGCCACCTCGGCCAGGCGCAGCAGCAAGTCGTAGTCATCGGCGGGCTCCAGCTCAGGGGCGTAGGGGCCCACCTGCTTCAATAATGAGCGCCGCAGCATGAGCGAGCCGTGGCAAAAACAACAGTCATGCAGCAACTGCTGCTGCAGTGCCTTGTTGGTGGTGCCGTACTGTTGCTCGCGACCGAGCAGCACGCCCTGGGGGTCGATCAGGTCTGGTATCGCGCCGACCACTCCCAGCGCGGGCTGGGCATCGAGCAGGGCTGCCTGGGTCGATAGCCGGGCCGGCAGCGAGATATCATCGGCGTCCTGAAGCGCCAGGTACTCACCCTCGGCCAGGCCCAGTCCCAGGTTGTGGGCGCGTGAGAGGCCAATATTCTGCGGCAGGTTGACCAGCTTAATGCGCTCGTCTTGCGCTGCCTGGTGCTCCAGAACGGCCGCGGTTGCGTCGGTCGAGCCGTCGTTGATGATGATGAACTCGAAGTCGGTGAACGTCTGCGACAAAATGCTGTCCAGCGCGGCCCCTACAAATGGCTCGCCGTTGTAGACCGACATGAGGACGCTGACGCGCGGCTTATCCATGACCTGGATTCTGTATTAGGATTTGGGTTTGGCCGGGCCCGTGACCTGGCCTGCCGGATGGCGCAGACGTTGCGTCAGACCGCGGGCCAGCAGCGCCACCACGCCGCGGTTTATCAGCCAGCCTGGGTCCTGGCGGATAGCGGGCCACAGGTGCTGTTCCAGGCTGGCCGGCTGGCCCTGGCCCGCGCCGGCAAAGACCGCGCGCATGTGCTCACGGGCCTGGAGCTGGCGCAGCAGGCGCCGGAAGGGCGGCGTGGCCGGCAGTCGGCTGAACACGCGCTCGAGCACTGACAGACTGTCGGGCAGCGGCGGCAGCGGCACGAAGGTCTCGCGCTCGGCGAAGAGCGCGGGACAGAGCTGTATGGCATGGGCCAGCCGCTCCTCATGGGCAGGCCGGTCACCCTCCCGCAGGCTGATCTCGGCTGCCATCAGGAATTCCCGCGCGACGGACCGATATATCGCTGGCTGGGGCGGCGGCCCAAAACGCCGGGCGGCCATCTTCTCCACGGTGCGCGCCTGCTGCCAGGCCTGATAGGCGCGCCGCGCCTCGCTGAAGGCGGAGGGGTGTGAGCGATACCGGTAAAGGTATTGCGGCACCTCTTCGAACTGGGTGACCTCCGCAAAGCGCAGCCAGAGATCATAGTCTTCCGTGCCTTCCAGTTGCTCGTCGTAGCTGCCCAACTGCTCCACCAATTTGCGCCGAAACATGACCGAGCCGTGACACAGGCAATCTGCCGCGAGCAGCGCGGCCTGGATCTGCGTGTTGCCCGCGAGGTCGGGGAAGGGGTGATAGGCCAGCGGCTGTCCGGCGCCATCAATGAGGTTGACCCAGCAGCTTACCAGCCCCACCTCGGGCCGTGCGTCGAGCACTGGCACCTGTTCGGCCAGCCGGGTGGGCTCAGACAGGTCGTCGGCATCCTGCCGGGCCACGTAAGCGCCGCGCGCGGCGGCCAGGCCGCGATTGAGCGAGGCCGCCATCCCCCGGTTGGTCTCGTTATGAACCAACACCACGCGTGAATCCTGTGCGGCCCACGCGTTGAGCATTGCCGGCGTGCCGTCGGTCGAGCCGTCGTCGACGATGACAAACTCGAAGTCGCTGAAGCTCTGGCGCAGGATGCTCTCGACGGCGGCGGCCAGGTAGCGCTCGCCGTTGTAGACCGCCATCACCACGGAAACTTTGGGTTCGTTCATGAGCATGCAGCGAGGTGGCCGAGCAGATAAGTGGGCACGGGCTTACCCTGGCCGGCTGAGCCTGCCGCGATGGCTAAGCCGCCAGGCCAGCGCGCGGACCGAGAGCGACCATACCCCGCGGTTCAACAGCCAGGCCGGATCTTGCCGCACAGCCGGCGCGAGGTGCGCGCCCACGCGCGCCCAATCGCCCGCCGCCGCGCCGCCGAACACTTCGCGCATGTGCCCGCGCGCCAGGAAACGCCCCAGCCGGAGGCGGCGCTCGAGCGGGTTGCGGATATCGGCGAAAACCGTGCGGGCTAGCGCCTCGCCAGCGGGCGTGGGTGGAATGGGTATGGCGACGGCGTCCGACTCGTACCAGGCGGGCTGCCAGCGCAGCACGCCGACCAGGGCCTGGCGCTCGCCGTCCAGGTCGCCGGCCAGGCGCAGGTGCTCGACGGCCGCCAGGTAGTCGCGGGCCAGCAGCCGCGCCAGGCGCTCGGGCGGCTGCGGGCCGCAGCGGCGCGCCAGCGCCTTTTCCAGACCCAGGGCCTGGCGCAGCAATTGCTGCCCATAGCGCTGGTGCGAGACCGAGGCCGCGTGCCAGCGATACTGGTATAGCGTGGCGGGCAGCTTGACGACGCGGGTGATCTCGGTCATGCGCAGCCAAAAATCGTAGTCTTCGCTCAGCTCCAGCGCCGGGTCGTAGAGGCCAATGGCTTCGCGGCATTCACGTCGAAACATGACTGATCCCTGGCAAAGACAGTTGGAGTCATAAAGCTCGCCCTGGATCGATTCGTTGTCGTTGCCGCTGACGAACATGGCCTGCGGCAGCGGCCGGCCGTCGGCACCGATGACGCCGATGTGCGAGCTGACCATGCCGATATCTAGATGCGTATCCAGGAAAGCAACTTGCTGCGCGAAACGCTCCGGGGCGGAGAGGTCGTCGGCGTCGTGACGCGTGACGTAGCGGCCGCGGGCCATGGGAAACAGCCGGTTCATGGCGCGGGTGATGCCCTGGTTGGCGGGGTTGTGCAGCACTTTCAGTCGCGCGTCGCGGGCGGCATACGCCTGCAGAACCGCGCCTGTGCCATCGGTGGAACCGTCATCAACGGTGATAAACTCGAAGTCGGTAAAGGTCTGCGTCAGCACGCTGTCGAGGGTGGCCGGCAGGAGGGAGGCGCCCTGGTAAACGGTCATCAACACGCTGAGGGCGGGGCTGGTCATGGGCGGGCAGCCAGGGCAGCCGGCGCGCCTTCATACGGGCCGGCACCCAGATCGGGCCACAAGAGCAGCGTGCCGGGCAGCGGCTCGGCCAGCAAGTCTGGCCAGCGTGAGCCAATGATGGCCAGCGTCAGCGATCGCTGCCAGGTGGTGAGCAGGTCGCTGGTCTCCGGCGGCGCGCCTCGGCCGAACCCGCCGTCTGGCCGCTGCCCTGGCAGGATGGCTCGCAGGGCGTAGGCCATGGCCAGCCGCACCTGTGCCGCACGGAAATCACTCGACTGGCTCAGGCCGGCCAGCGTGCTGACGGCCGCCAGGTCAATTGAGGCGGCCTCCAGCGGCTCGACGCCGAACAGGCCGGAAAGATGCTGCATGTTGAGAAGACGCGCAATCTGCTCTTCAGCGGCCACGGGCAGCCGGCCGAGCCGCGCCAGCAGCGGCATGAGCTGGCCGGCGTTGTCGAGCGCCTCATATTGAGTAATGGGTTCGCCGAAAGTCCAGAAGCCGGTGTCGGCGGTCACGCGAGCAATGATCCAGTCGCCCGTCGCCTCCAGGGCCTGCCGATAGACGGGCGCACCGGTCCGCGCGTGCTCCTGGACCAGGCTCGCCGCCAGCAGCCGCACCTGGCGGCTGGCCTGCCGCGGCAGCGCCCATTGGCGCGCGGCCAGCCAGGCGGCCAGCGCCGTGGCCGAGAGCAAGGGCTGGACGTGGCCCAAGGGCTCGAGAAAACGACCGCCCAGGCTGCGCACGGCCGTGATGGCCAGGACCGTGTCTCGCCAGGAGTCGGGCTCGGTGTCCGGCGGGGTGCGCCGCGCCAGGAGAAAATCGGTCCAGGCAGCCAGGTGACCAGGCGACAGGGGCGGGGCGCCCCACGCGGCGCGCGTCTGGGCGGCCAGTGCCGAGGCCTCGAGCGATGGCTCACTGGCGCCGGCCGTCAGGCTATATCGGCCGGGGCCGCGGCCGGCCGGCAACTGTTCCAGCCAGGCCAGCACACGCTGGCGAGAGGGTTCCAGGCTGATGGGCTGGCTCACGTTGGACCTGGGCCAAGCCAGGCTGCGCAGGGCGGCGCTCCACAGCCCGCGGTCCTGGGCCTGGGCCGGGTTGTGGGCCAGGGTCTGGCCGACGTGGCGCCACACCTGGGCCCGCTCGCGGCGAGCGAAGTGCCGGAAGGCGCTGGCCTTGTGCAGCGCCGAGAACACCTGCCGGCGGACCGCGGCCGGGTTGGCGACCCCTACTGGCAGGTTTTGGCAGACGCGCTCGGCGAATTCGAAGCTGGGCGCGTCGTGCCCGGCCAGACCGAGATCTTGCGACCAGGCCCAGCGGGCAATCTCCGGGGCCAGCCGGCCCGCGGCGCGCCAGGCCGGCACATTTTCGAGCACATAGCCTAGCTCGCGGCATCCAGCGGCCAGGTCGCCCGACCGGTAAGCTTCGCAGGCCAGCGGCAAATGTGTGTCGGCCAGCCAGCGCGCGAAGCTGGCCGGCAGGCCGTCGCCGCCATGCTGCAGGATCACCTGGCGCACCTCGCGATAGTGGCGATGGTCGCCAGAGGAAGTCTTGGCCTGCGGATAAATGCGCTGGTTGGACAAAAACTCAGGCACGTATTGCACCGGCCCCCAATTGCCCAGCCGCAACCACAGATCGTAGTCCATGGCGAAGTGCAGGGTCTCGTCCAGCGGCCCGGCGGCCAGCCAGGCCGCCCGGCTAAAAAACGCCGACGGCTGCGGGATGCAGTTGGCCTGTTCCAGCAGCCAGCGGCGGTCGTAGTCGCGGGCGTGGGCCTGGCCAATGCGGCGGCCGCCTCGGGAGATTAAATACGCCTGGCCATAAATGAGGGCGGCGCGCGGCTCGGCGGCGAAACGCTGGCCAATGTGGGCTAACGCGCCTGGCTCATAAGTATCGTCCGAGTTTAGCCAGGCCAGCACGGCGCCGGTGGCGCGCGCCAAACCCTTGTTGATGGCGTGTGACTGGCCGCGGTCCGGCTCGCTGACATAGCCGGCGAGCCAGGGCGCATAGCGCTGGATGATGGCCAGGCTGCCGTCGGTGCTGCCGCCATCGACCACCCAATACTCGAGGTTGGGGTAAGCCTGGAGCAGCACGGAGCGGATCGTTTCTTCCAGAAAGTCGGCCTGGTTGAACGATGGGGTAATGACTGTGATCCGCGGCCAGGTCAAGTCGGCGGGGGCAGCCGGCCCAGGCCTCTCGGTCTCATGCTCGCCGGCCGTCGTCCAGGGCCAGCCTGCCCGGCCGGGCGGCGGCGAGGGCAAATTGTCCAAGTTCGCTGGTGCGAGAGGCGGGGTGTTCAGCGCGGCCAATTTATCCCGAGGCGGTCTTGCGGAACAGGTAGTTGGGGTTTTGGGCAACGACTTCGTAGCGGGTGCTCTGGATGACCTCGGCCACGACGCGGCGCACCTCCCAGTCGGAGGCATCAGCGGAATCGTCGAAGAGAATAAAGCCGCCAGGTACCAGCCAGCGGTCGCAGTGCTCGAAGTCTCGCCGGGCGTAATCATATTGGTGGTTGCCGTCGATATAGGCGAAGCTGAGCGGCCCGCCCAATTCCACGGTCCGGCCGAACACGTCGGTGCCGCTCGTGCCCGCCGCCCAGGCCGAGAAAAACTCATCTGAAAACATTTCCAGCGTGAAGGGCAAATCGTCGCGGCTGAAAAAACCGACGTTGCGCAGGTAGCTGTCGCGCACGAACGCGCGATACTCGTCCCGCTTGAGATGGCTGCCGCTGATTAGCGGCGTGGACTGCGCGCCCTCGAACTCCCAGCGATCACAGGTCAGCAGGCGGTTGGTGACGCCATGCCGGCGCTTGTAATAGCCCAGCGCGTTGGTCGACAGCCCGCAGAAGGAGCCGATCTCCAGCACGGGCGCCTGGCTGGGCAGATGTGACAGGGCATAGTCGAAGCAGTAGAGATTGCCGCGGTTGAGCATGCCGGCGTTGGCGAAACACAGCCAGGCAATGTACTCGTCGGAGATGTCGATGACCGGGGGCGTCGCCGCGGGTGGGGGCGCGGGGGCAGGGGCGGGCTGAAGCCGGCGGGCCATGCTCCGGCCGACCAGGCGCGCAGCGCCGCCCAATCCTTCGGCCTGATACGTGGCGGCCAGCCGGGACAATTTGCGGCTCATTGAAGCCTCATGGCCTGCCGCTGGCGCCTGGCGCCCACGGCCTGACGACTATCCATCAGGGGCTGCCTACAGGCTGCGCCAGCCAGGTGCGCAGATACGCATAGTCTGGCTCCAGGCCAGCCTGCGCCATGATCGCCTGCGCTTCGGCCGGCCAGGACTGGCCGGTCACCGCGACGGTGTTCTGGATGGTGATCGCCTGGCCGGCGTTGGTCAGGTTAGCGACATTCGTGTACGAATTAAGTACCTGAAGGGAATGGATGCTGCTGGTCCAGATGAACAGCCAGAGCGGGGCGCTGTCACACACATTGTTTTGGAAGGTGATGCCCGTCGAGCCCTCATCGGGGTAGAGGCAGGCGTAATCGCCGCTGACGCGGCGGATCACATTGCCGGCCACCACGGTCTCGGGCTGCGGCCCCAGCGTGTAGATCCCGCCGCCATCGCGCGCGCGCTGGGTGACATTCTGGATCAGATTGTTCGCCACCTGGTTGCCATGACTGGTCGTCGAATCGGTGGTGCTCGACCATCCCCAGCCGAGCGAGATGCCCGAGTAGGGGACGTTGCTGATTTCATTGTGAAGCACCTGCAGGTCTGCCACGTAGTAGGCGGTGATGGCCGGCGCGCCCCAATATTCCGCGCCGGTCGAGTCGATCAGGTTGTCCACGATCAGGTCATGGTGCGGCGCCACCTGCTGGACGGGCGCGGTGATATAGGCGTCGTTCCAATGACCGGCCACCACAGCGGCGTCTGAAATATCGTAGAACAGATTGCCGCGCAGCACGTCATCGGTCGCGCCTTCCCCCAGGTACACGGCCGCGGCCCCCAAATGCTCAAAACGGGAAGCCTGGAGCCGAATGGCGCGGGCAAACGTCAGCTGCAGGCTGGCGGGCGTCATGTCGTAGCCCAGCAGACCCAAATTGGGGTCGGTGATCAGCTCCTGATCTTGCGGGCCAAACGTGCCAATGGCGCTGGCGCGGGTCCAGCCCGCATAGGCAAAGGTCAGCCCCTCAAAGGCCAGATCGTGGACCTCCTGGCCGGCCTGGCGGCCGGCAATCGACAGCAGCTGTTGCGTTTGGGGCACTACCACGGCGGCCGTCGTCATATCTTGCTGGGGCAGCGGCCAATAGAACAGCTCATGGCTGTCGGCGTTGTAATACCACTGGCCAGGCTGGGTCAGCAGCTCCAAGGCGTTCTCGACATAGAAGGGGGCGGTGTAGCGGGGCATCCAGCCTTGATTGACGTCGGTGAGTGGCCCCATGGACAGCGCATAACTGTAATAGGGCTGGCGCATCCAGATCGTCTCGGTGCCGTCCGAGTTCTGCGTGATAGTCCTCACGGGCAGCCGCATATCCTTCCAGTCGACGATCCAATGCAGCTCCAGATCTTGCGGCCGGGCAAACGCGGGCAAGGCGCCCCTGGCCATGACGATCCCATCGCGCGCGCTGGTATCCCCTTTGGCCCAGCTGAGCCCGGTGAGCGGGCTGGCCAGGCCGGCGCGCCCGGCGCGCGCGCCATTGACATAGAGCTGCCGGAAAGGCTGCACCGGCGGCAAAATTGCTCTCCAGATGGGGCTGCCCGGCATGGCCTGCCAGCCGCTGACCGTGAGCCCGCCCGAGAACACGGGTGTCTCGCCGGCCGCGGCGCGATAGATCACCTCGAAGCCGTTTTGACCCGAGTCCTCCGGGCCGAACAGGATGGTCTGGCTGACGGGATAGACGCCGCTATGGATGGTGACGGTGATGGGGCCGGGCATGCGCGCGGTGAGCGCGCGCACGGCATCGCGGGCACGCTGCAGGGTGGCGAATGGCTGGCTGGCGGTGCCGGGGTTATCATCGCGGCCATTGGGGGCGACGTCGAACTTATTGGCGGCCTGGCCGGCGGGCAGCGTGGGCGCAATTTCCGAGGCGTTCTCCGCCGGGCTCGTCGGGCGCTGTTGAATGTCGAGCCCGGACAGCCTGATCTGAGAATGCGGTCCGATCTGGGCGCTGACGACGATCGGGTCCGCCGGGTTGAACAGCGGGGTGACCGGCGTCCAATCGAACTGAAACCCCTGGCCGCTCTTCAGGCTGACCGTCCGCCCGCCAGGCGACACCGTCAGCTCGAACTGCTGAGCGGGAGCTTGCATGTTCTTAAAGTCGCGCCAATATATAGCGCCGCCGCCCTGGCTCGCGGACCGGTAACCCAACGCCCACAGACCGGAGTGATACACCAGCGCCAGGGTTGACTGGACACCACCGGGCCCAAGGCTCTGCAAGAGCAGCCCAGTGCCGGTGTCACTGGTGTCGGGGGCCAGACGGTCGACCTGGACGTCAATGAGCCAGCGGGTATCGCTGCTGAGAATGATCTGGCTGGCATAGATCATCCGCCCACGGGTGAGCGGCGTGGTATTGGTCAGGACGACCGGCTGCGTCTGGTCGATGAGCGGCTGGTCGAGCCAGGGCACCGCGGTGGCGGTGGGCGTTGGCAGCGGCGGCGTGGCGCTGGGCAGCACGGCCACTGCGGTAGCCGTCGGCGGGACGCTGCCCGCGGGGGCGGCCGTGGCGGCCGGCGCTGCGCTGCTGGCGGCCGGCGCGGCCTTGCAGGCCGCCGCGGCCAACGCCGCCGACACGACTATGAAGATTGCTCCAAGGAAGGCGCCGGCCGGGCTCCGCGCTGGCAGGCTCACGCGGCCGGAGCGGCGCTTACTGGCTTTGATGGCTGAATTCAAGCCGGGCTTCTTCGAACAATCCGAGCAACTGCCGGCCAAAAGCGGTTTGCCGCCCTGGCAGCGCTGAGCGGGCGGCCTCTTCCAGCCGTTCATCCGGACCCGGCGCCAGAGTCGTCCAGGCCTGTTCTAGCTTGTCCGCCAGGTCGCCGGCCTGGTCTGGATCGAAGTAGACGACGCCGGGCGCGTCTTGCTCACGCAGGGGCGGCAGGTCGGAGACCAACACCCGCTTGCCAATGGAGATGCTTTCCGCCACGCTCAGGCCCAGGCCCTCGAAGCGCGATGGGTTCAGCACACAGATGGATTGCCGGATGAGATGATAAACATCGGCCCGCGCTACCTGCCCCAGGATGATGACCTGTTCGCGAATGTTCAGGCGCGACAGGGTCTGCATGAGCTCGGCGAAGTAGGCGGGGCGCCGATAGTCGAAGGTGTTGCCCGTGCTGACAATGACCGGGCGGACCTGGCGCTCGGCCAGCCGCGCCAGGGCTTCGAACACGAGCCCATGGTTCTTATGCTGCCAGAACTGGTTGGGAAGATAGATGAATTTCTCCGGCAGGTGGTAGGCGGCCAGCCTGGTCCACGGGTGCTCCTGGTACAGGTCAGCCGGCACGTCCGCGACGTAGTGGATGAGCCGGAGCTTGCCGGCCTGGCTTGGCGCGAGCGCTGCCAGGTCGCGGCGCACCTCGTCTGAAGTGACGACAGCGAAAGTGGCCCAGCCCAGCTGCGCCTGGTAATCGCGGCTGCGCACCTGGCGCTCCTCCGGGGTGAAATTGGCCGGCAGCCGCACATGCTGCATGTCAGGGATCCACACCAGGCTGGGCACGGAGCAGATGGGCGCGGGGTTGCGGGCCAGCGTGAAGTACCCTTCGAGCTGCTGCTGGGCCAGCACTGCCGCCAGCGGGTGCGGCCGGCGTGGGGCGGGCTGCCTCAGCAGGCGATGGCGCAGCCACCAGAGCGAGTGGTAGCGCAGCGACTCTTGCAGGCGCAGGCCCGCATCGGGCGGGGGCTCGGGCGCGCGCAGCATCTCGTCGGCCATGGCCGCCAGGGGCGCGTAATCCGCGGCCGGGGTGCGCTCATCCACCACCAGGATCAGCGCCGGGCAGTCCGCGCCCAGGCAGCGCAGCGCGTGGAACATGCCGTCGATGAACCAGTTGCCGGCCGCCCAAAAGTCATTGCCAAACTGATGAAACGCCAGCCGCATGGGTTGGGACCTACGCGTTCACCAGCGACCGGATGGCAATGGACCACAGGCCGCGGTTGGCTGCGCGCCGGCGATCGGTGGTCATGGCCTGCCAGGCATAGCGCAGCGCGGCCTGGTTTTGCCTGCGCTGATGGCTCTGAAAAGCCAGCGCTTGATACAGCAGCCCCAGCACGCGCCGCTCTACCGACGCGCGCGACACGAACCGCTCCGGCAGCATCCGGCAGACGGACAGCACCCAACGCAGCGTGGGCTCAGGGGCGCCGGCCGCCTCGCTCAGCTGGCGCCAGGCCTCGCCGGCCAGCCATTCGGCCAGGCGGGGCTCGGAGCGCCAGGCCGGGTCGCAGACCATGACCGAGGTCAGCCAGTCCAGGCCATGGGCCAGGTCGCCTTGCCGGATGGCCTGCATGGCCTTGGCCAGCAGGTCGGGCAGCAGCCAGCCGGCCATTTGGTTGAGCTGCCCATAGCCGCCGTAGCGCTGGCCCACCGCTCTCATTTCATCAAACATGGCCGGCAGACCACGCGACGTTTTGGCCTCCGGGTAGATGCGCATCCGCGACAGCATTTCTGGAAAATAAAGCAGCGCGCCGTGGCCCGCCAGGCGGATCCACAAATCATAATCCAGCGACCACTTCAGGTCATGGTCCAGCTTGCCGGCCGCCTCGTAGGCCACGCGCCGGAAATAGGCGGAGGGCTGCGCGATGGCATTGGCTACATGCACCAGATACTGGCGGTCCGCCTGGCGCACATAGTCGGCCGGGCTGGTCGGCGTGCCATCCCGCGCGATGTGCCGCGCGTTGCCATAGATCAGGATGGCCTCGGGATGCTGGCTGAACTGGCGGGCGGCCTGCCGCAGGGCGTTGGGCTCAAACACATCATCGGAATTGAGCCAGACGAGAATCTCGCCGCCGATACGGTCAAAGCCGAGATCAATGGCCTGGGCCTGCCCGCCATCGGGCCCGGTGAACCAATAGTCTAGCCATGGCTCATACTTGCGGATAAGCTCGACGCTGCCGTCGGTGCTACCGCCATCCATGATGGCGTAGCGCAGGTTTGGATAACCCTGCAGCAGCACCGAGCGGATTGTCTCTTCTAAAAACTCGGCCTGCTGGTATGACGGCGTCACAACGGCCAGCGCCGGCCAATCGGGCGCGGCGGCGCGGCCAGCGGCCAGCAGCGGCCCGGCCTCGGTCCAGGGCCAACCGGTCTTGCCCGGCGGAGGCGGCGGCAGCTCAGCGAGCGTGGGACAGGTGGCGGATGCAGGCATGCCAGGTGAGCGCTAATCCGCACCCAGGCGTTGGCCTGAAGCGTGGCGCGGCGGCGTTGAAGAACCGGCAAGCAGTTTAGATGGCATAGCGCTCATAATAGAGCCAGGCGTCCTGGCGCAGGTCATACTCCACCCAGGCCTGGCGGCTGCCGAAGCGCCGGCCGCCGCGGCCGGTCAGCCGGTACAGCCATTCCAGGGCCGCCACCAAACCTGGAGGCTGAATGGTCTTGGACCGGTAGGGCCGCAGCACTCGCTCAGCATCGGCCAGATAGCGCGGCATGTCGCTGGTCTTTTGTTGGCCGTGCTGGCGAAAGCCGGCTAGCGGCACCTCCGTGGTCACCAGGTCAGCCTTTTCGAAGAAGCGCGCCCAAAGCTCAAAGTCGCCAGCGACAGCCTGGGCCGTGTCGACCTGCCCGCCGGCCGCGTCCCAAAGCTCGCGCCGCCAGAAGGTGGCCTCCTGCTGAATGAAGCCGCCAAAGCGGGGCTGGGTGCCCAGGTGCCAGCCGCGATAGAAACCGGTGCGGGTGAAGCCGGTCGCGGTCGGCGCCGCGATGGCCTCGCCGGCCGCGTTCCATCGCAACTGCGTGCGCGTGGTCAGCCACTGCACCCGCGGCAGATCGTGGAAGATATGGGCGACCGTCTTAAACGCCCACTGGCAGAACATGTCGTCCGAGTTGAGCCAGGCCATGATGGACCCGGTGGAGCGGGCAAAGCCCTTGTTGAGGGCGTCCATCTGGCCGCCATCGGGCTCGCTCACCCAGTAAGTAAGCCGATCGGCGTATTTGCGAATGAGGTCGGTGCTGCCGTCGGTGCTGCCGCCGTCGATGACGAAATATTCCAGGTTGGGGTAGCCCTGGTCCAAGACGGAGCGCATCGCCGCTTCCAGGTAGGGCGCCTGGTTGAACGAGGGGGTCACCACGCTCAGGCGCGGCCAGGTGTTCACGGCTGGCTCGGGGCGGCGCGCGATTGGCGCTGGCTCAGCACGTCGGCAAACCAGCGCAGGTAGTCTTGAGTGAAGCGCCGGGCATCAAAGCGGTCACGGGCCGATTGCAGGGCTTGCTCGCCCAGCCGCTGGCGCAGCGTGCTGTCGGCCGCCAGCTGCTCTATGCGGGCGGCCATGGCCGAAACATCCGCGGGTGGGATCAAAAACCCGCTGACACCATCCTGCACTTGCTCGGGAATGCCGCCGACTGCCGTTCCGATCACGGGCAGCCCGCAGGCCAAGGCCTCCAGCACGGTGAGGGGAAAAGTGTCGGCCCGCGCGGCGTGCAGATAGATGTCGGAGGCCTGATAGTAGCGGGCGACCAGCAGCGGGTCGTTCACAAAGCGCACCGACCGAAACTGGGCCTGGCCCACCTGCGTATCGGGCGAGTTGTCGCCCAAGGCCATGAACACCAGCGGCTGATCGTGCACGCACTCGGCCACTTGCTGGACGGCGGCCAACATGGTGGGGAAATCTTTCCAGCGGTTATAGCGGCCATTGTTGGAGGCAAAGACGATGACACAGGCCCGCAGCGGCAGCCCGAGCTCCGCGCGCAGGGCGGCCTTGTCACCCGGGCGAAAGACCTCCAGGTTGATGCCAGTGGGAATGAGGCGGGCCTCCACGATCCCGTCCGCCAGAATGGATTGTTTGACTTTGTCCATCAGCCACTGGCAAGGGGTGGCCACATACAGCCGGCTGCGGCGATAAATGCCGCGCTTGCGAGCCCAGTTGTAGGCGGTGGCGTCGGCAGGGATGGCGGGGGGTATGCTCAGATCGGGGCAGGCGCCGCAGCCGGTGCGCCAGCGCTGGCAGCCGAACGAGTGGGCGCAATGGCCGCTGAGCAGCCAGGCGTCGTGCAGCGACAAAAACAGCGGCAGGCTCTGGCTGAGCGCCGGCAGCTGCCGTAAGTCAAAATAGTCGCCATGCAAGTTGTGGGCATGGACAACCTGGGGTAGAGCGGGCGCCAAGCTGAGCAAGCGGCGGGAGCCGGGGTATTGCATGCTCTCGCGCCCCAGGCCGGCCTCGACTTGCGGGAAGTTGTAGATCAGCCGGTCGAGCGCCTGCCGCAAGCGTTTGGCCCCGCGCACGCGCCCCTCGTAGGGCAGCAGCCGCCGCCGCGCCCGGTTGACCCAGCGGGAAACGGCTGGAACGCGCGCCGGCTCGCGCGGTATTTCGAAGATATCTGGCTCATCTAATCGCCGGGTACCAACGGCCAGCCACGACTCGTGCCCCTGAGCGCGGTACGCTCGAAAAAGTTCGCGCGCCACCTTTTCAGCGCCGCCGGCGGCGTCAAAGGTGCTGACTGACAGGATTCTCACGAGCCCGCGCTCAAGCTCGGCGCGGCCGGGCTGAGCTCAACGCGCGTCCCCGCCAGGATATGGCCCCAGCGCCGCACGCGGCGGTTGATCTCATCGTCGCCCACCAGGTCACTTTCGTACAGCGCGCTGATGTTCTGCTCGGGTGTGCGGCGCGCCGCCTGCCCATCGCGGCGCCGCCGCTCGAACTCCAGCCAGGCTTGCCAGCCGGCCTGGCCCGGCGGTAGCAGGCTG
>Ga0070730_10000317_pt1 | contig 60383 bp, 71 predicted proteins | sample Coa_R1_3_FD_66447 | JGI IMG/M metagenome (GOLD analysis project Ga0070730, IMG submission 66447) | Surface soil microbial communities from Centralia Pennsylvania, which are recovering from an underground coalmine fire - Coalmine... | ecosystem: Environmental > Terrestrial > Soil > Unclassified ... | reverse complement strand
CAATCTGCTTGTACTGAACGCTGGCAGGCTCCGTCAGCCTGAACACTGACAGATCGGCAAAATGTTCGCTCAATACCCTCGCGCAGGGTTTCAATCTTAGTTGCGGAATGACAAACAGCAAAACGCCGCCGGGCTTTAGCCAGCGATACGTGTGCTCCAGAAACACCAACTCCAAGCGCTGGTTGTTTGTCTGGCCTGTCTCAAAGTCGTATGGCGGATTGAGGTAGAGCAGGGACAATGTTTCCGCCGGGCAGCGGACATCCATCGTATTGGCGTGCAACGTGTCGATGCCCAACCCGCTGGATTGTTCGGCCCGGTTCGCGTCAATTTCAATCCCGTAGCGGCGTGCTTGCGTTCCTTTCAGCAAATGCGCGAACGCGACACCGTCTCCTACGCAGGGATCAAGCGCCGAAAACTCGGGCGGAAAAGTCAGACAATTCTTCAGACGTTCGGATTCGCGCACGGGCAATGGGTAGAAGCCGAGCCGGATCTTTCCATTCGGTCTCATTTCGCACCCCCAGCCGTCTTGGTTGCGAGGGGTGAGAGTTTCCGTTGTTGGAGTTGGAGGTCTTCCAACGTGCGGATTGCGCGCGCGATATCTTTTCGCCCCTTGGTACAGGGATCGCAGCGGCCGCACTGGCACGCTTGCTCGAAAGTCTCCAGGCAATACTGGAGCGTGAGGATTACATATTGAACTGGTTCTGTTTTCATGTTGGAGGCTCGGGTTTGGGATCGAGGTCCGATTGGTTAGCGGAGTACAACGGCCATCCGCTTGCGTTAAAACTATTTCAAGATGGCCGCGGCCGATCGCCGTATCCATCCGCTCAATCTCCACGCTTTGTGCTTCTTATCACCCCACTCGGCTTGAGTCGCCCGAAATCCGCGTAGTGGTTTCGTACTCGTTCGCGCAAGGCGAAGAATTTGTCGGTGCGAGCAGGAGCCTCGTCGGTGACGTTCTCGATAAAATCCCACAAGTCTCGAATCAGTTCGTCGGCGTTGCTGAGGACGATGCTGGATTGGCCAATAGGTTCACTCATCCCGCGACCTCCTTCTTCTTGGGAAAAAGATGTCTCGCTCACGCGGCCGCTACCTGCTGGCTTGCGGTCCAGTTAGGGAAGGGATTTCGGCAAGACGTGCGAAACGCAGCAATCAGATTGCGAATGATGGCGCGACGCTTGTACAGTTTTTCGATCAGCCGATTTAGGCCATCGCTATCGAATTCGTACCACTCCTGAGGAATGTCAGCGGCCGTTCGCCAGATCTCGCTCACATCCGTTTGCTCGGCCCGGCTCAGTGCAGGTTCGAACGCTTCCCACCCCGTAACCGTTTCGTAGACGCAGTTATTCGCGTAGACGCCGCGCAAGGGAAAATCGGGAAACGTCCACTCTCCGGCATTAAAGCAGTAGCCCTGATCAATGAACGTCGCCGTGTACCGTTGGCATCTCGGCGTCCTGCGGCAGAAGATCGCCTGGCGGCCATCGCTGTTGCACGTCCATTTGTCGAGCACAAGGACCTGAGCGAAGCTGATGAGATTGCGAACAACCCGCAACAGTTCGCCAGGCAGGTAGTCCGACGCCAAGCCGGGACTGTCGGCGCCTACATAGAGCGATGCCAGTTGCTTGCCGCTCCGACAGAGGAGCTCCTTTCCCGCCAACTGGATTCGCAAATCCGGGGTGTGCTCGATGAGCCAATCGCAGACTTCGATTACCGCCACGGGCGGCATGGGCAGGCCCAGCGCCAGCCCCAGCCGGGTGGCCAGCATCTCGTTCGCCAGCACACGAATGTGCTGTGGATTGTTCTGAAATTTAGTTACGTACGCTGCGCCGTCGGACGCCCTCAGCAGGTGGGATTGCGCACCCCCTCTCAGCTTGCGTAGGTGTTGGACGGCAGAGATACACGCGTTCACAAGCACCTCCGGTTCTTGCCACTTGTTTGTGAGGATCCCGAGAATCGGCCGGAAAAACGGCGGTAAGCAGCAAAGGTTGCAGTCCGTGACAGCGGCAGTCTTGGTGGCGCCGAAGGGGGGCTATTCCCCAATTAGGTTGGGTGTCCAGGGTTTGGGTCTGAGCGCCTGTTCAATCTGTCGCCCGGTTAGAGTCCACGCCGCGTTTGGCGGAAGGGCGGCAACAACCCTGAATTTGAAGTGCTGGTATTGCGACCTAGCGAGTTGTTCGTCACCGAGATAATCCAGCAGAATTGCCAGGGCGCACTGCGCGGGCCCGCTGCCGCCATACCCCCATGAGATTCCTGTTGGAGAATGGTTGATCACATCCTGTCTCTCTTGCAGAGGGTACGGTGCCTTGCCTGGCTTGAACACCTCGACATAGCAAACATCTCTGGCCTCGTCATAGTGGCCTTCGTACCGAACCTTATCCGGTTCGCGGCGAACACATGCTTCGAATGCAGGTAAGAACTCGATGAGCAACTCGTGGCAGTCCTGACATTCCATGCCAAAGCCATCGACGGCAGGATCATCGCCAAAGAGGCTGAGGGAGATCCTGTGACTCAAGTGGGGCTGTAGTTGTTGGACAATTTCTGGGAATAACGTTGGATTCTGAATGATCATTGGACCTCCTGCACAAGGGGAGACTTTGGTTCGACGCAGAACTGACGCAGCAGATTCGCGGAGAACAAGAGCAGTCACAGTCAGGACTTGTTTTTCGCAGCGACTTCCAGTTCGAGAACAATTCGCTTCAGGGTTTCGAGATTCTCTACACGCTCGATTGAACTGAGCCGTAATGCCTTGAGGACTGGTATGAGAGCTTCGGAGCCGGTCTTGTCGAGAGCGGCTTCCAGGCGTCTTAGGCCCCGTTCTGCCGATCGCATGTGGTCCAGCACTCTGTTCTGCACAGACACATCTTCGATCTCCCGTGGATTCCAGACTCTCGCTAGGTCACGTAACAGTCCGCGGTAAAGACCTCGACCTAGCTGATCTGACATCGCCTCTATCTCGGCCACAACCGCTGCTCTCTGAGAGATTGCCTTTGGTGATTTTGTCTCTGCGGTGCTAGGGTGCGACTGGGTGGACGCATTCGGCCGGCACCCCTGGGCCCAGCCTGTCGGCGTCGCCCACTCCGGCAGTAAAGGAATAGCCTTTGGCCGTTTTCGTTCATCCAGATCGACCCAGATGCCCTCGAAGTAATAGAGGTAGCGTCCAAGCCCGAAGCACGCAGCGCTGCGCTTAAAGGCTTGCGCTTCCGCCGCCGTGCCGGCGTTATCGTTGTCAGCCCACTCTTCGCCAGTAGCCGAGTGTGACCCAACACCGAAAATAGTGAGTTCGCACGCGACCAGTACCTTCGCGACAATCTTCTGGTCTTTGCTGCGCTCGAAATTCGCGCTCGTATGAATCGTGTATTTGCGAGTCCAGCCCGCCGGCGTGAAGAGCGCGTTCAGACGATCTGTGTAAGCCCGCTGGTCGGCATACGGAATGACCTGGCCGCGACTCTTGTCGTGGCTCGTATTGGTCACGCGCCACTCGATCACACGCGGATCGAATGGCACTTCGAGTTCCGTGGTACACCGCTTGATCTCTTCATGACCAAACCTGTTCGATCCATCCGAACCTCGTGTCAGAACTGCGACTGCGCCAGCCTCGGCACCATTCGTAAAAGCAATTGCATCCCCGTTAGCATGTCCATTGGGACCCGGCATCTTCGCACCTCGATTGGAAACTCGATCCTCGCGCCATGCTCGAACACGGAAGCCTATGGAGCGCTGGCTTCCACGCAGCGTTGGTACTCCTGCAACCGTCTAGTATTCGCTCGGCAAAAGTAATGTCGTTATGGCGCGATCTGCTTCGGTAATCACCCAAAGATTTTCGTTCCCAGTTACCCGATAGCTGCTCATCAGCCGAAATCCATGCTTAAGACTCAGTTCGTTTTCGGTCTTGTCCTCTGGGCAGAGATCGCCCCAGTCGCCGCAAAGATGACGCGAGAGAAATTCGATAGGCGTCTTGTTTGCACGATCGAGTAGCGCGAGCGCGCCAGGCGTGGCGACGATCTGGCCCGCCGGAAACAGCGGGGTTGTGGGCAGGTGATTCATATTCACCTCCGTGTGGGAAAGGAGTTGTCCTAGGGCTACTTCACAGGAAGGGCGGATGGCCTGCCGGCCATCCAAGTCAGAGGAGTTGCTGATGGGCGACCTAGGCCCGGTACGCCATTAGAAGACGATCTCTGAAGCTCCGTCCGACCGGACAAAGTAGAGATTGAAGTCGATATCAGCTCCGCCGCCTTCGCGTGCGCTGTCCTGAAATGCAGCATCGTAGGTCGGATAATACCGGCCGGTTAGCCTGGAGAAGTACGGCCTACCCTCCTTGTATGCCAGTTTTGTGCTCATCGGTGTGTGCCGCCTTCCTCTGGCCGTACATCCAGCGTTGTGGTCTGATTTCTGCCAGCCAGTCCTGGACTGTCGGGATTCGGCCCAGATCTTCCTTGATGTGCTCCCCAGCGATGTAGCGGACCGGCACTTCTTGGCCATCCGAGTTTATAATTGAAACCCCGAAGATTCTCTCTGCCAGGATCGCTCCTTCGCTGTGATGACGAAGCGCTCGATGTCGGAAGTCCGACATTAGCATCTTTGATTCATCTAACCAGCTGTGAATTGCCAAGTAGTCTTCGCGCTTGCCGCCAAACTTTCTCGCGCTGCTTTCAGCATGTCGAAGCGGGTGAGCCATGGTTACACCTCATACGTCGTGGTTGTGTAGTCTTCGAACCGGTCATTCCGCTCGACTGTGATCTTGCGAGCACCCACATCGAGGACTACGTCACCGAACCCACCACAATCGTTCTCGTAACCAAAAGGAACCAGGCAGTCAAAGTGTTCTTGCAAAAACGACGCATCATAGTCGACGGGTTCGTGCTCCGCATATGCGTAATAATCGCTGTCGAAACACTTGACTTCTTCGGTCGCGCCGTCGTCGCCATATCCGTCGAAGTGAACCGCCACGAAGGTCACGCCCGCTTGAGCGAGTTTGTCGCATTCGGCAAGTATGCCGGCTTTGGCCACCTCTTCACTAGGGCTCAGGGCTTCTTTCTTACTGCCTGCATTGGCGTCCATATTCGCTCCTCTGACCCAAATTCTGTGCAATGTGCCCCGCTGGTCATTAGCTGTCACTATCTGAAGTCGGGGCGGGCTCATTGGTACTCGATTGTTCTCCCGGACGAGTTGGAGTCCGAACCACAATGCCCTCGGCTTTGTCAGCCCTCCTCTTGGCGATTCGGGTGTAAAGCGCGATGACATGAAGAGTTTCGCAACCCTCGCAGTTCCCATGCTCCGGTTGTCCATCGCGCTTGGGGTCGTACCGAGGATGGCGCGCACATTTGCCGTCGAAATGAAATCGAATTCTCAGAGCCATCGGAACACCTCAATACGAACCGTGCAAACCGCCCTTTCCGTTGAGCGCCTGTGCTACCAGCTCGCCGATTGGATCCGAGTCAGCAATCTCCCTCACGGCGATGAAGGAGCACATGCCATTGACAGGGATTGGCCGCTCATCCTCAATGCGGTAGCCGCGCTCAATGTGTTGTTGTTTCCGTTCCTCAAATAGGTCGGCCCTGGTGGTCACACGGATTTTCATGGCCATCCTCATTTCTCAATTCTTGTCGCTGAAGTTGGAGTTCCTAAGCTAGGCGCGGCTTGGAATGGGTTATTCCGCTACATCGGATGGGAAGTCCGGCAGGTTGCTCTCAGGTCGTGAATCATCCAAAGACCAGCATTAGACAGGCACGGCCGGCGTTCTTTTGTGGAGCCGGCGCAATCGCTTCCAGTGCTTGGGATCAATACGCAGTGCTTGCACGCCACCCAGAGACGAGAGTCCGACGAATCCTCCGTGATACGAGATCACTCCGTAGCGAAATAGCCTAGCAAGCAGAGCCAGTGCATGATTCGCCAGTGTCGGATTCACGAAAGGCTCCTGCCGTTCGAGAGCTTCCGCGGCGCTACAGCTTGGCAAACCCCCTGCATCGAGTTCCTTCTGGATGACTTCGGGAAAGAGTTCCGAGATAGTTCGGAGCCGTAATCTGTGCCGCCGATTCCTATGGTTTAGCGGTTCTCCCAGCACGAACTGGCCGCTGTCAGCGTTGTTGCCAAGGTCGAGCCAGTAATCGACTTCGCTCCAGTCCTCTGCGCATTTCGCGATTGCGGCTCGCGCCGCGCGTGTGTCGACGCACCCGATCGCTATATCAACGCCATCGAGTTTGCGTCTAGGATCAAGCGACTCCGGTATGCCTTGCCAGTCCAAGCCCCAGAACAGGTTCAACCGGTTTGCGAGGACAATGGCCTTGTGCAGACCCATCTCGGAACGACTGAAAGGCTGGCGCACGCAGTTCGTAGGGGAGATGACGTCTGGATCGAGCAAAGTCACGTGGAGCCCTTCGGGATGTCCGTATGCCAGAAGTGCTTGATGCAGGTACGGCAGCCCGGCGGCAATGGCGCTGCCGTTCCCGCCACATCCTACAATCAGCACACGAACTTTGTGCCTGAGCAGTTCGGGATGAATATGATGAGTTTCCACGGCATCATCTTTCACCTTTTCTGTGGACGAACTCCTGCAATGTCTGTTTGCAGTCAACGAGAAACTTCACTGGAAAGTGGCGTTTCCGCCCTGCCAAATCTGACCAGAGTCCTAGAAAGCCGCCCGCATGAGTTGTCAGTCGGACCGCGCCGCTCGGGTGAGTGAATTCGCTAGCGAAATATGCGTTCTCCCAGCCTCCTAACGAGCCAACACTTGCATCTTCCGGGATCCTCATGCTGCCCAAACAGACTCTTCCTTGAGCGTCTGTGTTCCAGTAAGGAGCGCTCTTTAGACGCGTATTTGCCTTCGGTCGACAGTCCTCTGCGAGAGCACGCACAAAGAGTTCGCGCCCTTGAATCATGAACACCAATGGGGGATGGGGATACATCTTGCCGTTTAGTTTTCTTGCTTCAGGATTACCATCACCGAAAAACATCAACCGCCGTTGCGCGCAACTCCACCATGCGATTAGTTCCGGTGTCCTTGCCAGCACATGCTCCGGCAAGACCTCCGCTGCCATACTCGCTCCCAAACCAGCGGCCAGCGTCTCCAAGAACCCCGCCGTCACGCACTGGCCCGCGCACAAGTACCTCGCCCCGTTCGGCTCGCACTTCACTTCGTGTAGGGTCGCAAAGGTTCTGTTGCCTTCCTGATACAACAGGACAGCTTGTTTGAGTGTGAAGATTTGGCTATCTCCGATTCGTACCCGAACGTCCATCGCTATCCCTCACGAGCAATCACGCCGTCCTCATTGCCAGGCATGAGATCAATAAGTCGGCTGGCTGCGGCTATCGTCTCGCACGCGACGCCCAGCGTTTGGAAGCCCCGGAGTACCGTAGGTGGATCGGCAGGCTTCAGCGGGATGATGAGGTTCGGATGGGGCGTCGCCTCCATCGCAGTCTGGGCTTCATCGTCGAAGCAGCCAACCACGGCATCGCCCGATGAGAATGCCGCAAGGAGGCATGGCAGCGGTGGATTGCTGTCCATGAGCTGCTCTCCCATATCGTTGGTGAATTCCGGTCGTTTGGCTTGATTTGACACTCGACGCAGCTCCAGCAGGCCCGTAATCAGTGGTTGGATTTCCTTGTCCGTTAAGCTCTGGCCCAAGACCTTCAAACCACGGAAACTCAGTGGCGCCTCTTTAAGGCATTTTGGCGTACATCCATCGACGTCTGGCACTTCGTATTGCTCGGGATTCTCCTCGCCCTCGTACCATTCTCGCAGCATCTCCACTCGCTCTTCGGCGTCACGATAGTCGTATACGCGCACCCATCGGTTGAGTGATCCGACAAAGATACTGAAGAATGTTGCCGGCAGCTTTGGATGTACCTGCCCGAGTAACTCAATGACTGGGTTCAGAAGCACGAATGCTGCGCCTTCCGGATCGACGATAAGGTAGAGCGTACCTTCCTCTTCCCGCTCGTCCGAATAATCAACCAACCGGTCGCTGAGAACGACTTCCAGGTCAAAACGTCTGTCGACTGCGACCGCGCCATGGTCGCGGAGGCAGCGTTGAAGGGCTAGCGTTACGTATTTCGTCGGATCTCTTTTGCTTTCGTTCCAATCATCTGCTGCTGCAATGTTGGAGGCCGTCAGAATCTCTGCGAGCCTGATGATTTCCCGATCATCCGAGACGAAACGATGTTCGACGGGGATAGGATCTAGGCGCGGCAGAACAATTCCACACTGCGGCGCCATCAACTGTTCGGCGGTAACGAGCCGCCAGGCGGTTGCAGCCGCTTGCCCCGGTGCCAGCGCGAGCATTGCTCGACCGCTTTTGCCAATAGGGCCGAGGCTGTCTGCAATTGCTGACATTGCAAGAACCTCCCGAGTACGGTCTGAGAGCGTGAAGAGCGATCCAGCGTCAGTTCCCGCAGCTCATGTAAAACTCTGCTCTTATGTTCGGCTCCGGTGTATTTGCTTCTCATTGTTCGAGGACTCCAGGTCCCCTTCTGCCGCACGGAGCGTCCTGCGTCTCCCGCGGCTTTGCAACCATTTTGGTTTGGAGTATGCTCAGTGCCGAGACGGTTCCCGCCAGGGGCTCACCCCACGCGCAAAGCCACGGACGACGTCTCGTTTTGAGGGGGCCGGGCCGCCGTTCGCAACCTTCTACGGTTCCGCTGAAACGACGGCCCGTTGTTACTGGTTCCGAGCAGCTCGTGTATGACTAACGGCGGGCATTGGTGAGGTCCCTTCACCATGTTTAGCCTCTCATCCCTTGGTCCCGATGGCGCGTACAAAGCTGTACTGAAGGTAGTCGGCAGATGCTTCTGGTCCCGCGATCGCCGCGCTCGCCAGCTCGGGGTACTGGTTGCTGTACAGGTTTTTCACTTCTTCCGGCGTCATTCTGGGATCTGGATCCGGTAGTTTCACGCCGCTGTACGAAAAACTGCGGGACAACACTCTCGCCTCGATCATGTTTTTTCCTCTCTCTCTCTCTCTCTCTCTCTTCTTCTCTCTTTTCGCGCCAGCTGCTTTCCACGATTTTGAGATCGTTAAGATATCTGCGGTGCACGGGAAACTCGAACTGGAATTTCTGCTCGGCCGACCAGCTTCGTCGGCAGCCGACGCAGAACGCGTAATGTAAACTCTGTTCTCCGGCGGAGACGGTACACTTCGGAGCCGAGACTCCTGACCTACGAAGGGCGGTGCTCAATGGATGAGCGCGGAACAAATCAAGAAGCCAAGGCCGAACTGGGGCGCAGAATCCTTGCTGCTCTCATGAGCTACCAGTTGCACCTGAAGAGTGTCGACTACACGATGAAGACCTATCTCTCCGACAAGAAGGTGGATCCCTCCTGGGGCGAGCTCGGCTGGACCCTTCTCGAGATGATGAACAGCGGCTTGGCAGAGCGCGCCTTAGGGCCTGCTGTAAGAAGCTTAACTGCCAAGATTCAGTAAGTAACGAGCAAACGTCAGGGCTGATCGGATCGGACCAGGCCAGTTTATCCGAAGCTCCTACGCTCTCCCTTCTTCTCCCGCCGCCTGTGCCGGCTGTTCTGTGGATGTTTGGGCGGAAGCGAAAAGACTTGGCGTCTCAGCAGTGATGGGTGCGATCGCCGGTGTTTCGGGCTTTGGCTGCGCCTGGGTGGGCTTCGTGGTCTGCTGACTCGCTTTCGCCCGTTGGCGCGCCGCCTTCGCAGCCGCATCCATTTGTGCTTTGGCCTCTGCCAGCGTACTCCCGAGCGTTATATGCGAATCCACGTAGCCGGCCAGGTGCCTGCCGAACTCTGCGTCCAACTCTTCTGGTGACGCCGTGTAGCTCAGCGGCGTCGTCAGTGCCTGGTCCTCTCCGTCCCTGGCTTTTGTGGGAATCACGTTTACCCTAAGTTTCTGTTCAATTCGCGCGACAGTGATCAGTAATGTCCGGTCTTTCAGCAACGGCATCAATTCAATAAACACGAGCGCTTCCTCCTTAACTGCTGGCTGTTCTGAAATGTTAGGGGTTCGAACGATGAGAGCAACAAGCGCCGGGGCGGGCGCGCAACCGTGGGGTCTTGGTTACCTGGGATCGATTGACGCCCGTCCCTCTCTGCGGCTCTACCAGATTGGAGAGGTTTCCGCAGATCTCTTTCAAGACTCAGAACGGAATTTCATCAACAGCCTCGGCGGATGACGACTCTGGCCTGGAATCTGAATTCGGCAGTTCTTCCTTTGCCCCGTCACCAGTGTCACGCGAACCGAGCAGGACAATCTCCCTGGCCACAATCTCCGTTCGATATCTCTTTTCGCCGTTCTGCCGGTCTTGCCAGCTCGAAGTCTGCAACTTGCCCTCAACGTAGATCTTCGATCCTTTGTGCACGTACTCGCCCACGATTTCCGCCAGACGCTGCCAGGCCAGAACACTGTGCCACTCTGTTCGGTCCTGCCACTGGTCGTTCTTGTCTTTGAATCGTTCATTCGTGGCGAGGCTGACTTTCGCGACCGGGACTCCACTCGCCGTGTACTTCACTTCTGGATCCTGACCGACGTTGCCAACCAAAATCACCTTATTCACGCTCTTTGCTGCCATATCAAATTCCTCCAGCTTTCTTGCGAGCACCCGCGCGCTCATCTTCAATCTCAGTCACGAGCCAAAGTAGCTCGGAAGCGGTTACGACTGCGCCCTTAATCGGAAGTTTTGCAATCAATCGAACCTTCACCTGCCAGGCGAGCTCAAGCGCACGGTTCTTGTCTTCCAGAAAATCTATGAGCAATGCCACTGTCGTGACCTCCGGGCCTGAACCTTCATACCCCCATTCAAATTGCGTGGCAGTCAATCCACATACGTCACTTGGTGGCAACCGAAGCGGCTCCACGCCATTCCGCAAAATGGCAGTGCCGGCCGAGACGGAACGGCAGAAAGAGTAGAAGGTATCGAGTGGTTTCATATTGTTTTAACCTCGCCGCCGAGCTTATGAGCACCCGCTTGTGCTGCCACATTCCATGCAGCGATAACAGGAACCGTTCCGTACCATCAACGCGCCGCAGAATTGACATGCCGGAGCGTCTCCCAGCCCCACGACCTGCCCGAGCGTCTCGACGGCGCCTCGTGCCTCGGGGCGCGCCTTTAAAGGGTTCTGCAGATCGAACAAGATCCCTTGCTCGCCCTTCAGGAAACGCAATTCAAGCCAGCGAAATAAATAATCCATGATCGACTTGGCATAGCCGATTTTCGGATTCCCCGACCATCCGCTGGGCTCGAAGCGTGTATGGCTGAACTTATTGCAAAGGACTTGTAACGGCACTCCATATTGCAGAGCCAGCGATACTGCCGTTGCGAACGAATCCATAAGTCCCGAAACCGTTGAGCCTTCCTTGGCCATCCTGATGAACATCTCGCCTGGTAGGCCATCTTCATACAAACCGACAGTCACGTAACCTTCTTGTCCGCCCACTGAAAAGTGATGCGTCAAGCTGTGTCGCTCGTCAGGCAAACGTCGCCTCACCGCAGGTAGGTTCTCTTCGCCAACTACGCTGGCGCTCCTTGCTCCCCTTCCATCGTCCCCTTCTCGTCTGCTGCTGGACTTTTGGCTCTGAGTTTCATCCCCGTCAATGCTCCCAATCTCTTTTGCCGACATCACCAACCTCACAATTCGATCGCGCTCTTTAACGCCCGGGCCACTGTCAGGCCGGGGCCTCACCTTCGGTCCTTACTCTTCTGGAACAACACCGCAACGCGATCTTGATGGATCAGCTTCCAATCATGTCTTTCCCGCAGCACACTTGCCAGCGGCGAATCCACCGGGAGAAGCGCTATGTTGACTCCGTACGGTGCCAGAATGTTGCTCCAGTCCGGAGCCGCTTGCCACGCTCGCAAGCCCTCTTTGACAAAAGCGGGTCCGTAAAAATCCGTTCGGCCATCGTTGAAGACCTTGATCGAGGGCCAGGAGCGGTAGATCAAATAGCCGCCCCACTGCCAACTGCAGAACAGCCTCGTTGTCGAACCTGCATCGTGCGCAACAACATCCGCAGCCTCTACCGGAAACGCCGTGGGATCAAATTCCGACCGCAACCTACTCATTCGGCCGGGATGCGCCAGCAGAAGACCCAAAACGAGCATTCCCACGACCGGCAGAAGAGTTACACGGACCGATGTCTTTTCGGCAATCGTGGTCAGCTCTCTTTCGAGGTCGGCAAGTACCTTTGCTCCAGTTCCCAGTGGAATAGACCGCCACTGATGCTCTGCGAAAGCTATCCATTCCCCAATGGCGAGGCCGATGCTGGGGACTGCTAATACGGAAAAGATCGGGACGTTGCGGGCAGACAACAGAGCCAGATGCGTCCAGCTCAGTGGCAGGAGCACATGCAGAGGCCGCCCCTTGCCTAGATGCCACAGGCTGGCACCAATCGCGAGGACCAGCAGGGTCTCGAAATAGGCCGCGGAATGCCACTGAAAATCGACCGGACGGAATTCACTGATGTACTGCAGATAGAAGGGTGAACCGATGTATTCCAGCACGTGCAGGTGAAGATGATACCCGTAAGGGTTCAACGTGCTGGCGAGCACAGACGCTCCAGCCGTGAGCCCGTACCACCTTGCTCTATCCCACCCGTCGTTTCGGCCTAGGCGTAGAACTTTCTCCCCAGCCGCCGCCACGCCGTACGTAAGGATGAGCACGATGCCCACGAAGAACCCGCCGTGCAGATTTACCCACAGGACCGTTAAAGGGGGCAGCACAACGAGCGCCCTGCGACTGCCACGCTCGACGCGGTTCAGCACGCAACAGAACAGACCCGCCATGAGCGGTGTGATCAGGTGAGGTCGGGCGAGCCAGTGCACCGTCGCAGCTCCGGTTGCAAGCCAAGTAAGAAGAAACGAGACCAACCGGTGCCCCGATTCAGCGGCAGTGGTTCTATACAGAACCAACGATGTGGTGCAGAGAATAACGAAGCTGGCGAAGACTACCGCCGGCAGACCGCCGTGGCTGTGCAACCATCCCATGACCAGATCTGACAGCCATTCCCACGCGAACCATGGTTGTCCGCTCTTTGTGAACGAGAACAGATCTGTGGCAGGAACGCGGCGATTCTTGAGGATCCATTCGCCCGTTCGGATGTGCCAGCCAGTGTCCGAATCACCGAGAAGCCACTTGACCCCGGTTGTGCACGAGAAGAAGACGGCGATTGGGATGAGGAAGGCAGCATCGGAGAGCGATGGCAGAAGCCCTGCCCATCGTCCGAGCACAAGAGCGCTCTTGTCCGGGTGCCGTTGCTCCGCGACTGCTGTGATCGCCATGGATTAGCAACTCGCTCAATCCTCGACCGGCGACACCGTTGCCTGTGCGGCGTTCGTCGGCCCCCGGAGCATATGCGGTCCCTCTTCACTCCGGCTCACCTGTCGGCGCAAAAGCGGTCGCGTGCCGTTCCCGGCCACGAGATCCCGCCCTCCCGTCTGGTTCTCCAACCAACGATTGAAGATGTGGATCATCAACGGAGTCCCGGACAACGCCGCAAGAAAAGCGCCTCCTGGGTTCAAGTGCAACCCACCGCCGATAACTACGAACAGGAAGGTAAACAGGCACGCGCCCAGAGCATATTGCTTCATCTTGCCCACGGCTCACCTCCACGACACTTCGGAAACCAAGGGACCGACACCCGCACTTTGTTCCGGGCCCCGGTCAGCTTGCGATGGTCTCGGCCCCAATCGAAGTCGATGTTTCGTTTCGGTCCCCTGCATTGTTCGGTGCTTGCGGCGCGACTGCCGCTCCGCCCCGCTCGCCTAGCGAGACCGGCGTCCTCGAAGACGGCGGCCTCAAGTAGTGCGAGTGAACACAACGGATGCAGGTCGCGCCCCGCACAGCCCCCCGCACCACGCCCAGAAATTTCTCGGAGATCGGGATCGCTTCCCCCGCCAGGGAATAGAACGTTGGCACCACGTTGCCCGCTCGATTCTTGTCCTTCGCCCAGAGCTCCAGCTCAATCCTGCCGTGGATTCCACGAAACAAGATCGTCGTCTCGAGTTGAGGATGACTCCCGTTCTTCGGCTCCTCCAGTGCATGACGGGTAATGAGCAGCTCGTAAGTCTGGCCTTTCCGCAGCATGTCCACGCGCACAAGGGCCTCGGCGATTACTACGGCATGGATTCCGTTGAACCCTATCGCCTCGACTGGATGCAGACACTCAAGCGCGCGGCCATCCTCACCCGCAAACGTCACATACCGGCCAAGCTCGCGCACCGAGCCGCCCGACTCCAGACCACGAATCACGTACCGATGTGCCAGATGTTGGTGCTGGACGCTGACCGGCGAGTGAGCAAAGATGCCCTCGTCCTTCAGCACACGCAGCGCGCGTCGCGACAGCAAGAGTCCGGTTGCTCCCGTGAAGTTCCTGTCTGGCATGGCGTTCTCTTCCTCGCTTTCCTACGCTGGCTGGCGTAGCGGAATTGGATGTCCCAGCGCGGCACGGATCATTTCCTTCGTGCATCCGGCCCAACACTGATAAAAGCGCGGATTGGCAATAAGAATGGCCAGATTGTCCCCGGCTTGATCCCCTCCGCTCGCCGCGCACGACGGGCACCGGCCCACGTAGTTCCTTCCTGCCTTCCGTACTTTTCCTACGTGGTCCAGAATCCGGAACTCAAGGCGCCGCCCGCGTCGCTTCTCGTACGGCACGGCCGGCGCAGCCTCCGGTTGCCTCCTCGCAACCCCGGGCGGCAGCTCCTTTCCGGCAACGAACTGCCTCATCTCTTCTTCCTTCACCTTGCGCAGCCGCTTGAGATATTCCATCTGTGCTGCCAACGTGTAGTCGGCACCGTAAAACCAGAAGCGCCGGCTCGCGCCGCGATGAATTCCCAAGGGTCCGCGGATCGCATTCCCGAACGAGCCCGGATCAAGCTCATCGTGCTTGGGGAATACTTCGATCCCATCCACCAATCCTGCGCCTTTCACCGGCACGCCCAGCGTCAGCGCAAGGTTGTAGATGTAGATCCGGCAATCTTTCGCCAGCAGCGGCGTCGCCAGGAAAATCCAGAGATGCCCGCCGCGCTTGCTCATCTCCAATACCGGTTCCACCTTGTCCTGCATCAACTGGTATTGCAATTTCAGCAGGTCCTCCATCGCGTTCTTGTAATCCGCGTCGATGGCTACCCACTTGCACCGCTGGCTGCTGGGGTTGATGGCGTACAGTCCCACGGTCAGGCTACCTTCGAGGTGCTTCCGGATGGTCTCCGCCGTCAACATGACAGCCTCATTGGTCCCTTTACGCTTCGGACGGAAGTAGTAGTGGCGGCCGGTTTCCGGGTGCGGCTTCATGGACTGGAGTGTGTAAGCCCGACGGTTGACGAACAGATCCACATAGTCCTTCACGATCCCTGGAGTTGCTTTCAGTTGAAGGCCCATCGTGCTCACCTCCTTTCCGCCCCAGCTCCGCTGCCGGTTGCTGCCCGTAGATAGCCCTGAATCGGATTTCTGTCAAACGCGCCTCGCAACTCGTTGAAATCCAGTAAATCGCTCGTTTCACGCAGCCGCGAATGGCGCTTTCCCGGCCTCCATGAACCAGTTCAGGCCAGTGCGAAGCAGTCCCGGGCGCTCTACCAGACTGAGCAGCGAGCACTCGTCGAGTAACCCATCGAGGTCAGAAACGCTGTATCCCCCATATTGGTTGTCGTCGAAATCGAGCCAGTACCAGTGTCCAGGCTTCCGATCCAGCACGTAGACAGTCCCCGAATTCCTATCTCCTGGGACCATCGCAAACACGAGAAGCGAGTCTGGAAACTCGATCCACTTCACTATCTTCACTTGTTCTGCCGCCTCGACCAAGCTGCGCACCGCTGCCTCCGGGTCACACCCTGGCCCGACCGTAAGAATTACATCCATTGTCATTCGACCGAACATTGCTTGCTCTCCTTTCCGGGCCCTCAGCCCGCTACGACTCCGTGCTCCAGTTGAACCATCGTGAACTGCTGCCCCGATGCTCTGTGCACCCCTCCTCCCGAACCCTTGAATGGCTGGCTAACGATCTGGCAGATCCCGGCACTGCACTTTGCAGTACCTGTGGTAGCGTAGGGTTGGGCTTCCGACATAGCTGTGGGGCTGGATTTGAAATGGCCGTCGCAAACGAAGTGTCGATACCAGGGAATCGCTCTGGCCATTCTCTTGGCCGTCGGTATGAGCGCACACGGGCAGGGTGGGCGCGGAGAACTCCGCCTTGAGGTACATGATCCAAAAGGCGCAGCACTCCCCTCCAATGCAGAATTGGTCAGCGACGGCAACCAATTTCACCGTAACTTCCAAACTGATCGCGATGGCCGCTATGTTGCGCAGAACCTTGCCTTCGGTGTCTACCGACTGAGCGTCAAGGCGGAAGGATTTGCTCTGTGGACTGATGTCGTAGAAGTCCGGTCGGAAGTGCCGATACACATCGCAGTGATTTTGGGCCTGGCACCCGTGACCACTCAAGTTGAAGTCACCGACTCGGTGACGTTGCTCGATCCCAACCGCACTGGGACTCAGTACTCAATTGGACATCAGACGCTAGCCGAGAACATCGCCGCCCAGCCGGGAAGAGATCTTTCTGATCTCGTTGACGACTTGCCTGGCTGGTTGTATGAGGCGAACGGCGTTCTGCATCCGCGAGGTTCGGAGTACGACGTGCAATACGTTGTGAATGGAGTGCCGCTCACCGAGAATCGTTCGCCTGCCTTTGCGCCGTCGCTTGACGCGGACGATGTGGAATCGATGCGCGTACTCACCGCAGATTATCCGGCTGAGTATGGAAGAAAACTCGGCGGCCTAATTGAGGTGACGACGGAAAAAGACGTTCCTACCGGGCTGCACGGCAGAATCGATGCAGGTGGAGGGAGTTTTTCGACGGCGGGGGGTTCTGGAGCGATTTCGTATGCCCGAGGGGCGAACCGGTTCTCGCTCAATGGTCATGGCTTCCACACGGATCGTTATCTGGACCCGCCGGTGCTCGAAAACTTCACAAACACGGCAAACGCAGCTGGTGTTTCAGCTTCCTACGAGCGGGAGCTTTCGGAACGCGACCGGCTGCGCGTCACTGTTACCCATAACCTGGCGCGATTCCTTGTCCCGAACTATCTCGTTCAGCAAGCCGCCGGGCAGCGTCAGAGCATTGCTGACACTGAAACGACCGGGCAGATTTCTTTCCAGCATCTCGTCTCTCCTGATCTCTTGTTGAGTGTTTCCGGCGACGTCCGAGATGCAACCGCAGAGCTATTTTCGAATCCTTTATCTACTCCGGTGATCGTTTCGCAGAACCGCGGCTATCGCGAGGGCTACGTCCGCGGAGACGTGGCCGGGCATCACGGCCGACATGATTGGAAAGTAGGCGTGGACAGCATCTTCAACCCCGTCCACGAAGAACTTCAGTACACGATCACAGATCCGACGCAGTTTGATCCTGGTACTCAGCAGCAGTTTAAGTTCTTCGACCACCGCTGGGATGTAGAGCCTGCCGCATATGTCCAGGACCAGGTCCACCTAGGCAACTGGAACGTCTCGGCAGGACTGCGCTTCGACCACTATGGCTTTGTGGTTCACGAGTCAGCGTGGAGTCCGAGAGTCGGCGTTTCCCGATATGTGCATTCGCTGAATCTGTTGGTTCACGGTTCATATGATCGTGTGTTTCAGACGCCTGCAGTAGAGAACTTGCTGCTTGCGAGTTCACCACAGGTCGATTCCTTGAATCCCATCGTGGTGCGGCTACCCGTTCGGCCGGGACGTGCCAACTACTACGAGGTCGGTATCACCAAGGCAGTACTGGGGAAGCTGCGTGTTGACATGAACGTGTTCCGTCGTGATTTTCGCAACTATTCGGACGATGATGTGCTGCTGGACACAGGCGTCAGTTTCCCAATCGCCTTTACGCGCGCACGGATCATTGGCGAAGAGCTGCGGCTGGAGGTTCCGCGTTGGGGCCGCTTCTCCGGCTACGTGAGCTACTCAAATCAGTCCGGTATCGGACAGGGCCCGATCACTGGCGGCCTGTTCTTAGGCAGCGATGCGGCGAACCAGTTGACGGACACCAGCAAGTTTGCAGTTTCCCAGGATCAACGCAACACGGCGCGCATTCGGGTCAGGTTTCAAGCACCGCATAGAGTCTGGCTTGCGGCAGGCGGGGAGTACGGAAGCGGATTGCCGGCGGACACAGGCGACACAGACCCAAATCTCTTGCTGGCTCAGTACGGCGCAGCGATTCTGGATCGGGTGAACTTAGAGCGCGGACGTGTGCGTCCGAATCTTTCTGTGGATGCTGCTGCCGGTGTGGAACTCTACCGCAAAGAGCAGCGCACTGCTTTGTTCCAAATCCAAGCGCAGAACTTGAACAACCGCGTAAACGTCATCAATTTTGCTAGTCTCTTTTCCGGAACGGCCGTTGCAATACCACGCAGCGTTTCACTGCGCATACGTCTGACATTCTAGGTAAGTGCCACTTAACCTCCCTGCCAACCACTTTCCTCTCTTCACTGATCTCCTGGTCTCCCGATCTCACCATGGCCACGTCGTTTCCCAATCCAAAACTCGTCAAAGCACAAGATAATCGCGAGCCAACATGCTCAGGTCACTGGAGTTCTCATGTGGTGCGACACCGCAATGGTACGGAATGGCATGCCAATCGCCGTGCAATTCGTTGAACTCCAGTTGGCATCCGCATTCTCAGCAGGCTTAAAGGACGTTTCGCAGGATGGTGGTGGCTCCGGGCCGAGGAGACCGCAGTGGTGTATCGAGAAGCTTGTCAAGGAAGTCCTGGAAGAGACCGAAGTAGATCTGCCGTCGGGAATTAGCAAAAGCCCGCATCATGAACGACAAGAGATCATGGCTAAGCGTCAGATATAGGAAACGGTCCACGAGTTTTTCCATGTCCATCTCTGAGCTGATACGCAAATAGTCTTTTCGCGTCTTCGGTGTTCGCTCGTATTCCAGCGCGAACTTTCGCTCATTACCATCCACCTTGACTGTTATCACCGCGTCGTAATCCTTGCAGTAGCCGAGGCTCCCTAGTTCATTTCGTGAACGAATTTCCGTGTCAGAGATCCAGTACGTCAGGAGCCCCGACCGCTTTAGCGCCAGATGGATCTCGTTCAATTCCAAGGAATGGTATACCGATTTAGGAAACGTTCCAGATCCAGGGCGTCGGATTGGACCGGTGTAGCACTCGCCTAGCCCTATCACTTCCAGTGCGCCAATCTCTGAAATGGAATATACAGGCCCGTCCGTCTTGAACGGATATTCATCTCGAACAAGGTAGCTGTGCTTCACGAGGCGCAGGACTCGATTGTTGAACGCGTGTCGTGATGATGTGCAATACTCCAGCTGCATGAAATCGTAGAGTTGCCGGTGCGTGACAAACGTTGAGCGCAGCACTTGTCGCAACAGGGGGTAATCCTGGGTTGGACTGAGCGCAATCGACCCTTTCCAATAGCGCATGCCGGACTCTCTCCTACTGCGGCGCGGTAAGTACCAGCCGAGCCATCCATGGCCGGCGCGATGACGGTTCGAGCACGAACCTGCCCAACTCACCTCGTATCCAACCAGACGCGGGCATCAACAACATCGCCTCTTGTTGATTTGCGGCCTCGCTGAACGACAGCAGCCAAGTGTCACTGGACCTCCAGTCGCCAGTTCCCACAATCAATCTTCCGGTAAGCTCGGGTCGAACCACGACCAAGAACAGGTCTGGCTTTTCTTCGTGAGCAAGCATGTGCTCGAACAGCAACTTGTTTGCACCACGCCAGACACACGGGTCAGCGCAGCGAAAAACACGATTTATCATTCGGGATGGGTAACTGGGATTGAAACCACCGGCAGCGTTGAACCGGGCGTACCCGATGATTTTTGCCCGTTGCCGCACGCTGCCACGCACCATCACTCCAGTCGTGTTGTAGTACGCCATGCGCCGAAGCCGTTCTGGATTGTCGGCAGGCTTGCCCAAGCGGCAGCGCCATACACTTCCGAATCCTGTGATCGCGACTAACATGGATTGGTTATGCACCTTTCATCTGCCGGTTTTTCTGACGTTCGGCGTAGAGTTGCTCTTGCAGGTTGTTGATGTGTTGGACTACGACTGGATCGGAAGTGCGCAAGCCGGGCGATTGGCTATCCCCGGTTGTGCCTGGCTTGGAGGACACACCATCCAGACGTACGGACAATTCGGCAAGGATCTTTCCTTTCATCTCCAGTTCCGATTTGGCAATGTCTCTCTCCTGCAAGTAACGGTCCCGCTCGCCGGCGACGCGCTGCAACTCGGCTCTGAGCGCCTCGGCATCTGAACCAGCAGTAGGTGTCGCGATCCCCTGCGCGGCAGCTTCGACCGCCCGGTTGCAACGCTCAATGTGATCGTTGTATTTCTGGATTGCCTGCCTGGCAACTTCCCGCGAGTACTGATCGTGGTTGAAGATATCCGTCATCATTTCGGCCGTTACGCACATTGCGCGGCGGTGGTCGATCCATAACTTGGTACAGACGCCCGACATCAGCAGCAACGCAACGGTCATACCAAAGCTGTAACCAAAGTAGGGGTTCCGCAGACGAGCCTCCCGAAATGCCTCGCGGCGTTGTTCGATCCATTGACCGTAGTCAACATCGCTGGGATTGAACTGTTTGAGCAGGAACTCGTACCAAGAGTCACGGCGCTGGTACACGCTTCCGGTCGGAGGCACTGGGGTTTGCGTGTTCGGTTGCGCTTCTCGTTGCCGTCGCGGTCCCGGCTGCTGCTGCAGCTGTTGCTGCGCCAGGGCGCGACCCGAAGTCAGCAACCAGAGCATCGCAGCGGTGAGTAGGATAAGGATGAGCGTTCGTATCATTGGTGGCCACCTTGTCTTAACCGCGTCGGGCAAAACGATTTGCCGCAGCCAACTCCGGCGTCTTGAACCGCAAGTTGGCGCCACCGGACTGCTCCAGGGATTGCCGCAGTCGGGGATACAGTTCTGGTTCGAAGTTCGGCACCATGACATCCTGCGGCGGACGGACGTGCAATAATTGGTGCAACGTCCCGCGCGTGTCGTCGGTCATCAGAATCTCCATTTGCCCTTTTGGGAGATTCTTAACGTGCTCGTCCAAGGCGCGGGTCTCGCGGTCTTCGCTCTCGACGGCTCGGTCGGTTGCCTCGTACTTTTCGTAACCAAACATCCGCCAGCGGTACATTGACACGCTACGGCGTGTGACAGTGTGTTCCGCCGAGGCCTGCAGGAAATAGCGGGCTGTTTCCTCATCCCGGGTGCGTAGTGTCATGGTCGTATTCGGCGCCGATGTGACGTCCTCCTTGAAGCCCCTTCCGACTTGCATGAGCTGCGGCAGGCTTTGCATGGAGAACAGGAACGCGGTGTGGGTGCCGCGGGCGGTCTGCAGAATCTGCGCAAAGTTGCGGTAGCCGAAGGGCGCAAACTCGTCGAGCACGACACTAAACATTGGCCGGTTCGTGCGCTGCCGCTGTTCTTCACTTTGGTAGCGCTTGCCTACGACCAGTTGCAGGTTCTGCAGCAGCATCTTGCCCAGCGCGCGCACGGGTTCGGTGTTCTTGTTGACGTTTAGGGAAACGAACAGGATCAGTTCCTGCTCGATCACCTCGTCCAACGACAGCAGTTCGTCGTAGGGGCCGGTGATCACGCTCAGCTCATCGTCCAGGAACGTCATGCACTCGTTGAGCAATCCCTGGATCTTCGGTACACGCTCCCGATCCGCGAACGACTGGTACAGGTTTCTGACCGACATCTCAAAGTTCAGACGGCGTTGTGTTGGTACGGAAGAGTCCCGTTCCAGCTTGTGCCGAGCTACGCCAACCTGTTCCTTGAGCACCTGTTCATCAATCGCCATGACCAGCACGTCGTAGAAATTGAAGCGCACGCCGGTGTACACCAACACCCGAACAATGTCGGCGAGATAGTTCAGCTGGTGTTTTGCGAAGAACTCATCGTGCAGGTTGAACGACCCGAATACCATGTTCACAACGGCCATGTAGTCTTCGTCATCGCAGTAGAACGGGTTGTAACGCACCGAGATGTCGGGGCGAGCCGGGTTCAGAATGCGCAGATCCCTGAGCCGGCCAGCATGGTGCACGTGCGGCAGGAGATCGTAGAAGAACTCGAGGTCACCTTTTCCGTCAAAGATGATCATGGGCAAGCGGTGTGGGTGCTCGGCTCTTCCGACGACTCGCGCCAGATCCTGGGTGATGATGTTGCGGAGCAGGGTAGTCTTGCCGGCGCCAGTCATGCCGAGCACGATTCCCTGCATAACGCGGACCCGGTCGGGCCAGTACCAGGGACGGCCATGAATGTCATAGCCCAGAATGACCGCGTTCTGCTGCCATGCCCGCTGAGTGAGCCGCTCGTCACGCTTCCGGGAGACAACCATCGGAGGATGTGGCCACTGCTTTTCGCGGCGGGACCGAGCCGTAATAAGAAGGATAGAAAAGCCGAGAATTGTGATGAGTCCGATGGCCAGATAGGACGTGATCTCGGCAATCTGAACGTTGGATAGATAGTAGCGTTCCCGCGCAACGAACCAGGCAAACCAGCAGAGGGCCATTAGCATTACGGCGACAACAATCTCGACGCTTTCGAGCAGAGGTGGTTGCCGCCGAGAGGAGTTGTACGGTGGCTGCATCATGGCGCTGCCTGTTCCAGGTAAAACGCAACTCCTTGCGCAAAGAGCAATGCCATTGCCCATCCCCACAAACGCAAAAAGACCAGCTGGTTTTGCAGCAGCTCGTTATGACTCCAACGTTTGGCCGGGAGGAGCGTGTCAACTACACGGCAGATCAGCACGACCCAAGCTGCCAGCGACCAACCCTCTGGCAGGGCAAAGCCCATCTGTTCGCGCAGGGGGTCGAGCGGGTCGAGCGTACGGACTGACACAGAGCCCACGTGTTTCCACACCCAGTATGCAAATGCACCATCCAGTGTGATGGCCAGCATCATGGCGAGAAAGAAAGCACAAGTCTCAAGTCGCGGGAGCACGGTCGATTCCTCTCGTCTCCTGTTGTCCTGTTCCTTGCTCATGTGCTCACAACCCCATGCCTTAATTCCCACAGTTGAAGTAGAAGAAAGCTCCGAATGCACCGAGCGAGACGATGCAACCAAGTACGAACCACCTTTGTGGTTTCCTCGTGGCGCCAGGGTCGAAAGGGTTGGGTGGTTCTAGCACACCATTCGTTACGGCCTTCCACAGGCCAAGGTCGGGTCGGCCCTGCAGGTTTTGACGCAACCTCGTCTGCATTTCTTTGATTGTTGCCCGGCTTGCCATGATCTAACGCACCAGAAACGCCGTGACCTGCTCCCGATCGTCGTTCGCAAACTCAAAACGCAGCACGGTTGGGTCTGTGCTCGGTGGCAGGCGCAGTGCGACCACACCGATGGTTTCCTGGCCCGGCGCAAGATGGGAGAATTGCACGCGACCTTCGAGCACTGTCACCGGAGTCTGTTGCCTGACGGTCAGGCGCGCCGCCTCACGGCCCCCTAGTTGCGAGTTCACCAGGCCGTACAGTGATCGGGGATAGCGCGCTCCCCCGAGTTCGTACACCTGGGGCGTAGTGACGTCGTAGACATGACCGCCGCGGTTTCGGACAGCGTATCGGACTAGGACGCGACCGTCTCGCTCGTAGAGGTCGCAGAAAACAACTTCTACCGGCTTTTTGCTTGGTCTTGCCGCTTCCAGTCTGATTGGCTTTCCCGCCAGCAGCATTTCCAGGGGTGAAGGCCGTGGCGCTGCAGTTTTGGCGGGCTTGGGCTGTTCAACTTGGATCGATGGTTGATCAACTGCAAAATCCATTGTGGCCACGGCGCCGGCTGGCTCCAACTCGTAATTGAGGCGCCGCGATGCAGTCCAGATAAATAGGTTCGTGGAGGCATCGGCTTCCATCGGTTGCACGAAGACCTTGTTTTCCCGCCATTCGACTTTGAAGGATTGGCTGCCCGTCGCTACCTGAATGACCGGCTCGCGAACCTCAATCACAGTCAAGTGATTGAGGGCGGTTTTCAGGTGCATGACTTGACTGCCATCGCCCGTCCCAGTTTCGATCTTTTGTCCGAGTAGTGGTGCGGCCACAATTACCAACAGTGCAAGAGTTACCCAGGGTTGTTTCACGAGTTCTTCTCCTTCCGATCTCTCTTGATTGCTCTCATGCTCACGTGAAATTGCATCGGGACCCAGGAGGTTCCGCGGGGGAACCTCCCGGATCGCTGTGTCAGTTAGGTTTCCCCGACAGCACGGTTGTCCCTGTCGGAACTTGCGGTCGCCGCCGGGTCTCGGGAAATACGACAATCCCGTTGTGTGTCTCGCTTCTGCCGGGTTGGATGGGGAACGGACGGACGCGCTCGATTACAATGGGCGAGCCCTGTGCGTCCCTATCCCGGAACACCTCGCCCTTCCTGGTCACTTGGGCCAGAAAGATCAGGCGTTCCTGCATCTGACCGTCGCCGCTCGTGAAATGGCTGACCAGGAAGATTCGGCCCTCCCGGTCAATTTCCACTTCTCCGTCGCACAGATTCGGAATCTCCACGCTGACGGGACGGCCCCCGGTTCGTTCTGCGATTTGATCGATGACTTCCTGCGGGAACGCGTAAAACACGATGGACCCTGTGCCGGGTGCAAACTCGTGTCCTGGGTCCGGCCGCCTGTCCCTACACACGATCGCGTGCAAGGCAGACAGGTAGGCCAACCGCGTTCCGTTCTTGCCTTGTGCCCAGATCCGTACTTGATCGATCAGGGCCGTCAGCTCTTCTCGCGAGCGCTGTTCATAAGCCGAGAGCGTTGCGGAGGCCTGATTGCGCCGGAAAAACGCTTCTTTCCGAGCTTCGGCGTCGTCTTTCTTCGCCTCCACCTCGGCGTTCGCTTTTTCCAGTTGCTCCCAGAGTTCCATCCGCCGGCTCAAGACCCGAGTGACCACGCTTGCGTAATACTTGTTGATTACGGAGCACTCTTCAAAGATTTCCGAGGTAAAGCTCGCACCTCCGATCAAGCCCCGGAAATCGCTGAGAGGCGCCACCGCAGTGTCCGAAAAATACCGGCCAAGCTCCTTGCGCAGAAAGTTGTACAACTTTCCGACCTTGTCGCGTTCTTCGACGCTCAGATGCTCACCCATGTCCGCGATGAGCTTTTTCCGCTTGAGCTTCAGCCAGGGCGCTTTCTTCACTTCGTTGCGTATGTTGCGAATGACTTCCTGGTCGGGCTGGGTCCCATGCTTCAACTGATCGAGCGCATTCTGAAGTTGGTCCACCAGTTGCCGCGCCAGGTCATCCCGTCCATTGGCCAGGCACGAAGTCTTCAGGTCGGTAATGGAACCGATCTGGTTTCCTCGCGCCTGCATCGCAACTTGCGGAAGGTTCCACCAGGGACTCGGCGGTTTCGGAGCTTTGTTCTTCCGAACCGCGTGTTGTTCCTGGTATGCGAAACGGTCTTCGACGAATCGCGGAAACTTTTCGCCCTCGACCACACACACCTGGTCGAAGTCGAAGTCGCCGCCGTTTTGTGCCGCTGTTTCTGAATGCAGAATCAACGTGCCTTTGAGCCGCAGGTGTTGATCCACCACTATGGCAATCTGGTCTTCCGCGATTCGGCACCCCTGTTTTCGGAGATCCTCAGCTAACATGCCCAGGACCTCATCAACTGAGAGGCTTTCGAAAGGCAGTAAATCCTCCTTCATGCGGATGGGATAGCGAACCACCAGACCTTGACGCGATGAAACAGCGGCAATGGCCCGGTCTTTCGGAATCCAGTCCGAACCACAAAGTACCTGCCCGCCGTGCAGCGCAAGGTAGCCGTCGTCCGCCAAAGTGAAACCCGGCAGACGAAAACCACCGCTGGTGCAGAGGCGGTATGCCCATCGCGCCAGCACTTTCTGCAGGTGATGGTTGACGAAAGGATGTTTGAGCATATAACCCGTGCCGTCGGCAACGAGGGCGCCTGCCGCCACGGTGTATTCAGTGGTGGTGTACTCGGGGTCTGGTTCTTCACCAACTTCGAGTACACTCTGAGTTTCTTGCGTGCCAAGCAGTTCGAACAGTTCCGCGAAGTTGTTTTCCTCCCACGCCTTCCGCAGTTTCTCGATCTCGCGGAGAGCGTACGGTTTGATCTCAAGCTCAATCGAGCTTTCTGGCGCGTGCTCCACCAGTGTGTAGCTCGATTGGAATTCGAGATCGCGGGAAACGTCACGGATACCAACCAACACCCGTCCCCGGAAAGAGTGAGCCTGGCGGTCTCCCAAAAGCGACCTGATCGTCCGCACTACTCCTCCCTGGTACTTGGGTTTGACCGAAGATTTCGGCAGGATGATGTCAGCCTCAAGTTTCTCGGCGACCTCATCTGCCATGACTTTGAACGAACCTTTCGCCTGCGTCCTGTCGAACGCCAAGCGGAATTGGTAAAAGCGGTGACTCCGCAGAACCTTCGACCCTATCTTCGACCTTGCTTGTTCTGTGAGAGCCGTCCGTTCTTCCGGGTTGAGATTGAAATCCTCGTGCTCATCGGGACACTGCTGCCTCCGTTTCGTGAGGAGTCTCTTCATTTCGTCAGCAAGAAGATCGCTGCGGTGCTTTGTTTGCAGCCTGCGAAACAAAGACTGCGAGATCCATCCCCGGCAGTCGTTGGTGCCAAGTTGATGATCCTCCACAACCAGCAATCGGCAATCCGGGAACTCGATCATCACCTTGCACGAGGACACCAGAATCCCGAAGTAGGTCATGGCTGCTTGCGGCGAAAACCGGAACCTCTCCGCCAGTCGTTTCTCATACTTGGCTTCGACGGCGTAGAACTTTCCTTTTTTCGCGCTGCCGCTGGCTCCGGCCAGGCTGTAGCGAATCCCATCGAACTCGACCCGAGTCAACGCTTGCTCCACGATCGCTTGCTCGCAGGCGTCTAAGGGCTCCGTCGGGACGTCAATCGTAGCCACGCGGATGCCCGGATAGAGTCCTTCGAGCAGGGTGTTCGTGAGCTGCTCTTCCCGGCCAAGTTTCACGGTCTTCTTCGATAAGCGACCGTCGCGGTCGACTTCGAGCGAGAAAATTGGCGTCGTGCTGCAATCCATAACGTTTGGCATGTCTGATTCTCCTTATCTGTCGGGCAAAGGACAGAAAGGAGACCATTCGCGCCGGTCTCTTCGCTGCCCATTGCCGAAAACGGTTGAAAAGATTTCGGCCAGGCAGCGAAATCGCCGGGCCTGCGCGAGTTGGTTTCTGGTTAGACCATAGTTCCGGTTACGGGACGTGAGGTTCCGACTGTTTGCGGCCGCCAGTGGTGGTTGAAAGCTCGCTTCCGCTTGCTACAAAACCACCGCAGCCTTCGCAATTGGAACCAACACCACTCTCCCCATGCCCACAGCCCGCAGAACAGGCCGATCACGAAGAGAGTCACTGTCGCCGCCATCACCACATCCGCGATGTTGAGCGGCGAATATTGGAAGTGCATGCGAGTCTGATCGAAGAGTTGATACCCGACGATCACCCCGCCGACTCTGCTCACGGCGAAAAGCCACGGTTTGAAATGTGTCAAGAACCGCTGCTTCACCATTTCTCTTCCTCCTTTCTGTCTACAACCAGAACAGACAGGGGGACGCTCGCGCGGCTCTCTTCGCTGTCCCGGTCGAACACGTTTTAGGTTCCCGGCCAGGTTCGCGAAAGAACCGAGCCAGCACTCATCCACAATCAGCTTGTGGATCGCTCACTACAGACCAACGTCTGTGATGAAAGCCGTGTGCTATAAACTCCACCTACCCTGCCCCCTTTCTCGCGACTGCTTCCCGCTTCAACTCCGGGTTCCTCCCGCCAAAATCCGCGACGGGGCGCCACTCCTGAACGCCGTAATAGGTCACGCCCAGCTTGAGCGCCTCGACCCTCGCCTCGCCTTCGTTCGCCATTTCTCGGCCCAATTCGGGCGAACTGGCGTTGGCCCCCGGCTTTGGCAGAAAGAAACGCGCACCCGAGGTGGTTTCTTCGTCTGCCGCGGCGCGTACACGCCGCGTTCCCCTCGCCGCCGGGCGGCTTGCGGCCTGGCTCGTCTTCTCATCGGGCTCGGCTGCTATCGTGGTCACCATTCTGATCGTCTCCTTCCATTGCCGATCTCTTGACTGCCGGCGGTTCTCGCTCGATCCACACTGAGGCGAGAACCGGCAAGGTCACTTGTCCAACTCACTTTGTTGCAGGAGACCGTTGTCCCGTTCTCCCACCATTTGTTGCTCGGAATACTCGGCCACCAACAGTCCACTCGGATTGAACTCGGTGCGGTGTTCCTCGGCCAATCGGACGTTGTATCGGCCAACGATCCGGTCGGTTACTTCTGTTCCGTTCTTGATTCTGTGAATCTCTTTCACGCCAAACACCACGTAACTCCACGGCGCATCTTTGGACCGGTCGATTGACCGAATTCGGAAGTCGGAAATAATCTGGTCCTCTCGGATTTTTCCAAGCGTGTCGTCGGCCCGCAGCTTGTCCATCGTCAGCTTGCGCAGGTTCGCGGTCATCATGTTGAGGGACTCGGCGAAGTTGCGGGTCACGGAATCGGGCGTGTACGACAAGTAGTGCTCCAGAAATCGCCGTATTACCGCTTTGCCTTCGAGATCCGCAGGCGCGGTTGAATCCGAGGCGGCGACTTCTGTGATTGCGTCCGCTGAGAGCGCGAGCGCAAGCTTCGCGGCCGGATCCGTTCCGCTTCTTGCGCCCACGACCGTGGCTTCGCCATTCTTATCGACCCGGATGACCGTAGGCGGCTGGATACGAACGTAGATCGCAAATCCGAGCGACCCGCAGGCAATCACCCCAAACAGAACCGCGAGAAACATGGCGCGGTTGGCGTAGGCACGAAGCATGCCGTCATGCTCGTAGTACTTCGTGCACGCCGTGATTTCAGGAACACTGCTCAATTCTGTCGTTGTCTTCATCGCAACCCACGCTATCTACGTTTGTCTCTGACCTGTTACCTTTTATCAAACGGCTACAACGGCCCCAGCACCCCCTACCTCACCGGCGGCGCCTACACCGCCAGTTGGCACACCTGGACTCGGAGGCGTTGGAGGTTTTGATTCGGCCAGCACCGCCCCGCCAGTGTTCGCAGCGCCCCCACCCCTTAGGCCAGCAACCGGACCGCTGCTACCGCCCGCATCGGATTCGGCCATTGCCCCAGGAGGACCTGCTGATGCAGCTTGTGCAGGATTGCTGGAACTGAAGGCAATGCGCGCAGCCCTGCTTGCGACAGAGGCTATTGCATACACTGTGTTCCCCACTTCGCCGCGAACCAGTCGACTTGCAATGAATGGAATGAGCATGATTGCAAGCGAAAACAAGATGCTGACAGCACCCAAGAGCACCATCTGGCTGGAACCAACAAATGCGTTGAGAACCCCGTTCCCGTTGAGTACCGCATTCACGCTGTTCATCTGCAGGGCCGTGATTAGGACCTGAAGGATTGCGTACAGCAGACCCCAGCTTTGGAAGATCATCAAATTCACGAAGTAGGTGCGCGCCAGTTGCCCCAAGGCTCGACTCGGCCACAACGCCAGCACGAACGGCCCCACTAGGTACAGGATGGATCCGTACATCGCGTAAGCCAGCGTGAACAAGGTGTAGCTGACCGGCAGAATGATCAGGCCAATAAGAATCAGCAGCACGTTCAGAAGTCCCGAGATAGCTCCGGTCACGAGCGTCCAGAAGCTTGAGAGTCCCTGTTGGCTTATGTAGGAACTGACGGAATTCAGCCAGTTTTGAATGACGTCGCCGATGCCGTTCGTGTTGTAGATGAAATCCGCAACCGTGTTGAACATCCCATTCACGGACCGAAAGGCTTGCTGGTAGTTCAGGAAGACCAAACCGAGAACGAGATACTTGATCCCCGCTACACCGAGAGCCCGCACATCGCCGCCATTGCTGTACGCTTCGTAGACGGCGTAGAGCAAACTCAGGATCAGGATTACGCCGGCCAGTTGCAGCACTGGTCCGCTGACGTTCTGATCGATTCCGTTGAGCGCCGTTTGCAGAACCTGCTCGAAGTAGAAACTCGGCATAAATACTCCCGGTAATCCTCAGTTGTGCTGCAGCAAGTTCATCAATTGCTGCCGAAGATTCGTGGTGTTGGTCGCTCCCATCTTTATGTCCGCGCTCGAATTCGCAAGATCGATGGCCCGCAGCCGCATCAGGTCGGCGGTCGCCGCCTGGGTATAGGCGTTGGCCCGGATCAGCCACGCATCCGCCTGCGCTTCGATAATCGGCGCGCTCCCCGGCGCGGCGTTCTGAATACTCTGGTTGATCTGACTGGCGGCCTGTAGCTCCAGATCCGACAGCGCGTCGATCTCGATGGCCCTCTTCATCGCGTCCTGAGCTGCCGCATCTGTCATATCGACCATGTCGCGCACTTGCTGTGACGCATCGGTTGCAGCGGGAACCTGACCATAGAGAGCCGCGTAGTTGGCGGACGTCTGGCCGATCTGGTTCGCGTTACGCGAGAGGAGGTTTGCTTCCAGTTGCTGAGAATTGGGAAGGGTTGCGCTGTTCACCTTGATTTGTGTCAGGGAGTGGATCTGGTTGAAGACGCCTTCGAGGCTTCCGACCAGTGAGCGTGCCTGGTTGATCAAGTTCTGCGGCCAGACAACGTCCTGCTCGAACTGGTGAATGGCCTGGTCGACGCCAAGAATGTTTTTCAGGCCACCGCCGATGACGCTTGTTAGAGCGCTCGAAATGCTCGACAACCCTGCCGCCAGGATCGCGCAGCACGGGCTGAGTTGTCCCTCGGCGGGCCATGGGGCCGCAAGGATCAAGACGAGGGCCAGAAGAGACACGCGCAGTTTGTGACTTGCTATCCAGGACTTCCCGTTTGGCAGAGCACGGCCGAGTTGTTTCATAGTAGATCTCCTTCGTAAAGTCAGTTGTGCTGCAGCAGATTCGTCAGTACGCCGCGAAGCTGGGTGCTGAAGTCTGCTCCCCGCTTGCGAAATCCGTTCCGGTGCGCGATGTGCGCCGCTTCCTGGCGCAACTCCGCGGCCAGCATCTTTTGTGTCAGCGCCTGACTGCGAACAGTCGAGGCAACCGCACTCGCAGTCAGAAATGGCGCGGAGCCGGGGGCGGCCTGGCTCGCAGACGTCTCGATCGAGTTGGCAGCCTGGAACTCGAGGTCGGTGGCGTCATCCGATACTTTCACGGTTTTCAGCGTGTCGAGTGTCAGCGCATCATCCATGTCCGACATGTCGCGATCCGCCTGGCTTGCGTCGGTGGATGTGGGAATGACGCCGTAGGTATTGCTGAAGTTTTGAGTCAGAGTAGTGAAATTGTTGACTTGATGGTCCCGCATCACGCTTTCGAGGGATTGGGACGTCGGCAAAGTCGCACTACTCAACTTGATATTGAGAATGCCCGCCATCAGACTGCGGTATTGGCCAATCATTTGTTGCACCTGGGCCCTGGCCTGATTGATCAACTGCACTGGCCAGATCGTGTTTTGGTAAAAGGTGTTGATTGCGCTCCGGACCGTGTTGATGGCGTTCAGCGCGGTTTGGATCACGCCGTTAATCGCGTTCAGTACTGCCTCGATCGCCACCACCTCCCCTTGTGCGTGAGCGACTGGGGGAGCAACCACCAAAGTCAAGACCAGAACTCCCGCGACCGTAACCGCCACCACGCGACGGCGACTGTCCTCCCTCACCATGAGCCAAGTGAAGCCCAAAGAGAAAAGAGTGAATATGAGCCAGTGCATGTCATGACCTCCCGATTGTGTTATGTTCCGTTGCCACCACCTGTTTCCCGATTGCGGCCTGCATCGAAGCCGCGCCCGCAACCGCGCCTGACAGTTCCTCTGGCTGTGGGGCGACGTCCGCAAGTCCCTGAGGAAACTTCCTGGCGAGATCCTGATAGCATTCGAGCAGCGGACGGCCCTCACGCTGCTTCAGAAACCAGGCGCGGTACTTCCTTTCGCGGGGGAACGTCGTGCATATCCAATAAGAGAGCGGCGTGGGAACGATGCGTATGGTTTGCGTCGTCTCCGCTTTCTCTCCGATTACCAGCAGGACTTCCGCGCTCCGGCCTTTCCGAGGCGCACCGAATTCCTTGACTTGGCCCACTGCGACTGGATTCAGGTATAAGTGGTTGACGAGCGCGCTCACGTCACCTGGTTGCTGGCCAATGATCTTCGTGGTTGCGTTCTTGAGAATGCCCGGCCCGTGCATGCGGGGCTGGGATTCGGTCCCGACGAAATCTTCCACCGTTTGGCTGATGCCCCAGACGCTCGAATTCCTCTTGCGAGCGGTTCGGAATAGCTGCACAACTTCTGGAGCCAATGCCGGCGAGTCCAGCAGGAACCAGCATTCATCGAGCACGGTGATGCTCGGTCGTCCCGTTTTCCCGGTAGCCCGCGCCGCCATCGCGGTCGCGATCAGCATGCTCATCGCGGTCTCAAGCCGCGGATCGGAGCTCAAGCCTTCCACGTTAAAGAACAGCCAATCACTGTCCAGGCGCATCGTGGTTGGCCGGTCAAAGAGATTGGCGTAGATGCCGCTGTCTCCTGTCCACGAGCGCAGCTTGATCGCGGCGAGATGAGCTTCGTCCATGGTGCGCTGCATCTTTTCTGCATCGCGCCAGTTGGCCAGTTCCTCACGCAGGTCGTTGAAGGTCGGAATCGGGTTCGAGTAACGGATGGCGCAGCGCTTATAAACTCGCGGGATCGCGTCGGTGAGGACGTTGTCGAGCAGTGCGGTATCGGTCCCGGGACTCTCGCCGAGCATGTGCCGGGTGAGATTCTTCAAGAAGGCAGTCTTCTCATTGCTGGGTACGGTTTCTCCCGTTGGCAGATCCCAGGGATTCAACGTCTCTCTGCCGTCGAGATCGACGTTGATGACGCGCCCGCCCATTAGCTCGACCAGAGGTTCGTAGGAGTCGCCCCTCTCCAGGATGGAAATCAGGGGCTTGGCGCGGGCCATCATTAACAGAAAACCCTGCGTCATAAAGGTCTTCCCGCCGCCGCTCTTGGCCATGATGAGCTGGTTGGCGTCACCCAGGGTTGGATCGAAGGGCGAGAACGGGATGAGCTGCCGATACGGAGTCTCGAACAGCATCAAGGGAGAATTCGGTGTGCCGCTCCAGGGCATTTCCACCGGCAGGAGATCCGCCGCATGTAGAGTGAGCACGTCCAGTTCGCGCTTGTTCCCTTCAGCCTGGCCGGGCAAACCCGAGAACAAGAACCGCTTTTGCGCAAGTGTCTCCGCGATGCCGCGTGCGCCGTTCATCCGCGTGATGGCGTGCAAGACCCTTTGCCGGCGGTCAGACAGAATACGCTCCGCTTGTTCGGCTTCCATCCGGTTGCGCGCCGGGCTCGAGGTCCGGACGGCGATGGTCAGGCTCATCTCGCAGGACTTCAGCGAACTCGAAATCAGGTCTTGCAGAACCTTGACCAGCTGATGTTCTGCGACTTGGGCATCGACATTTAGCCGGAAGCCGCCATTCATGTCTTTCTGCGCCGCGGTCATTTTCCGCAGCCGGCTCTTGTATTGCTTGACCGACTTGGTTTGGTCCGGAAGGACAATCTCAGCGTTGATCACGATGGGAAAGTCCGTGACCACCAGTTGGCGCAGTACTCCGGGAAAGGTCGCGTCGGGCAGATCTTTCAGGCTCACGAAGGAATACAACAGGCCCCCGATCTTTATGTACTCGTCGAGTTCGTCCTCGATGTTGACGTTCGCGATCTGACTCCGTGCGCTCTCGTAGAAGATCGACGCTTCCGGGCGCCGGTAGGGGACAACATCGTTTCCAAGAGGATGAAGGGCTCTCTTGATTTCGAGAAAGAGATCGTCGCCGGACATTCGCGTGAGCTTCATGCCGGTCGATTGCAGTGTCGCTTCCACGCCTGCCATCAGGCTGCGAAACTCCGCCACGAGATCTTCGTGCTCGCGGCGGCTGCGTTCGATACATTTCGTTTGCGACATGCTAAAGCTGCCGCCGCTCATCTTCTTCTTCCACTCAAGATCCGGGGAATGATGATGAATTCTCGGGTCCCAAATGAAGTACATGTGGAGGAAGTGGCGGAGGTAGAAGCCGTCAGCATCCCTTTTCAGCCAAGCGTCCGACTGTTCCCGGTCCAGAGCCTGCAACACCGGACTGGGGTTCCGCTGCTCCCGGTTGTAGCGCCCGATCAGGTCGCCCGTCCCTTCCGAGATTTCAAATCGAGCCTGCAACCGCATGGAGCGTTCCGGCAGAGACCGGACCAGGGCTTCGAGCGACAGCTTCGTGCGGTTCCGTTCCTCGTCGCTCGCGTAGTAGGAGTTGATCCCGCTAACGTTGTAGCCGGCCACGAAGGAGCCGTTTACCTGGATGAGCAGGTCATCGACGATATCCCGCACCTTCAACTGCTCGCACAATGGCGGTTGCGCCAGGCTTCTGTTGTGCTGTTGAACCGTCAGTGGCATCGTCGTTTTCCTCAATCCCCCAGGTATTCCCGGGTCAGTTCACGGTCCCGCTCAAGCGCTGAATAGACGTGCGGCTTGGTGTGAAACATCACCCAATCCAGGAGGTAGCCGCGCTGTTTGCCGTACTTGAACAGCATCAGCGCTGGGACACTCAGGATGGGAACGATGTACTGCAGCACCATGTTCATAGGCAGACCAAACATCTCCCGATTCAGAAATCTCCCGAAGACATTCATCATTACGGCTACTGCCAGGATGGCGAACAAGTCTTCCGCTTCGAGACCCGCAAACGTCACCCGCGTGCGGAGGTTGCGGTACACCGGCGTTACGTCGAGTGCCATTGATGCTTCTCCTCTAGGTCACCCCGGCAGTGCCGTGTGCCACGAAGAATTCCGCCAAGCGGAGCAACCCCGACACCATCAGGCACAGGCCGGCCGCGAGAAAATGGCGCATCCAACTGCTCGTAGGGTGGATGAACGAGAACATGCCGATTCGCAATGCCCCGATTGCTACCTGGGCCGCCGCATACACCGGAAGGATCACGTTGCCCACCCAGTTGATCAGCGTCACCAGGGCCATCCAGTAGACATCCGGGCTATTCCACGCGCGCTGCGAAGCAAAAGTCTCGAAAGCCCGCGTGAGTCCGGAAACCATCAAACAAGCCAGGGCCCCATACATGCTGTGGGAGAACTCCCGTCCCTTGGAGAACTCGATGATCGCAGCGATGATGAACACTGCCGCCAGCGTCGGCATGATTACGTTGCCGACCCAGTTCGCCAGATTCAGGATCCCGTGGTCGAACGACATTTGTGAAAAGTTCATCTTCGTTCCCATCCCTACGACACCATCGCCAGCACCAGTTGCCAGATTCCGGAAACACACAACAACGCCAGGGCCACGGCGACCAATCGCATGAATGGCTTTCGGGTCGCGAAGTTCAAGATCGCCCCCACCAGAGCCAACACTGCCGCGATCGGCATAATCGTTCCCGCGAGGTGATTCCACAGGCTGTCGAGCACGTCTGCCGTGGCGTACTGGGTTTGCGTGTTGTAGCTCTGGATCAGGCTGAACGTGGTTTGTGTGCCTAACAAGAACATCGCGGTGATAATCGATGCCAGCGGGTTTTCACCGGCCGCCGTGTCAAGAATCGCGCGCAAGACGAAGAACGCGGCCAGCGTGGGTACGATTCGCCCCACAATGAAGTTCGTGACAAACGAAGCGATGTCGGACTGAATGCTGGCGAGCCACGACGTGCCGATCCCGCCACTCGGCAGGCGCATGGCAATCCCGAATGAAGAAAACCACGTCAAGAGCGGTTGCAGCGTAAGAAATACTACCGCCCAAAACATCCATTTCGTGAAGCCACCGCCGATGGCAAACGTCGTCCCTCCCTCGCGCCGTAGCGTGATCCCGGCCAGCAACAGCGAAAGCAAGGCGGCGGATGGCGCCAGCAGGAGCAGCAACGAAATGACATCGTTCAACAATTGGGGCGTTTGCATCGCTTCAGTCTCGAAACTCTTCTCGGTTGAGTTCTGCAGGCAGCCATCGAGTCCTCTGAGTCTCCCGTGTCAGGCTGCCTGCGCATTCTTGTTTCCAATTTTGTTCGGCTAAGTCACACCGCCAGTTCCGTTCGTGATCCAGAACTCGATAAGGCGCGTAACCCCCGAGATTGCCAGCAGGGCTGCGGCAGCGAATAGCCAGCGGCCGAAGCCTCGCCCCGTCAGCCAGGAAACGACAGCGCCTAGCACGGCGCCGCCGGCTCCCACCGGGGCAATTACGTTTCCTACCCAGTTAATGAAGTTCAGGAACGCACCTTCTGGTTGCGCGCCGGTTTGTCCTTGAACGGCCACGTTTGAGGCCGGTGCAGAACCCAGATTCTGCGCCCACATGAACTGCCCAATTGCCAGGAGCGCAATGGCGAGGAACGCGAAGAGTGTCTTTCCTCTCGCACTTGGCTCGAATCTCATCAACGATGACCTCCTTTTCTGCGCGTCGTTCCTCCTTCGGTCGCTCAAAACTGGTTGGAGGAGCAATCCACACGCGCGGAAAGTAGGGCCAAAAGAAATTTCTGTCAAACGCGGGTGAAACTGAGCTTTCAGAGAAGGTGAATCAGGAGGAAACGCGGAAAGAAACCGCTGATGCGGAAATTAAGTGTCGGAGAGAAACTGCCACAACCCGGATCAATGCTGAGTCGAGAACTAGCAGCAACTCATGTTGCTTACGCCCTGCTTGATCCCGAGTAGTGCGATGCACGTCCTTGGAGGTTGGCAGCCACGCTGCGGTACTTCGGCTTTGAAAACCAGATCCACACCAATGAGATCGGCCAAGCTGCGCTTACAAAGATCAGGACCACCGTCAGGACTCGATCTCCCTCAGCGCCCGCAGCCGTCCAAGCCGGTTTCCAGGTGACCACGCTCCAAACGCCCAGCGTAAACAACGTAGAGACCGCCATTTTCCCAAGCCTTCGGAGCCACGACAACTTGGGGCGCCTTTCTTCATTGCGGACCACCAACGCGACAAGCTTTCTAGGCAGGGACACACAGAAGCGAAGCCACAAGCCGATGAGTTGGCCCATGGCGTCGGTGCCCAAATAGTCCGGCCAGTCGAACCACGGCGGCATAAAAGGTAGCCATTCCATCCTATGGCTACAGCTTACTTTATCTGATTTTGCTGTCGGCTGGTAGATCCTTGTGATCCCCAGGTGGAAAACGGTGGGCCGGGTCCGGGGCAACCCCAAGTGGAGAGGCCCAGGCCCTTAGTGCACCGTCACCTCATCTGGTTCGACTCGAAGCGTAATCAAGGAAACCCCCTCCTGACGGAGGGCCTCACGCCTTTGCGCGATGAAACTTTCGTCGTAGGGCGTTTCGAGCGTCGCCTGCAAACTCCTCAGGCACTCTTCAAGTTTCGCAAGTTCCTGGCCCAGGTCCGCTCGGCGATAGCAGCCATGCTCACCCGTTACGTAGCAGTTTCCACTATCGTCCAGGTTCAGGTAGCTCCGGCTGATTCCGTGTTTGTAGAGATGAATGCCATTCACCCTGCCCATGTACATGAAGCCTGCGCATTTCGTCCGGCCTAGCACTCGCTCCAACGGTTTCCAGTTCGGCTGCACATTTCCTCCATTTTCTTGCTCACTGCTGCGCCGACGTTTGCTGCGCACTCGGCTGGAGATACATTTGGTTTAGCTCATTCTTGAGTTGCATAAGCTCTCGCAGTTCTTCCAGTGTAGGAACTTTGTTGTTAGCGAGGCCTGTGCTGTTGACATCCGTCGAATGAAACCCAGGCCTCCCCGTTTGTTGGTCGGAACTACCTTTTTCCAACACGACGTAGAAGCGAGTATTCCCGGGCACGGTGACCACAATATTCTGGTTGGCCGCGAGCATATTGATCTCGTCCTGCCCAGCCATCCCGATGTTGTCGGCGATGCGCTCGCGCAGCAACGAATTGTCCGAAATCGGACCGTTGAAACCCGTGGTTCCTTGCCCGCCCACGACATAGGCAGCGACTGTCCCGAGGCCGGTCATCGTGCGCACTAGGAAATTGGTTCCCCGTTTACGTCCGGAGACCTCACCTTTGATCGGGCCAAACTTCAGATCCATGGCCGTGGCGTCGATCTTTTCGACCGTACCATCGGGCATCTCGACGCGTTCGAACTGAAAGCCCACAAATCCTGACGGGCTCACGTGGGAGAGTTTTCCAAATACCCTTGCCCCTGCCGGCAACACAATCTCCCCATTGTGCTCATAGTTGTACTCAACCACAGCTATAACGGGGGCGGGCGCCGCCGAACTGACCGGGGCTTCCAGACGTGCCACGAGGCGCGTACCGGCGGGGAGAAGCCTTGCCAGCGTGTTGTCTTCGGAGGGAAGACCCTGAAACGTGGGCGTTGTGCTTTGTGCGGAACGCACAAATACTATCGAGGGCTTCTTCAGGTCCGAAACTGATTCCGTGGCCGGAAGCGGCGGGGGACCGGGTATTGCCGCTGCCTGCGCGACTGCAGGGTCGGAGAAATCCACGTTTTTGAGCGCATATTCTCCTGTATTCATGGCTCTGCCTGGCGACGGTTTTTCCGGCGCCACAGTGTTTGCTCCGGGAACTCTGGAAGCCCCACCGAATCTGGCGGACGTCCCGCCGACATCCTCCGGCGTCACCTGCGAACCAGGAGCCCCCTCCCCGCCACGCACATCGGCATTGAGAATTGGAGTCACTGCCTTGCTTGGGTCGTTTTGTTCCTGTCCAAGAGTAACTTTGCGCCCGAGGCCGGGCGCGCCACGCGCGGTTTCCCCAGGCAGCGGAGAGCGGCTTTTCGGGCTCGAGAATAGTCCCAAGAAAAGCAGAAGCAACGCCACACTCACTCCCGCCAGCAAGAACAATGACTTGCTTTTGTCACGGCCTAGTTCACGGCGGCTGGCGACCGGCTTCTGATTCTGTCTTATCTTTTCCAGGGCGGCGCGGAGGCGCTGGAATGGACTAGCGGCCCCAGCCTCCTCAAGCCCAGGTTCGGGACTTGTTGTTTGCGCTCGGTCTTCACCACCAGCATCCGGCGGTATTTCCTGACTTCTATTAGTTTGCTGCTCTTGGCGCTCCATGCTCGCCCTCCCGAAGTGAGCTAACTCCAAAGCCGATCGGCGCCAGGGCTGGGCGATCAACCGCACCCGACTCGGCCATCTGTAGGAACAACGTCTCGTTGGATTGCTTGTAGGGTGGACGCTCGAACACCACCACTCCGTCCGCCCGCTCTCCGGAGCCCAGGCGACGCCGGCTTAGCCGGAAATCTATGATCGTCAGCGGCTCTGCAGTGGACCAGCGATCGTGCTTCACGATTTTTCCCGTCCTCGTCTTGCCGCCCAACTGAACCTGTGGGGGCATCAGCAATATCGCGTGCTTGCTCGTGTTCACAACCGAGAACAGCACCACCACCTGTTGACCGCCATCAATCACTTCGCTGATCCCTGCGCGGAGGCGATCTCCTTTGACATTCTCACCTTCGATCCGTTCGCCATACAGGGTAGGTAAAGGCGCCCGTTCTTGACGGCTCAGCAGTTCATCCAGCGATCTCGGTTGTGCCTGGCCTAGCGTCGGTTCCACTGCCGAGTTCGACATATTCGGAGTGCTTACCGCCAGCGACGTGGATAGCAATGAAGGTTGTCTACCGCTACTGCTTGTCGCCGCACTCGTTACTGACTGTGCCGTCGCGAGCGGAGTGGTCTGCCCAACCAGTGGGAATGGAACAACGTCTGGTTCAACCAGGAAACTCCCGGCTGGCTTGTACTGCAGAAGAAAGTCAACCTTGGCGGGAACCGCCGAAGATCCGCGGCTGACCAGAAGCAGACTGATTTGCCGGCCGTGGACGGTGGAGACGAGCAAGTTGGTTTCAGCACTCTTTTCCGTCACAGCCTTCACCAGCACCAGTTCTGGTTCGCGCTCTGAGTGCTCGACCTGAAACAACGCTGGATCACCAACAGCGACGGAGTTCACCGCTTCCGGCAGACGAATCGCCGTCACAAAGTGCGCCGCTATCTCTACCGCAGTGACTTTGCCATCTGCCGCGGCTTGTGTCCGTACTTGCGGATTTATGTCTATCACCTGTGCGCAGAGCGCCACTGCCGTTGACAATAGCCAACACAACACCAGTGCTGTCTTATGGATGTTCATGTTCCGCCTCTTGTTCAGGCCGCTCAGCCGACTCGACCGTTGCCTTCTGTCTTCGCCGGGCTCGGTATCTTCTTGCCACTCGGTTCACATATCGCTGCACATCGGGAGACGAGTATTCCAGGTTTCGCGAAAGAATCGGGGTTTCACCGACGTAGTAGGCTGCCGTGACCAATCTGAGGTCCCCGTTGAACTTCTGGATCAACCAAGCCAGGTAGGCCACGCCACCACGGATGTTCTCGTCGAGCCGAAAACGGTTTTGTACCCCAAAGCGCAGGGCCGTTTCTGGCATGAGCTGCATGAGTCCGACGGCGCCCTTGGAGGAGACTGCGGAGGGGTCCCAACCGGACTCCTCGTCAATGATGGCCTCGACAAGATCCACGGGAACTCGATAAATCGTTGCGTAGTATTCTGCCCAGCGCACAGAAAGGTCACGCACGTCTCTAGTGCCGGCTGCTGCCTGCGCTACTCCTACCTGCATCAGCACTAGAAAAAGGCACGCCAACTGTGCACGTTTCATGCAACAGCCTCCGCTGGGCGGGTTGCCGCTTTGCGCGGCTCCACTTTGCCGGGCCCTACCCGTTGCATTAACTCATCTCGATATCGCTTTGAGTCCGCGACCAGCCCCTCAAAGCCCGCGCGCAGCAGCAGCCGTTTTCGGTCGGCCTCGGTCTTCGCCAACAGTGGCAGTAGTAAGTCCCGTTGATCGTGGGAAATCTCTTCCATACCCATGACTTCCAGGGCTCGTGCTAAGTCCAGCATTTCTGCGATTGAGGGGGGCTTCTCCATGTTCCAGCCGCGCAGAGCATGTGCCAATCCGGCCAGTTGACCGCGCAAGCCCACGCTATTGCTCTTGCTCCGCATGGCCAGGATTTCCGTTTCCCGCTCGACCGTCGGATACTCGAAGCGCAGGTAAAAGCACCGTCGCCGAAGCGGGTCACCCAGCCGCCGCTCCTCGTTGGAACTAAGCACAACAAATGGCACCGTCGCGGCGCTTATGGTCCCAAGTTTCGGGACCGTGACCTGCCATGCGCTGAGGATTTCCAGCAATAAGGCTTCGAAACCTTGGTCCACTTTGTCGAGTTCATCGATGAGCAGCACACAGGGCCGAGTGTTGTACCTTAATGCGCGAAGGAGCGGCCCCTCCGCGAAGAAATCTATCGTATGCAGTCGTCTTCGGATCTCGCTCCAGTCCTTCTCAAGGTGTTCGCTCTGCGTCTCCAAAAACAATTTCTGCAAAGCCTCGTCAAACTTCCCAATCGCCTTCTCTTCAGTGATCCCCGCGTAGCATTGCAGTCGCTCCACCTGCACGTCTGCGGCACTAGCCACGGCATACGCCAGTTCAGTCTTGCCGCATCCAGGTGGTCCCTCAATCAGCAGAGGCCTCTGCATGTGCGCCGCAAGATAGAGCACTTGCAATGTCACGGGATCCACGATGTACCTCGCCGCCCGCAGCTTGTCCGCCAACTCCTGTGCTGATGAGAACACGCGTGGCTCCTTTCGCTCGTGAAGCCTACACCGGAAAGTTTTCCCCTGCATGTTCTGAAGACCGACTGCTCGGGGTTTAGGGTCCGCTGTTCCTCACGTTTCTTGCTTTGCCTGTGCGGAACCAGTTCTCGGGGTGCGGGCGTGCACCATTGCTTGAACTGTGAAAGTGTCTTGGCTTGAGACAGTTGCGATGGCGAAGGAGTGTAACGGGCCGCGCAGCCGATTGCGCTATGCGTCACTCGGGTGAGCGTCCAGAACTTTTTCTAGCTGAGAGCAGGGTGGGTGGTGTGACATTCGGGTGATGTCACCGCGAGCGTCCCACGGCCCCGCGCCGCAAACGTCCACAAGTTTTTCAGTCTGAGAACAAGATCGGTGGTGACGTTCACGTGAGATCGCCGTAGCGCCTGCGGTCGCAGACTTCCACAGTCTCTTTCAGTCTGAGAACGAAATGGGTAGTGGCCTGGTAATCGAAGTTTTCTTTTCGCGAAAGCGATGTTCGCTCCCGACGAATCTACGGGGCGAGTTGGGAGGTAGGCGTTTCACAGTTCTTTTTCTGCTGAGAGCAACATAGGTGGTGACTGACACTGAGGCGAACTCGGCGCGCCTGTTGCGCTTGTCCTCCCGAGGTCCGAGCGTCCTCGACGCCTCTCTACGCTCCGTTTGACACTCCTTCCAATCCGCACTACAACACCGCTCGGCACCATGAATGATATTCGTGCAGAACTCGCAGCCATTTTGCTGAACAGGCAACTTCCATGTGGGGGTTGGGCTGCCCTTTCTTGCTCATCACAACCGGTACTTGAGCCCACCGCTCTTTCATTCCTTGCTTTGGGTTCCGAGTTCAACCCCGCCGCTCGCAATCGCGCCCGGCAATTTCTCCTGGACAGTCAAAATCTCAACGGCAGTTGGCCGGCGTTTCTGGGAGACGACCAAGAAGGATCCTGGGTGACTTCTCTGGTTCTCATTGCTTTGCGGGATATCGTGGAGGACACGCCCGTGCGACTGAGGGGGTTTGCCTGGCTCTCCGATTCGGTAGGAAAGGAATCGAATTGGGTCTGGAAGTGGAAGTTCCGCACTACTGACCGCCACGTACAATTCGATCCCGATAAATTCGGTTGGCCTTGGCTACCGGACACGAACAGCTGGGTTGTGCCTACTGCCAGTGCCATCCTGGCAATTCGCGGACTGCCTTGCACGTGCGGCATTGAAACCATTACATCTCGTTTGCAGCTAGGCGCTGAAATGCTGTTGGATCGTGTCTGTCCAGGCGGCGGCTGGAATGCCGGAAACGGCGTGGTTTATGGCGTTCCTTTGGTCCCTCATCCTGACGATACGGCAATGGCTCTTCTTGCTTTGACCCTCCAAACCCAGGAGCCTGCTGTTCGGATAAGTATTGAATGGTTGGAACGGGCCGCTCCTGTTCTTGTGGCTCCTTGGAGTCTCGCCTGGTCCATTCTGGCGCTGGCCGCACACGGTCGCTCAGTTTCTCCACTGGTGGACACACTCTTACACCTTCCTGAGCTTGACCAGATCGAAGACACGAGCACTCTGGCGCTTGTGCTACTAGCTTTCGACAGCGCGCGCGGGTTAGCTGCTTTTGGAGTGAGTGCATGACCATCACTCGAAGAGATCTCTTGGTTGGCGCTGCGGCCGTTACCGCTGGCGCTGCGGTTTCACTTCCATGCTTAATGCCTCGCTACCATTTTGTCCGGCGGCCACGGCTATCCCACGTGGCCATCCTCCACGTCGATGAGTATTCCGAGCGGATTGAAGAAATTCTCTTCCGTGGTCTCCAGCTTTTCCACATAGATGTACGGGGCAGAGTGGTTGTTCTCAAGCCAAACTTAGTGGACTACATCCCCGGACAAGCCATCAACACACACCCGCTGCTGGTAATGGCGGCTGCGGAGTGCTTCCGGCGCCTCGGAGCAAGAGGGATTGTGGTTGCCGAAGGACCTGGGCATCAACGTGACACACAGTTGGTGCTGCTCGAGAGCAGCTATCACCAACGCCTCCGGGAACGGCAAATCCGCTTCGTAGACTTGAATCGCGACGAACTGGTGCGTACGTCCCTTCGTGCCAGCTATACCGATCTCACGCATCTGTACTTGCCGAGGACCGTTCTTGAAGCTGATTTCCTTGTCTCGATGCCCAAGGTAAAGGCGCATCACTGGTCTGGCGTCACCCTCAGCATGAAGAATATGTTTGGTGTTGTTCCGGGGAGCAAGTACGGCTGGCCGAAGAATATCCTTCACTGGAGAGGAATTCAGGAGAGCATTCTCGATATATGCGCGACGGTACCGGTTAACTTTGTGATCGCGGACGCAATTCTCGCGATGGAAGGAAATGGCCCCCTTAACGGAACGCCGCGGCCCCTTTGTAGTCTTGTCCTCTCTGACGATCCTGTTGCCGCCGATGCGACTTGTGCCAAACTGATGGGCTTTGATCCTGATCGAATCACTCATATCCGGGAGGCATCCAAATTTCTCGGAAATTCTTCCGATGAATGCATCGAACACAGGGGCGAAACACTACGGAAACCGCAAACACCGTTTCAGGTGGTGCCCGAGTTCGAATTTCTTCGCGCTGCCTGAGGCTCCTTCCAACGATTCTCGGCGTACGGTAAGCAACGCTTGTCCAGATTGGGAGGGTTCAGCGTGATGCCTCTCATGACCGCGTTGATCCGTCGCTCACCACCTCCGCACTCTACGCGGACTGATCCTTACTGGGGATACGAGGATGCAGGGATTTTCTTCGTCCTGATGAGTCTCACGGCAGCAGTGTTTCGATTCGCCGCACGGTTGCGTCTGTGGCCGATATTGCAACTGGCGAATCCAAAGCCTGCAATACAGTGTGTGATCGTGCTTTTTCTTCTACTGGCTTTGTACTTGGTTCTTAAGCTCCGGTACCGACGGGCTGTAGTTGAGCCTTTGGGTTGGGTGCTACCTACTCTGCGTTATGGCGTTGCGGCTGTGCTGCTCGGACCGATTCTTGCAGTTAGCGTGATGCTTTCAATTCACTCACTCCGTCCGGTCTCTCCCACACCTAGAATTGATTTCCTCGTTTTAGCACTTTTGCTGGGTCCCGTTCTCGAAGAGTCTCTCCTGCGCGGGTGCATTCTGCCAGTGTTGGCACGCACGTTCGGCAGCGCACTTGCCGTGGGTGCCACTGCTTTTCTCTTTGCTCTGTTGCATGGACCCACAAGCCTGGCACATTGGATTTGGTTTACCGCGACAGGTATTGCGTATGGGTGGCTGCGGGTTGCGTCCCATACAACCACCACTGCATTTTTTATGCACGCATCGTACAATCTCACCCTATTCCTTCTTGGCGTCGCCTGAGGGTTGGGCAGCTCGATTGTTTTTCGATTCGATCACGGATATTCTGCGGAAGCCAGCAACGGGATAGAGGGTGCTTCGACGTTCTGCTCCGATCATGTAACTGTTTGCTTTTCAGGTCACCGGCCTGAATCTGACCTCCGGTGCCTTCGTGAAGGAAGAGGTTCGCCCAGGTGAGGCTATCGAGACAATTCAGCCAGCCCACGCGCGGCACGGGTTCGGAATACGCGATTGAGCGGTCCGCGCGCGATCGGGCAGACGAACAAGCTCGCCATGTTCCCTGGCAGCGATTGCTCGACGCCCGTAATCAATACGTGAAAATGCAGGAGTTCTACTATTGGGTTCGTTCGATCATTGAGGCCGAGAATTGCATTCCGGCCTGGCTGGCCAGGACTGTCGATCGCCGCTGCCCACGATTTATGGAGCAAGAGAAACGAGGTCAACGCAATCGTTCTAAAGCCCCACCCCTTCCAGTTCGTCTGCTCTTTTCGCTTCAAGAACACATGTTTGCGAAAGCGAAAAGGCAGGGCTGGTTCGATGCAGTGCACTTTTACGCGATCCGAGATCCTCGTTCTCAGAATGCGGCAGCCCATTGGTCGGAGTGCGTGAAAAGATGGAGGGAAGTAAAACCGCGGAAATACCCATCATTCAGGCAGTGGCTGCGCGACGCCGCTCGGTGCGATTCATCCGCTCACCTAGTTCTGGGAGCCCGCAAGGCCAGGGCATCGTATAGGCTGGTCGAGCCTGCGCGCCTTAACAAGGCTGTTGCGCGCTACATGAATTGGGAGGCTTTTGCCTATTGGGTAAGGCCCCTGTTGGAAAGTTCAACTCCGGTGCCAGCTCCGGTTGCATCTCAGTTCGCGCGCCGATGCCCCGGGTTCTTGGAGTTCAATCAAGAAGCGCGAAAAGCTGATCGCGCAGGTTTCCCCGAAGATTGGCAGCGACTAATGGCTTGGATAACAGACCGGTTTTTTCTTCATGCCAAGAAGGAGGGGTGGATCGATGCCATCCTGCTCTCTGTGAGAAGTCATCCTCGTGCAATACGCACTATGGAGTATTGGGAGCACTGCGACCGGATTTGGGCATCAAGGCTACCTGTCCCGTATCCCTCCTTCCAGCGTTGGCGCCGGCAAGCCGATTCCTACATCGTGCCTGCGCCCGGTCGAAAATCTCAACTTGCTTCCTGATGCAGATCTGAGCGTATGCGATTACTTAGAGGTGTTCCGCGGCACGTTTCGTAGTGCCCAAAATAGACGTTCCCGCGAATATCACGCTTGCATTTCGGGCATAGCCGGACGACCATCGCTTGCTTCAGAGAACCGCGTAATGATCTCTGCTTGCCCGGTTCAATTCTCAAACCATATTCCTCGATAAGCCATTTTGCGACGTCTGGATCCATGAGCTGCAGATTCAGTTCTGAGCTGTGCCTCGCACAGAACGCCTCGAAGGATCGGTCGGTTACAAACGTGTCCATGACCTTCAACTCTCCCGTTGCAATCAGATTGCTGATCTCAGCGACACTGACGCCCAACAGTTTTGCAACCCGTTCCCATGAGTACGCTTCCTTACCTTTCGGTATCTCCGGAATGATCTTGTCTGAGGCTCGTGACTGCAGTTGTGATTGATGCTTCTCAACGAATTCTGCCAACGACGTGGCCGATATCCGGGGATCGCGCACTGGCAGTAGTCCATTTCCAATCAAATGCTGAAGCCGGCGATAGCTTATATGTAAGGTGTGTTGCAGTCGCCGCAGTGACCATCCATCCGTGACCCTAGCGCTGATGCCTCGACCCTTGAGACGCGAGCGAACCGATTCTTCTGAACGGCGGAGTTTCTCCGCAATTTCTGCAATTGAATCGTAGCCGGCCCGTGCAAACAGCTCATCATCCTCCTCTTTAGTCCACGGACGCCGCTTCCCGTTTTCTCCGTTCCCTCTTGTCTCAACCAGCCATCCCTGCCTTCGGGCGAATCGTGAAACTGCATTAGCGGAAACCCCCGGATACATCTCTCTGAGTTTCTTGAGTGCCTGTACTTTTTTGGAACCGCCATTTCGATAGCCGTCACGGAGATTCGCAATGAGGTCCTCACCGAAGTTCATCCAGTTGGGACGTTCACCATGCGCTTTCGCTCGCAAATCTCGCATCCGTTGCCAGATTTGAGCTGGCGAGATCTCTGGGGCGAGTTGGCGAACTTTCTTGACTGCCTCGTGCTTACCTTTCGGGCCGTACTTCATCCCCACGACCAAGATGTGGTCTACTTGGGGCAACCACTGGAAGGCCTTGCTTTCCTTTTTGCCCTTGAAATCGAGACCTTCTTCCATGAGCAGATCTCACTGCAAATCGTCTGCTTTGACAGCTAGGCCCAGTGCGAAAATCGCGGACCCCTCTGTACGTAGTCGAGCAAATCAAGTTGAAACGGCGGAATTTGCAAGCCCGAGTACTTCTTCTGCAAATCTGCGATTATTCGAGACCTTACCTTCTGTTGAGTGATTCATGTGAAAGACAACTCGAGCGACGGTTTTGGTTATCACAAAGCTTTGTGCTTGGAAGGGAATCGACCCAAGGACCACTGGGTCAATACAAGATCGCAAAGAAAGCGCGTTCGTGCAGGAATACGCCACGTTCATGGCGGCAGGAGATCTCGGCTGGCGAAATCGTACGATCACTGACTAGGACTCCACGTTCTTTTAACTTCGGTGGCGCTGCCCATTTCCGAGGGAGACTGGCAGCGTGAATGCGCACTCGTTCCTTCACACGTCGGAGGCAACTTGCGTGTTGCGGTTGCTGCGCCCCAGGGCACAGCAAATAGTCCCTATGATTCATCGCTTAGGTATCGACTTAATCCTCACCCCCAAAACATTTCGGCTGGTCCTGACGCTTGCGCAAAGACGAGGGCACGTGTTGGCTACAACACACGTCTTGTGCAAAGGTTGCTTCTGCCCCAAGAGAAAGTTCACTGCCTTTCCGTACGCCACCGTTTTACGGCCCTGACGATGAACTCTCCCCCACACTTATTAAAGGAACCAGCAACGGTCGAAAACTATCGAGAATATTTTTGCCGGCAACCGTGTTGCATCTATTGACAGTTCTTCCTGTCAGATGGCACGCTGACCTAAATCCTCTGGCCGCTGTCATGTTGGCAGTTTCTTGTGAGGCATGGGCATGCCAGCCGCCGAACCCGGTCCGGAGTGGATCCTTTCTTCTTTTGGCTCAGAATCTCGTTCGGCTCCATCGGTCGACAATGAACTAATAAAAGCCGCGCGGTCAGCTTGGCCAAAGGCGTTGGCGCATGCTCGCCGGGAACGATCTCGCAACAGGCTAGACCACGATATTTTGGCAACCGAAGTCTGGGAACGTTTATTGCTGTCAGTGGCCAAGACAATCGGACGGTTGAACGGAAGGCGCAGTCAGATCACAGACATGGAAGCATATCTGCTTGGAGCCTTCTATCATCGTTTTAGCCGAGCATTGAGGAAAGAGTATCGACGCGAAGAGATTATTCATCTCGTCTCTTCCTTCGATGAGTTGGAAGCCATTGCTGCTCGCCGGGACACTGGGCGAGGACGTGCGCTGGACGCCTCCGTTTACGCGGCCGAACTTATTCGGCGGATGGACTCCTGGAGCCGCACAGTCTGGATAGCGCACGAATATGGTTATTCGTGGAAGGAGATCGGTCGCTGTCTCGGAATTTCGGGCGATCAGGCCCTACTCCGATTCCGTCGCCGTATGCAGATCTTGCGGGAGCGGCTCTTACGCCGCAAGTGATAAACCGGCATCGCACGCGGTGCCAAGCGAGATTCTCGAATAGAACCGGGTGTTTTTCATACTGAGGTCAAGGAACCGGTGAGTTGGTCAATGTTAAGTCGCGAACGACATTCCCAGGATGACCGGCGTCTGTTCGAAATCCTTCGGCAGGGCCTCACCAAAGAGTTCCCCAATCCCGACAGAATTGGCTGTCCTCGCCCGACTCTTCTAATGGATATAGCGCGCCGACGAGTACCACTGGAGGAAGCCAAACCGTGGCTCGACCACCTCGGCTCTTGTAGTCACTGTTATCAAGACTTCACCGAATTCCGCAAACAGATCAGCAGTCAACGACGCAAACTGCAACTGTCTCTGGCTGCTGCCGCGGTATTCCTCTTCGCATTTGCAGGATGGCTGTGGGAGCATACTCGCCCAGCGGTGAAAGCAACTGCGACGGTGATATTGGACCTTCGGGAGCGCTCAGTACCGCGCGGGCAAAACCCTACTGAAACTGAGCTGCCGCCTTTGGAGATCCCGCGCAGTGCCAAACACCTGGTCATGGAGCTGCCGATCGGCAGCAGAGAAGGCGTCTACGAGGTCGCTTTGCTCGACAGCTCTGATAAAACAAACACTCGAGACGGACCGATAATGCTCCTTAGCACTACTGGAACGGCTCAACTTGAGAATCAGACAATATTCCTGAGAGCAGACGTCGATCTTGGACGCATTTCGCCGGGTACGTATCTCCTCGGTGTGCGACATCTTGGTCTGGAGTGGACGAGGTTTCCTCTTCGCGTGCTCTAAACGCGATCGCTATGAATTCCGCGTTTTCCACAATGGGTCGACTGTAGGCAAACAAATTCAGCTTAGTCATGACTATCAGCTTTCAAAGATTGCCGGCTGTTAGGGCTCACCGGAGATTTGTAGCGGCCATAAAGGAATCGGTTCGCAAGGCCCGTGGGAGCGTCCCCGACCCTGCCACTGTCTTGCCGACATTCGTTGGCGCGGGACCGCTCGATTTCAAAGTGTCGCCAATTATGGAGCAGGCCTTTGGATATCGCGGGAACCTGCGTTTCGTGGAATTCTCCTACTCGCCACGCACTCACGAGTTCGGATATTCGGACGGCGGAGATCATGTGCCCTCTGACGCGCAGTTGTGGACGGAATTTGTGAATCATCCACTCGTATGGGCTGAGGTTGGGGAGGACGATTGCCCGACGCTATATGGAAAATTCCAACGCCGAGGCGGGCGCTTCTGTCGTAAGCTGGACCGGCTGAATCAGGAATGGCACAGCCTGTTGGTCGATCGGCGAGAGCGGCAGCCTTATCTGTGCACGATGAAGCAGATCGTGTTTTTCTTCCCGCTAACGGAGCCGGAGAACGGGGACGACCACACAATTTTTCAGAATGGTATGCTCCTTAGCCCGAGCCGCACTGAGTTCAGAGCGCTCTCTCAGGCTGAAGCTCTGCAGCAACTTTACGCGTCGCTAGACGAAGAATTACTTAATACCCCGTTGCCTGATGCGGCCTTGATGTGATCCCGACGGCAGTTTGTTTGGGAAACGGGTGTGTCCCTTTATGCCGTTTTCTGTGCCTTTCGCCATTTCGCCCATCGAGCCTTTTGAGCCGCTGCAATTCTTCTGCGAGCCCCAGCGGACATAGTGCGCTTGTTCGCGTCGGGGGGTGAGGCGGCGGACTTGCGTCCCTTGATCCTTTCCCAACGGGCTTTCTGACCAGCCGCGATCCGGGCACGACCAGCCGCAGATATTCCTCTCGTGCGGCGGGCACCGTTGCTGCGCACTCCGTTTAGAGCTGAGATCGCACGGTTGAGAGCTTCCATCTGGGAAGAGAGACGCTTGCGTTCCTGCTGAAGTTGTCTGACTACGAACCTGAGGTTAGCCATGCGAGGAATTCTAGCGTACTGTGGCGTCCATGGTACCTCGAGGAATGGCGAAAGCTCGGCAATTGGATAGCTGAATAGTCCTCTGCCGGCAAAAGGACCGCGACCGTGTTTTACATTGGCTCCCGCTGATTAGGTGCATGGCACGGCGCGTCATGAAGAACGACTTCCCAGAGTACCTCGAATACCTCAACGAGGATGGGTCTATCTCGGAGTCTCCGCAGGTGTCCCCAACCCCTCAACGCCACAATCCGTGAGCGGCGTCTGACGGATGCGCCCACGAACCTCATAGGCGTGCGCCGGATGGGCAAGTCGCGACGGGTGCTCACATATTCTTTGCAATCTCAACGGCGGTTTCGAGTTGCGTATCTCTGCCTTCCCTGAGCGCGTCGCGCGACAGTTCTATCGTGAACTTCGGGACAATGCCATTGTTTTCCAGCATCCGTCCTTGCCAGGTCAGGTAGGCGGCAACTGGCAGCCCGAGAATGTAGCCATGGCCGACCTTGAATGCGCTGCCGCTCAACAATCGTCCAGGCGTCTTCGTGCCCACAATGACCGCCAGATTATTTTCCTCCGCAAATGCCGAAACCATCTCACCGGCGCTTGCAGTGTGCTCGTTTACCAGTAGAACGACTCGGCCGTGAAACTTGCGAGGGCCAAGCCCTTCCGTGACAACAAGTATGGATTTCTCGACGAACGCGTATCGTGCCGCCAGCCAGAAGAGAGTCGCCTTGTGGGATGGAATCCGCCCAAAACGGGTCAGTTCTTCGCGCCGATAGCCGCGCTCACGGCGTTTGCGCGTGAGGCTGTAGCCCACTTCAAGTTTTCCAGGTGTCAAATAGCTCATCAGGCGAAGCCCGCCGATTCCGCCGCCCGTATTGCCACGCAGATCCACGATGAGCCGATTGCATCCTTCGAGCGTAGCGATACCACGGTCAATGTCTTTCGCGACGTCGATCCCAATGGCACCTGGAAACATGGTGACTTTCAGTAGCCCGATCTCATAGCTCAGCCTTTCTGCCTGGACTGGGTCGGGCGCAGTGACCGGATGCTTTTTCGACTTCGGAATCGGCAATTGAACCTTAACTTTCTGCTGCCCGCCATGGAGCTTCTCGATCAGCAGATTCGCCGATTCACCAATGGAGAACATCAGATCGTGCGGTGGCCGAATTTCCCGTCCATCACATTCAAGCAACAGATCGCCAGGTCGGATGCCCCCTGCGTATGCCGGACCTCCTTGGTGCACATCTTGAAACATCCATTGCTCGTTGCCATTTGTTCCTATGCGGTGAAGGGTCGCATTGATCGCATGGCGCGCCGGAATGTTCCGAAAGCCCGCGTGTCGGAATCCTGTGTGGCTTGTCTTAAGCTCCGCAACTAACCTGTGAACCTCTTTCTCGAACGCCTCTGGTTCAGCGCAAGCAAGGATCTGGTCTCGTCGAGCTTGAGCCAACGCATTCCAGTCGACACCGTTCATGCCCGGATTGAAATGCTTGGTCTCCACCAACCGGCAGACCTTGTCGAAGATTTTGGTGCGCCCCTCAAGCGTCAAGTTCATTGCGTCTTGATCCCTATTGGTATTGACGTTTCTCCGACCGTGATGAACCCGGCCCAATAGTATGGGCTCACCTGGCTGCCAAATTTCGTCAGCAAGTCCAGCTTTGCATCTCTCAAGGCCGAGCTCGTGTCTTCTCCTTCTGCCAATCGCTGATAGAATCGATTCATCAGTGCGCTGGTCGACGTATCCTCAGCACTCCACAGGCTTGCGACAACTGATCTGGAACCGGCGACCAGGAACGCTTCCACCAGATTGCTGATACCTTCCTGCCCCTGAAGCTTACCTACCCCAGTGTCGCACGCCGACAGCGTTGTCAGTTGGGCATTCAGTCGTAGTCTGATGATCTCCCGTACCTGTAGCAGTCCGTCGTCAGTGGATTTGGGATCAACTCCCAAAATCAGCGCCGATCGCTCAGGGTATTGAGTGTCGGCGAAACCGTGCACCGCCAAATGCAAAACCCGAAACTCATTCAGCGGTTCTTTCTTAAATGCAGTCTCAGTCGCATCCTTGCCGAGCAGAATGACAGCGTTCGGTCCAACAATTTTACCGATTTCTTCGATCTCTTCACGGGTCTCTGGCAGGTCATGGAGCGGAATCCCGGAAAAGTCCGCAATGCCTCGTTCTAGTCGACCGCGTACCGAAGCGGAAGCAGACAACTTTTTCCCTGCACCACCCTGGTTCTCGTAAGCGACATCTCCTACGGCCAAGAGTGGCCTCGGCGCAGGTTGCTGTGTCTGGTTGTGGCGAAGCGTATCGAGAATGGTCCCCGAGGGCACGTAGCTCACCACGCGAGATTTTAGGAGGTACTGGCCTCTGCTGTCCCGGAGGGCTTCAAATGGCAGCAAGTTCAAAATGCCATCTGGAACGATTATGAACCGGGTAGCCCGGGTTGTTTCGGGGAGGGGCTCTACGAGCGATTCGTAGAGCTGCCTGGAAAGGTCCACTCCAGATCCTTTCGCCCGGACTTCATTGACGTAGGCCCGTGTCAAGCCTTCGATCTCTTTTCGGCTCCTCGGCAGTTGGCGGATGTACGCACTGAATCGACTTATGGAAACGCAGTAGGAGCTCGGATCATCCAGAACGTATTCCAGGAGCACTTCATCAGGTTTCAGGCTCTGCTGCACGGCTTTCAACGACGCGGGTTCTATCGGTAGGTGCTGGTTAGGGGCATCCCCTTTCGTCCACGCCAATCCAAGGCGCCGCTCGTACTCGACAAGCTGGTCCAATAGTTGTTCTCGTTCGTTGCGTGCGTTGGCCTGCAACAATTCTGATTGGAGACTCGACACTTTGGTTTCTAATGATTCAGTTTGGTTGGATTCCGAGGTTGGGAATGCCTTTCGATCTTCAAGCGCCCACGCTAGAGTGCGTCCACGCACACGCTCCAAAACCCGGAAAGCGCTTGCCACGTCACCGGTCTTGCTGATCAACTCAAAATGCTGCAGATACGTCTGGCTCATCGCGGCCACGACCGAACTGTTCCAATACGGCTCATCCACACTGATAAGCATGCCCTCAATCACGTCTTCTGCTTGCTCATAAAGGGCATTTGCTTCCGCAACGAAGCCGCGACGCGCCTTCAGATCGGCGAGGATGGTGAGATTGCGAGGGACGTAATAGCGGTCACCAACTCGTTGGCTCGCAGCTAAGCCCTGTGTGGCACGCAAATCTGCTGTGGCAAGATCTCCGCTGTCGCGATAGAGTTTTGCCAACTCGAACATCGCGTCCGCTTCCATTCGATAGAACTGAACACTAGTCGCGAATTGGCCGGCCCGTTCCAGATAGTCGATGGCCTTTCTCTTGTCACCGGTTTCCGCGGCCACACTCCCAAGGAGAATCAATACTTGAGCTTCATGCCCTCTCTTTTGTTGGGACCGGGCCTTCGCCAATGCGACTTCGAGGATTCGTCGCGCATCATCAGGTCTACCCGTTGCAACGAGCGCCTGCGCCTTTCCCTCATACGCCATAAACGGCAGGCCGGAGTCTGGTTCGGCATCTGCGACCTTGATGGCTCGGTCAAAGAATCTCATCGCCTCTGCATGGCGATTTACTTCTTCGAATCCTCTGCCCAATAATTCCAGAAATCTCACCTGGCCACCAACATCGCCAGATGCCATCGTTGAAAGCAGTGCCCCGCCCATGAGCCGTGCAGCACGTCCAGGATTTCCCTCAAGAAAAGCGATAAGGCCCAGCTCTCCGGAGGCTCGGGTCACCCATTGATCTTCACCTAGGCGCTTTGCAATCTCCTGGGCCTCAACCCAGTCGCGCTTCGCAGCTCGGTAATCGATCTCAATATCGGTATAGCCTTTGGCGATGAGGCACCAAAGCCGAAGGTCCTGATGCTCTTTCACGATCGGGCTCTGCAATTCCTCCTCGAGAAACCGTGAAAGATCCACAAAGGACATGGTCTCGGCTTCCGATCGGAGTCGGCCAATTTTGGCGTGAAGTTCACCTTTGGTATCTCCCTTCTCTGCGAATAGTTTCTCCGCGCGCGCATAGAGCGGCGCGGCAGCAGGCCCGTTGTTTAGCCAATAAAAGTGATCGGCGGCAGAGAGGAGAGTCTGTGAATCTGTGGACTGCAGTGCTTTGTCTGAGTCTTGGAACCCAGGAGGACGCCCGAAAACCCGTGATCGACGGTGCCCGAGGAAGGCGTGGTACGACCAACCTGTTAGAGCCGCCACGATAAGAGCGACAGCCGATGCCGCCCTCAATGGGACACGAGCCCTCACTCGATTCCCGACCTGCTGAGGTACTTTCGCCAGAACTGAGATAGAGCAACGACGCAGTGACTGCTGGGTTAGAACCCTCCGTACCCAAAAAAGTTTCATTACTGCAAGATGAAAATTACAACAATTCGATTGAGGGACGGTTCCACGCCCGCTGTCTGGGTTGCCTGAAATTCTGGACGCGCGACCTCCGTTTGAGCCCTTTCGGTTTCTGCTTATAATCGCGGCACAGAGCAGGCTGCTTATGACCGTAGGGCAAGCTCCGCTACCAGGACACGTAGTTTGTCAACGTGTGGCACACCTGCAACGAACAGGAAGTCCCGCCGAGTGTGTCCTCGCCAATGGCACAAAGCTGCTCTTGCCCGCTCTCCTCGCGAGTCACCTCGCTATTGGCGATGAAATTAGGTTTCCCGTTGCCGCATCTAGGCCGCTAGGAACGGAGATCTATGTCAAAAAGAACTCATTTTCAAGCCGAAGCAGCGATCTGTATCTGGCGCCAATTGGTCATGTAACGCAGCCAAGAAAAGATAAGCGTGGGCAGCCTCATGTTTGCGCTGAAATCCTGCAGGGCCTTTTGGGGATCGCCTCCGTCGTTCTGCCCTGCGAAGTTCTCAGGCAATATTTCTTCGACATCCTCTCAGATCGCCAAGAGTCGGCACGACCGACCTTTTACGACATCCTCAGAATGCCAACAACAGCTTCCTCTGCGGAGTTGCGCGTAGGCTACAAGCTACGCGACCTTGAGCTTCGCGAAAAGAACTCGACTAGAGCGGAGCGCCTTGCTGTGGAACGTGCTTTCAATATCCTCGCCCACCCTGAGTGCCGGGCTTCCTATGACACGCTCCTAGCGGATCCCGAAGCTCCGGCTTCGTTTCCGTATGGCGCCTTCGGTTCTCTCCTGGTGAGGGGAGAACAATCTCGGGACGGACAAACATTCTTCTCCAATCGCATCCTGGCCTTCGTGCCCGAACAGCGCCAGCGTCGCTTCCGGGCGCCACTGCGCCAGTGCGATTTTTACGACGGCCGCGCGTTCTATCGCGATGCTCGCCGAAAGCTTGAGATGTGGATAGATCCCGCCCTCTTGCACATGACGTGGGACGCGACTTGGAACCAGTGGAAGCACCTGCTGCCAACCAAGATGGAGGTAAGCGCCACATTTGTGCAAAGCGGCAAATACCGACGCCAGCACGGAGAGTGGGCTTTGGTCCCGTGGGAGACCGCTCTGCCCAGTCGACTCGAAGTCAAACTCCCGCACGACATCGAAGAACAGGTGGCCGCTGCCCGTGCAACCTATCACCGCTTCGGGCAGTATTCGACCGCGTTGGACCGGATTCGAGCGTGCATCGAGCATCGGGCTGTAGAAAAGGCTGAATTGGAGAAAATCTGCTCCGAGCATCACATTCCGGGTGACTTCGATGTGGCACAGATTAGTTGGCGGCCTGACTACGATCCCTACTTCTACCGCCAACTCTCACGCCGCGCACGCCGCATTTACCTGTTCCGCGACGAATACATTTTCGATCTGGAAAGGACCGTTGTCGTGGAGACACCGCAACTGGGCCATGCTACGTACATCTTCGCCAAGCCGAGAAGCATGGATGGATTTTTGGCCACGTATACGAAAATCACCAAAGAAGACATCCGCCGGAATCGCGACGATGTAGCGGCAACACTTGGGTTCCTCGGCCGCATAATTCACGGCGTCGACCCCAAGCTATGGGTCAAGGATTTGAAGCACCGCGTTGGGGAGGAGGTCTGATTTGTATTGGTGACTCATTGCTTTCACTGCTTTGCACCTTATGGGCACTGTTCTCTGTCCCGCTCCTTGAAATCAGGCGCTTCCCAGACTCTCCTCATCGGGGTTAGGATTGCTCTCAGAGACGACGGGTATGCATAAGCCTCGAACCTTAATGGAACAGATCCACGTTCTTCACAAGGCTGCGCACGCCTTTGGTCGTCAGAGGGATCGTGAGCCGGATCCGGAGCATCAGTCTAGTCTCGATGCGACGCAGGACGACTCTTCCGATTACGACGCTATTGGCGAGTTTGCAGGAGATGCTTTGGCGACCCTTGAGGACTGGGAAGCTGAACTGACGTTGGATGATCTCAATGCCGGTCGCACAAAGATTCACTGAAACCTTCTCTTTCGCTGCTCGAGTTTTGCTCCGCCTATCCCCTCGTCACAGCGCTATCTGTGAGTCCGTGGGCTCCATTGGCAACTCCTCGTGGGTCACTAGGGTGATTGAACCCGTGATCTGCCTTTGTGGGCACTGTCACAGAGATTTCATCGCGAAATTGTGGGCCGATGCGCGATACGCACAGAAATTTGTCCACTGAGAATAAGTTGGGTGGTATCGTCCTCGGAACGGAGAGGTCGCACTTCGTGGGGATGAGGCAAGTTTTGCGCACCCTATCGTGGCTGAGATCGAGTTGGGTAGCAGCGAACGTAATTGCGGCCTGGAAAGGCTACGCGCTCTGTCTCAGCGCACTCGAACGTTCTGGTTCGATCATGGGTGCCTTTCTGCGAAGCCACATGGCAAGTTCCTGAGGATCGAATCGAATAGCCCCTGCGACCCTGAACGACGGAATGGCCCCCTTTGCCGCCATTTTATAGATATGTTGGCGCGTTACCTGAAAAAGAATCGCAACGTCGCGAGCGCGCAAGACACTCGTCTGGCGTTCTAAAGTGTCGATGAGATTCATAAACACCTACTCTCTGAGCTAATTTCCGCTTGCTGTTTACAACGATTCTTGAAATCTGTCAAAAGATGCTGAGTACCGACACGCCAGCTGCTGGTGGGACTATGCCAAAAAGCGAGAGCCACTTTCACGAAGCGTACCCGGCTAGGGTGCCGGCGTTCACTTTGGCCAGCGCGTCTTTTGACTGAACACCTTTCAGGTAGACCATCGTCGATTTGATGTCCCGGTGCCCCATCCATCCCTGCAGAGTCCTGATATCGATCCCGCATCGCAGGTGCTCGGTAGCAAACGTATGCCGGAACTTGTGGAGGAAGTAGTTCTGACAATACGGGCCAGTTGCGCACTTGTTCCCGTGTTCTGTGACGCAGCGGCCACAATTGAGTTCGGCGCGCTGGGCGACTTTCTTGATGATCGTGTCCATCTCGCTGTCCGGATTGCCGCGCGAGTTGGGAAACACAAGTTGGTTAGGACCAGCGTCGCTCCGGCACTTAAGCTTGCGCAAGCGTTCCATCAATCCGGCCGGTACTGGTACAGACCGCTCCTCCCAATTCTTGGGTGTAAATCCCCACTGCCCCTTGGCGGTGACGCGAACTACATTGTTGCGAAAATCGACGTCCCGCCACTCGACGAACCTCACCTCTTGATCGCGGAATCCAGAACAGAGCAGGAATTTGATGAGAGTCGCTTCGCGCTCGGTAGCGGCTTTCAGTAGCGCTTCCAGTTCCTCGGATTCGTAGATCGGTCGAATCGCCTCGACGTAGTCTGGCCAGTCGCCGGGCTTAAGCAGATTTGTCTTGCCATGCCGCTTGAAGAGCTGCAACACGACAACCAGTTTGTCATACACGGTTCGCTTGCCTAGGCCGAGTTTGTAGCAGTCAGTCATGAACTCCAGAATGTCGTCGCGGGTGACCTGGTCGACGAAGGTCTTCCGATAGGAGCCGCGGAGCAGAGTGTCAAGCGTGTAGCGGTAAGTAAGATGGGTCCGTTTCTTGCGATGAGCCTTGATGAAATCCAGGTATTCGTCAATGGCCTGCCCGATCGAGAGGCGATCCTCCTCACTCTGCGACTCGGGCTCGATGATTCCAGCCCTGAGCGCATTCACTTCGATGGATTTGCGCCGGGCAGCCTCGATGACCTCGGCGAAGTCTGGCACCGCTTGTCGAGGCCGTCTGTTGCCTTCGTACCATTCTAGGTAGTAGCGGCCTTCCGGATGATGCTCATCCTTGCCAGCCACCCGGACGTGGTCCCGGACCAGTTTGCCATTTTTCTCGACCACAGCCGCAAACGGCCAACGGTCGCCGATTTTGATTCGCTTAATGACGTTGACGCGACCCGCATACTGCCTCGTCCTGCCCATATCCGCCTCCTGGCGAGGGAACATGTAGCACGGAGCGAAAAAGCCATCAAACGAGGGTCGATGCGGGAGAAATGGACAGCACGATGGACAGCATGGAAGCTAGGTGCATGAGAAGAAAGGAGAGTTGTTAGAAGGCAGCGTTCTAACAGACTCGTCCGTTAGCGGAGCCCGAGCATGCGTTAGCGAGGGTTTCGCGTTTTTCAAGTCGTATATCTGATCCCCTCTGGGCCATACCGAGCAAGTAAATGCCAGTCTCACCAAGCGGCCAGAAACCAAGGTGAGACCAGTACGCCCTCAACTTCCGCACCGCCTCTCCTTGTCCCACGCCGGGTGCTTTCAATCTGTTCAAGGCTTTCCGATTGCGGGTGAACGCAGGAGTAAATTGCAGCGGCCAAGGTTTGCACGCTACCAATCCACAAACTGGACCAAAGATGTCGATAGTCCGGTCGACGGCGATTGGGCCAATTCCCGTTCCTCGAAATTTCGGACTAATCTCCAGGCAGTCGATGATTAACAGGTCACATTCGGAGGCCTCATATTCATCTTGCACTTCTTCTTTCCAGCAGCCGGTATCCAAGTCGAACAGGTGTTCCCAATATTCGGCAACATTCCCGTCGATGCCATCTCCTAGCCTCTCAGTGCTGATGCCATGGTCCATGGCCTCACCGAATTGCACTAGCGACGCTTTTATGTAACCAGCGTCCTCTTCGTCTCCCCGATCCTCAAACTTAGCGGAAATCTTCCCGAGAATGGAGTGGACGAAGTCTGCGTCAATGTATTGTTCGTGCAACGAGGCCCGGACTACGAACTCGACGCTCGCAAGTATGTTTCTCTTGGCCTCATTTGTCGCCCCCAAACCGGCGGTTGCTTTTTCGATCTTCATGTCGCACCTCATACCGCTATTTACAGTAGTGTTCGGAATGCGTCAAACGGGCAGAAACTGCCCATCCCGTTTCTGGGCGAATCGGCAGACCCTGCGTCCAGCAGTCAATCGCGTTCTAATCGATGGGACTTTTCAACTGAGATCGCTACGGGTGGTGACCCAGTCAGCCACACTAGAATCCTCTGTCGTTGTACGTACAGTTATCGGGCGCAACCAGCACATTTAAAAGCGGTTACGAGTAGCACGCCGCGGGCGCCCGAAGCCCCCATCATACGTCGGCGCCAACCAATGACCGTGCCATCCGGACGGCTTTGATAGAACGCGCTAAATGATTGCGCGGCAACCGGTTACTTGGCACGCATCACGCGACCAACTAAATACGCGAAAAAAGCCGCGTGAACCCGTTTGACCAATATCTGCTTCGAGTTTAGAACCCGATGATGGCTGGGAGAACAACTGGACTTTAACCCAGCGCAGAGGTGTGAGGTGGTGCTCCAATGCTAGAGAACGCGCATGAAACTATCGACCTGGCAACCGAGGACATTGAGGAGCGAAAACAGGTTCAGAGTCAAAGAGATTTTGAGCCACTGCTAGACACCGAAGAAGCCGCGAGGCTCCTCAGAATGCACCCTCGAACTCTTCGCACGAAAGCACGGCGTGGATCGATTCCCGCCGTCCAGGTTGGAAAACGTTGGCGCTTTCGTGCCTCCACGCTGGACCGTT